>Ga0105247_10001116_pt1 | contig 20000 bp, 19 predicted proteins | sample KBSS24metaG_FD_81519 | JGI IMG/M metagenome (GOLD analysis project Ga0105247, IMG submission 81519) | Switchgrass rhizosphere microbial communities from Kellogg Biological Station, Michigan, USA - KBS S2-4 metaG | ecosystem: Host-associated > Plants > Roots > Rhizosphere > Soil | place...
CGCCCTCGACGCCACCGCACCCACACCCACGGGAGTCCCTGAATGACAAACGGAGTCGCGGTCGAACTCAACGACCTGACGCGGGTCTACGGCAGCGTAAAGGCCCTCGACGGCCTGTCCCTGCACATGGAGCCCGGTGAACTCGTGGCGCTGCTCGGCCCGTCCGGCTGCGGAAAGACCACCGCGCTGCGGATCCTCGCAGGCCTCGACGAAGCCACGTCGGGCACGGTGTCGGTGGGCGGCCAGGACGTCAGCAATGTGCCTGCCAACAAACGCGATATGGGCATGGTGTTCCAGGCCTACAGCTTGTTTCCTCATCTGACCGTGCTGGACAACGTGGCGTTCGGGCTGAAGATGCGCGGTAAACCCAAGCGCGAGCGCACTTCTCGGGCCGCCGACATGCTGGACTTGGTCGCCCTGTCGGCGCATAAACACAAGTACGCCAGCGAGCTCTCCGGCGGTCAGCAGCAGCGGGTCGCGCTGGCAAGGGCGCTCGCCATCCAGCCGCGGGTGCTGCTTCTGGACGAGCCCCTCTCGGCCCTGGACGCCAAGGTGCGCACACAGCTGCGTGACGAGATCCGGCGTGTTCAGCTCGAAGTCGGCACGACGACGCTGTTCGTCACGCATGACCAGGAGGAGGCGCTGGCCGTCGCCGACCGGGTCGGCGTGATGAGCCAGGGCAAGCTCGAACAGCTGGCGGCGCCCGCCGATCTCTACGCAAATCCGGCGACGCCGTTCGTAGCCGAGTTCGTCGGCCTGAACAACAAAGTGCCAGCAGAGGTTTCGGGTGGCCAGGCTCATCTGCTCGGCACCTCGGTGCCTGCACTGGAGGGATCCGTCGCGGGCAAGGGGCTGGCGATGGTGCGACCGGAGTCGGTCACCATCGCCGCCGACCCGGCTGGCACGGCCACGATCAGCTCGGTGGCGTTCCTCGGACCGATCTCCCGGGTGTACGCCATCCTGACGGACGGTTCGGTGATCAGCGCGCAGATGGCCAGCTCGCGGGCCAAGACGTTCAGCTCGGGAGACCCGGTTACCGTCGGGGTCGAGCCGACCGGTGTCCTAGTCGTGAAGCAGGACGGCGCCGCCTGACCAACCGCGGTCGCGCGCCAGCAGGTCGGCCGTGGTCTCGCGGCGTACGAGTTCGCGGACCTGCCCGTGCCGCACCGCGACGATCGGCGGCCTGCCCACCATGTTGTAGTTCGACGCCATGCTGTGCTGGTAAGCGCCAGTGACCGCCACGGCGAGAAGGTCACCGGGGTGGATGTCGGCGGGCAGTTCGACGTCGCGGGCGATCTCGTCGCCCGATTCGCAGTGACGTCCCGCGATGGTGACCCGCTTCGTCGGCCCGATCGGGTGCCGGTTGGCAAGCGCCACCGTGTAATTCGCGCCGTACAGGGCGACCCGCGGGTTGTCCGACATGCCGCCGTCGACCGCGACGAACGTGCGACCGCCCGGCTGGGACTTCACCGAGACCACCCGGTACAGCGTCACACCGGCACGGGCGCTGATCGCGCGGCCGGGTTCCATCACGAGCCGGGGGCGGGGGAACCGCTCCGCCGCGCACGCCCAATCGAGCGCGTCCTCGATGATGTCGGCCACCTCGGCGAGGTTCAGTTCGGGGTCACCGCTGACGTAGGGCACACCATGTCCGCCACCGATGTTGAGTTCGCACAGGACGACGCCGTGTGTGCGCCGGATATCGGCCATCGTGGCGATCATCCGCCGGATGACCTCGCCGTAGAGCGTCGCGTCGGTGACCTGGGAGCCGATGTGGCAATGCAGGCCAACCAGTTCCAGGGCTGGTTGATGCAGGATGCGTTGCGCGGCCGCGATGGCGCACCCGTCGGTGAGGGCGAAGCCGAACTTCTGATCGTCGACACCGGTCACCACCGCGGGGTGGCCGCCGATGTCGATGCCCGGCGTGACGCGGATCAGCACAGGTTGGGGCCTGCTGGCCACGCACGACAGATAGGCGATTTCCATCGGTGAATCGACGACGATGCGCCCGATGCCGACGGCCGCGGCGTCGGACAGTTCATCGACGGGCTTCGCGTTGCCGTGCAGCACGATGCGGGCCGGATCCATACCGCCGGCCAGGGCGATCGCCAGCTCGCCGCCAGAGCTGACGTCGAGGCCGGCACCCTCCTGCGCAACCCAGCGGGCGATGTCTGTCGTCAGCAACGACTTTGCGGCATAGCGGATCTCGACCTCCGGTAGCTCGGCGCGATAACGCTGCAGCCGTCGCCGGAAGTCGGTTTCGTCGAGAACGTATGTCGGGGTGCGGAATTCGTCTGCGATGTCGGTCAGCGACACATCGCCCACACAGAGCCGGCCCAGGTCGTCGACGGTGGTCGTCAGCGGCCAGATCGCCGGGTCTATTCGGGGCGCGGCGGCGTTGTGTAAGGACGGCAGATAGTCCAACAATGTCATAACGCCACCGTGCGCCTGCCCGGCGTGAAGAGCACGTCTCTTGACGGCGTCTTGACGGCCTTACAGCGAATACTTACGCAATGCGGTCGAAGACGGCTCACACATCCTTTATCGGCTCGATCCCCAGGTCGCGATATGTGACGAGGGCGACAAACGGCACGTTGCGGGCGGCGAAACGTTTGGTGGCGACGTCTCCGCGGTCCACCATCGGGATCACCCCGGTGACGACGGCGCCGATGGCCGTCACGCGCTCGAAGGCCTTCTCCGTGGAACCGCCGGTGCTGATCACGTCGTCGACGAGCAGCACGCGTGTGCCCGGTTCGAGGCGGGTGCCCTCGATCCACTGCTCGCGGCCGCGTGCCTTCTGCTCCTTGCGCACGGAGAACCACGCCTTGCCGGTGACCATCGCGACGCCGTGCGCCAGCGGGTCCGCGCCCATGGTGAGCCCACCGACGGCGTCGAACTCGATTCCGTGCCGCGCGGCGAGGTCGGCGACAGCGCGGCTGACGATCTCCAGGCGCTCTCCTGTGTCGACCGCGAACTTGCCGTCGATGTAGTCGTGGCTGAGCTGGCCGCTGGCCAGCTTGAACGGTTCCTCGCGACGCTCGTAACCGCGTGTGCGGATGAGGTCGAAGGCGGCTTGCCAGGTGTCCGGTCGGTCGGTTACAGACATGTCGAAGATGGTATTTCAGGCGTGTCGGGCGCGACGCGTCAAGTCGTCCGTGGCCGAACGCAATTCGTCGATCGAGTCGATCGGCGTGGCGTATCCGATCCGGGTGTAGGCCACCCCGCGCGGCGTGACGACTCTCAGGTCGAGTCCGTACCGGTCGGCGCCGGTGCAGGTGGCCGCGGTGGTGTCGGGATAACCGCCGAGCGACTGCGCCATCGCGATCAGCGCCTCGGCGTGGTCGTTGTTCAGGTGCGCGATCGCCCCGTCCGAGCGCGGCGAAACAGGGTCTGCTTCGGCGGCGACGTAGGCCTCGGCGGTCGCCGAGTCCATCCGCCCGTACCCGCCCACCCAGCGCACCCGTCGCACCCGAAGCACCCACAACGAGAAGTCGCTGTAGTCGATGTAGTACTTCGCCGCGGCGACGGCGGCCAGGTGCGCATCACGGGCTGCCGCACGCTGTCCGCCGGTGGGTTCCTCAACGACGCCTGCGAGCGTGATGCGGCCGCTGGCCAACGGATCGGCCTCGCGTTGCGGTGCCACGATCGCGATGCTGGCGCGCGGGTCGGCCGCGAGGTTGCGGCCGTGCTCGGCCAGGTTGGACACGCACAGCACCGGCTCACCGCCGAGCAGCCCGTACGTGACGAACGACGCCCACGGATCGCCGTCGGAGGTCAGCGTCGCGAGCGTGCTGACATTGGTCGATGCGGCGATCGTGCGGGCTTCCTCTGCGGCCGACGGGCGAACCGAATTGGCGATAGCGGTAAGCGGGGGAGGGACCGACGGGGCATCGCCCGGGTCGCCATGATCACGAGGCGCCACGCCGGAACGATACCGAATACCTGCATGATTGCCGGGCGCACAACAATAAATGACGGATGCGTCGAATAGCGTCAATTGCTAGCAACGTCAATTGGGCAATGCATTGATGTGAAATTGGCGCGAAGATGCGATAATCGCGCATACTTAGCTGTCTGGGGGCAACTGTTTTGCGGGAAGAGTGGGGATAGTGACGCAGCCGGTCCTGCGCTTAATCGCATGCGTCGGGTTCGTTGCTGCAGGTCTGCTGATCGGTGGTGGGATCGCGTCAGCCGATTCCGGACTCGGTGGGCTTGGCATTGGCCACCAGAAGAACAACGACCACGACAAGCCACGCAACGAGGTGGACCCGATCAGCCCCCCCATAGTCCGAATCGGCGCCCGCCAAGATCGCGGCGGATTCGAGGTCGGCCCGGGCGGAATTCGGATCAGCCGTCAACCGGGATTCCGCGGTGGCTTTGATATCAGTGCCGGCGGTCCCAGACTCACGATCGATAGGCGTGGAATCAGCGGAGCGGTCAACCTCGGGCCAAGTGGTTCCCGTCTGAAGTTCGGTCGCGGCGCACGAGCGGAGGCCGAATTCAGTCCGTCCGCCACTACGTTCGAGTCGGAGGAGGTTGGCGCGTCCGAACGTCGCGCGACAACCCCAGGCATCGGCCGTGCCGCGATGGCCCAGCGGTTGACCATCTACATTCCTCTTCCGCGACTGGTAGCGGGAACTGGCGCACATACCCAGTCTCCGTTCACCACCGTGGTGATCTCCGCACCGACAGGTTCGATAGTGCGGGCGTACGGGCAGCCGCAGCCTGAACCGACGCCGTCGCCGAGCTTTCGCACCAGCGAGGTACCTACCGACAAACCGGATGTCGAGGTCATCGACTCCTCGGGGCAGGGCGGATCCGGTTACGAACCGACGGGTGACTCGCAACCCATCAGGGCTCCGGTGGTGATCGTGCCGCCGCTGGTTGCACCACCGCGGCCTGTTACACCACCGAACGCGCCGCCGGTCATTCCGCCGGTCGCTGCGACGCCGCCGGTCGGGGGGCGTGTGGGTAGCCAGGTGCAGGCGCCCAACTCGATCGTTGCCGGCGCTCCGCCCCGGATGCGTGAGCCCGTGCCCAACCCCGCACCGGCGCCCGCCACTGGTGCTGTTCCGGTCGATATCCGCGCAACCAGAGTCGGATATCAGCAGTATCTGCGCACCGCCAAGGCGTCCGACATTGCCGTCGTCGCGTTGCCGGGGCTCGCCGGTCTGATGCTGATGACGGCGAGCGGAACCGCCATCGGCTACCGGCAAGCGCGGGCGGGCCAAGTGCTGCGGCACAGTGGCGCAGCACGTTTCATGGCCTAACCGACGCCCTCGACGACGACGGTGGCGTCAGCCGCCGAGCGCGGCGATCAGGTCTTTGATGCGGCTCGTCTCGTCTTCGGTGGCGGGCTCCTCCGCCTCGACGGCCTCGACGAGGTCCTTACGCAGACCGACCCCGGCGGCCGCCTCCCTGGTCGACAGCTTGGCGTGTCCGCGGGCGACGTAAAGCCGCTGCCCAGCGTGGCGCCCGGCCCGTGCGCGGCGGTCTCCATCAGTTCGTCGTAGCGATGCCGCACACCACTGAGCGCGACGATGACCGACGGTGTGACGCGACTGCGGCCCGCCGCTTCCGACAGTGAGCTCTGGAGTTTGCGGAGCCCGGCGAGGATGATGCCGGCGCGATGGGGGAACTCGGGATCGTGCGCGTCGGGAAGCGCGTCGATCGCGGCGGAATACATATGCATCGCCGCATCGGCCATCCCAACGATTACTGGAGCTTCACCATCATTTGGCGTCGAATCAGCCACTGCCACTCGATTCTTGGTCGGAAAAGCAACGCCAGTGATGGCCAGATCGCCACGCTGACGGATCTAGGACGGCCAAACCGTAACCCGTCTTGAGTGCGGTTTCAACTGCTGCAAAGCGCGATCGATCGGTCGGCGACGACCGTGTCAGCGGCGAGTTTGCGGTGGCAACGGACCGGGAGTCTGCCGTCGGTGAAGGCGATTCAGTTTCGTCCGTCATGGGTAGGTTTTAAGGCTGATGGACCAACGCATCACGGACTCCGGACACGATCCGGCGGACGGCAGCCACGTCGAGGACGGCCCTCAAGGCCGATCCGTCGAGCACCCCACCGCCGAAGACTTCGGGCACGCTCGGGCCCTGCCGGCGGATCGCACCTGGTTCAAGCGCGCGGTGTTCTACGAGGTGCTGGTGCGAGCCTTCCACGACTCCGACTCCGACGGCTCCGGTGACCTACGTGGGTTGACCGAACAGCTCGACTACGTCAAGTGGCTTGGCGTCGATTGTCTCTGGCTGCCGCCGTTCTACGATTCGCCGCTGCGTGACGGCGGCTACGACATTCGCGACTTCTACAAGGTGCTGCCCGAGTTCGGCACCGTCGATGATTTCGTCGAGCTTCTGGACGCGGCGCACCGCCGCGGCCTTCGCGTCATCACCGACCTCGTCATGAACCACACCTCTGATGCGCACGCGTGGTTCCAGGAGTCGCGGCATGACCCCGACGGGCCGTACGGCGACTACTACGTGTGGAGCGACACCAGCGAGAAGTACACCGACGCGCGAGTCATCTTCGTCGACACCGAGGAGTCGAACTGGACGTTCGACCCGGTGCGACGGCAGTTCTACTGGCACCGGTTCTTCTCGCATCAACCCGACCTCAACTACGACAACCCGGCAGTGCAACAGGCGATGCTCGATGTGCTTCGGTTCTGGCTCGATCTGGGCATCGACGGCTTCCGGCTGGACGCGGTGCCGTACCTGTTCGAGCGCGAGGGCACCAACTGCGAGAACCTGCCCGAGACACACGCGTTCCTCAAGCACTGCCGCAAGTTCATCGACGACGAATATCCCGGCCGGGTGTTGTTGGCCGAGGCGAATCAGTGGCCCGCCGACGTCGTCGAGTACTTCGGCGATCCCAACACCGGCGGCGACGAATGCCACATGGCGTTCCACTTCCCGCTGATGCCACGCATTTTCATGGCGGTGCGCCGTGAGTCGCGGTTCCCGATCTCTGAGATCCTCGCCCAGACTCCTGACATCCCCGACATCGCGCAGTGGGGCATCTTCTTGCGCAACCACGACGAGCTGACGCTCGAGATGGTCACCGACGAAGAGCGCGACTACATGTACGCCGAGTACGCCAAGGATCCGCGGATGAAGGCCAACGTCGGCATCCGCCGCCGGCTGGCGCCGCTGCTGGAGAACGACCGCAACCAGATCGAGTTGTTCACTGCGCTGCTGTTGTCGCTGCCCGGCTCTCCGGTGCTGTACTACGGCGACGAGATCGGCATGGGCGACATCATCTGGCTCGGTGACCGCGACGGCGTACGCACGCCGATGCAGTGGACGCCCGACCGGAACGCGGGGTTCTCGACCGCCACCCCGGGCCGGCTGTACCTGCCGCCGAATCAGGACGCGATCTACGGCTATCAGGCCGTCAACGTCGAGGCCCAGCGCGACATTTCGAACTCGCTGCTGAACTGGACAAGGACCATGCTCGCGGTGCGCCGCCGCCACGACGCATTCGCGATCGGCACCTTCCGCGAACTGGGCGGCTCGAACCCGTCTGTGCTCACCTTTGTGCGTGAGGTGGAAGAGGACGGCCAGGGAGACACCGTGCTGTGCGTGAACAACCTGTCCCGGTTCCCGCAGCCGATCGAGATGAATCTGCAGAACTGGAATGGGTACACGCCTGTGGAGATGACCGGGTACGTTGAGTTTCCCCGCGTCGGCCAGCTGCCCTACCTGTTGACCCTGCCGGGTCACGGTTTCTACTGGTTCCAGCTGCGGCCGCCGGAGTCTGGAGAGCAGTCATGAACCTGCCGTTCGATGAGTGGATCGTCCAACAACGTTGGTATGCGGGCCGCAACCGCGAGCTGTCATCCACGGCGCCCGCGGTCGTGGTTTCGCTGCGAGACGACCTCGACCTCGTGCTGCTCGACGTCACCTACACCGAAGGTCCGTCGGAGCGCTATCAGGTCATCGTGCGGTGGGATGCCGGAGCCGCGGACGCGGCGACATCCAGCGGGAGCCCCATCTTCGAATTTCTCAATATCGCGACGATCGGCGCGGAGGGCGACCGCACCGCCTACGACGCGCTGTACAACCCGGCGGACGCGAAATACCTGCTGTCGCTGGTCGATTCGTCGGCGGCGGTCGGTTCCCTAGATGACACGGTGCGCTTCGTCAAGGAACCCGGTGTCACGCTGCCGGTGGACGCCGCGCCGCGGGTGTCGAGTGCCGAGCAGAGCAACAGCAGCGTGATCTTCGAAGAAGAGGCTGTGTTCAAGGTGTTCCGCCGCATCACCCCCGGCACCAATCCGGACATCGAACTGAATCGGGTGCTGGCGCGGGCGGGCAACGAGCATGTGGCGCGGTTACTCGGGTCCTACGAGACGACGCTCGACGGTGAGCCTTACGCCCTCGGCATGGTCACCGAGTTCGCGGCCAACTCCGCAGAGGGCTGGGACATGGCGACGGCGAGCACCCGTGACCTGTTCGCCGAAGGCGACCTGTACGCCGACGAGGTGGGCGGCGACTTCGCAGGCGAGTCGTTCCGGCTCGGCGAGGCTGTGGCGTCCGTACACGCAACCCTCGCCGACCAGCTCGGCACGTCGACCGTCGCGTTCCCGATCGACACCGTGTTGGAGCGGCTGTCGGCCGCGGCCGCGGCGGTCCCCGAACTGCAGCAGTACGTGGCGCTGATCGAGGAGCGCTACCGCAAGCTGGCCGAGGAGGCGATCACGGTCCAGCGGGTGCACGGCGACCTGCATCTCGGGCAGGCGCTGAGGACGCCGGAGGGTTGGCTGTTGATCGACTTCGAGGGTGAACCCGGCCAACCGCTCGATGACCGCCGCCGCCCGGACTCCCCGCTGCGGGATGTCGCAGGCGTGCTGCGGTCATTCGAGTACGCGGCATACCAACGACTGATGGAGCAGGGCACCGACGAGGACCGCGAACGCCAGCTGGCCGCACGGGCCCGCGAATGGGTGGACCGCAACGCGGCCGCATTTTGCGACGGGTACGCGGCGGTGTCCGGCGCCGACCCGCGCGACTCCAGGCATCTACTCGAGGCCTACGAACTCGACAAGGCGGTGTACGAGGCCGCCTACGAGGCGCGTCACCGGCCGAGCTGGTTGAAGATCCCGCTCAAGTCGATCGCGAGGATCGTCAGCTAGCTTGGGCGTTGCCCTCGGTATCGGTATTTGCCAGTAGGAAATAACAAAGCGCGACTTCGACGCAATCTGCAGCGGACCATAGCAATTATGGCGGATGTAAATTATTGCGTGGTTGGGGCGGGATTTGCCGGGCTGACGGCCGCGTTGCGGCTCAAGCAGGCGGGCGAATCCGTGGCGCTGTTGGAGGCCCGTGATCGGGTCGGCGGCCGCACGTTCACCGAGGTCAGCGACGACGGTGTCTGGATCGACCGCGGCGGCGCCTGGATCGGGCCGGGCCAGAACCGGATCAAGGCGCTGATGACCGAGTACGGCGTGCCGAGCTACAAGCAGTACAGCGATGGCAAAGCGATGATGGTGCTCGACGGAAAGCAGCATCGCTACTCCGGCACCGTTCCGCTGACGATGACGCCTTGGGTTTCGGCCAATCTCGGCGCTGTCTTTCTCGAATTGGGGCAGATGTGCAAGTCGATCCCCTTGGAAGCACCGTGGGAAGCGAAGAACGCCCAGAAGTGGGACCAGATCACCCTGGCGAAGTGGCTCGCAGGCAACACGGTGTCCAAGGCCGCTCACGATCTGCTCGAGACCGCCATCGCGGGCTGCTACACGTCGGCCGCTTCGGAGGTGTCGATGCTGTTCGTGGCCTACCAAATGGCGTCGGGGGGTGGACCGGGGTTCGTGCTCGGAATCAAGGACGCCTCCCAGGACTCGCGGATCGTCGGCGGCATGGGCGCGGTGTACCGGCAGATGGCTGCAGAGATCGGTGACTCGCTGCACTTGTCTCAACCGGTACGGCGCATCGACCAGGACGCCGACGGCGTGACGGTGTGCTCTGACGACATGACGGTGCGGGCGCGCCGGGTCGTCGTCGCGGTGCCGATCGCGATAGCCGGCCAGATCTGGTACGAGCCGATGCTCCCGGTGGACCGGTCGTTCCTGCACCAGCGCATGCCGAGTGGAGCGATCGACAAGATCAACATCGTCTACGACGATCCGTTCTGGCGTAACGACGGGTTATCCGGTCAGTCGGCGGCGCCAGGGACGGCCGCACCGGTCACCATCGACGCGTCTACCGACGCCCCACGTCCCGGTGTTATGTGCGTGATCGCCGAGGGGCCGATCGCGCGCCAGCTGAGGAAGCTCGGTGAAGCGGAGCGGCGACGAGCAGTTCTCACCGAGCGCGTCGGTCGATTCGGCGACAAAGCCGCGTCGCCGGTGGACTACATCGAGCAATGCTGGACCACCGAGCGCTATTCCGGTGGAGGCATGCTCAGCCATGCGCCGCCGGGCGTACTCACCGAGTTCGGACCGGCGCTACGGGAACCGTGCGGCCGCATCCACTGGGCCGGAACCGAGAGTTCGGCCGTGATGTGCGGGTGGGTCGACGGAGCCGTCCGCTCCGGTGAGCGGGCCGCAACCGAGGTGATGCAAAGCGAACGGGTCGAGGCGGGCCAAGCGTGATCCCGCTGGCCGATGCGCTGCGGGCAACCCGCAGCAGCCTCGCCGGTTCCTCACAGCTTCACGCAACCTAGTGGTAATTCACTGGCTGTGTGACAACGACGTTGGAGACGCAAACACCGCCCGCTGACGCCGACAAGCCATGGCCCACCCGGGTGACCGCGATCACGTGGGACCGGGTGGGCCTCACAGTACTTCTGGTCGCCACAGCGGTGATGTATCTATGGGACATCACCATCAATGGGATGGGCAACCAGTTCTATGCCGCTGCGGCGCAGGCGGGTTCGACGAACTGGGAAGCGTTGTTGTTCGGCTCGCTGGATCCGCACAACTTCATCACCGTCGACAAGCCGCCGGTCTCGCAATGGGTGATGGGGCTGTCCGGGCAGATATTCGGGTTCAGCAGCGCCAGCATGATGATTCCGCAGGCGCTGATGGCGGTAGCCGCGGTCGCCCTGCTATACGGCGCCGTCGCGCGCATCAGCGGCCCGCGCACCGGGCTGCTCGCAGGCGGGGTGCTGGCGTTGACGCCGGTGGCCGCGTTGATGTTTCGGTTCAACAACCCCGACGCGGTGATGGTGCTGCTGATGACCGCGGCAGCCTACTGCACCGTGCGCGCAGTGCAGCAAGCGAGCCCGAAGTGGCTGGCATGGGCGGGTGTGGCGCTGGGATTCGCATTCCTCGCCAAGATGCTCGAGGGGCTGATGGTCGTCCCGGCTTTGGCGGCGGCGTACCTCGTCGCCGCACCGACGACGTTGTGGGCCCGGCTGCGGCATGTGTTGGTGGCCGGGGTCGCGTTCACCGCCTCGGCGGGCTGGTTCGTGGTGTTGACATTGTTCTGGCCCGCGTCGTCGCGTCCGTATATCGCGGGTTCCACCGACAACAACTTCATGAATCTTGTGTTGGGCTACAACGGTTTTGCCCGCGTCCTCGGCCGCAACCACATGGGCTTCGGCCCGCCGGCCCAGGTGGTCGGATCGGCGGCGGGCGCCCAGTTGCGTCTCGGGCGGCAGGGCGGATTCGGTGTCTTCGGCGACCAATCGCAGGGCTGGTCCCGGCTGGTCGGTGGTGAATTCGGTTTCGAGATCGGGTGGTTGGTGCCCGCCGCGTTAATGGCAACTGTCCTGATCGTGCTGTCCCGTGGCCGAGCACCGCGGACAGACCTGACGCGGGCTGCGGCGATCCTGTTCGGCGGCTGGCTGGTCGTGGACGGACTGGTGCTCAGCTTCATGCACGGCGCGATCCACGCGTACTACTGCCTGTCCATCGCGCCTCCGGTGGCGGCGATGTTCGCGATCGGGGTGCACGAGCTGTGGCAGCGCCGCGAAAAGTGGTTGTATCGAGTTGGTTTAGCTGTGCTGTTCGGGGGCACCGGCGTCTGGGGCTGGTGGATCCTCGGTCGTAATGCAAGCTGGCTGCCCATTTTGCGGTGGACCATCCTCGTGATTGCCGTGATGGGCGTGATCGCCCTGCTCGGGCCGTGGACAGCGGGGACGCGCCGCAGGTTCGCGCTTGGCGCGTTGGGTGTGGGACTCGTCGGCGCGCTCGCCGGGCCCGCGGTGTATGCGATCGTCACGATCGGTCAGCCGCACGAAGGCGGCGGACCGTCTGTCGGGCCCGCTGACGCGTCCCGGCAGGGCCATTTCTGGTTCGGCCAGGGCGCGGACAATCCCGATCTCGATGCGATCCTGAAGGACACGAACACCAAGTGGTCAGCCGCGATCCTGCGGTCGTCGAGCGCTGCGGGCCTCGAATTGTCGACGGACACAGCGGTGATGGCGATCGGTGGCTTCTCGGGCAGCGACCCGGCGCCGACGCTGAGCCAGTTCCAGGACGACGTGGCGCAGCACAAGGTGGCCTACTACGTCGTCATGAACAACCGTGGCCACGGGCCGGGCTGGGGCAACCGCGGTCATGCCGACATCGGCAAATGGGTTGCGGCGACCTTCTCGGCTACTAACGTCGGCGATGCCACTGTGTACAACCTGTCGGTGCCGAAGTAGTCGCGCACCCTGGCGACAAGCCTGCTCCGCTGGACGGGGTCGTTGGGATCGGCGGCCACGGCCAGCAGCCGGCTCGACGAGTAGCCATGCATGATCGGCGCGAGGTCGGTGGCATGCCTGCTGCTGATCGCGACGCGATAGCCGTCGCGTAACAGTTTCCGGGCCAGCCGGGTGCCTGCTTCGGTTCCTGCATCGAGTACGAGGACGACTTCGCCTGTGGCGGAGGATGCTTCGTGGATCATGTAGTCCACTCAACCGCCGCAACCTAGGTCGGCGATATGCGGCGGCTAAGGCGTCAGCATGAGCTAGCGGACCAGCCGGCGCAGCAGTGTCGACGCCATCGCGATACCGGCGACCGCGGCCACCACGAGCACGGCGATGTCGAGGAGGGCGTTGCTCGGCGCGCCGATCAACAGTCCGCGTAGGGCGTTGACCTCGTAGCTCAGCGGGTTCACGGCCGACAGCCAGCGCAGCCACTGTGGCATCACATCGACGGGGTAGAGCGCGTTGGAGGCGAAGAACAGCGGCATCGTGATGGCCTGGCCGATGCCCATCATGCGGTCGCGATGGCGGACCAGCCCGGCCAGCGTCATCGACAGACAGGAGAAGAACACCGCGCCGAGCACCACAACCGCCATCGCCCCAAGGATTCTCAGTGGATTGACTGTCAACTGGGCCCGGAGCAGGTACGCCAGCGCCAGCACACCGATCACCTGCACCACCGAGCGCACTCCTGCGGCGAATGCCTTCCCGGTGATGAGCGCCGATGCGGGCGCGGGTGTCACCATCAGCTTGGCGAGGATGCCCGCGTCGCGGTCCCAGATGATCTGGATGCCATAGAAGATCGAGATGAACAACGCCGACTGCGCGATGATGCCCGGGGCCAGGAACGCCAGGTACGGCACATCGCCCGTGTTGATCACGCGCAGCCGGGTGAATGTCTGCCCGAAGATCAACAGCCACAGTGCGGGCTGCACCATCCTGGTGAACAGCTCAGTGTGGTCGTGGCGCAGCTTCTGCAGTTCCACGATCGCGAAAGCGCCCATCCGCATGGCCATTCCGCGGATGCGACGCCAGCCGCGCGGCGCCCGGACGATATGTACTTGCGCGTTCTGATCAACTGACACGGCGAGCCGTCCTTCTGGTGTTCCGGATCGCACGGAAGCCGCTCTGCGAGGTGTCCTCACCCAGATCCGAGCCTGCGTAGTGCCGGAAAACATCCTCGAGTGTCGCGTCCCGCGACACCCGCTGCTTCAACTCGGTCGGCGTGCCGACCGCCCGCAGCCGGCCGTGGTGCATCAACGCCACCCGATCGCACAACGCGTCGGCCTCCTGCATGTAGTGGGTGGTGAGCAGCACGGTCATGCCGAACTCGCGCTGCATAAGTTCCACCTGGGCCCAGACACTGTCGCGCGCAATGGGATCCAGGCCGACGGTCGGTTCGTCAAGGATCAGCAGGGACGGCCGGTTCACCAGCGCCTGCGCCAACTCGAGCCTGCGGACCATGCCGCCGGAGTACGTGCCCGCCACCGCGTCGGCGACATCGAGCAGCTGCATCGCGTCCAGCGCTTCGTCGACGCGATCAGACCGCCGACGGCGCGGGACATCGTAGAGCCGTGCGAACAACTCGACGTTCTGCCGGCCTGTCAACGCGGCTTCAATCGAAAGCTGTTGTGGCACATAACCGATGTTGTGCCTGATGTCCATCGTGTGCCGACGCGCGTCGAGGCCGAAGATATACACCTCGCCACTCTGCACCGGCGTCAGGGTGGTGAGTACGCGCACCACGGTGGTCTTACCCGCTCCGTTCGGGCCGAGAAGGCCGACGGTCTCACCACAGCGCACCTGCAGGCTGAGGTCGTCCACCGCGGTGAACTGACCGTAGCGGTGGGTCAGGTGCTGACAGTCGATCGCAAGCGTCGTCATGGTTGCCTCTCGTGCAGCATGCGGGTCATCTCGGCGAGTACCGCCAATCCGCGCTCCAGGCTGTCGAGCTGGATCGGGTCCAGCTCGTCGAGCACTGCCGACAGGGCGGCGCGGCGCGCGGCGCGAGATTCGTCGGCGATGCGTTGTGCGGGCTCGGTCAGGCGCAGTCGGCCCACCCTCCGGTCGTCGGCGTCGACGGCGCGGATGACCAGGCCAGCGGCCGCGAGCTTGGACACCAGGGTTGACGCCGTGTTGGGAACCAACCCCAACTCGGTGGCCGCCTCGCGTACCGAGATACCCGGTTGGCGGCCGACCAAGCGCACCAATTCGGCCTGCGACTGGGTGAGCCCGGTGGTGTCGAACCCCCGGCCGGTCGACCGACGCAGTTGGCGCCGGAACCGGCCCACCACGTTGAACAGCTCGGCGATCAGATCGGTGCGGGTTTCCACGAAAGCGATATTACCTCTGTTACAGAGGTAATACCCTGCCGGGGCGCGCCGACGGGCGGACAATGGGCTAATGGCCAAGTACCTGCTCAACGAAGCCGCGGTGGCCAAGGCGCGCTCGCTGATCGATGCTCGCCAGTACGTCCTCGACAGCGACTGGGGACAGGTGCAGCCGCGGGCGGAAGCGCAGAACACCTACCTTGAATCGCATACCTGGGACGAATATGCCGAGTGGCATCTGGGACTGACCGATGGCGCGGCGGACGGGACGAAGGCGCGATATGCCTTCGTATACGGGGACCTTCGTCGAATTCACCGCACCGGATTGATCGCCTGTGTGTACCGGGCTTCCGAATGGCGGCACAAGGACGTCGAGCTCGCCGCCCACGACTTGCTGCAGTATCTGGACAAGAAGACGGGTTTGGCGCCGACGGCCAAGGCCTGACCGGCTACGGGCGCAGCATGAAATCCAGGAAGCGGTCCCGCAGCTCGGCGGGCACATCCGGGGTCGGGCCCGCCGACTGCATGAGCCCGACACCGGCCGCGAACACCACCAGCGACCGCAGCGCGGCGTCGTCCGCCTCGAACCCGCATTCGTCAAAGGCCTGCCGGACGGCGCGCAGCACGCGCCCGTCGCTGCGCTCGACGCTGGCCCTGGTCGCCTCGTCGGTCAGCGCCCACAGCCGCATCGAGCGCTCGAGCGCCCAGTGTTGCGGAGCGACGAGAGTCTGCATCATGACGGCCAGGCGTTCCCGTGGGCCGCTGTCGGGCATGTTCTCGAACACCCGGCGGTTGCGGTCGTGCAAGTTACCCCACGCCTCGACCAGCGCCACGCGGTAGGTGGCCATATCGGTGAAGTGCCAGTAAAAGCTGCCCTTGGTGACATGCAGCCGCGCACACAGGGGCTCGATCCGGAGTGCGTTTGGACCGCTGTCAACGAGTACAGCAAATCCGGCCTGTATCCAATCGTCCGCCGTTAGCCGGCCAGAACCGTGCGGCGGCGCCATGCTGGGCAGCATACGGTGATCCACCGCGTTCTGCTGACACGGACGACAATTACATCCGGAAGGGGTGCTGGCAACCGTGACCGCCCGGTAGGGCGCCGCCGCTCTTCGGCTCCTACTCCCGGCCCGCCCGGCCGGCCGGCGTCAGCGAGATAACGAGAAGTCTCGAGAGCCATGGCGGCGGCCACGGTTGCTATAGCTGCTCACCGTACCATACGGCCAGGTACGGACGCGTGAACTCGATTAGCAAGCATGCTGGCGCACAACGCTTCTGAGTCAGCCGCGGCCTTCGCGGTTCCCACGTGCTGGCGAACTCGAGGTGGTCAATTTGGACCGCGTCGTGTGGCCGTGGCAGATGTCGGGCAACATGGGCGACATGGCGAGTGACGACTTCGACGACATCCCGCTCGAGCCCGAGGAGGAACTCGACTCCGACGAGGTCCGCAATGACGACGGTGACGAAGTTGTCGACCCCCCTGAGGAATGGATCGAGGCAAAGGACAACGAAACGCTCGACGAGAGACTCGCCGAGGAAGTGCCGGACGATCTCGGAGATGACGAGGACGAGGCGCCCAGCGACGCCCACGACTCGGACGCCGGCGGTGGGCTCAGGTTGGTCAGCAACTACGACCTCGACCACATGGACGTGGAAAGGCACGGCCGCGAACGCGGACAGATCGATGGCACACCGGAGGACGGGGACTCGTTCTACGACGTGATCGAATGAGCTAGTCCGACACCGCCTGCAGCACCATCACCGCACGCGCGTCGACGGACACCTTGGTGCCTGCCGTCACCGGTTTGGCCTCCTCGACCGTGGTGGTATCCGCCGTGTAGATCACCGGCACCCAGGCAGGGCCGAAGTCTTTTGGCGGAAGCGTGAATTCGATGGACTCGTTGTGGGCGTTGAAGCACAGCACGAACGAGTCGTCGGTGACGCGCTGACCACGTACGTCGAGATCGGGAATGCCCTGGCCGTTGAGGTAGACGGCGATCGACTTTGCGAAGCCCGATTCCCAGTCCTCTCCGGTCATTTCCGAGCCGTCGGGCGCCAACCACGCAATGTCGGGCAGGCCTTCGCCGCCGCGACGGCCGACCGGTTTGCCGCTGAAGAACCGTCGCCTGCGGAACACCGGGTGCGCGGTGCGTAGCGCCGACACCGCACGGGTAAACTCCATCAGCTCCGTGTCGGCGTTCGCCCAGTCGATCCACGACAGCTCGTTGTCCTGGCAGTAAACGTTGTTGTTCCCCTGCTGGGTACGGCCGAGTTCGTCGCCGTGGGCGATCATCGGGACGCCTTGCGAAAGCAGAAGCGTGGTAAGGAAATTGCGTTGCTGACGGGCCCGCAGCGCATTGATCTCCGGATCCTTGGTCGGGCCTTCCGCGCCGCAGTTCCAGGATCGGTTGTGGCTCTCGCCGTCGCGGTTGTCTTCTTTGTTGGCCTCGTTGCGCTTGTCGTTGTAGGAGACCAGATCGCGCAGCGTGAATCCGTCGTGGGCGACGACGAAGTTGATCGAGGCGACAGGGCGGCGGGCGGTTCGCTCGTAGAGGTCGGCCGATCCGGTGAGTCGGTAGGCGAACTCGTCGAGGGTGGCAGGTTCACCGCGCCAGTAATCGCGGACGGTGTCGCGGTACTTGCCGTTCCACTCCGTCCACTGGGGTGGGAAGTTGCCAACCTGATAACCACCCGGTCCGACGTCCCACGGTTCGGCGATCAGCTTGACCTGGCTAACGGTCGGATCTTGTTGCACGAGTTCGAAAAACGTCGATAGCTTGTCGACGTCATAGAACTCGCGGGCGAGCGTGGACGCCAGATCGAACCGGAACCCGTCGACGTGCATCTCGGTGACCCAGTACCGCAACGAGTCCATGATCAGCTGCAGCGTGTGCGGGTGGCCGACGTTGAGGCTGTTGCCGGTGCCGGTGTAGTCCATGTAGTAGCGCTTGTCGTCGTCGACAAGCCGGTAGTACGCGGCGTTGTCGATGCCGCGCATGGACAGCGTCGGGCCCATGTGGTTGCCCTCGGCGGTGTGGTTGTAGACCACGTCGAGGATCACCTCGATGTCGGCCTCGTGCAGCGCACGGACCATGGCCTTGAATGCCTGCACCTGACCGCCCGGGGTGGAACTGCTGCTGTACTTGGCGTCGGGCGCCAGAAACGCGATGGTGTTGTAGCCCCAGTAGTTTGACAGCCCCTTCTCGATGAGTGTGGAGTCGTTGACGAAGTGGTGCACCGGCATCAGCTCGATCGCGTTGACGCCCAACGACTTCAGGTGCTCGATGATCACCGGGTGTGCCACGGCGGCGTACGTGCCGCGAACGTTCTCGGGGATGTCCGGGTGGGTCTGGGTAAGGCCCTTGACGTGCGCCTCATAGATCACCGTGTCCGCGTACGCGTGCTGCGGCGGGCGATCCACGCCCCAGTCGAAGTAGGGATTGATCACCACGGCCTTGGGCGTTCCAACCGCCGAGTCTTCGTCGTTGCGGCTGTCGGGATCGCTGAAGTTGTAGCCGAACAGTGACTGGTTCCACTCGAAGGTGCTGTCGATCGCCTTCGCGTACGGGTCGATCAGCAGCTTGTTCGGATTGCAGCGCTGTCCCGTGGCGAGGTCATAGGGGCCGTACACGCGATAGCCGTAGCGCTGGCCGGGCTCGATATTGGGGATGAAACCGTGCCAGACGAAGCCGTCGACCTCTGGCAGCGTCACCCTGGACTCGGCTCCGTCGGCGTCGAACAGGCAGAGCTCAACCTTCTCCGCGGCCTCGCTGAACACCCCGAAATTGGTACCCGAGCCGTCATAGGTGGCGCCCAGTGGATAAGCCTTGCCTGGCCACACCTCCAATTGGGTGGCCTGCGGGCTGGCAGCTTGGCTCAAAGTGGCACTCTCCAGTATTGACGTGGTCGACGTGGAATCACCGACCATGGCGACGATACGGGGGTGCCCAAACTGAGAGGATCACAACCGGACTGTCCCCAGCCCGATTACCGGACATTGCTGCTGGTAATCGACCGCGGTGTGGCCACCATCACGCTCAACCGGCCACAGCTACGCAACGCGATCGGCGACGGCATGCGCGAGGAACTCGCCGATGCCTACCGGGCCTGCGACCGCGACGACTCGGTGCGGGTGATCGTGCTGACCGGTACGCCCCCCGCGTTCTGCGCAGGTGCGGATCTGGCGGGCGGCGAGCAGACGTTCGCCGAACCGGGGCCGGGCTTCAGCGCCGCGGGCATCGACGTGCCCGCATGGTCACTCTCCAAGCCGGTGATCGCCGCGGTCAACGGCCACGCGATCGGCCTGGGCCTGACGCTCGCCCTGCAGTGCGACATCCGGTTGTTCGCCGCCGACGCGCGTTACGGCGTGGTGCAGGTCCGGCGGGGCATCGTCGGTGATGCCTACTCTCACTGGGCCCTGCCGCGCCTGGTGGGCATCGCTAAGGCGGCCGAAATCCTTTTGACCGGAGCGACGTTCGACGGGCATCGAGCGGTGCAGCTCGGGTTGGCGAGCAGGGTGCTCGACGCCGCCGACGTTCTGCCAGCCGCACTGGAACTGGCGCACGACATCGCGGAGAACACCGCTCCGATGTCGGTGGCGGCCAGCAAGCGGCTGCTGTGGGATTCGTTCGACCTTGACCGCGAGGCCGTCGGCGCCCGCGAGACAGAGATCCACTTGCGGGTCATGAGCCACGACGACGCAAAGGAAGGTGTGCGGGCATACATGGAACGCCGCCCGCCGCGGTGGACCGGCGCCCCGCGGGACCCGACGGCCTAGTCCGGCTAAGCGACCTCGACGCCGGCGGCGCGCATGTCTTCGACTGCCTTGTGGGTGGACTCCTGTGCCACGCCGGCAGTGAGGTCGAGAAGCACCCGTGTGGCGAAACCGGCTTTGACGGCGTCGGTGGCGGTCGCCAGCACGCAATAGTCAGTGGCTAATCCGGCGATGTCGATCTCATCCACGCCGCGCTGCCGCAACCAGTCGGGCAGCCGCGTGCCGGTGTCGTCGACGGCTTCGAACGC
>Ga0105247_10001121_pt1 | contig 19966 bp, 11 predicted proteins | sample KBSS24metaG_FD_81519 | JGI IMG/M metagenome (GOLD analysis project Ga0105247, IMG submission 81519) | Switchgrass rhizosphere microbial communities from Kellogg Biological Station, Michigan, USA - KBS S2-4 metaG | ecosystem: Host-associated > Plants > Roots > Rhizosphere > Soil | place...
CGGCGCCGATCCGTCGCGCGTCGCGGCCGCGCCTCCGTTCCTCCCGCCCGAGGCGGCCGACGGCGCGCCGGCCGACGAGCGCGCCGACGTGTGGGCGCTCGGCGCGATCCTCCGCGTCCTCGTCGCCGGCGAGCCGGCCGTCGGCGGCGCGCAGCCCCCGCCATTTCCCGCCGACGTGCCGCGGATCGTCCGGGCGATCATCACGCGCGCCCTCTCGCCGCGCGCGGACGAGCGGTTCGCGACCGCCGTGGAGCTCGGCGTCGCGATCGAGCGCGCCATCATCGACGCGCGGATCGACGCCGGCGAGCGCGTCGTCGCCGCGTGGGCCGCGCCGCACCTCGCGCCCGCCGCGGCCGACGCGGACACGAAGGAGGCCGCGGACCCGAGCGGCGACGGCGCCGAGCGCGACGCGGCCGCCCCCTCGACGAGCGCCGGCGCGAAGGGCGCCGGCTCCCGGGCGATCGACGGCGACGCGCCGCGCGCCGTGACGTCGGCGGTCGCTCCTTCGCGTGCGCCGAGCGGCGACGCGAAGCCCGGCGCGCCGTCGCGGAGGGGGCGCTCGTGGCCGCCGCAGATCGCGCCGCTCGCGGGGATGGTGCTCGCGGCCGGCGCGGCGGCGGCGTGGCTCGCGACGTCCGGCTCCATCCCGGCGAGCACGTCGTCGCGGCGCGGTGACCCCGCGGCGCGCGCCGCCGACGCGTCCGCGTCGAGCCCGACGAGCGCGTCGTCGCGGCGCGGTGACCCCGCGTCGAGCGCGGCGGTCGCCGCGCCTCGCGACGCCACGTCCGACGCGGGCGCGACAGGACGTCGCGGCGGCGCCGGTCGAAGCGACGCGGCGGTGGACATCGCGCCCCTGCACGAGGACGCGGGCCGGTAGCTCCGTCGAGCGCGCTCACACCTCGATGTGGCCGCGGCGTCCGCGCCCGCGCGCGAGGACGCGCACCGGCGGCGCGTTCGACCCGCGGTGCCACCTCCACGAGCTCTCGGGGCCGGACGCGGCGTCCGGCGCCGGCGGGCGACGGTCGGGACGGCGGCCCGGGACATCGATCGCGCCGCCTCGCGGAAACGCGTCGAAGGGCGATCGGTCCCCGCCGCGGGGCCGCGTCGCCTCCGTGGGCCCGAAGAGCAGCGGACGATGTAGACTCTCGCCGCTCGTGCGCTTTTGGCTTCGTTTCTTGGCGATCGTGTTTGCCGTGGCGATCGCGTCGTCGCCGTCGACGTCGCGCGCCGCGAACGATCCGAACCTCCAATGGAGCACGATCGAGACGCCGCATTTCCGGATCTCGTACTACTCGGGCGAGGCGGACCTCGCGCAGCACGTCGCCGATCTCGCCGAGGCGATCCACGGTCGCCTCTCGCCGGCCCTCGGCTGGGCGCCGCGCGAGAAGGTCGAGATCGCGCTCACCGATCAGACCGACAGCGCGAACGGCCTGACCTCCGCGCTCCCGTACAACTCGATCCGCCTCTTCGTCACCGCCCCGGACGATCTGTCGCCGCTCGGCGACGTCGACGACTGGTACCAGGAGCTCCTCACGCACGAGTACACGCACACCCTCCACATCGATCACATCGGAGGGATCCCGGCGCTCGTGAACCGGTTCGTCGGGAAGACGATGGCGCCGAACCAGGTGCAGCCGCGGTGGCTCCTCGAGGGGCTCGCGGTGTTCGAGGAGACGGCGCGGACCAGCGGCGGCCGCCTCCGGTCGTCGCAGTGGAACATGTACATGCGCGCCGACGTGCTCGAGCACAACGTCGCGCCGCTCGACGTCTTCTCGAACACGCCGCGGAGGTGGCCGCAGGGGAACATCTGGTACCTGTACGGGTCGTTCTTCCTGCAGTGGATCGCGAAGACGTACGGCGAAGAGACCCTCCGCGCGATGATCGCGGACTACGGATCGCAGCTCATTCCGTTCGGCGTGAACCGGTCGATCCGACGCGTCGTCGGCAAGACGTTCGACGAGCTCTATCCGCTGTGGATCGCGTCGATGCGCGCGGAGTACGGCGCGCAGGCGGCGGAGGTGCGCGCGCGCGGCGTGCGCGAGGGCGTGCGCCTCACGCGGCGCGGCGCGATCGCCGAGCACCCGGCGTGGATCCCCGAGAACGCGTGGCCCGGCTACGCCGGCGGCCTCCTCTACTTCCGCGACGACAACCACACCACCGGCGGCCTCTACGGCGTGAAGCTCGCGCGCGACGCCGCCGGGCGCATCGTCCCGTCCGATCCCAAGAAGAGCGAGCTCCTGATCCGCACGAACGGCGTCGCGACGGCGAGCTTCGAGCCCGACGGCGGGCTCGTCTTCTCGTCCACCGACGTCACGAACAACCTGTTCGCGTTCAACGACCTCTTCGAGATGCCGCGCGGCCAGAAGAGCGCGAGCGGCCTCGAAGGGAACCGCGCGCGCTGGACCTACGGGTTCCGCGCCACCGATCCCTCGGTGTCGCCCGACGGTCGCCGGGTCGTCTTCGCGACGAACCACCGCGGCACGATGTATTTGCAGATCGCGGACGTCGGGGACGACGGGGTCAGCAACGTGCGCCCGCTCGTCATGAGCGGCGCGTACGAGCAGGTCTTCGCCCCGGAGTGGTCGCCCGACGGCGCGCACGTCGCGTACAGCGTCTGGACCAAGGGCGGCTACCGCGACATCCGCTACGTCGACGTGCGCGACGGCTCGTACGTCGAGGTGACGCGCGACCGCGCGATCGACGGCGGCCCGGCGTTCTCGCGCGACGGGCGGTGGCTCTTCTTCCACTCCGACCGCACGAAGATCATGAACGTGTACGCGTGGGAGATCGCCACCGGCCGCCTGATGCAGGTGACCAACGTGCTGAGCGGCGCGTACCAGCCGGCGCCGTCGCCCGACGGCAAGACGCTCGCGTACATCGGGTACACGCACGAGGGCTTCGACCTCTTCGCGATGGACCTCGACGAGTCGACGTGGACCGAGGCGCTCCCGTACGTGAACGATCGCCCGCCCGCGCCGCCCGAGCCGGAGCACCACGTCTACCCGGTGACGCCGTACAACCCGCTGTACACGCTGCGGCCGCGCAAGTACGGCGTGAGCATCACGCCCGGGAACTTCGGGCAGGCGATCTCGACGTCGGTCGCGGGCAACGACATCGCCGGCCTCCACGCGTTCGGCGTGACGCTCACGACCGAGGTGGAGAAGCCGGAGCTCCAGTTCGACGCGACGTACGTCTACGGGGGCCTGCCGTTCGACGTGACCACGCGCGTCTTCCGCAGCATCACGCCGCGCGGCGGCTACTCGCTCGGGGAGAACTACAAGCCGATCTGGGTGCAGGAGACGGCCGGCGTGGAGACCGGGCTCGACTACGCGATGCCGACCGCGTTCGACGGGCAGCAGTTCTCGCTCACGTACACCGCGGCGCGCCTCGCCGGGGACATCCCGATCCCGGTGAGCAAGCTCGATCCGTACGAGACGCCGACCATCCCGCAGCGCGGCTTCCTCGGCGCGCTGCACCTCGGCTGGGGGTACTCGAACGCGCAGCGCTTCTTGTGGAGCGTCGGCCCGGAGAAGGGCTTCTCGCTCAGCGCGAACATCGACTTCACGAACCCGGCGCTCGCGAGCGACTTCACCGGCTTCGCCGCCGCGTCCGATTTCTCCACGTACGTCGCGATGCCGTGGGCGCAGCACCACTCGCTCGGCCTCCACGTCGGCGGCGGGACGAGCGGCGGCACGTTCCCGGGGCGCGGCCCGTTCTTCGTCGGCGGGCTGGTCGATCTGCCGGTCATCGACACCGTGCGAAACAGCCTGATCCAGGGCGGCATCACCCTCCGCGGCTACCCGTCGGTCATCGAGTCGGGCCGGAGCTACGCGCTCTTCAACGCCGAGTACCGCTTCCCCATCCTCAACGTCGATCGCGGCGCGTCCACGCTCCCGTTCTTCATCCAGCGCGTCAGCGGCAACGTGTTCCTCGACTACGGGAGCGCGTTCAACGACGCTTCGGCGGCCGAGTTCAAGACCGGCAGCGGCGCCGAGCTCTGGTTCGACTCGCTCCTCGGCTACGTCCTCGGCTTCACCTTCCGCCTCGGGTACGCGCACGGCTGGGCGAGCGGCGGCATCGACAAGGTCTACTTCGTCGCCGCGGTCCCCTTCTGACGAGCGGCGCATCGCGGCCGCGTCGAACGGAGCCGTCTCGCTCGTCGCCGCGGTCCCCTTCTGACGAGCGGCGCATCGCGGGCCTCCTCGACGTGCGGCCGCCGGCGCGCGCGTTGGCGCCGCGCGAAATTGGTCCGGATCGCGCCGGCTGTGGCTGACTGCCGGGATGCGCGGTCGGCTCGTGACCTCTCGTCTCCTGGTTCGGTCACCCTTCGCTCCGGGTCGCCGGCGCGCGCCTCGAGCGCCGCTGGGCGCGTCGTTGGCGCGGCTCGCGCAGGCCGGCGTGATCGCGTGCGCGATCGCCGGCTGCGCCGCGGCGCCGACGGGGGCGGCGCGCGCGCAGAACGCCGCGCAGGAGCTGAATCTCAACGCCCGCTTCGGGCGCATGGAGCTCGCGATGGAGAGCGTCGCGCCGGCGCAGCGCGAGGCGTTCGCCGATCGACGGCGCGCGTGGGGCGGCCGCGTCCGGATCGCCGACGCGGAGCTCGCCGGGTTCCGCCTCTCCGGCAAAGAAGAGGCGCTCGTCTCGGTCCGGGTGTCCTGGTACCTGCTGGACGATCAGGAGCTGCGGACGACCACGATCCGGCAATCGTGGCACGACAACCACGGCGACTGGCTCCTCGAGCGCGAAGAGCGCCTCGACGGCGACGCCGGCCTGCTCGGCGATCCGATCCCGCGCGCCGAGTCGACGGAGCCGCGCCCCACGCAGTTCCCCACGGTCCGTCTCGGTCGAAACGACTGAGCCTCGCGTCGCCGCCGCGCGCGCCGCGGCGTAGGATCGCGAGACCCGACGCGTGAAGCGCTGCGCCGGGTCGATTCCGTTCGCTCTCCTTCGGTCTCGTCCGCCTTCAGCTCGCGGGCGTCGCCGGCTTCGGCGCCGCCTTTTTCACGGCCTTCTTCGCCGGGGCCGCCGCCTTCTTCGAGGACGCCGCGCTCTTCCGAGCGACGCGCTCCTTCTTCTTCACCTGCGCCTTGCGGCGCTTCATCTTCATCGAATTTCGCCGATCGAACTTGCCCATGCCTGCATCTCCCGCGTCGGTTGAGGGGCTGTTTTCGCCGACGTTGGCGTCTCGCGTCAAGTGTCAGCCAATGGCGCGAAATGTGCGATATTCGCGAATTTCGGCTGTTCGAGCGGCGGCAGTAGACGGGAAGGGGGAGGGTGCTAAATTGAGTTTGTGGACGTGGTGCTCCGGAAGCTTGGGAAAGGCTCGCGCGCCGTCGCGGGCCGATTGGTTCGGGCGCCGCGCAAAGGCTCGGTGGTCGTCATCGAGTTCCCTGACGGCATGCACGAATACGTCACCACACCGGTGAAGCGCGTGCTCCGCATCGCCGGGCGCGAGGTCTTCTACATCGAGACCATCAACAGCCGATATCGCCTTGAGGTCCGCGGCCGCGAGGACGCGCTGGCCGAAGGTACCGGCTGAGCGTTTCGAGCTGAGCCGCCTGCTGTTTCGAGGCTGCTGTTTCGAGGCTGCTGCTTCGAGAGGCTGCGCATTTCTGAGCGTCTCGAGGCTGAGCATTCGAGGCTGAGCATTTTGGGGCAGTTTCGGCCGGCTGTGTAGGCGGGCCGTCTTTCCAAGACGCTATTTCGAACCGGATCGTTCCACCGGCCAGGCGTCTGCCATCACGATTTCGGACCGGCGCAGCGCATGCTCGCGTCGTCGATCGCTCAGCGGTGCGCGACGCTCGTCGACGTCGACGGGCGGGTCACGTGCGCGACGCCCTGGTCCGCGAAGTACGCGCGGAGCATCTCGCGCGCGATCACGTTCGCCTTCACGTGCCACGCCGGGCGGTTCACCACGAGGGTCGCGATGGCCACGGGCTTCACCCCCGGGATCGGCCGGCTCGGCGCGAACGCGGTGAACCACGTGTAGAGCCGCTGCCCGTCGGGATCGGTCAGCGTGCCGGTCTTGCCGGCGACGGAGACGCCCGCGAGGAACGCGCGGCCCGAGCGATCGTGGAACGCGCGATAGGACGTGCCGTCGCTCACGGTGTTCTCCATCATCTGCGCGATCGCCTGCGCCGTCTCGCGCGACACGGCGCGGCGGAGCGAGCCCGGCTTCGGCGCGGTGTAGAGCGGGGGCTCTGCCGGCTCGGCGACCTCGCGGACGATCGCGAGGCGCGGGAGATCGCCGCCGCGCGCGATCGTCGCGCTCATCCACGCCGCCTGCAGGGGCGACAGCGTCGAGTTCCAGAAGCCGGCCGCGGTGCGCGCGAAGCCGAGCGGATCGGCGGGGAGGTGGAGCTCGCTCGGCGCGACGTCGACCTCGAACGGCACCTTCTCGCCGAAGCCGAACGCGGCGGCGGTCTCCTCGATCTGATGCGCCTCGAGGTGGCGCTGCGCGAGGCGCGCGAAGACCGGGTTCAAGCTCCGCCCCATCGCGCCGCCGAGCGTCACGCAGTAGCGGTCGCGCCGCGCGTCCGGCGTGAGGTCCGACGTGTGGAGGCCGTGCTCGCCGCCGCCTGCGTAGCACTCGCGCGTGTCGGGGCCGAGCCCGGCGTAGCGCACGAGCGCCGCGCCCGTGATCATCTTGAAGATGCTCGCCGCGGGCGCGGTCGCCTCGGCCGCGAGGTCCTTCGGCGGCCCGCCTTCGACGTGGCTCGCGTAGACGACGAGCTCGCCGCTCTCCGGGTCGATCATGACGATCGACGCCTCGGGCAGGTGGTGCGCGTTCATCAGCGCGGCGGCCGTCTGCTGGAGGTCCGGATCGAGCGTGAGCCGCGCGACGCGCTTGCCCGCCGCGGGGGCGGTCGCGCCGTCGTCGTCGATCGCGACGCGGGTGAGGTCGAGCCCGTCCAGCGGCGGCGGCCCCGCCTCGCGCGGGGCGGCGCGCGAGATCGACGGGTCGTCGGCCGACGGCATCGCGCTGGCGATGGCCGCGACGGCCTGCGCCGCCTGCACGGCGTCCTCGGCCGACGGCGGGCGGCCGCGGAAATGGCGCACGAGCGGCGCCACGCAGAGCGCGAGGCCGACCGCGCCGAGGCCCAGGGTCATCGCTCGCATCGCACCGTCGAGATGGCATGGACGCCGCGCTCCGGGCAAACAAACGGCCACGCCGTCGCTCGCTTGCTACCCTCGCGTCCGCCTCATGCCGGCCCCCGCCCTGCTCTCCGTTCGCCCCCGCGCCGCCCATCGCCGCGGCGCTCACCCCTCCTCCCACGGCGCGTCGCTCGCGCGGGCGCGCGTCCGGGGCGGCTTCATCGCGGCGCTCGCCGTCGCGTCGCTCGCGTCGCGTCCGGTCCACGCGGCGGTCGACGGAGAAGTCGCGGCGGGCGACGGGCTCGACGCCGTCGCGGCGCGCGTCGATCTCGCGGCCGGCGTGCTCCGCTATCGCACGTGCGCGTCTTCGCCGTGCCGCGCCGACGGCGGCGCGACGCTCCCGATCGGGCTCGAGCGCGCGGCGCTGCCGGACGCGCCGGACGTCGCGGTCGAGGCGGTGACGATCGGCGCGGCGGGGCAGGGCTCCGAACGGCGGCGCGTCCTCCGCGTGCGCGTCCCGGCGAAGGGCGGCCGCGGCGCGTGGGAGGCGATCGTCGCGGGGCGCGCCGCCGATCCGGTGCTCTACGCCGGGGTCACCGGGCTCGCGCGCGGCGAGGACGGCGAGCGCACGGGCGAGGTGCTCCAGCTCTTTCCGGGCGAAGGCGGCGCGACGATCGTCGTGGTGGGCGACGCGCGCGAGGACCTCCGGATCTGCGGACAAGACGCGACGGTGCTGCGCCCGCGCGCCGTCGATCCGCGGACGATGACGTGGGTCGGCGCCGGCGTGCAGCGCCTCTCGCGCGAGCAGCGCGAGAAGGCGACGCCGATCGCGGCGACCGCGCGCGGAGGTCCGGCGGCGGCGCCGCTCGCGTCCCTCCTCGCGCTCGCCGGCGCCAGCACGCAGCTCGGTCCGGCGGCGGCGATCGTCGACGGCGCGCCGTCGACGGCGTGGTCGGAGGGGCGCCCCGGCGCGGGGAGCGGCGAGTTCGTCGTGCTGCACGCGCCGGCCGAGGTCGCGATCCAAAGCTTCGCGATCACGCCGGCGCCCCATGCGCCGAAGCTCGCGGCGAACGTCAGCGCGCCCCGGACGCTCTTCCTCGTGACCGCCGCGCGCACGTACGCGGTGACGCTCCCCGACGACGGCGCGCTGCGGCCGGGCGCCGCGTACGACGTCGCGCTCCCCGAGCCGATCCGCGCGTCGTGCGTCGCCGTCGTCCTCGATCAGGCCTACGCGCGGGAGGGGGCGCGCGCGGAGGTGTCGATCGCCGAGCTGACGGCGTACTCCGCGTACGACGTCGAGGGGGCGTCGCTCGACGCGGTGGCGCACGCGCTCGCCGATGGTTCGCGCGGCGACGAGGCGAGCGCGCTGTTGAAGCGGGCGGGGAGGGCGGGGCTCGACGCGGTCCTCCGCGCGTACGCCGGGCTCGACGCGGCGGGCCGCGCGCGCGCCGCCGACGTCGCGGCGAGCGCGCCGTCGTGCGCGGACGGCGCGCCGCTCCTCGTCCGCGCGATGAACGACGCGGACCGCGAGGTGTCGCGCAAAGGGCGCGAGAAGCTCGAACGATGCGGGCGCTCCGCGGCGCCGGCGCTCGTCGTCGCGCTGCGAGACGCGGACGACGCGGCGCTCGCGCGGGTCGCGCCGCTCCTCGCGATGATCGCGCCGAGCCTGGCGCTCGACCCGCTCGCGGCGGTGATGGCGCGCGGATCGAAGGCGGCGCGCGAGCAGGTGCGGAGCGCGTTCGCGCGCGCGGCCCGCTCCGCCGAGGCGTCGAAGGTGTCGGCGCTCCTGCGCGATCGCGCGCGGGCTCCTTCGGCGCGCCTCGATCTCCTCCGCGCGTCCTCGGAGCGCCTCGGCGAGCTCCGCGCCGAGGCCGACGCGACGGTCGACGAGCTCCTCGCGGGCGCGCCGTCGATGCCGACGCGCTACCTCGTGCTCGGCCCGCTCGCGGCGCTCGCGCGCGCCGGCGATCCCATCGCGACGCGCCGCTACGCCGCGATGATGGCGAGCGACGCCGACGCGGCGGTGCGCGCGCGCGCCGCGGAGCTCGCGAGCGGGATCCCCGGCGTCCAGGGCGCGCTGCTCGGCGCGCTCCGCGATCCGGGGCCGCGCGTCCGCGAGGCGTCCTTACGCAACGTCGGCGTCGAGCGGATCAGCGCCGCGGCCGTCGCCGTCGAGGCGATCCTCGAGCGCGATCCGTGGCCGTTCGTGCGCGCCGCCGCGGCGAACGCGCTCGGCGCGATGGCGCCCGCGCCGGACATCGACCGCGCGCTCGCGTCGGGCTTCCAGGACGCGTCGCCGCGCGTCCGCGAGGCGACGCTCGACGCGCTCGCGGCGCACCGCGCGGCGGCGCACGTCGAGCCGGCGCGCCGCGCGCTCGACGACGACGAGGAGACCCTCGAGGTGCGCGTCGCCGCGGCGCACGCGCTCGCCTCGATGTGCGACGCGGGGTCGCTCGATCGCCTCGCGGCTCTCGCGCGCAAGGCGGCGTCGCCGGTCGCGAACGAGTCGGAGCTCGCGCTCGGCCTCGCGTCGGTGCGCGCGCTCGGCGAGATGCACCCGCCGGATCTCGCGCGCCGCCTCGCGCCGCTCGTCGAGAAGGGCGCGCGGGAAGAGGCGAAGCGCGCCGCCGAGGCCGCGCGCAGCGACCGCGGCATCTGCCGCTGACCCGCGCGCGCCGGCGCGCTTTACTGCACTGCCGCGACGCTACGAGCTCGAGAACGGGCCGCCGCTCGGGCCCGAGACGGGGCCGCTCGGCGCGCCGCCGCCCGTGTACGAGATGTTGCCGTTGTACGAGTTCGCGCCGCTGTACGGGCCACCGTTCTGCGACGCGTTGCCGTTGTACGAGTTCGCCGCGTTGTACGAGTTGCCGGGCTGGTAGCCCGGCTGCCCCGGGACGTTCGTTCCCGGCGCGCCGCCGCTCGTGTGCTCGGCGGTGGCCTTCTTGCTCAAGAACATCGCGGTCACGAGGCCGATGCCGACGAGGCCCGCCGCGATCCACTTGCCCATCCCGCGCATCGCGAGCGACTGGTAGTTCCACCCGCTGCCGCTGCTGTCGCTCGCCTCGGCCTTGTACGCCGCGCTGTTTCCGTCGTCGTGGAGCGCGCGCGTGGTCCCTCCGGAGCCGCTGCCGACGCCGACCACCGTGACCTTGCCGCCCATCTGCGTCTGCGCCGCGACCTTCGCCCCCTCGCCCTTGCCGCCGCTCGGCCCGCCGCTGCTCGACTGCATCCCCGAGCCGTTCTTCCCGTTCGGCGTGGACGGACCATCGGTGCTCCCGCGGCCGTGGTCCCCCTGGCCCGGCTCTTCTCCGCGCGCCTTCGCCGTGGCCTTCGCGGTCGCTCCGCCCAATGTGCGGAAGCCACCCACGACGATGAGCAAGATCGCGATGAGGATGAGCGCATACTCGAACGCGCCCAGACCACGCTTGTCGCGGAGCAAACGCCTCATGCTCATCCCGTCAGCATATAAGGTTGCGGCTCCGCGCGCTCGTGGTCTGCAACAAAAGTGGAAAGTTGCCGTATCTGCGACTAAATCTGGTGCCGTGTGGGAGAGTTTTGCACCGTGACGCTGATGGATCACGCCTGCCGCGTCGCTGGATCGAACGTATGGATCGACGCATGACCATTCGCCGCGTATCGCCCGCCGAGGCGCACGAGCTCGTTCGTCAGGGGCACGTTTACGTGGACGTCCGGAGCGAGCCGGAGTTCGCCGACGGCCACCCCGAAGGGGCGATCAACGTCCCGTGGATGCACATGGGATCGGGCGGGATGGTGCCGAACGGTCGCTTCCTCGAGACGATGCGCGAGCGCTTCGCGAAGGACGCGGCGATCGTCGTGGGCTGCAAGTCGGGCGGCCGCTCGCTGCGCGCCGCGCGGGCGCTCGTCGACGACGGCTTCACCGCGGTCGTCGATCAGCGCGCCGGGTGGGACGGCGCGCGCGACGCGTTCGGGCAGATCTCCGAGCCGGGCTGGTCGCGCGTCGGGTTGCCGACGTCGAAGTAGCGCGGAGCGGCTACTCGACGATCATCCGGTCGCCGGCGCCGCGGCCGAAGGTCTCGGGCGCGTACATCTCTTCGGCCTTCGGCGGCGGGACGACGAACGTCCCCGGCGTCGTCGCGCGCGCGACGTACGTGTACTCGTGGACCCCCTCCCAGACGAGCGACGCGAACGCTTCGACGCGCTCGTCGCGCAGGTTCTGGTGCTCGTACCAGGTCCGGCTCCACCACCAGAACGGCGACGCCGGCTGCCGCGGGTCCTCCGGGATCGGGCCGGTGACGGCGAGCGACGCGTTCATCGGCTCGAGCCCCGCGGGGAGCGGATCGACGAGCGCGACGTGGTAGCGGCGCGACGGCGCCAGCATCGACACGCGGACGCGCACCTTGCTCCCCGCCTTCACGCGCCACGTGCCGTCGGCGTCCTTGCGCACGTCGCTCGCCGACTCGGCGCCTTCGTAGGTGCGCGACACGGTGAACCCGCGCTCGAGCGGCGGCGGCTTCAGATCCGCCGGCGCGTAGTCCATCCCGATGCGGAAGTAGAGGCGGCCCGGGCCGTCCTTCTGCACGACCACGGCGGACGCGCCCATGTCGGCGAGCGCGCGCATCGGCACGTCGACGCGGTCGCGCTCCGTCGTGCGCCCCTTGAACGCGTGCTCGCCGGCGAAGCGATCGCCGACCCACGCGCGCGCCACGAAGTCGGGCGTCGCCTTCTCGTAGGTGCGGAAGTACCGATCGAGCGCGAGGAGGACGAACGCGTTCTCCTGCGTGTTCGACCAGCGCCCCGCGGTGCGGTGGCCGAGCAGGCCGGCGACGAGCTTCGGGATCAGATCGCTCGACGGCTGATCGCCGATGAGCGCGTCGAGGAGCACGCCGTCGACGCGTCGATCGGACCGCAGGAGCAGGTAGTCGGCGTCGCCGTACGACGTCGTGAAGTGCGCCGCGCCGGCGGTCTCGGCGACGCGGTTCGCGAGGAGGCGGCGGATCGACTCGACCTCGCGCGCCGCGCCGGCGTCGCCCGAGAGCACCGGCAGGAGCCAGCCGACGGCCTCGAGCGGCAGCTTGTCCACGCCGCCCGCCTCGGCGATCAACGCGACCGCGCGCGCGCGGTCCGCGTCGCCCATCCGCCTCCGTACGAAGAGCGCGTACGCGGAGATCGCGCGGCGCGCGTCGGCCGAGTAGTAGCTCGGGATCGCCTGCTCGATCCGCGCGAGGCGCGCGCGGCCGCGCGACAGGACGTCGGCCGGGACGTCGAAGCCCTTCTCCTTGGCGCGCTGGAGCGCGTGCACCACGTGCACGCTCAAGAACGGGCTCGCGGGGCCCGACTCCCAGAAGCCCCACCCGCCGTCGCCGAGCTGGCGCGCGCGGAGGCGCTCGACGTCGGCCTTCACCGAGGCGACGAGCGCCTCCGGCTTCGGGAGCCCCTTCGCGTCGAACGCCGCGAGGACGTCGCGGAGCCCGGCGATCGCGAGGACGCGCGACGCGAGCTGCTCGTTGCACTCGAACGGATAGCGCACGAGGTAGAGGACCGCGTCGGTCAGCGCCTGGAGCGCGGTCGACGAGGTCGTGATCTCGAGCCCGCCGAACTGCGTGAGCACGCCGGGCGGCACCTTCACCGGCTGCGCGACGGCGCCTTGATCGATCTGCCCGTAGGTGGCAAACGCCGAGGTGGTGGCCGGCGTCCACACCGGCAGATCGACGGTCGCCGCGTCCGACGCCGCGCCCGACGCGACGCCGACCTGGAAGCGCGCCTTGCCGGGCTTGACCGCCGACGCGGCGAGGCGCACCTCGACGCGGTCGTTCGCCGGCACGGTGACGCGCCGGCCCACCGCGTCGGCGAGCTGCGCGTTCGTCGCGCGCGCGGCGACGTCGACGTCCATCGCGCGATCGGTCTGGTTCTGGACGACCACCGGGAGATCGAAGCGATCGCCGAAGTTCAGGAAGCGCGGCGCCGACGGGCGCACCATGAGCGGGAGGCGCGCCGTGATCGTCGACTCGGCCTTGCCGAAGCTCCTGTCGCCCGCGACCGCGATCGCCATCACGCGGTAGCGCGTGAGGCTGTCCGGCAGCTTCACCGGCACCTCGGCGTGGCCTTCGCCGTCGGTCGTGACGCGCGGGACGAACGCGGCGAGCGCCGCGAAGTCCTTGCGCACCTTGATGACGAGGTTGCTCGACTCGACCGACACCGTCTTCTTCAGCATCCCTTCGGCGGGCTGCATCTGCGGGGCCGCCGCGGCCGACGCCATGGGCGCGGGCGGAGGCGGCGGCGCGAGCCCGCCGACCCCGCGCGGCCCGCCGGGCGCCTTCTCCACGTCGGCGACGTCGGGGATCCCGTCGGCGTCGCGGTCGGCCTGCGGCGCCTCGAACCGCGCGAGCAGCACGCGCGAGCGCACGTCCGATCCGTACGCGCCCGCGTCGCGCGCCGGGTAGAAGACGTCCATCGGATCGGGGAGCTGGTACGCCGAGAGCGCGAGCACGGCCTCGTCGACGACGGCGACGGCGAGCGTGGCGCCCGGGACGGGCCGGCCGCGCGCGTCGCGGAGCTCGACGTCGACGACGGTGCTCGCGCCGGGCTCGACCTTCTTCGCGCGCGGCGCGAGCTTCACGTCGAGCGCGCGCTCGAGCGGCGGCACCTTCACCTCCGCCTCGCCGGCGGCGAACGCGGGGCGGCGCGGGAGCGACGCGATCGGCTTGCCGTCGACGTCCTCGCGCGGGGCGGTCCCGGCGATCTGCACCGCGACGTGCAAGCCGGGGAAGGCGGCGCCGTCGATCGGGATCTTGAGCGTCGCGGTGGGGCCGCGGAGCGAGAACCGGTCGACGCGCACCACGCCGGCGCGGCGCACCGTCACGAGCCCCTCGGCCGGCGCGAACGGCGCCACGACCAGCGCCTCGGCGACGTCGCCCGGGCGGTACTGGTCCTTGTCGAGGACCACCTGCACCTTGTCCGCGTCCACCCCGCGGTCCTTCGGCATCGCGTCGCCGAAGACCCAGACGTTCATCTCGGTCTGGCTCCTTCGCCCGCTCGGATCGGTGACGACCGCCACGACGTGGTACCGCCCGCCGTCCTTCGTCGCGAGCGAGCAGCGCGACGCCTCGCCCTTCGTGTCGAGCTCGCAGCGCGAGACGGAGACCTCCTTCTCGACGTCCTCTTCGCCCACCTGCTCCCAGTCGAGGCGCGCCGCGCGCACGACCACGTGGCTCCCCGCGACCAGCTTGCCGTCGACGTCGGCCGCGACGACCTGCACGCCGATCGGCTCGCCGGCGCGCACGAAGCCGCGATCGAGCCGGAGCCCGGCCGACACGGCGGCGGGGTGCACGATGAGCGTCTGCTGCGAAGACCAGCTCTGCCTGTTCACGTCGACGACGCTCGCCGACGCCACGAGCTTCATCGGGTAGGGCGGATCGAGCGCGTCGAAATCGACGCGGAGGCGGTGCTCGCCCGCGGCCGACGTCTTGCCGTCCCACGTCTCGGTCGTCTTCTCGCCTTCGCGCGCGCGGATCCACGTGAAGAAGTCGGGCGCCTTGCCGAACGCGTACTCGTCGAGCCCCGGCGGCGTGAAGTGCGCGACGCTCCGCTCGAACCGCCACGACGCCGGCGCGTTGGGCAGGCCGCCGCCCGCGTAGTACTTCGCGGCGACGGTGACGACCGCGTGATCGCCGACGTAGAAGGGGCCCTCGCCGGCGTCCATCGTCACCTCGAACTCGGGGCGCCGGAACTCCTCGAACGAGATGCCGTGGACGTGGGACGCGTCCGCGAGGGCGCCGTCGCCGCCGGGGACGCCCGTGAGCTCGAGGCGCACCGACGCGGGGCCGAGGTTCGCGTTGTCCGGCACCCTGAACGTGAAGTCGAAGCCCGACGTCGCGTCGAGCGTCACGGCCCCCTTGCCGACCTCGTTCCCGCGCGCGTCGGCGACGGACCACGTCGCGCCGGTCGCGTTCACCGCGCCGACGTCCCCCCCTTTGGCCATCCCGAGGCGCCGCACCCACCCCTTGATCTTCCCCTCCTCGCCCGGCTTGTACGTCTGTCGATCGTCGACCACGAGCCACGCGACCCGATCGGGCTGCGCGCCGGGCCGCGCCCCGTCCGGCGTGAAGACGACGTCGTCGCCGCGCCTCGCGACGATCAGCGAGAGGTCGCCGCGCGCGTCGATCTGCGCGAGGCCGCGCGGGTCGCTGGTCGCGCGCGCGCCGGGGACCAGCGGCGCCGAGACGTCGACGCCCGCGGCGGCCGCGCCGGTGTCGAGCGCGGTGGTCCACGCCGTCGCGCGGCCGGGCTCGTTGACGACCGCGAGGCCGAGGCGCGTCGCCTGCACCCACGACCGGTACCACTCGCGCCGCCATCGGTCCTTGGGCGGCGCGGTGGTCGGCTCGACGACGACGATCGCCTGACCGAGGCCGTCCTTGAGCGCGGGGCCGAGGTCGACGCTCGACCCCGTGAGGTCGTCGGGCTCGCCTCGCGTCGCGATCGTCCGCGACACGACGAGCCTCCCCGGCGGGTCCTTCGGCCGCTTGTCGTCCCAGTCGTTCCGCCATAGCTGGTAGGCGCGGTAGTCCTCGGGGCGCACGGCGTAGACGCGGACCTTGAGCATCGGCCGGTTCACGCTGAAGACGCGCACCTCGCGCGGCCCGGCCGGGTCGAGCACCGCGAGGTCGTGCTCTTCGGGGAAGAGGCGCGGCGCCGCCCGTCCGACGTCGAACGTGAGCTTCGCGTCCTCGCCGAGCCTCTGCCCGAACGTGTCGGCGATCGCGCCCGACACCGTGACGGTGTATTGGGTCCGCCCCTTCGTCTTGCCGCTGACGCTGAGCGACGCTCCGCGCGCCTCGATCTTCATCCCCGCGATCTCGGGGGCGACGCGCACCATCGATTTCTGGAACGCCTTCAGGTCGATCGGGTTCGAGAACGCGACGCGCAGATCGCTGAGCGGCGGGCACTCCTTCTCCCAGCCGCACTGGTGCTCGGTGACGCGCATCCGCCCGAACGTGGCGAACGAGAACGTCTGGTCCGCCGTGGTGCGGCGCGGCCCCTCGGCCGACGCGAGCCCCGCGGCGAACGTCACGTGGATCGTGGTGGCCGCCGGGAGCCGCTCGTTGGCGCGGAGCGCGATCCACCGGCCCGCGAGCTCCTTGGTCGCCTTCGCGACGGCGCGGCGGATCTCGTCGTCGCCGTCGATCTCCTCCGCCGTCGCGGCGCGCAGCGTGATCTTGGCGCCCCCCGCCGCGACCCGCGCGCTCGCGAGCACCTGCTCGGGATCGACGCGCTGATCGAACTCGGCGTAGAGGAGCGGATCGAGCCGCGTGGGGCCGTGCGACGGGAGGAACGCCGTGACCTTCGCCGGCGGCGTCGCGAACGTCCACTCGTCGGCCGCGGCGAGCGCCTGCCCGCTGGCCGCGCGCGTGCCCGCGGGGACGCTCACGCGGTACTCGGTCGCCATCGGGAAGCGCGGCTCCGGCTGGAACACCGCCGTCTGCGCGCCGAGCCAGCGCCACTCGCCGGGCGGCTGCGGGCGGAGCTGGATCGGCGGCGCGGTCGCCGCGAGATCGCCGTGCGACGTGAGCGCCACCATCGGCTGCGAGAACGAGACGGCGAGCGACGGCGCGAGCGGCACCTCGCCGGTGGGGGCGCGCCGCGTCACCTTCAGCGGGCCCGCGGCGACGGCGGGCGCCTGCGCGTCGCCCGGCGGAGGGAACGTCTCCTCGACCGTCTTCCCGGCGCGCGGGCGCGGGAGCGATTTCGCGCGGAGCGCGGCGTCCTTCTCGTCGCCCGGCTCCGCCTCGAGCGCGGGGAGGCGCGCGAGCAGCTTCTTCGTGGCTTCGGGGGAGAGCGGCGCGGTCTTCGCGGCCGCGGCGGGCGGCGCGGCGGGCGCCTCGTCCACCTCGCTCAGGCGGAAGCCGAGCCCCGATTTCGACACGCGCCACCCGTCGCCGTGCGCCGGCGCGGACGCGGGCGTCGCCGGCGGCGCGACGCGATCTTGCGCCGGGCACCCGGCGGCGAGGAGCAGGACGAGGATCGCGAGGAGCCACGAGGCGCGTGTCATGGCGAAGAGCGTGTCAACGCGACGCGCGCCGGTCCGAGGCGTCGCGCCCCGAGCGGCCAGCCATCCATCGGCTGAACGGGCGCTACTTCGACGCGGCGGCGAGGCGCGTCGCCATGAGGCGCGACAGGCCGTAGATCGACTCTTGCGGGTTCACGCCGAGGCTCGTCGGGAGGACCGATCCGTCGATGACGTAGAGGTTCTTCAGCGTGTGGTGGCGGAGGTCCGTGCTCCGGACGACGCTCGACTTCGGGTCGTCGCCCATCGCGCAGCCGCCCATCAAGTGCGCGGTGAAGACCGGGACCGATCCGAGCTCCCAGCGCGCGGCGTCGATCCGCGCCTCGTCCACGCCGCCCTTGCCCGGCTCCATCATGACGGGGTCGTCGTGGAGCGTCGCGACCTTCTTCGCGCCGCTCGCGAGCTGCATCTCGGCGAGCCGCTTCTGGGCGAAGCGGAACATGCTCCAGAGCTTCGGCGGGACGGGGTAGTCGAGCACCGGCGCGCCGCTCGGCCGGAGCGCCACGCGCCCGCCCACGACGTCGTCGTGGAACCCGTCGATCCCGATCGCGATGTGGAGCGCGGTGTGCGACGAGAGCATCATCATGTCGTGGTGCGCGCGGCCGTAGCCGGGGACGGCGGTGGAGGCGAGCGACGGGTACCAGGGGACCGCCTCGAGGAAGAACCCGACCTCGTCGCCCCGGTGCGCGAAGTGGTGGCTCGCCGCGCTCTGCGGCGCGCCGCGCGACGGCTCGATCGGCGTGTCGTAGAGGCCGGCGCTCCCGATCACGGGGTGGATGAACGTCCGCGCGCCGACGCGCCCCTCGTCGTCGATCCCGCTGCGCAGGAGCAGCGCCGGCGAGTTGATCGCGCCGCCGCTCACGACGAACCGCTTCGCGGTGACGGTGAACGACTTGCCCGTCGGCGCGTTCCCCGACGCGTCGAGGAGCGCGCCGCGGAGGCGCTTGATCTCGCCCCCCTCCGACTCGAGCCTGTCGCCGCGCGCGCGGAACACGAGGCGCGCCCCGGCGTCGATCGCGTCGGGGATCATCGTGACGAGCATCGAGCGCTTCGCGTTCACCGGGCAGCCGAGGCTGCACATCCCGGTCTGGAGGCACTGGTGCACGTTCCTACGGAGCGTGTCGGCCTGCCAGCCCATCGCCTTGCAGCCGTCGTAGAGCGTCTTGTTGTTCGCGTTCAGCGTCGCGTAGTCGACCTTCGCGATCGCGAGGCGCCGCTCCATCGCCTCGTAGTGGGGGACGAGATCGGGGTACGCGAAGCCGGCCACGGCGTGCTTCGTCTTCCAGTGATCGACGACGTCCTCCGGCGTGCGGAAGCTCGTCGTCCAGTTGACGACGGTGGTGCCGCCCACGGTGCGCCCCTGGAGGATCGAGATCCCGCCGTCCTTCGTCGCGCGCGTCGCGCCCTCTTGATAGAGCTTCGTCGTCACGTCGCGCTCGCGCATCGTGAAGTCTTCGCTCGTGTGGTAGCCCCCCTCCTCGACGAGGAGCACCGACAGCCCGGCCTCGGCCAGGATCGCCGCGGTGACCGCGCCGCCCGCGCCCGTCCCGATGACGCAGACGTCGGCGTCGAGCGCGAGATCGGCCGCCTGCGCGGAGCCGTCGATGACGTGGGGGCTCGATCGAACGAGGGCGAGCTTCGTCACGTGCCACCTGCCTTCTTTGCGTTCTCCGCCCGCTGCGCCTCGAGCCACTCGGGCGTGCCGGCCTTGGAGTCGTCGTACGCCATCGCGTTCAGGCCGCTCGGCGGGTGGTAGCCGAGCGCGCCCCAGCTCGTCTCGTCGGCGTAGAACGCCGCGAGGCACAGCTTCCTTAGCGCCTGGAACCCGGTGCGGCGGATCGCGATCGAGCTGGTCCGCCAGCTCTCGAGGACCGCGTCCTGCGCGGCGGGATCGAGGCGGGTGAACGGCTGCACGCGCCCGTCGAGGAGGAGCCCAGAGAGGGCGTTCTCGAACAGGCCGAGCAGGCCGTTGAAGTCCTTCTTCGTCTCGGGCGTCGCGCACGCGAGCACCGCGTCGACGCGGCGCGCGATCGTTCCGGGGTCGGCGCCGGGGGCGGTGACGGCGCGCGCCGCGAAGGCCGCGAGCACCTGGAGGCTGCGCGGCTCGAGGACGAGCGGCGCGGGCCCCGCGGGCACGACCTCGCGCGACGGGAAGAGCGCGAGCCCCGCGCCGCCGAGGAAGAGGAGCGCGCCGCCGAGGAGGCCGCGCTTCAAGAACGTGCGCCGCGACGAGGCGCCGCCGCTCGCCCGAGGCCCGGTATCGCCCGTGGTGATTGGTTTCGCGACCATCACCGCAGGGTATGCGTGAACGGCGGCGCGTTCCACACGCACGCGCCTGACCCGTTCGCGGCGCGGCGCCGCGCGGCAGCGCGCCCGAAGCGCGGCGAGGGCGTGGGGATTCGGGGGCGAACGGTGAGGTCGGTGCGGCCGCCGTATCGGCGCATGCACACATCGATATACTACATGGGACAGCGGATATATTTAACGATTTGATAATGGATTGACTCAACCCCGGGATCGAATTCCGAATAAAGGCTCAATGGGCCCTGAAAGCCTGCGAGATTGTTGCTCGGAACGACGCTGGTATGGGTCGACCGTCGAAATTTCGATTTTACCAATGACGATGACCGCATCTATTTTGAAATCGGAGCTAGGTTGATGCCCCCTCCGACGTCGCGTGGTCGAGCGACGTGGATCACGAAAGGACACGTCATGAACATTGCCCAGCTCGCGGTCGCCTCGGCGGCGTGGATCGCTCTGTCTTCCGGGTGCAGCGACGCCGGCAACGCCGCGAGCGTCCCCGACATCGGCAACCCGGACCTCGCGCCC
>Ga0105247_10001122_pt1 | contig 19950 bp, 10 predicted proteins | sample KBSS24metaG_FD_81519 | JGI IMG/M metagenome (GOLD analysis project Ga0105247, IMG submission 81519) | Switchgrass rhizosphere microbial communities from Kellogg Biological Station, Michigan, USA - KBS S2-4 metaG | ecosystem: Host-associated > Plants > Roots > Rhizosphere > Soil | place...
AGGCGAACGGGGTCGGGTAGTCGAAGATGAGGGTCGGCGAGAGCGCGAGGCCGGTGGCGGCCTTGAGTCGGTTGCGCAGCTCGACGGCGGTCAGCGAATCGAAGCCGTGGTCGGAGAACGCGAGGTCGGCGACGATGGCCTCAGGGTCGTCGTTGCCGAGTACGGCGGCCATGTGCGAGCGCACCAGACCGAGGAGTACCTGGTGCTGTTCCTCATCGGACAGCCCGCGCAACCGTTGCGCGAGCGCCGACATCGACTTGGCTGCTGCGACCGAATCATCAACGCGGCGGCGGGTATTCACCCTTACCAACCCGGCGAGCAGCGGCGGTAGCGCACCTGCGGCTGCCGACCTGGTGCGCAGGGCGGATAGGTCGATGCGTGCGGGTACCAGCAACGGCTCGTCGACGATGGCCGCGGTGTCGAAGAGTTCCATCGCGGCCGTGACAGACAAGGCGACGATGCCGCCGCGGGCAAGCCTCGCGATCTCTGCCTCGTCGAGATGACCCGTCATGTCGCTGGCCTGGTCCCACAGTCCCCAGCCGAGGGACATCGCGGGAAGCCGGTGAGCTCTGCGGTGCGCGGCGAGTCCGTCGAGGAACGTGTTGGCCGCGGCGTAGTTGCCCTGTCCGGCCGAGCCGAGGAGCCCCGCCATGGACGAGAACATCACGAACGCAGAGACGTTCAAGTCCTTGGTCAGCTGGTGCAGGTTCCACGCCGCGTCGACCTTGGCGCGCAGCACGTCGTCGACGCGGGCTGGCGTCAGGGAGGTGATGACGGCGTCGTCGAGCACGCCCGCGGTGTGGATCACCGCCGAGAGCGAATGTCCGGCGGGTAGGCTGCCCAGGACCCTGGCGAGGGCGTCGCGGTCGCTGACGTCGGCCGCCACGACTTGCACGCGGGCACCCGCAGCGGTCAACTCCGAAGCCAGCTCAGCTGCGCCCGGCGCCTCAGGTCCACGGCGCGAGACGAGCAGAAGGTCTCTCGCACCGTGGTTTTCGACGACATGGCGGGCGACGCTCGAGCCCGCCATGCCGGTGCCACCGGTGATCAGCACGGTCCCCGACGTCCACGCATCCGGCGTCGTCATGATGACCTTGCCGACGTGGCGGGCCTGGCTCAGGTAGCGCAGCGCTGCGGGAGCGCGGCGGATGTCCCACGTCGTCACCGGCAGCGGCTGGAGGATCCCCACCTCGAACATGCCCGCGAGGTCGAGCATGTAGGTGTGCATGCGGGGCCTGCCAGGCTCGAACAGGTCGAAGGCGCGATAGTGCACGCCTGGATGATCGGCGGCCACGGCGTCGGCGTCGCGAATGTCGGTCTTGCCCATCTCGAGGAAGATGCCGCCGCGGGGGAGCAGGCGCAGTGAGGCGTCGACGAATTCGCCTGCAAGCGAGTCGAGTACGACGTCGAAACCACGGCCGCCGGTGACGGCGAGGAACTTCTGCTCGAAGTCGAGGGTGCGCGAGTCGCCGATGTGGTCGTCGTCGAAGCCCATGGCCCGCAACGTGTTCCACTTGGGCCTGCTCGCGGTGACGAACACCTCCAGGCCCCACAGCTGGGCCAGCTGGATGGCCGCAATGCCCACGCCACCCGTCGCCGCATGGATCAGGATGGACTGGCCAGGCTGGACCTTCGCCAGTTCCTTGAGACCGAAGTAGGCCGTCGTGAACACCACCGAAACGCCCGCCGCCTCGGCGTCGGACCAGCCGTCGGGTATCGGGATCAGCAGGCGCGCATCGGCCGCGACTCGAGTGCCCGTGCCCTCGGGGAACAGTCCCATGACGCGGTCGCCGACGGCAAAGCGTGGCTCGTCGGGGCGAACCCCCACGATCACGCCTGCCGCCTCGCTGCCGAGGAGTGCGTCGTGGGTGAACATGCCGAGCGTGATCATCACGTCGCGGAAGTTGGCGCCGATCGCCTTGATGGCGACCCGCACCTCACCAGGTGCGAGCGGCGCCGACGAGTTGGGCACGGGCTCCAGGGCCAGGTTGTCGAACGTCCCCGCCTCGGTGATGCCGAGCCGGAAGGGCGTGTCACCGGGCGGGGGCGTCAGCAGCGCTGCGGCATCCCTGCTTGGCATGACGCGTGCCGTGTGCGGCACGCCTGCGCGAACGACGACCTGTGGCTCGCCAACCGCGAGTACGGCTGCGGTGTCGACGTCGGCATCCGCGTCGACGAGGACCAGCTTGCCGGGGTTCTCGGTCTGAGCAGAGCGGACCAGACCCCAAACTGCGGCACCCGGCAGATCGGTGACGTCCTCGCCGGGTAGGGCAACTGCGCCGCGGGTGACCACCACCAAGGTGCCCGAGGCGTCGCCCGTCAGCCATGTTTGCAGCACGCCGAGGGCGTCGCGAGTGGCTGCGTGCGTGTCTGCGACGACGTCACCGGTTCCCGCTGGCAGGCGGTACACGGTGACGGCGTCGGGGTCGTGTTCGCCGACTTCGGTCGGTAGAGCGATCGGCGACCAGGCGATCTCGAAGAGCTGGCCAGACTCCGAATCCCCAAGGGCGGCATGCAATTGCTCGGTGCTGACCGGACGGGCCACCATGGCTCCCACCGAAAGCACGGGCAGACCCAACCCGTCGGCCAACTCGATGCTCATCGCGTGCGGGCCGACGGGGGCGATCCGCACCCGCGCTGCAGCAGCGCCCGCCGCATGCAACGTGACGTTCTGCCAAGAGAAGGGCAGCGCCGTCTGGCCCTCGGGTGCCGTGAGCACCACCGCGTGCAACGCCGAATCCAACAGCGCGGGATGCACTCCGAACCCGCTGACGGAGCCTGCCGCCTCCGGTAGGGCGACCTCGGCGAAGATCTCATCACCGCGACGCCACACCGCCGTCAGGCCACGGAACGCGGGCCCGTACTCGTAGCCGCGCTCGGCCATCACCGCGTAGGCGTCTGCGACGTTGATCGGGCTGGCACCCGCGGGCGGCCACGCCGACAAGTCCGCGGGCTGCGGTGCAGGCGCGGAGGACACCGTGCCCTCCGCGTGCAAGGTCCAGCCGGAATCCTCACTGGTGCAGGAGAATACCGAAACGGACCGTGTGGCCGACTCGTCGGAGGGTCCGACGATCACCTGAACTCGAACGCCCGCGGGTCCCAGTACCAACGGGCTGTGCAGCGTCAACTCGTCGACGCGTCCGCACCCGACCTCGTCGCCGGCGCGGATCGCCAACTCGACGAACCCCGCGCCGGGGAACAACGTCACCCCGGCCACCGCGTGATCGGCGACCCAACTCTGGGAAGACGGTGCCAACCGCCCGGTCAACACCACCTGTGAACCGTCGGCTGACTCGACGACGGCTCCCAGCAACGCGTGCTCCGCACCGGCGACGCCCAAGCCCGTCGCATCCGAGGATGCAGCACCGCCGGACAGCCAAAACCGCCGCCGCTGAAACGCATACGTCGGGAGGTCGACCAAGCTGCCGCCACCGGACAACCTTCGCCAATCCACGGTGACACCCGAAACGTGTGCTTGCGCAGCGGAAGTCAGGAAGCGGTCGAGTCCACCGTCGTCGCGGCCGAGTGACGGAATGACGATGGGGGCCACGTCGTCGCCGATCTGATCGGCGACCGTGTCCTCGATCCCTGCGACGAGCGCGGGATGAGGACTCGACTCGATGAAGGCCCGATAGCCGGCACTGCAAGCCGCCCGGATGGCCGCGTCGAGCTCCACGGTCTTGCGGATGTTGCGGTACCAGTAGTCGGCGTCGAGACCGGCGGTGTCGACGATGCCGCCCGTCACGGTGGAGAAGAACGCGACCTTCGACGAGCGCGGTTCGATCTCGGCGAGCGCGACCAGGAGATCATCACGGATGGGCTCGACCGCGGCGGAGTGTGATGCGTAGTCGACGTCGATGCTGCGTGCGCGGATCTCCAGTGCCTCGCACTGGGCGACCAACTCGTCGAGGGCGGCGCGCTCACCGGAGACGACGACTGCCGAGCGTCCATTGACCGCAGCGATCCCGAGTCGATCGCCCAACGGGGCCAACAGTTCTCGGGCTCGATCGGCTGAGCAGGCGAGTGACACCATGCCAGCAGAGCCAGTGAGCGCCAACAACAGTTGGCTGCGCTTGGCGACCACGCGGGCAGCGTCGCGCAGGGACAGGGCGCCCGCGACGTAAGCGGCGGCGATCTCGCCCTGGGAGTGGCCGATCACGGCGTCCGGCGCGACGCCCACCGACCGCCACACCTCGGCGATCGACACCATCACGGCGAACAGGACGGGCTGGACCACGTCGACGCGGTCGAGCGTGGGTGCACCGGCCGCGCCGTGGAGCACGTCGACGAGCGACCAGTCGACGAACTCCGCGAGCGCGGCGTCGCACGCTGCGATGTGCTCGGCGAAAACCTTTGAGGCAGACATCAACTCGACGCCCATGCCGATCCACTGAGATCCCTGCCCAGGGAACACGAACGCCGTCTTGCCTCTGGTGGCGACGTGCCCGCGGACGACGCGTCCGCTGATCTCCTCGGCAGAGCAGTGCGCCAGTGCGGCGAGCAAGCCATCGCGATCGGTGCCGAGGACGACGGCACGGTGATCGAACGTGCTGCGTCCTGCCAGCGTCCACGCAACGTCGACGACGTCGAGGTCGGGGCGTTCGGTCAGATGCTCGAGCAGTCGCTGCGCCTGCGCGCTCACCGCGGCCTCGGACTTGCCAGACAGCACCCATCCGATGACGGCGGGCCTATCGGAAGCCGTTGCCTCGGAAGGGCTTTCCGACGGTGGGGACTCGATGATGACGTGGGCGTTGGTGCCACTGATCCCGAAAGACGACACGCCAGCGCGGCGAGGACGGTCGGCGGGCCATGGCCTCGGCTCGACGAGCAGCGACACCGCCCCCGCGGACCAGTCGACGTGCGGGCTTGGCCCGTCGACGTGCAGCGTCGCGGGCATCGTCTCGTGCTGCATGCCCATGACCATTTTGATCACGCCCGCGACGCCTGCCGCGGCCTGCGTGTGGCCCATGTTCGACTTCACCGAGCCAAGCCAGGCGGGGCGATCGGGATCGCGGCCCTGTCCATACGTCGCCAACAGCGCCTGGGCCTCGATCGGATCGCCGAGTGGCGTTCCCGTGCCGTGCCCCTCGACGACGTCGACGTCGGCAGTGGTCAAACCGGCGTTGGCCAAGGCGGCGCGCACCACCCGCTGCTGAGACGGTCCGTTCGGCGCCGTCAAGCCGTTCGACGCGCCGTCCTGGTTGATCGCCGAACCGCGGACGAGCGCAAGCACGGGATGGCCGAGTCGTTGCGCGTCCGAGAGTCGTTCGACGACGAGGACGCCGCCGCCCTCGGCCCACCCGACGCCGTCGGCGGCCCCTGCATACGGTTTGCACCGGCCGTCGGTGGCCAGCCCGCGGTGCCTGGCGAATTCGACGAAGATCGTCGGCGTGGCGTTGACCGTCACCCCGCCAGCAAGGGCCAGATCGCATTCGCCCGTGCGCAGTGACTGCACGGCCATGTGCAACGCCATCAGCGATGACGAGCACGCGGTGTCGACCGACACCGCAGGCCCTTCCAGACCGAGCACGTAGGAGACCCGCCCCGACGTGACGCTGGAGGTCATGCCGGTCAGGCGGTAGCCCTCGATGCTGTCCGAACTCATGCCGTAGCCGCCTGCGATCACGCCAGCGAAGACGCCGGTCGCACTGCCTCGCAGGTTGGCGGGATCGAGCCCAGCCCGCTCCAGCGCCTCCCACGACAATTCGAGGAGCATCCGCTGCTGCGGATCCATCGCGAGCGCCTCCGTCGGCGACACCCCGAAGAACGCGGCGTCGAAGCCCGCGACGTCGTCGACGAACCCGCCCGTGGTGGCGTAGGACTTCCCCGGTGCATCCGGATCGGGATCGAAAAGACCCTGCACGTCCCAGCCGCGGTCGGTGGGAAATTCGCTGATGACGTCGCGACCGTCACCAACCATTTGCCACAGGTCTTCCGGCGATGCCACTCCGCCGGGGTAGCGGCACGACATCCCCACTATTGCGATGGGCTCGCCCGCCCGTTCGAGCAGGTCGCGATTCTTCGATTTGAGGCGCTCGACCTGAACGAGAGCCTTGCGCAGTGCCTCCGTGGCCTGCTCGAGTTGGTTAGCCATGTCGCAGTCCTCTACTTGGCCCCTGGCAATATCCGGAAAATGGGTCCGGAGCGTGTCCGGGACGCTCGACCGCGGTTTCGGGTCGAGGTTCAGTGGTGCAGACAGTACCGGCACCGCCGAAAACGCCGTACCTCCCCCGTGTTATGGCAAGAAGTACGTCATCAAATCCGGCCCCACGCCACCGGCGCGTTCTCTAAGAATCCGACGAGACCTTGGTGGCAAACCGTCATGGACCTAATCCTTGCAGTAAAACCATGCCAGTCGCATCCGCTGGCAAATCGGTTCGCGGGCTTCGCCGTGACATTGGTCTCGGGGAGGGCAGGCGGGCTGTCGGACGCTCCTGACGCTCTTGGCTGAAAACCAAAGTGCACCAACGTCATCCGCGCACCCACTGAAACGGTGATCCAGCAGTCGTCGATGCTAGTTAGGTTCGACTAAGTTGGCATGTCAGGCGGTGTTTGTCATATCGTTTCACCACTCGTGGCGAGTGGGGCCCCAGCCCGCCGTTCAGTGCTGCACGCAGGCACACCCATCGCCAGGCAGGAGCCGTCGTCGACGGCTACCGTGCTCAAGCGCATCCGAAGGGTTAGGTGGGAATGACGCCCCAGATACAAGGGCTGTACAACCCCGCGTACGAACACGACTCATGCGGCGTCGCGATGGTCGCCGACATCCACGGTAGGCGCAGTCGAGACATCGTCGACAAGGCCATCACGGCCCTGCTGAACCTCGAGCACCGCGGCGCACAGGGCGCCGAACCGAACACGGGTGACGGCGCCGGGATCCTGCTGCAGGTGCCCGATGCGTTTCTCCGGGAGGTCGTCGACTTCGAGCTGCCCGCGGAGGGCAGCTACGCCACCGGCATCGCCTTCCTTCCCCAGTCGGCGCGTGACGCCGCCGCGGCGTGCGACTCCGTCGGCAAGATCGTCGAGGCAGAGGGCCTCACCTTGCTCGGCTGGCGCGAAGTCCCCACCGACGACTCGTCCCTCGGCGCGCTCGCCCGCGACGCGATGCCCACATTCCGCCAGGTGTTCATCGGCGGGGCCACCGGGATGGAGCTGGAGCGCCGCTGCTTCGTCGTGCGCAAGCGTGCCGAGCACGAGCTCGGTACCAAGGGTCCGGGACAGGACGGCCCAGGCCGCGAGACCGTGTACTTCCCGAGCCTGTCGGGCCAGACGTTCGTCTACAAGGGCATGCTCACCACGCCTCAGCTCAAGGCCTTCTACCTCGACCTGCAGGACGACAGGCTGACGAGTGCACTTGGCATCGTCCACTCCCGCTTCTCCACCAACACCTTCCCGTCGTGGCCGCTCGCGCATCCATTCCGCCGCGTCGCCCACAACGGCGAGATCAATACCGTCACGGGCAACGAGAACTGGATGCGCGCACGCGAGGCGCTCATCAAGACCGACGTCTTCGGTTCGGAGCGCGATCTCGACAAGATCTTCCCCGTCTGCACGCCAGGCGCCTCCGACACCGCGCGCTTCGACGAGGTGCTCGAACTCCTGCACCTCGGAGGCCGGAGCCTGCCCCACGCCGTGCTGATGATGATCCCGGAGGCGTGGGAGCGCAACGAGGCGATGGACCCTGCACGTCGCGCGTTCTACGAGTACCACTCCTCGCTGATGGAACCGTGGGATGGCCCTGCGTCGGTCTGCTTCACCGACGGCACCGTGGTCGGCGCCGTGCTCGACCGCAACGGTCTGCGGCCGTCGCGTATCTGGGTCACCGCCGAAGGGCTCGTCGTCATGGCCTCCGAGGCCGGCGTCCTGAACCTCGACCCGTCCACCGTCGTCAAGAAGATGCGTCTGCAACCGGGCCGCATGTTCCTGGTGGACACCGCGCAGGGCCGCATCGTCGACGACGAGGAGATCAAGGCCGACCTCGCCGCCCAGGAGCCGTACCGCGAGTGGCTCGACGCGGGGCTGTTCCACCTCGACGACCTGCCGCCCGGCGACTACGTGCGCATGCCGCACCACCGCGTGGTGTTGCGTCAGCAGATCTTCGGCTACACCTACGAAGAGCTCAACTTGCTGGTCGCGCCGATGGCGCGCACCGGAGCCGAGGCGCTCGGCTCGATGGGTACCGACACCCCGGTCGCCGTCCTCTCGGCGCGGCCGCGGATGCTCTACGACTACTTCCAGCAGCTGTTCGCCCAGGTGACCAACCCGCCACTCGACGCCATCCGCGAAGAGGTCGTGACGAGCCTGCAGGGCACCGTCGGTCCCGAAGGCGATCTGCTGACGCCCGACGCCGACTCCTGCCGTCAGATCGTGTTGCCAGGCCCGATCCTGCGCAACGCCGAGCTCTCGAAGCTGATGTGCGTCGACCCCGACCACGAGATCCGCGGCCACAAACACGGTTTGCGCGCCGCCGTCATCCGCTGCCTGTACCCGGTGGCCAGGGGCGGGCAAGGGCTCAAGGAAGCGCTAGAGGACGTCCGCGCCAAGGTCTCGGCCGCCATCCGTGACGGCGCCCGCATCATCGTGCTCTCCGATCGCGAGTCGAACGAGTCGCTCGCGCCGATCCCGTCGCTGCTGAGCGTGTCGGCCGTGCACCACCACTTGGTCAGGGATCGCACGCGTACCCAGGTCGGGCTCGTCGTCGAAGCGGGTGACGCCCGCGAGGTGCACCACATGGCCGCACTCTGCGGCTTCGGTGCCGCCGCCATCAACCCCTACATGGCATTCGAGTCCATCGAAGACATGGTCGACCGCGGCGTCATCGCCGACATCAGTAGCGACAAGGCCAAGGCCAACTACACCAAGGCCGCGGGCAAGGGCGTGCTCAAGGTGATGTCGAAGATGGGCATTTCGACGCTCGCGTCCTACACCGGTGCTCAGCTCTTCCAGGCGATCGGCGTCAGCCAGCAGGTCCTCGACGACTACTTCGGTGGGCTGAGCTGTCCCGTCGGCGGCATCGAGCTGGAGGACATCGCCGCAGACGTCGCCGCCCGGCATTCGCTGGCCTATCTCGACCGTCCCGACGAGCGCGCGCATCGCGAGCTCGAGGTCGGCGGCGAGTACCAATGGCGCCGCGAGGGCGAATACCACCTCTTCAACCCCGACACGGTGTTCAAGCTGCAGCACGCCACTCGGACCGGTCAGTACTCGATCTTCAAGGAGTACACCAAGCTCGTCGACGACCAGAGCGAGCGCTATGCGTCGCTGCGTGGGCTGCTCAAGTTCCGCACCGGTGTCCGCCAGCCGATCTCGATCGACGACGTAGAGCCCGCGAGTGAAATCGTCAAGCGCTTCTCGACAGGCGCGATGAGCTACGGCTCGATCTCCGCCGAGGCTCATGAGACGCTCGCCATCGCGATGAATCGCCTTGGTGGCCGGTCGAATTCGGGCGAGGGCGGCGAGAACGTCAACCGCTTCGAATACGACGAGAACGGTGACTGGCGCCGCAGTGCCATCAAGCAGGTGGCGTCGGGTCGGTTCGGCGTCACGTCTCACTACCTGACCAACTGCACCGACATCCAGATCAAGATGGCGCAGGGGGCGAAACCCGGTGAGGGCGGCCAGCTTCCGGGCCACAAGGTGTACCCGTGGGTCGCCGAGGTCCGGCACTCGACGCCGGGTGTCGGACTGATCTCGCCGCCGCCACACCACGACATCTACTCGATCGAGGATCTCGCGCAGCTGATCCACGACCTGAAGAACGCGAATCCCAGTGCGCGCGTGCACGTCAAGCTGGTGTCGGAGAACGGGGTAGGCACCGTCGCCGCCGGCGTCTCGAAGGCTCACGCCGACGTGGTGCTGATCTCTGGGCACGACGGCGGGACCGGCGCCACGCCGCTGACGTCGCAGAAGCATGCTGGCGCGCCTTGGGAATTGGGGCTGGCCGAGACGCAGCAGACGTTGTTGCTCAACGGACTTCGGGACCGCATCGTCGTGCAGGTCGACGGTCAGCTCAAGACTGGCCGTGACGTCGTCATCGCGGCACTGCTCGGAGCCGAGGAGTTCGGCTTCGCGACCGCCCCGCTGGTGGTCGCTGGTTGCATCATGATGCGCGTCTGTCACCTCGACACCTGCCCCGTCGGCGTGGCCACGCAGAACCCGCTGCTGCGGGAGCGCTTCAATGGCAAGCCGGAGTTCGTCGAGAACTTCATGCTCTTCGTCGCAGAAGAAGTGCGGGAACTGATGGCGCAGTTGGGCTTCCGCACGGTCAACGAGATGGTGGGCCAGGTTGGCACGCTCGACACGACGCAGGCCGCGCAGCACTGGAAGGCCCACAAGCTGAACCTAGCCCCGGTGCTACACGAGCCCGAGTCGGCATTCATGAACCAGGACCTGTACTGCAGTTCGCGCCAGGATCACGGGTTGGACAAGGCGTTGGATCAGCAGCTGATCACGCAATGCCGCGAGGCCCTAGACAACGGCACTCCGGTGCGTTTCGCCACGAAGATCGCCAACGTCAACCGCACCGTCGGAACGATGCTCGGCCACGAGGTCACCAAGGCCCATGGCGGGCAAGGACTTCCGGACGGAACGATCGACATCACGTTCGACGGGTCGGCGGGCAACAGCTTCGGTGCCTTCCTGCCGAAGGGCATCACACTGCGGGTCTACGGCGACGCCAACGACTACGTAGGCAAGGGACTGTCCGGTGGCCGCCTCGTCGTGCGGCCCCCAGACGACGCGCCATCGGACTACGTCGCCGAGGACAACATCATCGCGGGCAACGTCATCCTGTTCGGCGCCACCAGCGGACAGGCGTTCCTGCGCGGCCAGGTGGGCGAGCGGTTCGCGGTGCGGAACTCTGGTGCACACGCCGTCGTCGAGGGTGTCGGTGATCACGGCTGCGAGTACATGACCGGAGGCAAGGTGGCGATCCTCGGTCCGACCGGTCGCAACTTTGCAGCCGGCATGTCTGGTGGCATCGCCTACGTCTACGACCGACACGGCACGCTTTCCGACAACCTGAATGCCGAAATGGTGGAGCTGGAGCGCCTCGTCGACGACGACGTCGAATGGCTGCGCGACATGCTGCAGGCGCACGTCGACAACACCGACTCGCCTGTGGGCCAACAGATCCTGGCCGATTGGGATGGACACATGAAGCACTTCGTCAAGGTGATGCCGCGCGACTACAAGCGCGTTCTCGCCGCCATCGCCGAGGCCGAGGCAACCGGCTCCGACGTCGACACCGCGATCATGGCGGCCGCAAGTGGCTGACCCTCGCGGCTTCCTGAAGATCACCCATCGCGAGACCCCGCAGCGCCGACCGGTCCCGCTGCGCCTGCGCGACTGGAAAGAGGTCTATGAGGACTTCTCCCACGAGGTGCTACGCGACCAGGCGGCCCGGTGCATGGACTGCGGAATTCCGTTCTGCCACAACGGCTGTCCGTTGGGCAACCTGATCCCGGAGTGGAACGACCTCGTCTATCGGGACCGCTGGCGCGATGCCATCGAGCGGTTGCACGCCACCAACAACTTCCCCGAGTTCACCGGGCGACTCTGCCCGGCGCCCTGTGAGGCGTCGTGCGTGCTCGGCATCAACCAGGATGCCGTCACGATCAAGCAGGTCGAGGTCGAGATCATCGACAACGCCTTCGACGAGGGCTGGGTAGTGCCGCTGCCGCCCGACAAGCTGACAGGAAAGAAGGTCGCGGTCGTCGGCTCCGGTCCCGCGGGTCTTGCCGCCGCACAACAGCTTACGAGAGCCGGCCATACGGTCACCGTGTTCGAGCGGGCTGATCGGATCGGCGGGCTGCTGCGCTACGGCATCCCCGAGTTCAAGATGGAAAAGCGACACATCGACCGCAGGCTGGAACAGATGGAGGCCGAAGGCACGCAGTTCCGACCTGGCGTCAACGTCGGTGTCGATCTGACTGTCGCCCAGCTGCGCCTCAACTACGACGCCGTCGTCCTTGCGGGGGGCGCCACCGATTGGCGCGACCTTCCGATTCCCGGCCGCGAACTCGACGGCATCCATCAGGCGATGGAGTATCTGCCGTGGGCCAACCGCGTGCAGAACGGCGATCCGGTCGTCGGCGACGACGGAGAGCCCCCGATCACGGCAAAGGGCAAGAAGGTCGTCATCATCGGCGGCGGCGACACCGGCGCCGACTGCCTCGGCACCGCCCACCGGCAGGGCGCCGAGAGCGTGCACCAGTTCGAGATCATGCCGCGCCCGCCAGACGAGCGGGCTTCGTCGACGCCATGGCCGACCTACCCGTTGATGTATCGGGTGGCCTCCGCTCACGAAGAGGGTGGCGAGCGGGTCTTCTCGGTCAACACAGAGGAGTTCGTCGGATCCAACGGCCACGTCGAGTGCCTCAAGGTGCACGAGGTCGAGATGAAGGACGGCAAGTTCGTCAAGGTCGAAGGAAGCGACTTCGACCTCGATGCCGACCTCGTACTGCTCGCGATGGGCTTCGTCGGTCCTGAGAAGGCGGGTCTGTTGAGCGACCTGAGCGTCGAGATGACCGACCGAGGCAACGTCGCTCGCAACGGCGACTTCCAGACGTCGGTGCCTGGGATATTCGTCGCGGGTGACATGGGGCGTGGACAGTCGCTGATCGTGTGGGCGATCGCCGAGGGCAGGGCCGCTGCTGCAGGTGTCGACCGCTACCTCATGGGCGAAACGGCGCTACCTGCACCCATCAAGCCGACCGCGGCCCCGCAGCGGTAGGTCTCCTCGCGTACGCGCTCATCGAGTGCACGCTTCTTGAAGCCTTACTCGTTCCCTTTAGGTCACTTCTGCCACTTCAGTCACACCAGAAACATCAGATCTTTGTCGGCGCGCCTCGTAGTGTTACCTAGATCACAGGCGTCTAATGGGCGAAGCCATTTGCCCTTACGCAGGAGTGAACACCGTGTACATCAACCCGATAATTCCGTCACGGATGAGCAGATTCGCCAGGTCGTTGTTCCGTCACACGATGAGGGGCCGCGAGTTCGCAGCGAGGAACGAACGCCTGATCACCGCCGCAGAGCTCGCGCGGTACGGCGTCTAGCCGAAGCCAGCGACCACAAGTTCGCGGAGCTAACGTTAGCCAGAAACCGAGTTTCTAATAAACTAAGGTTTTGGTAAGGTACGGGTAGCCGTACTGATGAACACGCCCAAGTGTGGGAGGGGCACGATGAACCTGAAGCCGAGAAGCCGGTCTCGAATGACGCGTATGGCCTGGTCATTGCTCCGTCACCCGCTCAGGACTCGTGAGTTTTCTGCCAAGAACGAGCGCCTCATTACCGCCGACGAACTGCTTCGGTTCGGCATCTGAGGCCTCGACGCCCGGTCGGCCGGAATCTCGACGGCCATGCACGAAGTTTGCTTAGTCAGGCTATCTTCGTGACGGTCAATTCATTGCCGCGCTGACTAGCTAACCCCGAGTCGCGGATCTGCTCCGCCAGCGGCTCCAGCACGGCTGGGTCGTACGGCGGTGGCAGATAGATGATGGCTAGGTCGAGGCCTTCCTTGCCTAGGGCGCCTGCCTCGTCGACCACCATCGCGTAGTCGCGATCCTCACCGAGGCGCACGTGCGCCGACAGCGTGATCTCCTTCGGATCCCTGCCGATGTCGGCGCACCGCGCGTGCAGAACGTCGCGCTTGTGAGCGAACTCCTCGGGGGTCCCGCCGGCGAAGTTCCAATGGTCGGCGTACTTCGCGGTGATCGGGAGTGTGCGCTTCTCCCCGCTACCGCCGATGCAGATCGGCGGGTGCGGGCGCTGCGGGCCCTTGGGCTCGTTGCGTGCGTCCTTGAGTTGGTAGTACTTGCCGTCGAACGTCGTCGTCTCGTTCTCCAGCAGGCTGGTCAGCACCTCGCACGCTTCTTCGAACCGGTCGAAGCGCTCCTTGACGCTGCCCAGTTCGATGCCGTAGGCCCCCGACTCCTCCTCGTTCCAGCCTGCTCCGATGCCTAGTTCCAGCCTGCCGTTGGAGATCACGTCGAGCGCAGCGGCCATGTTGGCCAACACCGCGGGATGCCTGTAGTGGATGCCGGTGACGAGCACGCCGACGCGCAGTCGCTTGGTCGCCTGCGCCAACGCGGTGAGCGTTATCCAGCCCTCTAGGCACGGGCCCGTGGAGTCGGAGAAGATCGGATAGAAGTGATCGAAGGTCCAGCCAGACTCGAAGACCTCGATGTCGTCGGCCGCCTGCCAGATCGGCAGCATGTCGGCCCATGTCGTGTTCTGCGGGGATGTCTTGAAGGCGAATCGCACTCAACCGAGCCTAGTCCCGGTTGCTGAACGGTGCCCGTGATGAGTTTCGGTGACGGCACCGGTCGGTATGGCCATGATCGACATGACATCAGCCTGTGCTCGGACTACGGAAACCCTGTTGGCCGTCACCGACGACCAACTCGCCGGCTCGACTCCATGCGAGAACTTGGCGTTGCAAGAACTCGTCGCCCACGTCGGCGGGCTCGGCGTCGCCTTCGCCGCGGCCGCTAGCAAGGACTTCGGCGAGCTGACCGACTCACCGCCTGGCGACGGTGGCTATCAACTGGACACCGATTGGAGGACTCGATATCCGGTGAACCTGGCCCTCCTCGCCGACGCATGGCGTGACGCGTCGGCGTGGGACGGCATGACCAGGGTGGGCGGGGTCGATCTACCTGGCGAGGTATGCGGACTGGTGGCGCTCACCGAGGTCGTGATCCATGGCTGGGACGTCGCCAGGGCAACGGGACGGGGATACTCGGTCGACGACCAGGTGGCGCAGGCGCTGTTGGCCCACATGGAGGGTTTCACTGCAGGCGGTCCGGTCGAAGGTCTCTTCGGTCCGGCCGTCGATGTTGCCGATGACGCGACGGCGTTCGAGCGGGCACTCGCACTCAGCGGTCGAGACCCGGGTTGGCGGCGCTGACGGCACACTGGATGCCATGGATCCGGTAACCGCACTGCGCCAGATCGCGTTCTACAAGGACCGCGCCCGCGAGGAGTCGCGGCGCGTGATGGCCTACCGCAACGCCGCGGACACCATCGAGAGACTCGACGAGGCACAACGCCAGAAGCACGGCGAGGCGAACAGCTGGCAATCGTTGCCGGGCATCGGCCCGAAGACCGCGGCCGTGATCGCGCAGGCGTGGGCGGGCCGTGAGCCCGACGTTCTCGTCGAATTGCGTTCGAAGGCAGGCGATCTCGGCGGCAGTGAGATCCGCGCTGCGCTGAAGGGAGACCTTCATCTGCACTCCAACTGGTCCGACGGGTCGGCGCCGATCGAGGAGATGATGGCGGCCGCGCAGTCGCTCGGTCACGAGTATTGCGCGCTCACCGACCATTCGCCACGGCTGACGATTGCGAACGGGCTGTCGCCCGAACGACTGCGAAGACAACTCGACGTCATCGACGAACTGCGCGACACGTTCGCGCCGATGCGCATCCTCACAGGCATCGAGGTCGACATCCTCGACGACGGCAGCCTCGACCAGGAACCAGAGCTACTGGAGCGGCTCGACATCGTCGTCGCCAGCGTCCATTCCAAGTTGAAGATGGAGCCCGCCGCGATGACGAGGCGCATGGTGCGGGCCGTGTCAGAGGGCTACGCCGACGTGCTTGGCCACTGCACCGGCAGGCTCGTCACGGGAGGCCGAGGCACGAGACCTGAGTCGAAGTTCGATGCAGAGAAGGTGTTCACCGCATGCCGCGACCACGGCACCGCGGTCGAGATCAACTCACGGCCCGAGCGCCGGGACCCGCCGACGCGGCTCCTGAAGCTGGCCATGGAGATCGGCTGCGACTTCTCCATCGACACCGACGCCCATGCCCCTGGCCAGCTGGACTTCCTGGGTTACGGGGCGCAGCGCGCGCTCGACAACGGCTTGCCCGCCGAACGCATCGTCAACACGTGGCCCGTGGAGAAGCTATTAGATTGGGCCGCTTCATGATTCAGGAGTAGATCTCCTCGAACGTCTTGATCGAGCGCTCGATGTCACCCTTCACGGCGCGTGTCGCAGCGATCCCGATGGGCCCGAACAACGGCCTGCCGCCGAGCTCGATGGTGAGCGCGAACTTCGACCCCGATCCTGCGGGGCTGACGCGCATCTTCAGGGCGTACTTGGTGCCACCGACGCCCTCGCCCGTGATCGCCAACAGTTGGGGCGGGTCCATCTCGCGCACGGTCCACGTGACGCGGTTGCGCATGCCCTTGGCGCCGGCGACGCCGACGAGGGTCGTTCCGACGGCGAGCTCATCGGGCAGGTCGCAGCGCCAGCCTTGATGCAACACCAACCAGTCGCCGAGCGTGGACAGGTCCGAGGCGCGTTGCCACGCGACGTCGGGAGGAACCGAAAGCTCTCGGGACAGTTCGAGTTTGGCCACCAACCGATGTTAGCGGCACGGTCAGTCGGGCAGGTGCGGCATCTCCAGCCCCGGATCGCGGCCGAGCAGGACACCGCGCATGACGGCCCCGTTGCCAAACCGCGTCCTCACCTGGTCGACCGCGGTATCGATGGCCGTGAGATCGACGGCGGGCGGGAACGCGAACTCCAACTGCTGGGCGCCGTCGCGGTCGATGTTCGATACGGCGAACCCGACAAGAGTCAGGCCGCGTTCGGCGATCAGCGGGGCTGCCACGACGACGAGCCCTCGCGCGGCGGCGAGGATCGCGTCCGTCGACGCCGTCGCCCGTGGAAGGGTGCAGGACCGGGTGGCACGGCCGAAATCGTCGAAGCGCAGCCTCAACACGATGGTGCGACCGGTTCGGCCCGCCTTGCGCATGCGGCGCGTGATTCGGTCGACGAGGTTGACGACGACGGCGTCGATCTCACTGGGTGACATGGTGTTTCCAGCCCGGCCGAGAGCTCTCTGCGCGCCGACCGAGCGTCTGCGCACACCCGTGACGACACGACGGCGGTCGACGTTGTGCGACAGCGCGAACAGCTGACGCCCCATCGCCCCTCCGACCATCGACGACAGCGTTGACTCACCGAGTTCGGCAACGTCGGCGACGGTGTGGATGCCGTGGGCGTGGAGTTTCTCCGCGGTCTTGGCGCCGACGCCCCACAGCCTGCGCACCGGCAGCGGGTGCAGGAACGCCAACTCGCGGTCCGGCGGCACGAGAAGCAGCCCGTCGGGCTTCGCCTCCTGACTGGCTACCTTGGCCAGGAACTTGGTTCTGGCGATGCCGACCGTGATCGGCAACCCGACCCGGTCGCGCACCTCGGCTCGCAGGCGCGCACCGATCTGCACGGGCGTGCCCGAGACCCTGGCCAGCCCGCTCACGTCGAGGAACGCCTCGTCCACCGATAGGGGTTCGACGAGCGGGCTGGTATTGCGAAACACGTCGAAGACGTCATCGCTGGCCTTCGAATACGCCGACATTCGAGGAGGGACGACGATCGCGGCTGGGCACAGTTGCCGTGCCTGGCGCCCGCCCATTGCGGTACGCACCCCGTAGGCCTTGGCCTCGTAACTGGCGGCGAGGACCACTCCGCCCCCGACGATGACCGGCCGCCCGCGCAGCGCGGGGTCGTCGCGCTGCTCCACGGATGCGTAGAAGGAGTCGAGGTCGGCGTGCAGGATGGAGGCCGAGGCACCGGACACGAACACATGTTCGCATCCGCGTCCGACAGGTTAGGAAACGCGTCCGTAGACGCTGCTGACCCAGATATGAGCGAGCGTGTCGACGATGCGCTCGCGAGCGACACCGGGTTGCTCATTGGCGAACGCGCCGAACATCATTCGCTCGTTCATGAGGTTGAGCGATATCGCAAGATCGGCAGCGGGAATCGTCACGGGTGCTGCCCCGGATTCGCGCTCGGCCTCGATGGACCGGGTGGTGTAGTCGATCCACTTCTGCATGAACTGCGACCACATCTCGGCCATCTCCGGATTGCTCGACCTGGCAGCGTGGCCTGCGAGCATCACGGCGCGGTGCGCACCGAAGCCCTCGAACAGCGCGCTGATCGCGCGCCAAACGTCTTCCGGATCGGTCGCCATGTCCTTCTCGCCGAGCGCGGCATCGGCCTGCCCGTCGACCTCGCGGATCACCCGGCCGAGCAGTGTCTGCAGGACCGCGTCCTTCGATGGGAAGTAGAAGTAGAACGTCGGCCGCGACAGCCCGGCGCCCTTGGCGAGGTCGTCGACCGAGATCTCGGGGAAGGGCTTGCTCTCCAACAAGCTCTCCAGCGTCGTCAGGATTGCCTGCTCACGGTCTTCGCCCGACGGACGGGTGGCTCGTCGGCCACGATGGCGGCTTTGACTGACTGCGGTCACGGCGCTGACTTTACACTGTGTTGAGTTTTTCGACAGACTGTTGACCTATTCGACACTGTGTTGATAATCTCGCCGCATGACCGAACACCTCGACGTCCTCATCATCGGCGCTGGCATCTCAGGCATCAGCGCCGCGTGGCACCTTCAGGACCGCTCCCCGACGAAGTCGTATGCGATCCTCGAACGCCGTGAAGGCATCGGCGGCACGTGGGACCTGTTCAAGTACCCGGGCATCCGCTCCGACTCCGACATGTTCACTCTCGGCTTCAGGTTCAAGCCGTGGAAGTCCGCGAAGATGATCGCCGAAGGGCCGGACATCTTGAACTACGTCAAGGAAGCCGCTTCCGAGAACGGCATCGACAAGCACATTCGGTACGGCCGCAAGGTCGTCGCCGCCGACTGGTCGGACGCCGACAACAAGTGGACACTGACCGTCGACCACGACGGCCAGGAAGAGAAGATCAGCTGCTCCTTCCTGTGGGCCTGCAGCGGCTACTACAACTACGACCAGGGCTACTCGCCGACGTTCGAGGGGTCTGAAGACTTCGCGGGCACGATCGTGCATCCCCAGCATTGGGACACCAATCTCGACTACCAGGGCAAGAAGATCGTCGTGATCGGCAGCGGCGCCACCGCAGTCACGCTGATTCCCGCGCTGATCGACAACGGCGCGGGACACGTGACGATGCTGCAGCGCACGCCGACCTACATCGGATCTCTACCCGACGTCGACGCCTTCGCCGCCAAGACCAACAAGTACCTTCCCGCCAACGTGGCGCACTTCCTCAACCGTTGGAAGGCAATCGCTTACGCCACCGGGCAGTACCAGGTCGCGCGCAAGTTCCCCAAGGTGTTCAAGAGAGCCTTGCGGCAGATGGCCGAGCACAGGCTGCCCGAGGGCTTCGACTACGACAAGCACTTCGTGCCCAACTACAAGCCGTGGGATCAGCGAGTCTGCCTGGCCCCCAACGGCGACATCTTCAAAAAGATCCGGCAGGGCACCGCCGACGTCGTCACCGACACCATCCAGCGCTTCGACGCGACGGGCATCCAACTGTCGTCCGGTGAGCACCTCGACGCCGACATCATAATCACCGCAACGGGTCTCAACATGCAGTTGCTCGGCGGCCTGGTGCCAACCCGCAACGGCGAGTCGATCGACCTTCCGTCGCTCATGACGTACAAGGGCCTGATGTTCTCCGGCATCCCGAACTTCGCCATCACCTTCGGCTACACGAACGCATCGTGGACCCTGAAGGCCGACCTGGTCTCCGAGTTCGTCTGCCGCTTGCTGAACTACATGGACGCCAACGGGTTTGACAACGTCGTACCCGAGCATCCCGGTGCGAGCGTCAACGAGTTGCCGTTCATGGACTTCACCCCGGGGTACTTCCAGCGGTCGATGCACCTGCTGCCGAAGTCGGGTTCCAAGGCGCCGTGGCGGCTCAAGCAGAACTACTTCCTCGACCTACGCACGATCCGCCAGGGCAAGGTCGACGAAGAGTCGCTGCACTTCACCAAACACCGTGCGCCGGTGACGGTTTAGGGAGAAACGGCTCCAGCCCCATTGTCGTCTCCGACGACCACAGCCCGATTGTCGTCTCCGACGACCACAGCCCGATTGTCGTCTCCGACGACCACAGCCCGATTGTCGTCTCCGACGACCACAGCCCGATTGTCGTCTCCGAC
>Ga0105247_10001129_pt1 | contig 19789 bp, 18 predicted proteins | sample KBSS24metaG_FD_81519 | JGI IMG/M metagenome (GOLD analysis project Ga0105247, IMG submission 81519) | Switchgrass rhizosphere microbial communities from Kellogg Biological Station, Michigan, USA - KBS S2-4 metaG | ecosystem: Host-associated > Plants > Roots > Rhizosphere > Soil | place...
ACCAGATCGAACTCGCTTGATTTGGCGATATAGTCGTCAGCGCCCGCGCCGAGGCTCTGGATCATGGTCTCACGATCATCGACCGCGGTCAGCATGATGACGGGGATGTCGCGCAGGATCGGCACGAGCTTCAGACGCCGGCACGTCTCGCGCCCGTCGATTCCCTGCATCATGAGGTCCAGCAAGACGCAGTCGACCGGCTGAACCGCGAGCAGCTCCAGGGCTTCCTCGCCGGAGCGGGCAAGGATGACCTCGTAGCCTTCGGAGTCCAGAGACTCCGCGAGTTGCTGCAGATAGGTTTCGCTGTCGTCGACGGCCAAGACCTTCTTGGCCCCCCGCAGGCTGGTCGTCACCTCCCTCCCCGCTTGATGGGTTGCGCTTCGCAGCATTGCGCTGATCCGCGCCAGGATGACACCGATATTTTCCTCCTTCACCGCAAAGGCATCCGCGCCGGCATCAAGGGCACTCAATTCCGCGCTCTTGTCTTCCGAACCTGTCAGCAAGAAACACGGCGAGCCCCTGAGCGCCGCGTCGAGCCGGATGCGCCGGATGAATGTCGCGCCGTCGATCCCAGGCAACACACCATCGACCACGATACCCGATGGCCTGAGGTCAGCGGTCACGCGGAGACCTTCCTCGCCACTGCCTGCCACGACAACCCCGTAGCCCGCCTGCTCCAATGCCACCTTCAGCTCCTCGCGAAAGGTGACGCTGTCGTCGATCAGCAGAACCGTTTCCTTTCCGGGTGACACCTCGCCGGAGGCGCGCCGCACCAACTCGCGGGCCCGGCCAATCAGATATGTGGGATCGTAAGGCTTTCCAACGTATTCATCGGCCCCGGTCGTGATGCCGCGGATTCTGTCGCGCACCTCGCTTTCGGTCGAAAGCATCATGACGCTCGTGGCGCTGGCCTGCGGCATCGCGCGAATCTCGCGCAGCAGATCGACGCCGTTGCCATCAGGCAAGAGAACATCGAGGATGACGAGCGCGAAGGTGTTTTCGGCGAGCGCCTGTCGCGCCTCCGCAACGGTCGAACAGGTGACGGAGTCCAGGCCTGCGTCCTTGAGCAAGTCGCTCAGGCTCATGCGCACGGTCATGCTGTCATCGACGATGAGTACGGGGAACGTCATTGTCGTGCCTCCATTGTCGGTCCCTGCAACCCGGCAAGCCAAGGCCCAATCTCGGCAAGCGGAAGCACATGAGCTGCCGCTCCGAGCGCCGCGGCCTCGCGCGGCATGCCGTAGATCGTCGACGTGGCCTCGTCCTGCGCGATGGTCGTGCCACCGGACTGCCGGATCTTCAGAAGGCCAAGCGCACCGTCCTTGCCCATTCCGGTCAGCAAACAGCCCGCAGCTGACGCACCGTATTCCGCCGCGATGGTTTCGAAGAGAACATCGACGGAGGGTCGACAGGAGTGCCGCTCGGCATCAAGCGTCAGGAACATCCGCCCGCCTCGCACAACGATGTGCTGGCCACCAGGAGCAACGATCACCCGTCCCCTGGCCGAAGCGACCGGAGTCCCGTTCTCCGGGGTAGCGGCGGGGCGCTCGAGTTGCGCGTCGAGCCAGTCGGTGAACGAGGATCCGAATGGCGCATTCATGTGCACCACGACAAGGATGGGAATCTGGAAGCGCGCCGGCAGGCGCCGGATAACCTCGACCACGGCGCCGGGTCCCCCCGTGGACGCGCCGATTGCAACGACCTCGATGGGCGCAGGCGACGGCCGCGCATCACGATTTTCAGCTGAGGCTTCCAGATGAAGCCGGCGAGCCTCGAGTTTGGCCCTCGGATGGGTAATGACCTTGATCTTCGCGACTAGCTTCACCGTCGAAAGCAGTCGTCGCTCCCAATCCCCATCCGCCTCGTCGCCGGTGGGCTTGTCGAGAACGTCCACCGCACCGGCCGCGAGCGCGTCATAGATCTTGAACAGTTCGCCGCGGTTGAGCGAGGCGGACACGATCAGGATCGGCGTCGGCTGATGCGCCATGATGTATTCCGTGGCGGCGAGACCGCTCATCACCGGCATCATCATGTCCATCGTTATGACGTCCGGGCGAAGTCGTATGCACATTTCGACCGCCTGCTTGCCGTCCTCGGCCTCGCCGACCAGATCAATGCCCGTGTCGGCCGCAAGCGTCTCGACCAGCCGCCCGCGGACCGTTGCCGAATCGTCGACCACGAGAACCCGTGTCCTGGGCATGGTCACGCCGCCATCATCGGTTTGATCATGGACAGCAGCTCGGCCTGATCGAACTCGCTCTTGACGATGTAGCCTTGAGCGCCCACGTCCCGGCCGCGCCGCCGATGTTCAGGCCCGGCAAGCGACGTCACCAGAATCGCAGGGATGTGATGCGACCTCGAATCCGATCGGATTCGCTCGACCAGCGTGAAGCCGTCCATGCCTGGCATTTCGACATCGCACAGTATCAGTGCGTAGGACTTCTCCTGCAGCCGTTTCAGCGCCTCCTCGCCGGACTCGGCGACATCCACGTCATAACCGGCGGATTCCAGGATGCTCTGTTCGAGCATTCGTGTCGTCAGCGAGTCATCGACGACGAGCACCGGCCGCTTCGCGGGCCGGGTATCCATGTCGCTCATTCTGCCGCGGCGCGCGGCCGCCACAAGACCATCCGGATCGAGAACCAATTGCGGGTTGCCGTCCGCGTCGAGCGACGCGGCGGCCACGATGGCGCTGGCTGTCATATGTTGAGGCAACGGACGAAGCACGATCCTGGCGGTCCCGAAAAGCCGTTCGACTCCGATCGCCGCCAGGCCATCGCTTCCGGAGACGACGACGACGGCCCAGTTTCGTTGGATCGACCACGCCTGCCCGCCCAAGGCAGCGCTGAGCGGCAGAAACGGTATCGTCTTGTCATCGTGCAGCACCGAGGCGCCAGATCCGGCGAATGTGATATCGTCTCCGCGCAGCCGGCGTGTGCTCCGGATCGCCTCGAGCGGAATCGCGACCGCACCCGTATGGCCATTTGCTTCCACGATCAACGCATCCAGGGATGACAGCGAAGGCGGGATGACGAGTTCGAAGGTCGTCCCAGTTCGGAGCGTGCTTCGGCATTCCACCTCTCCGCCGAGTCGCTCCACGGATTCGCGGACGACGTCGAGGCCAACACCTCTGCCGGATTCCTCGGTGACGGTCTTCGACGTACTGATGCCGCCCCTTAGCAGCAGGCGGACGAGGTCTTCGCTGGTCATGTCCTTCGTCACGGAGCCGGCGGCGCCGCGTTGCGACGTGGCCCGACGCACCGCGTCGAGATCGATGCCGCGACCATCGTCGTGACAGGAGATGACGATCCGGCGTTCCCGCCGGAAGATCGCGACCGTCACCTGCCCGGCCGGAGGCTTGCCCCCTCTCGTGCGCTCGTCACTCGATTCTATGCCATGAGCAACGGCGTTGCGGACGATCTGGACAAGCGCCCCCTGAAGCGCATCGAGCACATGCGCATCGAGCCGAACGTCGGCTCCGGTGCACTTGAAGGTGACCTGCTTGGACATCGCCCGGGCGGTATCGCGTGCCATGCGCTCCAGCGTCGTAAACACGCTTTCCACCGGTACCAGTCGCAACCGCTCGGTGGCCTCGCGCAACTGCCGAAGTTCGCGGTCCATCTGATCGATCGCCGAACCGAGGTTACGATCGACTCCTATGACCTTCCGGCGCAACTCCTCCGCGAGCGCCAGATGTCGGCCGGAGAGCGAGCCGGCGCGCCGCTGCTCATCGGTCGTGACGGCAGAGAACTGCGACACCAGCGACTCTGCGAGACGAGCGACCTGCTCGACGTTTTTGGACGCGGAACGCAGCGCGTTCATCAGAGCGTGGGCTTCAACAACGCTGTCGAGAACGGCATCAGCTTCGGCCAGGTTGGTCCGCACAGTGCGAGAAGGCTCCTCGGTAACGTTTTTTTTCACCGCAGCCGGCTCAACCTTCGCCTCAGGTGCCAGACCGGCCAGATTCCCGCCGATGGCGTCGAGGTGCTGCAAGACCGCATCGATCTTGCCGCGGTCACATCGCTCCGGAGACTCGCGCAGGGGCGCAAGCACGTCCTCGATCGCGTGGGCACGATTTGCGATCTCGGGCTGCCTGACGACACGGGCGGCGCCCTTGAGCGTATGGGCCAGTCGGAGCAACTTCTGCACGACCGCAGCACCGCCCTCGCCCTTCTCCAATTCCAGGACGCCGCGCGAGAACTGCTCGAGGATCTCGCGCGCTTCCGGCAGGAAATATTTGTAGGGATCCTGTGCCATGTCTCATGCGGCCATGTGAGGCTGAATGATCCGCATCAGGTTCTTCGACAGGGTCGCCATCTGCGACACGGTCTGAAGCGTCTGCCCCGCGCTGGTCTCGGTCTCCACCGAGGCCTGCGTGACGCTTGCGATCGCCGTGTTGACCTGCTCCACCGCGCTGGCCTGCTGCTTGGTGGACAGCTCGATCTCGCGGGCAGCATCCGTGGTCGCGCTCAGGAGATTTGCGATCTGCTTGAAGATGGAGGCAACGTCGCCGAATTGCCGTGTTCCGGCGTCCACCGCCTTCGATCCGGTCTCGGTCGCCATCACGGTGGTATTCACCGCGCTGCGCACATCGTCGATCAAGGTACGGACTTCCTTGGTGGAACCGCCTACTCGATCGGCGAGCTTGCGGATCTCCTCCGCCACCACGGCGAAGCGCTTGCCGGCGTCGCCGGCGCCGGCGGCTTCGATCGTCGCGTTGATGGCGAGGATGTTGGTCTGTTCGGCCAGTTCCGAGACGATGTCGAGCACCGCACCGATTTCCTGGGATTTGCGGCCAAGCTCCAGCATGTGAGACACGATCTGATCGACCTGCCGCCGGATGCCGGTGATCGACTCGTGGGTCAGGTCGACGGTGCCGTGGCCGGTGCGCGCCGAATTGGCGGTCTGCTCGGCGTTGTGGGCCACACGCTGGGCGCTTTCGGCGATCTGCCGCGACGTTGCGAGCAGTTCGCTGATGGTCGTACTGATCTCCGTCATGGCCGCGGCCTGCTCCCTCGCGCCCGTGGCCTGCTGATTGGCGGCCGTCTGTAATTCCGACGACGAGCTTCGCACCTGGCCAACCGCCGCTCCGATCTGGTCTGACAGAGACTTGGATATCAGCCAGCCGATGGCGCCAACGACGATGACGCCCAGCAAACCGCCCCAGAGAATGACGGCCATCGTCATATCAGAACTGGCGCGCGCTTCCGCGGACCTCTTCTGCAGCAGAGATTGTTCTTCGCGATCGGCCTCGGATAGTATCGCTCGAATCTGGTCCATGTAGGTCTTACCGGTATTGGCCGCCACGATCTTGAGTGCAGCATCGAAACCCTGATTTCGGCGCATTGTGATGGCTTCGTCGACGATGGTGAGCTTGCTCTCGATCAGCGGAGTAACTCCGGCGAACCGCCGCTGCTGGTTCGGGTTGTCGCTGGTCAGATTTTTCAGCTCGGCGAGCGCCGTTCTGATTCCCGCAAGGGCCGGCTTGTACGGGTCCAGATAACTCTCGTCGCCCGTGATGATGTAGCCGCGCTGGTCGGTCTCCACGTCCTTGAGTTGGGACAGAAGATCGGCGAGTTTGGCGCGGACCTGATGAGTGTGTTCGACCCACCGCTCGGTCTCGATCAGCAGGTCTGCGTTGCGGTAACTCAACAATGCAATCAGCAACAGGGTGAACGCCGCGAGCCCGAATCCGGCAACGAGCCTCTTTCCGACGGTAACATTGGCAAAAGCAAACATGCGACGTACCCCTTTGGCCTATGAATGCGAACTTTGATCGGTCGTCAGGACATGACCGCTTCGAGCACAGCGGACAGCTGGATGATCGGTCTGAGCACGCCCTCGGTCTGAATGAACTCTTTCGTGAAGCTGTTCTTCGCCTGTGTCTGCTCGCATTTGATCGAGTCCGCGGACACCCGGATTTGCTCCTCGAATGCCTCGAACGAAAATGCGACCGGTGCCGCCGCCGCGACCACGAGCCAACGCGGCGCTTCGCTGCTGGACAGATCCAGCAAGCTCTGCAGGTCATAGACCGGCACGATCGAGCCGCGAAATCCTGCAATCCCCAACATGCCCGTTGCCGCGCCCGGGACCGGCGTGATTTTCTTGTCGGCGTACAGGCCGGCGATCTCCGAAAGCCGAATGGCAAGCCTCCTGGCTCCGAGCCGGATCGCCAGCAGGTCTTGCCTGGTCTCGCTTCCGATCGCCGGCGGATTGGCAAAGCCGCTATCGAAGTCGCGGCGCAGCTCGGCCGCGCGCTTGCTGACATGCAAAGCCGCTTCCATCATGCTCTCCCACCGGATTCCAGGGCCGACTGGCATAAGTCGATCAGCGCCTGCCGGCCGAAACCTCCTCCGAACATCAGGATTCGGGAATCACTTTCATGCTCGAACAGTTCGAGAGCCCGTACAAACTCGCTGCGTGCAGCCTCGCGATCGCCGCTGCGGCGCATGAGCAAGCCCAGATGCAGCCGCGGCATCGCGAAGGTCGGATCCAGATTGGCAGCGGTGCGATTCTGCTCGATTGCATTCTCATGGACGCCCCGGTGTTCGTGACACAGGGCGCGTATGTAGTGCGCCGCGGCATTCTTCCCATCGAACCGGAGCAGACGGCAAACGACGTCTTCGGCGGCTTCGATCTGGCCGCTGTGGATCAGCAGCACGGCCTCGAGCAGCAAGGCATCTTGATCCTGGTGCTGCAGCCCCGCGCCCAAGCGGACATGATTCAGCGCCTCGGCAAATCGCTCCTGCCGCAGCAGGTCCAATGCCGGCGCCGGGTCAAACGCGCTGAGTGGTACCTGACATGCGTCAGGAACGCCCGGGCCAGGCAGGAGCGTCGCCACGCGCTCGCTGGCGCGACGTATCTCATCAAACCACGCAACATCCGGCGCTGCCTCCGGCATCCGGGCCCGGATCTGCCTCGGGACAAACTGGACGATCCGTCCGCGGTCCGGTTCAACACCATTCCCGAGCTGGTAGTAGAACGTCTCGTTGGTGTGGCACAGGTGGAACTGGTCCGAGATCCCTCGCAGCGTTTCTGCGTGACCAAGAAAGAGGAAGCCGCCGGGTGAAAGCGAACGCGCGATACGCTCGATCACCGCCCGCATTTGATCCGGCTCGAAATACATCAACGCGTTCCGGCAAAAGATCACATCGTAGGCCGCGGGTTGCCAGAGAGACGGGTTCTCGCTGGCGAGGTTGGCCAGTTCGAATGTGACCATCGCGCGGATGGAATCGTCCAACGTGACATCGCGTCCTTCCTCGCGAAAGCGTTTGGCGCGCATCTCGGCCGAGACTTCACGCAGCGCCCACGGCGAATATCGGCCGCGCAAGGCTCGCTCCAACGCGCCGGGATTGATATCCACGGCCCGGACCGACACCTTCCACGACGGATCTCCGGTCGTTTCGTGCGCGACCATCGCCATCGAATAGGCTTCCTCGCCCGACGAACAGCCCGCCGACAGCAGACGCAACTCCTTGTGGTCGCGCCGTGCCCGCATCCGATCGGGCAGGACCACCTCGGCAAGCGCGTGAAATTGCTCGTTGTTGCGAAAGAAATAGGTCTCACCGACGGTCAAGTCCCTCGCCAGGGTCGCGAGCTCGGCGTCCGACGTCTCGTGCTCGAGCTCCCAGAGATAAGTGTCACCGTCCCGGCCCCGGTCCTTAAGCCTGCGCTGCAGCACCTCGTTCAAGAACGCCAGCTTGGTCTCGTCGAAGCGTAGACCGATCTTCCGGCCGAGCACTGCTTTGAAGCGCTGCGTTTGACTGGCCGTCACCTGGTAACTCACGCCGGCGCCCCCGCAGCGCTCAGCTGATCGAGAATGTCTTCGGGAATGATCCGGGCGGCACGAAGCAGAAACACGAGATGTTGATCGAGCGTCGCCAATCCGCCGATGGCCTCCACGTCGCTCAGCAACGGCGGCAGATCGTCCAGCTCGTCATCGGCCATCTCCCAGACACCGACGACGGCCTGCGTCGCGAGCGCGATCGTTCGTTTGCCGGTGCGGACCGTCACCAACCGCTCGCACTGACCGGGCTCGCCATCGAACAGCAGTGCCGCATCGATGACTGGTGTCGGCGCACCTCTGATGACGGAGAGCCCGCAGACGATGGGCGGGCAGCCCGCAACCTTTTCGATCGGAAGCATCCGCATGGTCTCGACGACGTGCTGCATAGGCAGCGCGAAGTGGTGAGATCCGGCCCGGCACAGCAACCATGTTAACAGCGCACCTCGTTTCCCGCTGCCCATCGCTATCGGACGCCCGGGCGCCTTCACCTCGCTGGGTCGTGTCTCGATTGCCATCAGCCGGTCTCTCATTGCCGCAGTTGGCGGATTGCGCGACAGCCGCCCGCGCTCGCGTCCGATTTGAGAATGCTTAAGAGGACCAGTAACATGCCTGGGTTAATGGACTAATTGTCGAACCCAAGTGGAAATACGTAAGCGCAACTACGGATAGGACTTTCCCGCCCGCGTCGAGACGAACCGGGTATTTCTCTATACAGCTCCTTAACGGGACATCTTATAGAAACGCTCGCTACGGAAGACGCCATAACAACGAACAAGCGATCACCGTCATTGAGGTTCGTAGGCATAGCGCATGCAGCAGTCTCTTGCGGTTCTGATCGTCGAGGACAGGGAGCTTGACGCTACTCTGCTGGTTCGCGAGCTACGCCGTGCCGGCTACGACGTGTGCTACGAGCGCGTCGACAACGAGCCGGCAATGGTCGCCGCACTGAACAGCCGACCATGGGACATCGTTCTGACAGACTACTCGATGCCGCAATTCAACGCGCTTGTCGCGCTGTCCCTTGTCGCACGATCCGGCATCGACGTTCCGGTCATCGTCGTCTCCGGCGCCGTCGGTGAGGAAGCTGCCGTCGAGCTGATGCAGGCCGGAGCACAGGACCTGGTTCTCAAGCACAATCTCAAACGCCTTCCGCCGGCGGTCGCGCGGGAGCTCGAAACTGCAAGAACGCGCCGCGAGAAGCGGGATTCCGACGCCAAGCTGGACGGTGAACGCCGGCTGCTCCAGCAACTCATGCAGGGACTCCCGGAGGCGATCTCCTTCAAGGACCTGGATCGCCGCTATATCCGGCTCAACGACGCCGAACGGGCGAACCTTGGCATCCTGGACGACGTCGACGTGATTGGCAGGACATCAGATTCGTTCGTCGCCAGTGATATTGCCCGGAAGCGGTGCGCCGAGGAAGAACGCGTGCTGAGGAAGGGCGAGCCGCTCGTCGGCTGCATCGACAAGATTGCCGGGCCGGCCGGCACCGTGCGATGGCTGTCCACCACCAAGGCGCCGATCCGCGATCCGAGCGGCGAGGTCGTCGGGCTCGTCGAGATCGCGCGCGATATCACCGAAAGCAAGCGTCAGGAGCAATTGAAGGATGAATTCATCGCGACCGTCAGTCATGAGCTGCGTACGCCGCTGACGTCGATCATGGGCACCATCGGCCTGCTCGTCGGCAGTAACGTAGGCACGTTACCCACGAAGGTCATGCGCATGCTGACGATTGCACTGGCCAACTGCCGCCGACTCGTCGGCATCGTCAACGATATCCTGGATATGGAGAAGATCGAGACGGGTCGAATGACATTCGACTGCAAGCCCATCGAAGTTCTCGCACTGCTCGATGAGGCGATCCGAGCCAATCAGGCCATGGCGACCCAGCATTGCGTTTGCATTCGCCGCGATGAAGCTTCGCTGGAATGCCAGGTGGTGGCAGATCCGGATCGACTCACCCAGGTCATTACCAACCTGCTTTCAAACGCCATCAAATTCTCGCCTCCCGATGCGGAGGTGACTGTCGGCGTGGAACGATCGGCCGATCTGGCCTGCATCAAGATTCGCGACCACGGTCCCGGCATTTCCGAAGACTATAAGGAGCGCATCTTCGAGAAATTCGTCCAGGTCGAGGCAACTGACGACCGCCGACGCGGCGGAACCGGACTTGGCCTGAGTATTGCGAAGCAGATCGTAACCCATCTCGGCGGAGAGATCGGATTCGAGGCCGCGCCGGGCGGAGGAACGATTTTCAAAGTCCTGCTTCGCACCTGTGCGCTCGGCGCCGCGCAGCTACCGGAGCTGCAATCGGTGGTCGTCGCGGGGTGAGTACCCGACGCGCCGATGTCCGCTTCGATCAACCCGAGATGGCGCGGCAACGCCGCCGGGTCTTCCGATCCCAGCGGTAGCCCTCAGCCAATGATCGCCGACGCCAGGCTGCTTACATTGCGCATTCGCCAGCCGAATTGCGTGGCGCGCGACCGCAAATCGCTGCCCGCCTGCGCGAGCAGATCCACTAGGCCTTCGAGCGGAGCCCGCGTCTGTCGCCCCTCGATGTAGGGCCCGTACAGCACGTCCTGGCGATGCTCCACACCTTTCGCGATCAGAGACGTCGCGACGAAGACTACGGAAACAATGAACGCGCTGATTTCGATGGTCATGTGAGGCCCCCCCGCCCGCTCGATCCCAGGGCTCATCAAATACACCTAAAATTCTAAAGTCAGGATCCAGGCCGACGCCAATATTGACCGATCGCGTTAGCCAGCGTTAAACCATTCGATAGCGAGGACCGCAGACCAACCGCCGCCGGTATGTGCCGGCGGACAAGGCGCCATCGGGTCTAGTGCCGGCACACGCCCCGCTATTGCTGGCCCTCGCGCGATCGCCGGAAGTCGTTATAGAGCCGGGCCGCGGCGTCCGGCGAGACGTTTCGACCGCCGCTTCTCTCCACGAGAAACCTGCGGAATTCCTCGGCCCCTGCGGGAGGGGCGCTTTGGGATACATCCCCCCGTGCCTTGTCGAGCCAATCCTGGGCCCCCTTGAAGCGCACCAATCCGGCGACGTTGGCCGAGATGACGGTATCGCGCCATTTCGGATTGCGCGGCGGCCGCTGCAATTGCTCGATGTGGTCGAACAGCGCATCAACGAAGTGAGCCACACGCCTGTAGCGATCGCTCTGGAGCGGCCAGTTGTACACCATCAGCACCGTCGAAACCGCGAGGCTGTCGACCCTGTCGCCCGGCGCCACCAGGTTCGGATATTCCTCGGAGGAGAAGGTTGACGGCAGATAGATGTCCTGCAGCACCCGATCGTAGGGGATCGTCAGCAGATGAAATTTGCCACCCTCGTTCTTGATGTCCTTGATGACCGGAGCGTTCTTCGACACGCTCGCGATCCACGCATCCCGTTCGCCACTCAGCAGCTTCTGCAATCCCCCGGTCGGATCGGTTTGCGAATCGATGTCCACATCGATTCCCATCCGCCGGAAGATGATCCGCGCCGCCGGCAGGCCGATGCTGCGTTCGGCGAAAACCCGCTTGCCGTTGAGATCCTGCAGGGTCCGAATCTCCTGACGCGCCACGATGTGAATGTCGTTGTGGAACAGCGGGGCGATATAGCGGACGCGCTTGGCGATATCCGGCATGTTGAATTCCGTCTTCACGAATTCCAGCGCATCAGCCGTGACAAATCCCATGTCGATGTTCTTGAGCCGGATGATGTCGACCAGGTTCTGGGCCGAGCCCTTGCCGAGGATCGGCAACACCCGAAGATTGTCGCCATCATCGAGGACGGCAGCCATGTCGGAGCCCATGATCGACATCGGACCGCCGATCGGCGCCGTGATCACCGTGACCGTGTTGGCATTGAGCGCGTCGCGCTCAGGCAAGGGGCCTCTCGGTTGAACAGGCCCTTTTTGTTGCGCGCCGACGCCGCTTGCGAAGACAGCAAGCACGACTCCAACGGCTATGCGAATGATCCCATGCATGTCACCTCCCTCCGTTCGCCCCCGTCACGTTGTGACACCATGCGGCGAAAGGCGGCTGAATTGGGACTTGATCGCGACCGTTCTGCGCTCGCCCAAGATTCTCCCCGACTCCGTCCGGTTCTGGCCTGTCGCACCTGCAGATATCGGCCTCCGCTGCAGTTCTGGATAGAACATGAGCTCCACCACTCGTTGGGCGTACGCCGGCGCCTCGAGCCACCCCGGCTCCGCCGAGCGCGCGCTTCCATTCATCTGACGATGTCATTTGTTTCTTCGCGCAACGCCCCGCGAATGCTTGTCGAGCCTGGCCGCATTTGTCCGACGGCATGTTCGAACCGTCGTCGGCACCGCGTGGGCGCTGTCGAGAGAAACCTGGCCAGCGCTGAAACGCTCCAGCCTCATGACGTTGGCCGACATCACGGTCTCACGCAATTTCAGATAGCGCGGCGACTGCGCTGAGTAGCTGATGCCGAACGACGTATCAAGGAGGTGGCTCCAGCCGGTCGCGGCCGCAGTCAAGCGGCCAGTTGAACACCATCAGGTACCGTTGACCCAGCAGCTGTGCTCCGGTGCGCAGCGCTGTCCAATACTATGTCGTCATTCGTCATGCCGTCGCGCACATGCGTCCGATGAGACAAGGACGGAACCGTGTGCCGCGCTGTCAGGCCCTCCGACGACATCAACAGCGATTGGATCTGATTCAGGACTGGAACCTCTCGATGAGGTCACGCTGTCACAGCCATCGCGAAGCCATGTATCGATACCATTGCCGACAAACAGCTGCCGCATTCCAGCTTATCCTGCCCGGCGGCGATTTCGCGGCGGATGTCGCTCATTGCCTACATGTTATTCCAAGATCTGTGCCGGTCGAACCACATGCCTCGACACGGAGGCGCGGCCAGGCACCGACAAAAACAATTCAACAAGCAAAGCACAACGTCACGAGGGGAAGTCATCATGAGACGTCCGTCCGAGCGATTTCGCGATCGTGGCGATCCGCGTCACTCTTCCGAACCCGAGAGCTCAACAAGTCCATTTCGCGGCGCACCCTGGCCCGCGGAAACTGAGCGCAAGCCTGCTGCCCCTTTTGCGCGGCTCGACCCGCACGACGTCCCCGAACCGCCGCTAGCCGAGGCCCGGGGGACGCTTGGGCTTGTGCCTCTGCTGGGAATCGTGCTGCTGGTGGCAGGAGTCTTCGCCTATGTTGGCATGACACTCGTAGCGCGTTGGACGAGTGTGGCTACGAAGAGCGCCCCCGCCGAGACGTCGATCGCGGAAGCACAGCCGCCGGCAATAATGCAGCCGCGCGCGGCGCCGCCGGTCGCGCCCGCCTCACCCGATCCGGGTTCATCGTCGATCGAGATCACGACGGCAGCAGCGGCGGCGCAAATTCCGAGCCCGGTCCTTCGCGCGGATAACGGAGAGAAGAGCAGCAACGTGCGGACAGCCAATGCCGCGCCGCTGAACCGCACGGTTCAGGGCGTGACCGACACGGAAATCCGTTTTGGCCTGGCAGCCCCTTTCAGCGGCCCGGCCAAGGAGATGGGCCATCAGCTGAAGCTCGGCATCGAGACGGCATTCGCCGCCGCCAACGAAAGTGGCCGCATCGGCGGCCGGCAGCTCAAGCTGGTCACGGCGGACGATGGCTACGAGCCAACGCGAACACTCAACGCCATGAAGGAACTCTACGAGAAGGAGCAGGTCTTCGGGTTCGTCGACAACTACGGCAGTCCGACCGCGCTGATCTCCGTTCCCTACGCGCTCGAGCACCATGCGATCTACTTCGGGGCGTTCACCGGGGCGAATTCGCTCAGGCACGATCCTCCGGACCGCTACGTCTTCAACTACCGCGCCGGCTACGCCGAGGAGGCGGATGCGGTTGTGCGCTACCTGGTGAAGGTACGGCGACTGCGTCCGGAGGAGATCGCGGTCCTCACCCAGCAGGACGCCTACGGCGACGCGGGTATGGATGGCGTCGCGAAGGCGGTCCGCGCCCTGCGCGGCGGCAATGCAGCCCCGATCCTGCGAATGACCTACAGTCGCAATACCGTCAACGTTGACGATGCCATCGCGCTGCTGCGTCGGCAGAAGACCCCGATCAAGGCGGTCGTGCTCGTCGCGACCTACAGGCCGGCGGCAAAATTCATCGAGAAGACCCGTGATACCTATCCGGACATGATCTACGCCACGATCTCGGGCGTCGGCAGTACCGGTCTGGCCGATGAGCTGAAGCTGCTCGGATCACGATACGCTGATGGCGTCATAGTGACTCAGGTCGTGCCGGCCGTGGACAGCTACGCTTCGGTAAGCCTCCTCTACAAACGGGCGCTTGCCAAATATTTTCCCGGCGAAGCCCCCGACTACGTGTCGCTCGAAAGCTATTTGACTGCCAACGTCCTGATCGAGGGACTGCGGCGTGCCGGTCCCCAACTGGATACCGAAGCGCTGGTGGATACGCTGGAGGGAATGCACGATCTCGACATGGGGCTCGGCCCGCGGGTGACCTTCGGGCCTGCCGAGCATCAGGCGGTGCACAAGGTCTGGGGCACTCAGCTCGACCAGAACGGCCAATACCACCCGATCGATCTGGAGTGAGGCAGGCGGCCGCTTGCCGGTCTCGGTGACCGGTCGCATCACGGGCACCTCGCTGTGCGGCATCCTGCGCATTGCGTGGGGTCCCGCGCGGTTCATGCCGAGCGCAGCGAGAAGCCGCCTCACTCCAAGGCGCTAAATTGTCACCCGCGGGGGCTGGTCCTGGATTGCTCCGATCAAGTTGGATTCGGATCCAGATCCAAGATTCGCCGGCGCCTATAGCGCACCGACATAGGCGACGAGATCGTCGAGTTCAGCGTCGGTCGGCACGTGGCCCGTGTCCATTTTCTTGGCATAGACTTCCCACATGTACTTGACCGCATCGCGCAACGATGCGGTGCGCCCATCGTGGAAATAGGGAGCGGTCAAGGCGACTGACCGCAAGGACGGAACCTTGAATTTGCCGCCGGTGCCGATGTCGTCGCGGTTGGGTTTGTCCAGGTTCGGCAGGATGTGGCAGGTGCCGCACCCGCCTTCGCCGACAAAGAGATCGAAGCCCCGCTTCACCGCCGCAGTCGCAATCGGAAGCGGCGTGCCGTCCTCATTCAGCTGCCAGTTCTTCTGATACGGCAACGATCGCACATAGGCCGAAAGCGCGGCCAGCGCCTCCGGCGACGGCTCCGTTCCCTTCATGCGGTTGACGATGATGCCGCGAATGCTCTCCTCAAGGGTTGGTGCGGCGCCCGCCCAGCCGAAGATCGACCGTGAGCCCGCGCCCCACAGCGTGGGAGTACTGCGGCCATTGGGATCACCGTCTGCGACGACGTCGAGACCGACATAGGTCTTGTTGGTTGTGTGTCCGGTCGAGAAATGGCAGGTGGCGCAGGACACCGTACCGCCTCCGGAAACGCCCGGATCATTGAAAAGCTGGAGTCCCTTCGCGACCAGCGCGGCATCCGGAGCCGGGGCTTGAGAGTCCGCCATCGCAACGCCAGTCGTCATCAGCAGCCCGACCGAGGCGGCGAGCGCAGACATCTTTGCAAAGAACATCGGATTCTCTCTCGCGGCACCGGATCTTGCCCCAGCGGTGGAGCAGCGGCCGATCAGGTTGGGTTTTGCAGGGCTGCAGACATATATCATGCCCAAGGGAACTGGGAAGTGCCGTCCCAGTGTGGCCGAACTTTGATCAACTCGAATGCGCGGGCTGCCGTCACGCCCCGGCATCGAGATCCCGGTTGTGTCAGCGAATCGATCTGATTCCCGGTTGCGGTCGTTCAATGGCTTTGGCCAAGAGATCCCGCGGCTGCATCCGAGCACGGCCGCTGCGATAGCCCGACGGGAGGCTCCATACTGTCCCCCGGCGATCTCACGCCAGGAGCTGCTTCTCGATCTCATAGACCGGCAGTTTGACGAGGTCCTTATGCACCTCGCCGTGCAGTGCCTTGCGCACCGCATCGGTATAATCCGCGCGGATCATCCCGAGCGCGCGCGGCGAAGCCACCATGGTCAGCCCCCTGGTTTCGCCTGCGCTCACCGCCAGGTGGAGCCGCTCGGCGAGCGCCTTGAGAAACGCGCGCTCGGCCTCGTCATGCCAGTCCGTTTGCTCGATTGCGCTACGTGCGCTGCCGACCGAGGCATGCAGCTTGCCCGGCGCATCGCTGCCCTGCTCCGATGTCGACTGATCGGCGTGCTCGCGCACTTCCCTCGTATGCAGATTTGGAAACACCCGATCGCCGATATTCTCGAGGATCAGCGCCTTGCGGCCGTCGCAGACGACGATCCAGTCACCCGTCCCGATCTTCATCTTGTCCATGGCAATTCTCCGTGAATTCGTCGACCGCGCTGGCCGGCCCTGAGCCCGACAAGCTCTCAGATCGTCTCTTCGAAGTCCTCGAGAGACAGGCCGAACTGCGACATTGCTTCCTCCAGCAAATCCGCAAGCATTGGTGTGCCCATCAGATAAGACGCCGTGCGGTGATTATGAGCCTGCGAGGCCTGCGCGCGGAGTTCGCGCCAGTTTCCGATGTCGCCGTCGCCGCGGCCAAGCCACATCAGGGCAACGAGGTCGATCTGCTCATCTACATTGAGGTCGCGAACGAAGCCGAACAGTTCCGAGCGGTCGGTCCCCTTGCCGGCTCCCTGGCCCTGCACGGCATCATCGTCGGTGAGGCCGGAGATCAGGTCCGGCTCATCGGTCTCGAAATCGGATTGCCGCGCCTTCGAGATGATGAAGAATACCTTATCCGGCGAAATCGAGAGCTCCGGAATCTTTCCCATGCTGCATGACCTTCTCTAGGGATACGTCTCCTATCCCAATCGAGGTCGAGGCTAGGTGTTCCCGGCGCGGAGCACTTTGCGCAAGATCAAAGGCGCAAGCGAAGCTGGCGCCGCCGGTCAGGTCCTGGTCAAGGGTCTACACGCAGACAAAGGGCGCGAGCGCGCGACAGCCGTCCGACGAGGGGCGCAGGAAGATCGGAATCTTGAGCCACGGCGCCACCACCAGGTACACCACGCAGAAGCTGCAGACCGTCTCGCCCGTTGGACACCAGCACGATCCTTTCGACAGCATGATCTCCGCGGCCAGCGCCCCGAGAAAGGCACAGAACATGGTATCGAAATATCCCGGGTTCAGTCGTGCCGCCACATAAAAAACCATGGGAAGCTGCTGACCGGTCGCCAGCTTCAGGGCTGTCGCCTCCGTCAGGCCGTCCGAGTAGCGGCTGATCCAATAGCCAACGCCGCATCCGATCAAAGCGAGGCTGAACCTCAGGATCCAGGAAAGCACCCGCGCATGCTGCCCCCAGAAACAGACAGCAAAATCTTCCGTCCCCATCGCGCCGAGTGGCACCTCAGGCGAGATCCACCCGTTGCTCATCCCCATGAAGCCACCCCACTTGTTCGCCAGATTCGGAAACGTCGCCCCTGTTCTTATCTCGGCTCGACACAATGGCAGTATCATGAAGGAAGCTGCTCAAATCTAAATGATATCCACAGAATGGCAGAACTTTCTCTACGAACAACTCTAGGCTGCAACCGGCTACCGCACCAAACGCACACCGGTGGAGCCCGGTCGCATCGCACCGTCCGAAATATGGCATTGTCAACATTGCATGATCAGCTTCGGGCGCGACCAATGTCACGGCGCAGCCGAAGCGTAATGAAGGCGCCCAGGCCCGTTCTTCGAAACTAGCCACGGTACACGCGCGGATCTGCCTTTTTTCGGGACAGTTTCTGCCGAAGGGAAAAACCAAATCGGCATTTCCGTGGCAGGCCCTCAGTCGGGCCAACCGGTCACGGCGTCGCTAGTGAGTTAGTGAACGTCGGCAGGAGGATTTCCTGATACGATACACAGTCTGCCCCGTCATGAGCGACGGAACCACCAACCATCGAGAACAGTATGTCCGCCGAATGGCCGGATGAACCTACCAAGTGGAATCAAACAATCCGATATGCGGTTGCTGTGCAACCAGTATCACGGGACGCGACGGACGCGGCTTGGCGACCTTGCGCTTCGGTTGCGACCCCGCCTCGGCCACCTTCGCAGCGACCTGACCGGGTCTAACGTCACTCTTGACGTCGATTTTGGCCTCAATCTTCACCTCGCCCTTGGAAACAGGCGGCGAGAATTGGGCAAACGCTTCCAAAACGCGCGCCTTCGGGGCGGCCGGTGCCTGCGGCGCGGGCTGTGCCTCGGCCACGACAACCGGCTTGACCGTCGGCAGGCTGGTATCGAAGACAATGCGCTCAGGCCATTTCCGCTCGGAATGAATCCGGACAAGCGGCAGCTCCGAGGACGCAACGCTCAAAAAGCCGGGCAACGGCTGTTTCGGCAGCACGGCGTCGGAGATGAACAAAAGTGCGAGCAAAACCCCGCCGACAAACACAAAATAGCGCAATAAAGGCATTTCAACACCGTTTCCTGCCACGCCAGCCACGGGCATCACCTGCCTAACGGGCCATATGAATATAGGTTCCCAAGGCCGCCTCAGGGTTCACCGATTGGATGAATTTTTCGCGACTGCACGGGGTGGCACCGCCTGCGTCCTTAGCAGGGGCCTAAGCCCGGTTCGCCGCCACGACCGAACAATTGATTCGATTTGCATGGATATTGACGAAGCCGACATGCAGGCGCGCGAATCGCTTCCTCGTCTTTGGATCGACGGTGACCGGGATGATTCGCTTGCGATCCGTCAGGTGGCTGCCGTCGCGGCGAGCAAAGGCACAGGCGATCTCGATATCCTTGACCGCATAGGCGTTGTCGTTGCGCAGTGTGAAGGTCGCCTGCGCGTTCGAGCCAAGGCCGGCCCGGTGCCAGGATTGCCCGGAGATTCGCAATCCCGCCGCCGGCGGTGGTTCGGACATCGCCGCCGGTTGCTGGCCGGTCGCTACCGTCGGCGCAGCCGAATTGGATTGAATGGTTTCGCCGTCGTCGGGTACCGATGACGACCGAACGGCGACGGGCGTCACCTGACCAACCGGATCGCCGTCAGCGCCGTCGCTGTCGGACGCCGGCCAGACCAGCCACACGCCGGCCGCACCAACCATCAGGACGACCGGCAAAACAAACGAGAGCGGTCCGCCCCACCGGGCCGACGCGCGCCCGGACCGAACGGGTAATCCCAAACCCATGCGGGCCCAGCGGCTCATATCGAAATGATCGAGTCCAATGCTCATGGCAGCTCAACCAATCGCGCAGGTCCGGCCGCTCCGGAAGAAACCGCGAAATCAGAAATGGTTCCACGCAAACCCGAGATATGGACGGTGGCAACGGCCTGCCTTGATGGAATATGGCAGCGCTGGTGCGTGAGCGGTAGGACTTTGTCGTGCGGCAAAACCGCTTCCCAGCTTTCGACATCATGCTCTACCATTTCGCGATCGAGGTCGAGGCCAATGAGAGGCCATGGCAACCGCCATTCACAGCGACTCACAAGGGGGGATTCAGATGCCGACCGTGACCTGGGACCATATGCACCTGCGCAGCCCCGATCCGGAAGCGACCGCAGCCTGGCTTGCGAACATTCTCGGCGCCGAGATCATACGGGCCCCCGGCCGAATCGACGTCAGGTTGGGCGGCGCCAACGTATTCATCGCCCCGGTCACGCCAGGCGATGGCGTCAACATGCCGCCGATCACGCCCTATCAAGGGCTCGATCATTTCGGACTGACGGTGAAGGACATCGATGCGGTAGCCACGGAACTCAAGGCCAAGGGCGTCGAATTCACCAAGGAGCCGACCACGATCCGGCCGGGCGTGCGGATCTGCTTCATCCGCGGTCCGGAAGGAATTTCGATCGAACTGTTGGAGCGCGACAAGAAATATGTGTGATGCAACGCGCGTACCGTGAGTGAATGCCGCCCCTCCTCCGCAAGCGAATCGCCTGCGGAAGAAGAAGCGCGGTTCACACGCAGCGACGGCTCAATCGATACTCCTCATTCGTCAGGTCATGCTGCCCGGCATGAAGCAGCGAATGGTCAGGCCGAGATAG
>Ga0105247_10001131_pt1 | contig 19758 bp, 11 predicted proteins | sample KBSS24metaG_FD_81519 | JGI IMG/M metagenome (GOLD analysis project Ga0105247, IMG submission 81519) | Switchgrass rhizosphere microbial communities from Kellogg Biological Station, Michigan, USA - KBS S2-4 metaG | ecosystem: Host-associated > Plants > Roots > Rhizosphere > Soil | place...
CGTGCGCGACTCGGACCCCGACGCGGAGTACGCCGAGACGGCGTTGAAGCAGCAGCCGCTCCTGCGCGCGCTCGGCGCCGGGGCGGACGCATGATCCCCAAGAACCTCCTCACGGAGTGGTCGCGGCTCGTCCTGTCGAGCTTCGTGGACGCCGGGATCCGAGACGTCGTCATCAGCCCCGGCGCCCGGTCGGCGCCGTTCATCATCGCCGCGTCGCGCGAGCCGCGGCTCGTCCGCCACAGCGCGCTCGACGAGCGCGCCGCGGCCTTCTTCGCGCTCGGGCAGGCGCGGGCCACCGGCCGGCCGACCCTCCTCGTGTGCACGTCGGGGAGCGCCGGCGCGCACTACCTGCCGGCGATCGTCGAGGCCGGGCGCGCGCACGTGCCGCTCGTCGTGCTGACGTCGGACCGCCCGATCGAGCTGCAGGGGTGCGCCGCGGCGCAGACCATCGATCAGACGAAGATGTTCGGCGACCACGTCCGCGCCTTCTTCGACCTCGGCGGGCCCGACGCGGCCCCCGAGGCGCTCCTTGGGGTGCGGCGGATCGTGGCGCAGGCGACGTTCTCCGCGGAGTGGCCGACGCCGGGCGCGGTGCACCTGAACGCGCGCGCGCGCGCGCCGCTCGAGCCCGTGGTGGCGCGAAGCGCCGCGGAGGCCGACCTCGCGCGCGACGTCACGGCGCTCCTCGCGTCGCCGATCACCGCGCCCTACGCGCCCGAGCTCGCGCCGAGCCGGCGCGCGCTCGCCGCGGTCGGCGGGTGGTGCCGCGACGCGGAGCGCCCCCTCATCGTGTGCGGCCCCGCGTCGCCCGAGGACGCCGCGCCGGCCGCGACGTTCGAGCTCGCGCTCGCTCTCGGCGCGCCGGTCCTGTGCGAGGCGACGAGCCAGGTCCGCTTCGCGGAGGCGCCGCGCGGCGTGGTCGTGGTCGACGCGTTCGACACGATCCTCCGCTCCTCGACCGTCCGCCGCGCCGCGCGCTCCGATTTCGTGATCCAGATCGGTGCGCCGCCGACGTCGACGATGTGGGAGCCGTACGTCCACGAGCTCCAGGCGGGCTCGGCGCGGGCGGGCAACGACGGGGGGCCGGTGCGGCGCGTCGTCGTCGCGCGCCACGGCTGGAACGATCCGACGAGCTCCGCGTCGGCGCTCGTCCTGGGCGATCTCGACCCCGCGCTGCGCAGCCTCGCCCGCGCGGCCGGCGGCGGGCGTGAGAGGAGCGCGCGCTGGCTCGCGCGGATGGATCGCGCCAACAAGGCGGCGTGGTCCATCGTCGACGACGAGCTCCGCGGCACCTGCGCGCTCAGCGAGGGCGCGGTCGTGCGCGCCGTCGCGGAGGCGATCCCGCGCGACTCCACGCTCTTCATCGGCAACAGCCTCCCGGTGCGCCAGATCGACACGTTCTGCAAGGCCGGGCACACGCGCGCGACCGTGCTGTCGCAGCGCGGGACGAACGGGATCGACGGGCTCGTCGCCGGCGCGGCCGGCGCGGCGAGCGTCACGGACGCCCCGCTGACGCTCCTCCTCGGCGACATCAGCTTCCTGCACGACGTGTCGTCGCTCATGCTGGCGAGCTCGGCGCGCGCGCCGCTCGTCATCGTCGTCGTGAACAACGCGGGCGGACGGATCTTCGAGCAGCTCCCGCTCGCCCAGCCCCCGATCGAGGCCGCCGTGCTCGCGCACCTCACGAGCCCTCACGCGCTGTCGTTCGAGCACGCGGCGCTCGCCTACGGCGTCCGGTACGCGCGCGCGGCGGCGCGCGACGAGCTCGTCACGGCGCTCGAGCAGGCCTACTCCCGCGGCGGATGCACGGTCGTCGAGGCGACGGTCCCCCCGAGCGGCGCGCAGGAGCAGCACCGCCGGATCTGGGACCGCGCCGACGCCGTGCTCGCGCCGCTGTTCGCGGAATGACGAAGCCGCCGCTGCTCCTCCTCCACGGCTTCGGCGGCGCGCCGCCCGCGTGGGACGAGGTCCGTGACGCGATCGCGGCCGGCGGGCCGCGCCGGGTGATCGCCCCGGCGCTCTTCGGCCACGGGCCCCCGCGCGACGACGAGCGCGGCGTCGCCACGTTCGACGCCGAGGTCGATCGCGTCGCGGCGCTCCTGCCCGACGGTCCGGTCGACGTCGCCGGGTACTCGCTCGGCGGGCGCGTGACGCTCGGGCTCCTCGCCCGCCACCCGGGCAAGGTCGCGCGCGCGATCGTCGTCGGCGCGAACCCCGGTCTGCCGAACGACGCCGAGCGCGCGGCCCGGCGCGAGGGCGACGAGGGGTGGGCGGCGCGCCTCGAGCGCGACGGGATCGACGCCTTCTTCGACGCGTGGGAGGCGCAGCCGCTCTTCGCGACGCAGCGCGAGCTCCCGGCCGCGGCGCGCGCCCGGCAACGCGCGCTCCGCCGCGGACACGACCCCGCGCGCCTCGCCGCGGCGATGCGCGTCCTGTCGCTGTCGCGCATGCCCGACTACGCGCCGGCGCTCGCCGAGGTGCGCGGCCCCGTGACCTGGATCGCCGGCGAGCGCGACCCCAAGTTCCGCGACATCGCGCGGCGCGGAGCCTCGCTCTCGCCGCGCGGCGAGGCGAGGATCGTCCGGGGCGCGGGGCACAACGTCGTCCTCGAGGCGCCGCTCGCCGTCGCCTCCGCGCTGGAGGACCCTTGAGCGCGGAGGGCCGCGGCGGCGCGGGCCCCGGCCTGTCGGTGCTCCGCGCGGCGGCCGAGCAGCCGGATCGCGTGGCGATCGTCTTCGACGGGCGCGAGGTGAGCTACGCCGAGCTCGCGGGGCGCGCGGCGGCGGCCATCGCGTGGCTCGCGGAGCGCGGCGTCGACGCGGCGCGGCCCGGGCGCGTCGCCGTGGTGGCGCGGAACGATCTCGCGACGGTCGCCATGCTCCACGCGCTCGTCGCGATCGGCGCGCCGGCGGTCCTCGTGCACCCGCGGTGCACCGACGAGGAGCGCGACTTCGTCGTGCGCGACGCCGAGCCGGCCGCCCTCGCGCTCGCGGCGCCCGACCGGGGCGGCGCGGCGCCGCCGCCCGACCCGGAGGTCCCGTCCGACGCGCGGCCGATGGCGCTCGTCTACACGTCCGGCACGTCGGGGCGCCCGAAGGGGGCGGTCCTCTCGCGCGCCGCGTTCGCCGCGGCCGCGGAGGCGAGCGCGTCGAACCTCGGGTGGCGGGGCGACGATCGGTGGCTCCTCTGCATGCCGCTCGCGCACGTCGGCGGCTTCTCGATCCTCGTGCGCTGCCTCCTCGCGCGCGCGGCCGTGGTGATGACGTCGAGCCCGCGCTTCGAGCCGGAGGCGATCGCGGGCGTGCTCGCGCGCGATCGCGTCACGCTCGTCTCCCTCGTGCCCACGATGCTCGTCCGGATGCTCGACGGGGGCGCGGCGATCCCGGGGTCGGTGCGCGCCGTCCTCCTCGGCGGCGCGGCCGCGGACGATCGCCTGCTCGACCGCGCCCGCGCGCGAGGCGTCCCGGTGCTCACGACGTACGGGCTCACCGAAGCGTGCGCGCAGGTGACGACGCAGCGTTACGGCACGCCGCCCGGCGCGGAGCAGGGCGTGGGCGAGCCGCTCCCCGGCGTGGCGATCCGGATCGTCGCCGGCGAGGTGCACGTCCGGAGCCCGAGCCTGTTGACGGGCTACTTCCCCGTGGCCGGCCCGGGCGCGCGCCCGTCGCCGCTCACCGCCGACGGCTGGCTCCCGACCGGCGATCTCGGGCGGATCGACGCCTCGGGGCGGCTCTTCATCGACGCCCGGCGGAGCGATCTCATCGTCACCGGCGGCGAGAACGTCTACCCGGTCGAGGTCGAGCGCGTCCTCGAGGCGGTCTCGGAGGTCGCCTCGGCCTGCGTGTTCGGCGTGCCCGACCCCGTGTGGGGATCGACGGTCGCCGCGGCGATCGTGTGGCGGAGCGAGGTCGATCCGGCCGCGGCCGACCGCGCCCTGGCCGGCGCGATCACGGCTCGGCTGGCCCCCCACAAGCGTCCGCGCTCCATCGCGGACGTTTCTACGCTGGATTTCACCACCTCGGGTAAGCTGGATCGCGAACGAACCAAACTGGCCGCCCTCGCGCGGCTCCGCCCGCTTCTGCAGCGCGCCCCTTCGAGCTAGGATCGTGGAGTTGCGTCATTCCGCTCCTCCACCGTACTCTTGACACCGTGTTAGAATGAGCACCCGCTCGATGAGCGCCTCCACCCACGCAACGCCACAGAACGTCGCCACCATCCAGGGCAAGTACCGGCCGATCTTCGAGCTCGGCCGTGGTGGTATGGCGAACGTCATCCTGGCGGTGGTGCAAGGCCCCGGCGGGTTCAACAAGCTGCAGGTGATCAAACAGCTCCGCTCGGAGCTCGCGCTCGATCCCGAGTTCCTCACGATGTTCCTCGACGAGGCGAGGTTGTCGGCGAGGATCAACCACTCGAACGTCGTACAAACGAACGAGGTCGGACACGACGGGCGGCACTACTTCATCGCGATGGAGTACCTCGAGGGGCAATCGCTCGAGGCGTTCCTCCGCCGCGCGCACACGATGGGCGGCCTGCCGCTCCAGATGTTCCTCAAGATCATCGTCGACAGCTTGGAGGGGCTCCACTACGCCCACGAGCTCGCGGATTTCGAGGGGAACCACCTGCACGTCGTGCACCGCGACGTCTCTCCGCAGAACATCTTCGTCACCTACGACGGCGTGACCAAGGTGCTCGATTTCGGGATCGCGAAGGCGGCCGACTCGAGCAGCGACACGCGCACCGGCGTGGTCAAAGGCAAGGTCGCCTATATGGCGCCCGAGCAGCTCCGCGGCGGCCGGAAGATCGATCGCCGCGCCGACGTGTTCGCCGTCGGCGCCATCTTGTGGCGCGCGATCACCGGCAAGCGGCTGTGGAAGGGGCTCACCGATCTCGAGGTGTTCCAGCACCTCGCGAAGGGGGAGATCCCGTCGCCGGCCACGGTGAACCCGAACGCCGATCCGCAGCTCGTCGCGATGTGCATGAAGGCGATGGCGATCGCCCCCGACGATCGCTACCCCACGGCCGAGGCGCTCCGCGCCGACCTCGAGCGCTACCTCGACACGATGGGAACCCGGCTCTCGAACCGAGAGATCGGCAAGCTCTTGGCGGACCTCTTCGCCGAGCGTCGCAAGGAGGTGAAGACCGCGATCGAGGCGCAGCTCCGCGCGTCGCCGAACGCCGGTCCGAGCCTCAGCGCGCAGACGGGCGAGATCCCCATCCTCAACAACTCGCTCATGCCCCGCATGGGGGACTCGTCGCCGTCGCGCGCGGCGCTCACCAGCGACGCGTCGGGATCGGCGCCGATGCCGCCGCTCGGGTCGACCACCCGCTCCGAGCCCGACGTGATGGCGCGCCCGCAGGATCGACGCGGGATCGTCCTCGCGGCGATGGGCGTCGGCGTCCTCGTCGCGGCCATCGTCGTGTCACGCCTCGTCCGCCCCGCCGAGACGAGCACGACGGGGGTCACCGGCACGACGCCGACCACGCTGAGCACCCCGGTCACCACGCAGACGTCGTCGCCGCACTCGACCCAGCGCGAGCTCGTCCTGACCGTCGACGTCACGCCGACGTCCGCGCGCATCTTCGTGGACGACGAACCGCTCATCTCGACGAGCACGCGCCCGCAGGCCACGTTCGTCCGCGATTCAGCGAAGCACTGGGTACGCGCGGAGGCCCAGGGTTACGTGCCGAAGGCGCGCCTGGTCGCCTTCGACGCTCCGACGGTGAACCTCCAGTTCACACTCGACCCCACAAATCCAAAGGGTCCACGCTAGAGCTTTAACCTCGCTCGGAACAACCTGATACGTTCTGGATTACCAGGAGCGGGCTGAGGTTTACCCGCTTCCGGAAAAGGGGCGTCCAGGTGATCGCTGCGTATCAGGGCATCGATGGCTCGCACTTCCATGTGGTGTTGGCCGAGCACTTCGCGCGCAGAGGAGAGCAGGTCGAGCTCTGCGGCGTGACCTCGTTCCGAGACGTCGCGGTCGCCGTGACGACGGGGCGCGCGCGCTACGGCCTGCTCCCCGTCGACAACTCGACGTCGGGGACGTTCCGTGACGGATACGACTTGATGGACCGCTACGGGCTGAGCCCGGTGCGCGAGATCGTGTCGCGGCTGGACGAGCGTCTCCTGGGCGTCGACGGCGCGACGCTCGCGGGGCTGCGGCGGATCTACGCGCACCCGATCGCGCTCGAGGAGTGTAGTCGCTTCCTCGCGACGCTCCCCGGCGCCGAGGTCCTCCCCACGGCGGATACGGGCGACACCGCCCGGCAGATCGCCGAGACCAAGAACTCCACGTGGGCCGTCATCGGCCCCGCCGAAGCCGCGAGCCGGTGGGGCCTCATCGAGCTCGCGCCGACGGTCGCCGACAGCCGGCACAACTTCACGCGCTTCATCCTGATCGAGGCGACGCCCGAGACCGACCGCACGCCGTCCGACGGCGGGCCGCGGCGCACGTCGCTCCTCCTCCGCACGCGAAACGAGGACGGCGCGCTCACCCGGATCCTCGCGCCGCTCGCCGAGGCGCAGATCAACATCGCGAAGATCGAGTCGCGCGTGCAGCCGGGCCGCCCGTGGGAGGCGGCGTTCTACCTCGATCTCGACGCCGACGTGAACGAGACCGGGTTCTGGGCGGCGCTCCAGGCGATGCGCCACCTGTGCTCCGGGTTCCGCGTCCTCGGGAGCTACGACCGCGACGCCGGGCCGCTCAGGCCGTCGTCGGCGCCGTCGGCGGCGGCGGCGAGCACCGACTTCCAGGCGCTCCCGTCGTCGTGCACGCAGGTCACCCTCGGCTCGCTCCAGGCGGGCGCGGCCGCGGACGACGACGATCCGGCGGCCGTCCCTCCGCCGACGGCGAAGAAGAACTGGCCGCGCGCGTCGCGCGAGCAGCGCCCGTGGGGGACGATCGTCCGGATCGGGGACGTCGAGATCGGCGGCGACGAGTTCGTCGTCATCGCGGGCCCGTGCTCGGTCGAGTCGCGCGATCAGGTGATCGGCACGGCGCTCGCGGTGCGCGAGCGCGGCGCGACGCTCCTCCGAGGCGGCGCGTTCAAGCCCAGGACGACGCCGTACGCGTTCCAGGGGCTCGGCTGGGAGGGGGTCGATCTCCTTCAAGAGGCGAGCCGCGTCACCGGCCTCCCGACGGTGAGCGAGGTGATGAACGTCGATCAGGTGGAGCGGATGGCTCGCAGCATCGACGTGCTCCAGATCGGCGCGCGCAACATGCAGAACTTCGATCTGCTCCGCGCGGTGGGGCGCGCCGGCAAGCCGGTGCTCTTGAAGCGCGGGATGTCGGCGACGTTGAACGAGCTCCTCGCCGCGGCGGAGTACATCCTCTCCGAGGGGAACCCGGACGTCATCCTGTGCGAGCGCGGGATCCGCACGTTCGAGACGTCGACGCGCAACACCCTCGATCTGTCGGCGATCCCGGTGCTCCGCGAGCAGACGCACCTGCCGATCCTCGTCGACCCGTCGCACGGCGTCGGCGTACGCCGCTGGATCCGCCCGCTCGCGCGCGCGGCCAAGGCGGTCGGCGCGCACGGCATCATCGTCGAGGTCCACCCGAACCCGCCGAAGGCGCTGTCCGACGCGGACCAGGCGCTCCGCTTCGATCAGTTCGGGCAGATCATGGACGATCTGCGCGCCATCCCGCCCTTCAGCATGTGACCGCGCGGGACGGGGCACGCTGGAGGAGCACGGCGAGCCCTGGTAGGGTGCCCGCGCGTCCATGTCCGGCTCCTCCTCCACGACCTCCTCCTCTCCGCCCACGCCCACGCAGCGGCCGCTCCTCCTCGAGATCGGCGTCGAGGAGCTCCCGTCGTCGTTCGTCGACGCGGCGCTCGCCGCGCTCCCCGGGATCGTCGAGGCGCGCCTCGCCGCGCTCCGCCTCGCGCACGGCGCGGTCCGCGCGTACGGCACGCCGCGACGCCTCGCCGTCATCGTGGACGGCGTCGCGACGCGCCAGACCGATCTCGACGACGAGGTGGTCGGCCCGCCGGAGGCCGCGGCGTACAAGGACGGCGCGCCGACGCGCGCCGCCGAGGCGTTCGCGACGAAGCTCGGCGTCGCGGTCTCGGATCTGACGATCGCCGATCGCCCCGCGGGGCCGAAGCAGAAGGCCGGCAGGTACGTGATCGGGCGGCGCCGCGAGCGGGGCCAGTCCGCCGAGGAGGTGCTCGAAGACGCCATCCCGGCGATCGCCTCGGCGATCCCGTTCCGCAAATCGATGCGCTGGGGCGAGGGGGACGCGTCGTTCGGCCGGCCGGTGCAGTGGCTCGTCGCCCTCTTCGGCGACGGCGTGGTCTCGGCGTCGTTCGCCGGCGTGAAGAGCGGCCGGACGTCGCGCGGGCACCGGTTCCTCGCCCCCGCGCCGATCGACGTCGCGCGCCCGGACACGTACGTCGAGCAGCTCCGCGCCGCGCACGTCCTCGTCGACCGGACCGAGCGCGCCGACAGGATGATGCGCCTCGTGACGGCGGCGGCGCAGGAGCTCGGCGGCGTGCACGACCCCGATCCGAACCTCGTGGACGAGAACGCGTCGCTCGTCGAGGAGCCGCACGTCGTCACGGGCTCGTTCGACGCGGCGTTCCTCGAGCTCCCGGCGGCGGTCATCCGCGCCGTCGCGCGCGGGCACCAGAAGTACTTCTGCGTGCAGAAGAGCGACGAGGAGCTCGTCCCGCGCTACCTCGCGATCGCGAACACCGCGAACCGCCCCGACGAGATCGCGAAGGGGAACGACCGCGTGATGCGGAGCCGCCTCGCGGACGCGCGCTTCTTCTTCGAAGAGGACAAGAAGGCGAAGATCGACGGGCCGGTCGCGAAGCTCCAGGGGATCGTCTTCCACGCGCGCCTCGGGACGGTGCGCGAGAAGGTCGACCGCATCCAGGCGCTCGCGGAGTGGATCGGCCGCGCGGTGGGGCTCCCCGCGGGCGACCTCACGCACGTCGCGCGCGCCGCGCACCTGTGCAAGTTCGACCTCGTGTCTCTGATGGTCGGCGAGTTCCCCGAGCTCCAGGGGCACATGGGCCGCGTGTACGCCGCGCACGCGGGCGAGGACGCGGCCGTCGCCGACGCGATCCGCGACCACTACCGCCCCATAGGCGCGCAGGACGCGATCCCGGATCGCCCGGTCTCCTCCGCGGTCGCCCTCGCCGATCGGATCGACACGCTCGTCGGGTGCTTCGCGATCGGCCTCCAGCCGACCGGCGCGGCCGACCCGTTCGCGCTACGGCGAAACTGCATCGCGGCGCTCCGGATCCTGATCGAGACGCCGGCGTACGCGGCGCTCGCGTTCGACGGGCTGTGCGCGCGCGCGTACGCGCTCTACGCCGCGGCGGGGAAGAAGCTCGAGGTCGACGCCGACGAGGCGCGCCGCCGGCTGAACGACTTCGCGCGCGAGCGCCTCCGCGGCCTGCTCGCGACCGCGGCGAGCGCGCCCGTCGCCGACGCCGTCCTCGGCGGCTTCGTGCACGCGGGCGAGCGCGCGCCGATCGAGTCGTACCCGGCGTACGCGATGGCGAAGGCGAAGGCGCTCCAGGGGGTCGTCGACGCGAACGCGCCGTGGCTCGAGCAGGCGCGCACCGTCGCGAAGCGGCTCGACGGGATCAGCAAGGACGCGCGCCCCGTGTTCCACGGCAAGGACCAGTTCGAGCGCCCCACCGACGCGGCGATCGTCCTCGTCGTCGACGCGATCCGCGCCGCGACCGATCGCCTCACGACGCGCGCGTCGGTCGAAGAGGCGCTCCGGAAGGCCGAGGACGCGGCCCGGCAGGTCGACGAGATCTTCGTGAGCACGCTCGTGAACGATCCGGCCGACCCGCTCACGCCGAAGCGCCTCGAGCTGCTCTCGTACGGCGCGGACTGCATGCTCCGGATCGCGGACTTCTCCCGCCTGCAACACCGCGGATAGGCGCGCGAAGCGCGCGGCCCGGCCGCTACGCGCTGATGGCGCCGCTCTCCACGCCGCCCGAAGGCGGGAGCGAGCGCGCGCGGTTCATCCAGTCGCTGAGCCGGGTGACGTCCCGGCGGTTCACCGCGAGGCTCGACAGAACGCCTATCCCCATCACGAGCACGACCGGGGGTACGACGTAGAGCGCGTCGTGGAGCGCCTGCGCGCGGAACGGCTCGAGCGCCGCCTGCGACGTCGCCGCGACGCCGGCGGCTGCCGCGGCCTGCTGGGCGAGGCGATCGCTGATCGCGCCGACCACGACCGGCCCGGTCGCGCCGACGACGCTGGTGATGAAGCCGTAGAGCGCGATCGCCGACGCGCGGAGCGACGGCTCGACGACGTCCTGGATCGCGGTCTGCGCGAGCGCCACGATCGGGAACATCGCCGCGAGGCCGAGGGCCATGAGCGGCACGAACACCGCGACCTGATCGCGCCCGGTCTGGAGCGCGGCGACGAACAGCGGGGCCGCGGCGCACATGGGGACGCCGCTCACGAGGAGCGGCGCGTCGACGCGGCGCTTGCGGATCCGATCGGCGACGACGCCGCCGATGGCGAGCCCGAACACCGGCGCGACGCCGACCATCAGGCCGAGGCGCGCGCCGGCGCGATCGACGGGGAGCCCGTGGTAGCGCATGAGGAGCGGCCCCATGAACGTGGCGAACGACGAGACGCAGAAGAAGAACAGAGAGGTGAGCAGGACGGTGATCCACATCGTGGGGATGCCGAGGAGGATCCGCGTCGACGATCCCTCCCGCCGCCGCTCGCCGACGTCGCACTCCTCCGCCGCGCCGCGCTTCGGCTCTCGGATCATCCACGCCGCGATCGCGCAGAGGAGGCCCGGGAGGATCGCGATGAGGAACGCGGGGCGCCACCCGAGCTTCTTCGTGATCGCGCCGCCGAGGACGAAGCTCAACGCCACGCCGATCGGCGAGCCGGCCATCACCATCGAGGTCGCCTTGGCGCGGCGCGTCGGGGCGAACTCGTCGCCGATGAGCGAGATCGCCGCGGGGAAGTAGCACGCCTCGGCGATCCCGACGCCGACGCGCGTGAGCAGGAACTGGGCGTAGCTCCCGGCGAGCGCGCCGAGGCCGGTGAGGACGCTCCACGTGGAGACGCCCATGGCGATGATGCGCCGCCGGTCGAAGCGATCGGCGGCGCGTCCCAGCGGGATCCCGGCGAGCGCGTAGCCGGCCAAGAACACGCCGAGGATCGCGCCGAGCTGCGCGTCGCTGAGCGACCACTCCGCGCGAATGAGCTCGTTCCCGACGACCGCGATGTTGCGATCGAACGCGTTCACGATCGCGATCGCGAGCAGCACACCGAGCGTGTAGCGAGGCGAGCGAGACGTCTTGTCCGGAGCCGCCATGCGCGCTCCCCCCCTTCGTGTGTCGTATTTCGCGGCACGCTACCACGCCGATCGGCGACCTCGAACATTCCGGCGGACCGCGCGACGCCGGGCGCGCCCCGGTCGCTCCGCCGAAGACGGGAGGCGGAGGAGATCGCGCGGAGCGCCTCGAGCCGAACGCGCGGCTCGGGGGGAGGCGTGCGACAGGAGATCGGCGAGGACGAGGCTGTACCTCGCCGCTTCGCGGCGGGCAAGGAGCTGACCGGGCGCCGATAGGCCCGAATCCGTAGTAAGAAGGGGCACATGGACAAGCGGGTCTTCTTCTTCGGCGATGGCGCGGCCGAGGGTGACGCCAAGCGGCGCGATCTCCTCGGTGGCAAGGGCGCGGGCCTCGTCGAGATGACGGCGCTCGGGCTCCCGGTGCCGCCCGGCTTCACCATCTCGACGGAGGTGTGCGTCGCCTTCATGAAGGACCCGGTCCTGCCGGAGGAGACGCGGCGCGAGATCGAGGACGCGCTGGCCAAGGTCGAGGCGAGCGCCGGCGCGAGGCTCGGCGATCCCAAGAACCCGCTGCTCGTCAGCGTCCGCTCCGGCGCGCGCGCGTCGATGCCCGGGATGATGGACACCATCCTGAACCTCGGGCTGAACGACGCGACGTGCGAGGGGCTCGCGGCGCGCACGAACGACCCGCGCTTCGCGTACGACGCGTACCGGCGGTTCATCGCGATGTACTCGGACGTCGCGCTCGGGATCTCGAAGGAGCACTTCGAGGCGGCGCTCGACGAGGCCCGCGCGCGCCTCGCGCGGACGCGCGGCCTCGATCCCACGCGGTACAACGGCGAGGAGCTGAAACGGAAGCTGCCCGACTCGGAGCTCCCGGTCGAGGAGCTCCGCGCGCTGGTCCTGCGCTTCAAGGAGATCGTGAAGCAGGAGGGCGAGCGCGACTTCCCGTCCGATCCGCGCGAGCAGCTCGCGGGGGCGATCGACGCGGTCTTCCGCTCGTGGAACAACCACCGCGCGATCGTCTACCGGCGCATGCACGACATCCCGGACACGTGGGGGACCGCGTGCAGCGTACAAGCGATGGTCTTCGGCAACCTCGGGCCGACCAGCGCCACCGGCGTCGCCTTCACCCGGAACCCGTCGACCGGCGAGAAGAAGCTGTTCGGCGAGTGGCTGCCAAACGCGCAGGGCGAGGACGTCGTCGCCGGGATCCGGACGCCGTTCCCCATCGACGGCGCGGGCGAGAGCACGCTCGCCGCGAAGATGCCGGAGGCGTACGCCGCGCTGGTCGCGATCTGCGCGCGCCTCGAGGCGCACTTCCGCGACATGCAGGACCTCGAGTTCACGGTGCAGACCGGCAAGCTCTACATGCTGCAGTGCCGGAACGGGAAGCGCACCGGCAAGGCGGCGATCCGGATCGCCGTGGAGCAGGTGAAGGAGGGGCTCATCTCCGAGGACGAGGCGGTCCTGCGCGTCGACGCCGGCTCGCTCGATCAGCTCCTCCACCCCGCGCTCGATCCGAAGGCGCCGAAGAAGCAGCTCGCGCGCGGCCTCGCGGCGAGCCCCGGCGCGGCGTCGGGGCACATCGTCTTCCACGCCGACGAGGCGGAGAAGCGCGCCGAGCAGGGGAAGCCGGTCATCCTGGTGCGCGTCGAGACGTCGCCGGAGGACATCCACGGGATGAAGGCGGCGCGCGGGATCGTCACGGCGCGCGGCGGGATGACGAGCCACGCCGCCGTCGTCGCGCGCGGGATGGGCAAGCCCTGCATCGCCGGCTGCTCGGCGCTCTCGGTCGACTACGCGGCGCAGACGCTCACCATCACCCTCTACGACGACGCCGGCGCGAGCTCCGGCTCGGTGACGCTGAAGAAGGGCGACGTGCTCACCCTCGACGGCTCGACCGGCGCGATCTACGAGGGCGCGCTCCCCACCGTCCCCGCGCAGCTCATGGGCGACTTCGCCGAGCTGATGACGTGGGCCGACAGGTCGCGCGCGATGCGCATCCGGGCGAACGCCGACACGCCGCTCGACGCCAAGACCGCGCGCTCCTTCGGCGCCGAGGGGATCGGCCTGTGCCGCACCGAGCACATGTTCTTCGACGAGGACCGGATCGCGGCGATGCGCGAGATGATCCTCGCCGACGAGGTGCACCAGCGCGAGAAGGCGCTCGCGAAGCTCCTGCCGTACCAGCGCGAGGACTTCATCGGCATCTTCCGCGAGATGGCCGGCCTCCCCGTCACGATCCGCCTCCTCGACCCGCCGCTGCACGAGTTCTTGCCGCACGAGAAGGCGCAGGTCGCGAAGCTCGCGCAGACGATGGGCGTCTCGACCGACCGCCTCGAGGCGCGGGTCAAGGACCTCCACGAGCAGAACCCGATGCTCGGCCACCGCGGCTGCCGCCTCGCGATCACCTACCCGGAGATCTACGCGATGCAGGTGCGCGCCATCCTCGAGGCGGCGGTGAAGGTCGCGGCCGACGGGGTCGACGTCCACCCCGAGATCATGATCCCGCTGGCGATGACCGCGGGCGAGCTCGAGAGGATGAGGGCGCTCGTCGCTCGCGTCGCGGACGACGTCTTCGCCGGCGGGCCGCGGATCCCGTTCGCGTTCGGCACGATGATCGAGCTGCCGCGCGCCGCGCTCCGCGCCGGCGAGCTCGCGCACGTCGCCGAGTTCTTCTCGTTCGGCACGAACGACCTCACGCAGTGCACCATGGGCCTCTCGCGCGACGACGCCGGGAAGTTCCTCCCCGCGTACGTCGAGGGGGGCATCATCCCGAAGGACCCGTTCGTCTCGCTCGATCAGGAGGGCGTCGGCCAGCTCGTGGCGCTCGCCGTCGAGGGCGGCCGGCGATCGCGCCCGGGGATCAAGCTGGGCGTCTGCGGCGAGCACGGCGGCGATCCGTCGAGCATCCAGTTCTTCGGCGGCCTCGACCTCGACTACGTGAGCTGCTCGCCGTTCCGCGTCCCGATCGCGCGCCTCGCCGCGTCGCAGGCCGCGCTCGCCGCGAGCCGGAAGGCCGCGAAGGGGTGAATCGTACCGCGCGAGGCGACGGCCGCCGGCTCGAGGCCGCGGGCCACGACCCCGAAGCTCCGCCGTAGCTCCGTACGAGCGCCACGAGGGCGCGGCGCCGTTTCGAGCCGACGGCGCGCGGCCATCACGTATCGTGTGGGATCGATGGCGACGCGAACGACGGCTCCGAAGAGGACGCAGCCCGCGATCGACGTCGAGGCCGCCGCCGACGCGATCGCTCGAGCGGTGCGGCGCGACGGCGCGCTCCGCAAGGCGCAGTTGCTCAAGGAGCAAGGGGTCGGGCGGGCGCAGGCCGAGGCGGTGACCGCGGCGCTCACGGCGCGCGGCCTGGAGGTCGGGGCGAGCGTGGTGCGCGTGCCCTTGCGCGAGCAGATCGCGCAGCGCCTCGGCGACGCGCGGGTCGTGCCGCTCCGCGGGATCGAGGCCGCGGTCGCCGGCGGGACGCGCCGCGACGTGCTGGCCGCGTCCCGCGAGCTCGTCGCGCGCGGCGGCGCGCGCGTGGGCGTTCGATCGAGCGAGGTCGTCCTCTTGGACCTGCGCACGGACGCGCTCGACGAGCGCGATCTCGCCCGGCTCGAGGAGCTCGCCGCGACCCTCACGAAGACGCTGCGCACCGCGCGCCGCGCCGGTGGGACGCTCGTCCGCGCCGACGCGGAGGAGGCGCTCCGCGCCGCGCTCCCGCCGCGACGTTCGCCGCCCGCGCCGGGCGACCTCGACGTCGAAGGCGCGATCGATCGCCTGCGCGACGCGACCGGGCTCACGTTCGTGCCGGCGGTGGTGCGCGCGCTCGGCGGCGCCGCGGCGGTCTCTGCCGTGCACGACGCGGTCTTGCGCGCGGCGCGCAGCGGGCGCCTCGAGCTGCGCCCCGAGAGCGGCATGGGGCGGCTCGGAGCCGAGGACGCGTCGTTCTGCATACCCGGACCGCGAGGCTCGATCCTCTCGTGGGTGCGGCGGCTCGAGGAGATGACATGAGCCAGGTGGTGCAAGGCGCGACGGGGTCGCCCTTCGACAACGGGCACACGGATCCGTGGACCAAGACGTTCGTCGACCTCCCCGAGCTGAACGCGCGCGCGACGCAGGCGATCGCGGCGGCGATCCGGGACGTGAGCGCCGCCGCTCGCCGCGGCAAGAACGAGCTCCGCGCCAAGAGCATCCTCGTGCTCGGCCCCGCCGGCGCAGGGAAGACCCACCTCTTCGCCCGCCTCCGCCGGACCTTCGGGCCGCGCGCCGTCTTCGTCCACCTGCGCCCGCTCGTCGGCACCGAGATGACGCCGCGCTACGTGCTCGGTCAGATCGTCCAGCAGCTCACGTACGAGGTGCCCGAGGGGCTGAAGCAGCTCGACGTGCTCGTGGGCTCGTCGCTCGCTCACCTCGACGGCTCGCCCCCCGAGTATCCGCGCTCGTTCCTCGACGAGGTGGCCGCGCTCGACGACGTCGAGCGCAGGAAGCGGCTCGACGTCGCCCTCGAGAGCCTCCTCGAGCGTCACCCGGAGGCCGACGAGACGTACCTCCAGCGCCTCCTCGACGCGCCGTTCATGAAGCCGACGCTCCAGCGCGCCGCCCGCGCGTGGCTGGAGGGGCGCGAGCTCGAGGACGCGCAAATGAGCCGCCTCGGCGTGCGCTCGAGCATCCCGGACGAGCGGATCCTCGCCGCGCTGCAGACCCTCGGCGTCTTCGCCGCGCCGGGCGCGCCGATCGTGCTCGTCTTCGATCAGCTCGAGAACCTGGTCGACGCCGAAGCGGCCGGGCCCCGGATCCGCGCCTACGGCAACCTGGTGTCGGAGCTCTTCGACACGCTGCGCGGGTACGTGCTCGTCCAGATGGCGCTCGACTCGGAGTGGCAGCGCGGGATCCAGCCCCTGCTCAGCGAGGCGCAGCGCACCCGGCTCGCCGGGCACGTCGAGGTGATGTCGCTGCCGACACCCGACGAGCGGCGCGAGCTGATGAAGCGCTGGGTCGAGCAGCTCTCGGTCCGTGACGCGCCCTTCCCCTGGCCGTTCGGCGAGCGGCGCGTCTCGGCCTGGTGCCGGGCGCCCGGGATGACGCCGCGGATGCTCCTCCTCTCGTGCAAGCAGGCCCTCGCGCTGGGCGCCGACGCCGACGAGGAGGACGACCCGCCGACGACCGAGCGGACCGCCGAGGAGGCGACGGACGCCGCGAGCGACGACGACGCGCTCGACGTCCTGTGGGAGGAGCACCTCGTGAGCGCGCGCGCGGCGCTGGACGAGGCGGCCGCCGATCGGCGCGCGGCCGACCCGGCGCGGATCATCGGCGGCATGGCGTGCGCGCTGCGGTTCGTCGACGCGACGAAGACGAGCCGCGTCGACGCGCGACAGCCGCTCCAAATCCTCGCGAGGATCGGCCCCTTTGTGCACGCCGTCGCCTTGCTCCATCAGACGCACTGGAAGGCGGTCCTCAGCGCGCTCGAGCGCGTGGCCGAGAGCACCGCGACGGGCGCCGTGCTCGTGGCCCGCGAGCGCGCCCTCGAGTTCCCTCCGACGTGGAAGAAGGTCATCGCCGCCAAGGCGGCCCTCGAGAAGAAGGGCGCGAGGTGGCTGACGCTCCAGCACGACGACGCCGCGTCTCTCCTCGCGCTCGAGAGCTTCCTCGCGGCGGCGACGTCGCGCGATCTCGAGAACGGGTCGGGGCGCGCCTTCGCCGAGAGCGAGGCCGTCGACTGGCTGCGCCGCGAGCGACGCGTCGCGGAGTGGCCGTTCGTCGCGGCGCTCGTGGGCGCGCCCGAGGACGCCGAGGCGCCGCCGCCGGACGCCGCCCCGAAGGTCGCCGGGCACGCGCCGACGACCGCCGCGCCCGGCAGCGCCGCCGCGAGCGCCGCGGAGGGCGAGAGCGCGCCGGACGCCGCGGAGGAGCGCGCGGGGGCCAGGGTCGACGCCACCGCGACGACCGTCCGGGTCTGCCTCCAGCAGCTCGGCGTCGCGTCGCTCGATCGCCTGGTGCGCGAGGTGGCCCGGCTCGGCCCCGCCGTCACGCGCGCCGAGGTCGAAGGGGTCCTCGTGACGATGCGCGATCGCGTGCGCTGGTTCGGACGGTCCATCGTGGCCGATGGAGGCGAGCCGTGAGCATCTTCTCCGTGACCGAGGTTCGAAACGCGCTCCGCTGCCCCCGCATCTTCGCCCTCGGCCGGTCGACGCGACGAGCCGTCGCGTTCCCGATCGGCTCGTCCTGCCTCGGCGCGTCGTTCCATCGCCTGGTCGATCGCTTCGCCAAGACGGTGGACGCGCCGCCGCCGGGGTTCGCGTCGCTCCCCGCGAAGGGCGCGCTCGACGACGTCGACGCCGCGCTCCGGCGCTGGCTCCTCGGCCTCCTCGTCGACGAGCTGGAGACCGACCCGGCGCTCGCGACGATGCCCGCCGAGGTCGACGACCTCGCGCAGGCGCTCCGCGAGCTCGCGCGCCACCTCGCGGCCCGCTTGCGGCGCTTCGAGGGCGCGCCCTCGCTGTCGCTCCGATCGCTCGTCCGCGCCAGCGAGCGCGCGCTCGACGTCGAGATCGAAGGCGGCATCGTCCTCCGCGGCACGTTCGACGCGATGTACGGGGACCCCGACGGATCGATGGAGGTGATCGAGTACAAGCTCACCGACGAGGCGAACGACCTCGTCGATCGAGCGCAGGTCGCGCTCTACGGCCACATGCTCGAGCGCGCGACCGGCACCAGGGCGCGGCCCGTCGTCCTCCGCTTCATGCCGATGCTGCGCGAGACCGCCGTGTCGGAGGTGGAGGCGAAGGACCTCGTGGGGCGTACGGTCCTCCCGCTCGTGCGCGACATGAGCCGCTGGGAGGAGTCGCCCGAGACGGCGCCCGCGACCTCGCGCCCCGACCTCTGCGCGGCGTGCCCCATGGCCGGCCCGTGCGTCGAGACGTATCCGGCGCGCCTGTCGCCGCGCGACGACGCGCCGGTCGCGGCGCGGCCGCGCCTCGAGTCGGCGCCCGCGAGCGCGCGCGCGGCTCCGCCCCCCGTCGCGCCTCCCGCCGCCGCGCCCGACGAGCAGGGGCGGCGCGACGCCGAGGCGCTCCGCGACGCCATCCTGGCCGACCTCCGCAAGCACGGGGTGGCCGCGACGTGCCCGCGGCCGCCGCTCGTCGGCCCGACGCTGTACGAGATCGAGGTGTCGCGCCCGCGCGGGCCGGTGGGACAGCTCGACAAGGCGTCCGACGACGTCAAGCACCGGCTCGCGAGCCGCGACGGGATCGAGGCGGTCTACGAGCGGCGGAGCGGGCGCCGCCTCTTCATCGTGAAGCGCGCGCAGCCGCGCAAGGTGCTCCTCGCGCCGCTGCTCGCCGAGGATCGCGACTACCTCGCGGCCGAGGCCGGACGGTTCGTGCTCGGCCAGCGCCCGAGCGGCGAGGTGCTCCACGGCGACCTCTCCGACTCGAGCACGCCGCACCTCCTCGTCGGCGGGACGACCGGGAGCGGCAAGTCGGTGCTCCTCCGCTCGCTGGTCGCGAGCCTCGTCCGCTACCACGATCCCTCGGCGATCCGCTTCATCCTGATCGATCCCAAGCGGGTCACGTTCACCGCCTCGTCGTTCCACGCCGCGGTGTCGGCCCACCTCGACGAGCCGATCGTCTACGACGCCGAGGAGGCGATCCCGATCATCGACCGGCTCGTCGATCTCATGGAGCAGCGGTACGAGCTCTTCGCCGACGCCAAGGTGAGCGATCTGCGCGAGTACAACGAGGCGGCGAAGGCGTCGGAGCGGCTCGAGAGGAAGGTCGTCGTGATGGACGAGTTCCAGGACCTCACGGCCGACAAGGCGAACGCCAAGCCGTTCTTCGAAGGCGTGAAGCGCCTCGGCGCGAAGGCGCGCGCCGCCGGCGTGCACGTGATCCTCGCGACGCAGCGCCCCGACAAGGACGTCGTGCCGCCGCTGCTCAAGACGAACCTCGGGGGCAAGGTCGCGATGCGCGTCGCGACGCAGTCGAACTCGCGGATCATCCTCGACGAGGGCGGCGCCGAGGGGCTCCTCGGCAAAGGCGACCTCCTCGCCAACCTCGGGCACGGCGTCGTCCGCGCGCAGGCCCCGCTCCTCGCATGACCACCACGGCGGGGGCGCCGCTCGAGGCGAGCCACGACGCTTTGGACGACGCCCGGCTCGCGGCGCTCCTGGACGCGCCGCTCGCTCGCCTCCCCTTCCCCGCGCGGCTCGAGAGCTTCTTCGTCCGCCGCGCGATCGCGAAGGTCGGCGAGCTCGTCGCGCTCCTCCCGGCGGAGCTCCTCCTCGAACGGAACCTCGGACGCAAATCGATCGCCGACGCGGAGGACCTGCTGCGGGCTCACCTCGGCGTCTCGTGGGACGACGCGCGCCGGCGCTCGCTCGCGGCCCGCTCCGAGGCCGGCGCGGCGCCGATCCCGCCGGCCGCGCCGCCCGTCGATCCTCCTCCGGGCGCGGGCGAGCTCCCCGAGCTCCCCGAC
>Ga0105247_10001134_pt1 | contig 19716 bp, 11 predicted proteins | sample KBSS24metaG_FD_81519 | JGI IMG/M metagenome (GOLD analysis project Ga0105247, IMG submission 81519) | Switchgrass rhizosphere microbial communities from Kellogg Biological Station, Michigan, USA - KBS S2-4 metaG | ecosystem: Host-associated > Plants > Roots > Rhizosphere > Soil | place...
GGACGCGCGACGACCGCAGCCTCAGCGACTGCGCTGTGCGACACGAGCGCGCTCTCAATTTCCGCTGTTCCGAGTCGATGTCCGCTTACATTAATAACATCATCGATCCGGCCCATAATCCAGAAATAGCCGTCCTTATCGCGGCGCGCGCCGTCACCAGCGAAATAAATCCCTTCAATCTGCGACCAGTACTGCTGTTTGTAACGATCGTCGTCGCCCCAGATCGTTCTCAGCATCGACGGCCAGGGCCGCTTGATCACCAGATAGCCGCCTTCATTTGGTCCGACGGACTTGCCGTCGCGCGTCATGATGTCGGCCTCGATTCCGGGAAACGGAAACGTACCGGAGCCCGGCTTCGTGGGCGTCGCGCCCGGGAGCGGCGTGATCATGATCGCGCCGGTTTCCGTTTGCCACCACGTGTCGACTATCGGACAACGCTGCTTTCCGATGATCGCGTGATACCACATCCACGCTTCGGGATTGATCGGTTCGCCGACCGTGCCGAGTAGCCGTAAGCTGGAGAGATCGTGTTTCAAGGGCCACTGTTCGCCCCACTTGATGAACGCGCGAATCGCCGTCGGCGCAGTGTAGAAGATGTTGACGCGATGTCGCTCGACCATGCTCCAGAAGCGATCGGGCTCGGGCCAGTTGGGCGCGCCTTCATACATCAAAACCGAAGCGCCGTTCGAGAGTGGACCATAAACGACGTAACTGTGACCCGTAACCCAGCCGATGTCGGCAGTACACCAGTAAAGATCCTCGTCTTTGATATCGAAGACCCACTTCGTCGTGAGATGGGCTTGCAACAGGTAACCGGCGGTCGTGTGGAGAATGCCTTTCGGCTTACCGGTCGTGCCGGACGTGTAGAGAATGTAGAGCGGATGTTCGCTGTCGAGCTCTTCCGCGGCGCACTTCGCATCGACGGTTTCCATCAGCTCATGCCACCAGAAATCGCGACCCGGCTCCATCTGCTGCGGCGATCCAGTGCGCCGGACCACAACGCAAGCATTCACCGAAGGCGTTGACTTCAACGCTTCATCAACTGCTGTTTTGAGTTTTACTTCGTTGCCGCGACGCCAACCGCCGTCCGCTGTCACGACGAGCTTGCAACTCGCATCGTTGATCCGGTCGATCAACGCGGCACTGGAAAAGCCACCGAAGACGACGGAGTGCGTGGCGCCGATACGCGCACACGCGAGCATCGCGATCGCGAGCTCAGGAATCAGCGGCATGTAGAGCGCGACGCGATCGCCGCGTTTAATGTTGGCGTGCTTCAATACGTTCGCAAACTTGCAGACTTCGGTGTGCAGTTGTTGATAAGTGAACGTCCGAACCTCGCCGGGTTCGCCTTCCCAGATGAGTGCGGCTTTGTTGCGTCGCCACGTGGTGAGATGACGGTCAAGACAGTTGTAAGAGATGTTGATCTTGCCGCCGCCGAACCACTCTGCGTGCGGCGGATCCCACTTCAACACCGTGTCCCACTTTTTGAACCAGTGCAGCTCTTCCGCCATGCGCGCCCAGAACGATTCGGGATCCGCGGCGGCCTCGGCGCGAAGGCTCTCGAGCTCCGCCATTGACTTGATGTGCGCGCCTTCGGAAAAAGACGGCGGCGGCGGGAAGATCCGCTCCTCCTGTAGCACTGATTCGATGTTTGTAGTGACGCTCGACATGCGTGCCTGTGTACCATACTTTATAGCCACAAAAAAGCCCAAAAAGACAAATTGACTATGACTCTCTACGTCGGCACCAGCGGCTACAGCTACAGGGAATGGAAGGGACGTTTTTATCCCGAGACGATTGCGCCGAAAGACATGCTTGCGTATTACGCGACGCGGCTGCACGCGGTCGAGTTGAACAACACGTTCTATCGCATGCCGCAGCCGGGCATGATCGAGAGTTGGAAGGCGCAGGTTCCGGCAGACTTTCGCTTTTCAGTGAAGGCGCCGCAGAGCATTACTCACTTCCGTCGACTCAAAGATGCGGCGCCACAAACGCGAATCATGTTGAAGACGATTTCAGCGCTGGAGGAGCGTCTCGGCGCCGTGATTTTTCGATTGCCGGAGAACATGCAGAAAGATCTCAAACGGCTGGAGACGTTTTTGAAGGTACTACCGTCAGACACGCCCGCAGTTTTCGACTTTCGACATCCGACGTGGTTTGACGATGAAGTAGCCGAGTTACTGCGCAGTCAGAACCGCGTTTTCGGCATGTCAGATATTGAAGATCTGCCCGAAAGTTCGAACTACAAAACTGCTGATTGGGGTTACGTGCGACTGCGACGCGTGCGGTACACCAAAGCGGAGCTAGTTCAGTGGAGCAAGCGAATCAAGGCGCAGAGATGGAAGGATACTTACGTGTTCTTCAAACACGAAGATGAGGGAACAGGGCCAAAGCTAGCTGAGCAATTCGTGAAGCTCAGCAAATAGTTTTACCGGATTTCAGGATTAACAAGATATCCCGTTAATCCTGAAAATCCTGTAATCCTGTCTAAAAATTGCCGCCGCACTCATCATGCCCGCAATCACAATCGAGCTCGATCGTATCGCCCGTGCCTTCGCATGACGCGCTACAGTATTTGCCGCCGGGTTGGGGTGGGCAGGTACAACTCGGATTCTTGCACTTGTTCTGATCGTCCGCCATCGGATCCTCCGTCAGGTTCTGAATTGTTTTGGAGAGACTAGAGTAACAACTAACCCACTGCTCTCGCAATCCCGGCTGCAACACGCGCGTTGTTCTCGAGCAAAGCGATATTGGCGCGCAATGTCGAGCCGCCGCTCCGCTCCGCCATTTGGCTCAACAGAAACGGCGTCAACGCGGGTCCTGCGATTCCTTTCCACTCCGCGTCCTCCAGCGCCGTGGTCAACACGATTTGCAACTCCTCCGCGGGCACTTCAAACTCAGCCGGCACCGGAACAACCACCAGCAACGCTGACTCCATCTCGAGATCTCTTTGCGCGCGATAAATCCTCGCCACCTCTTCCGGCGAGTCAACACGAGCATCGATGGGCAAGCCACTCTTGCGCGAATAGAACGCGGGCAGCTCGTCACATTGATAACCAACAACTGTTACGGCGTGAGTTTCGAGCCACTCGCGCGTCGCGGGCAGATCGAGAACGATCTTCGCGCCTGAGCAGACAACGATGATCGGAGTGCGTGCGAGCTCAGGTAAATCGGCTGAGACGTCAGGCAGCGAGCCACGATGAACGCCGCCGATACCGCCAGTCGCGAACACTTTGATACCGGCACGATGCGCGATCCAGGTCGTGGAAGCGACTGTCGTCGCGCCATTCCAGCCTTGTGCAACGGCGACAGAAATGTCTCGCGTGCTGATCTTCCGGATGCCGCTGCTGTTTGCGAGCGCGTTGATCTGATCGTCGTTGAGTCCGACGGTTAGTTTGCCGTCGATGATCGCGATCGTCGCCGGCGTGGCGCCGGTTTCACGAACGACTTCCTGCAAGCGATTCGCTGTTTGCAGGTTTTGCGGCCGCGGCAAACCGTGCGCGATCACAGTTGATTCGAGCGCGACAACCGGACGCCCGTCGCGCAACGCAGCGTCAACGTCAGGAGCGATGTTAAGAAGCTGTCGCATTAGCAGTTGCAGCTTTCGTCAAAGTAAACACGGTTCCACCTTCGTCACGCGGCTCCCAGGAAATTCGTGCGTCGATCATGCTGGCACGCGCACGCATGTTAGCGAGGCCACGACCTTCGGAGTTTGTATGCTGCGACTTGAAGGAGCGTCCGTTGTCTTCGATCTTCAAAGAGAAGTCGCCGTTGTCAGTGCTGGTCACAAACATCTTCACTTCCGTCGCTTCCGCATGGCGCCAGATGTTGCTCACCGCTTCCTGCACGATGCGATAAATCTGCATTTGCACGCTCGGCGACAGGTCACTTCGCTCCTCGATGCCGTCGTCGCAGTGAAACTCGTAAACAAAACGCTTCTCCGCCGGCGCGTCCTGGACAGCGTGCGACAAAGCAAACTCGAGCGCGGCAGCGAAGCCGACGTTTTGCAGCACCGACGGGCTCAGATCTTCGCAGATGCGCCGCACTTCCTGCGAGATCACCTCGATCTCTTTTCGCAAAGCGATCTGCGGGTTGTTGCCGGTCGAGTCGCCATTACCTTTGATCTGATCGGTCAACAACGCGAGGTGACGCAGGTCGGCGAGTGTTTGATCGTGCAGGTCACGCGAGATCCGGCGCCGCTCGCGTTCCGCTTCGTTAGCGAGATTGAGCCGCGCGTCGGCGAGCTCACGGTTCGCGCCGACCAGAGCCGCGCTCGTCGCGACGATTCTTCTGCGTTCGAGTATGGCCCACAGCAACGCCAGCAGCGCGAGCGCCAAAAGGATCGCGAGCGCCGTCGACGTCCACGGAAAAGGCGCTTTCGCAACCGTGAACGAAAAAGTCAGTGGCGCTGAGGCGGTGAGGTCTTTCGTGAATGCGCGCGCGGTCACCGTGTACGTGCCGGGCTTCAAACCCTCCATCGTGAACTGCGGCTCGCGCGAGAGTTTCTGTTTGATCGACTGGCCTTTGCTGTCGATCAACGTGAACGCGTACTGAAATTGCTCCGGAAACGTGCGACTACTGATCGCCGTGACGTCGAGTAGCAAACTGTTCTGCGGGTATTCGAGATTGAGGCCTGCCTGTAATTCCGATGGCAGGTGGATGCGTTTGCTCAGGATGCGCGTGGCGTAAAGCGTCGGCTCGAGTCGTCCGGGTTCATAACGCGCGACACCGCGATTCGTGCCGATCAAAAGCACATCAGTCCCATCTGACCTGCGCTGCGGCGCGACTGCAAAAACACTTTGCGACGGCAATCCCTGTTCGGAGTCGAGCTCGGAAACAACTGGTCCAACAACCGGATCGAGCAGGATGCGCATGAGCCCGTTCCCACGCGTGCCGCACCAGAGCTCGTTTGTTTTGTCTGACTGGATGGCGAAGAGATTACGCGCGTCGATGTTTGGGATGATGAGATTGCAGCTCGCGCCGGTGCGGCAGAGGAAGATGCCTGACCCGGTGCCGAACCAGAGCGAGCCGTCAGGAGTTCGCGCCATCGATCTGACGGCCGTGCCTTTTATCGCTGCAAATTCCGGTTCTTCGCGGATCGTCTTACCGTCAGAAGCAAACACGCCGTCTCTGTTCGTCCCGATCAGGAGTCGATCTTCACCGTCGGCGAGCAGACTGAGCACTTCGCGCGCGGTGCCGGCGGTGTTGGGCCACGTCAGACTGCTGCGTCCACCGTCCCATCGATCTATACCGCGGCCAAAGATCGCGAAATAAGTTGCGCCGCGAAACTGTGCGATCGCGCGGATGGTGCCGGTCGCGTCGGGAGCGCCCGAGCCGGGTTCGACACGCGTGAACACCTGCTCCTCCAACCGCGCCGATTGCTTCGGAGCAGCGTAGAAGCCGCTCGCCGAAGCGACGAGGAGACGTTGTGACTTGTCTTCCGCGATCGCGTAGATGACGTTGCGCGCGAGGGCTGCAACAGAGTTCCAGGTCGCGGTTTCGTCGTCGTAAACAAAGAGCCCGCGATTGGTGCCCGCGACCGATCGACCATCGCTTGTCTGGAAAAGTGACCTAATGAAGTTTGTCTCGGGATTGTCGCCAACTGATTCAACGCGAGCGGCGTGTGGATCGTAACGACAGACGCCGCGATCGGTGCCGAACCAGATGACGCCTTCGCGATCCGCAAAGATCGCGTAAACGTGATCTGAGCGTAAGCCGCCGGCAGTGCCATCGAACGTGAACCGTTGCGTCTTCGTGTTCGAGATTCGGAAAACGCCGCGGCCGTCAGTGCCGACCCACATCTCGTCTCCGATCAGCTTCAACGTCATTACCGGACCAGTTGCGGCTTCCGGACGCTTTAGATTCGAAAGCTCATCGCCTGAGAGTGTGCCCGGTTCTTCTTTTTTCGCGCGCGCGCCGATCCAGAGCTTGCCTTCGCGGTCGCGATCGAGTGCGTTGACGAAGAAAGCGACGGGTTTCATCTGCGTCTCTTTCACCGCGCCGTTTGCGATTTCCAAAACACCGCGGCTGAGAGTGCCGATGAAGATGCGTCCGTTCGCGACGTTGATACTGGTGATTGGCAGTGGACCGGGATGATCGCGATCGCTACTTTCGAGCGGCCGGTTGAGTAGCTCGCGCGTCTCGATCCCGGAGCGGCTGGCGCGACTCTCGTAAACGCGGCCCTGTTCGCTGGTCATGAAGACTGAGCCAGACTCATCGGCGGCGATCGCCGTGATTACCTGGCCAGAGGTCTCGTTTACTTTTATAAACTCACCGCCGCTGTAACGCATCGCACCGGTATCAGTGGCGATCCACATCGCGCCGTCTTTGTCCGTTTGCAGCGCGAGAATGCGGCCTCCCGGCAGTGCGGTCTGTGTTCTGCGCCCGTCGAATTTCGCGAGTCCGGTTTCGGTGCCGAACCACATCGCGCCATCCGGCGTCTGCGCAATCGCGCGCACACGATCCGACGGCAGACCATGAAACAGCGTGACTGCGCCCCACTGGTGCAATCCCGTAATCGGTGTCGGTGATGGCGAAGGAGACGGTGAAGGTGAAGGGGACGGCGAAGCCTGCGGCTGCGGCTCACCGGTCTGAGCCCCGGAACCAGCACTCAGCCACAAAAAGGCACAAAAAGCACAAAAGATTAAATAAATCCTTTTTGTGCTTTTTGTGCCTTTTGGTGGCCTCATTTCTTCTTCGAGGCGGCTTCTCGTTTCTGTTCTTCGTTGAAACGTTTCTGATCTTTCTGAATCCACGCTTCGAGATCGTTCGCGGCTTTCTCGAGCTCGTCGCTGTTCAGCAATCCGCGTCGCAGCGCTTCAAAGAACGCGCGCGTGCGAATGTTGTAAGCGAGTTTCTCGTACGCTTCCTGGTCCGTACCTTCAGCGACCGATGTGAAGAGTTTTTCGTAAAGCGTCGCCAGCCTGCTTTCGACGCCACGCAAACTCAACGAACACTTCCGTGCGATGGCCCAGTTTGAAAGACCGAGTGCGAGATAATAGAGTGCTTCCGCTTCAAACTCAGTCAACAGCGGTCGCTTGAACGAGTCTTTGAACGCGGGATCGATCATATCAGCGCCGTCTTCGAGTACGGCGGCAACGAAGCGTAAAAACCGCGACTCCGGATTGTTTTTGTGAATGAAGCCGTAGGCCGGAGGCGGGTCGACTGACTTTACGATCTTGCGAATCTCGTTGATGTAGATCTCGTGTGGGAACTGTGTCCAGAAGATGATGCGCGCGGTTGGGAAGTCGCGCCAGATCGCGCGTGCGGCCTTCACGCCCGAGAGTTTGGGCATCTGGATGTCGAGGATGCAGACGTCCGGTTTCTCGTCGAGGGCGATTTTGACGGTCTCCTCGCCGTCGCCCGCTTCGAAGACGGGGACGTGCGAGGGAAACTCCTTTTCGAGAATCTCGCGGAGGTAATGGCGCTGGGCCATGTTATCTTCAGCAATCAGGATTGACATTACGGTTGATGATAATGCGAAATAATGGCCGCGCAAAGCGCCTTCGCGTCTTTGCGTTCTTTGCGCCTTTGCGTGAGAAACACTCTGCAGCGCTTAAGAAGAGTTTTTACGCAAAGGCGCAAAGGAGCAAAGCCTACGGTTTCTCTGCTAGTTCATTTCAATGAAGGTGATTTAGATGAGACTGCGAAAACTAGTTCCGGTTTGCTTGCTTGTGTTGTCAACACTAACGCCCGCTGCTGCCCAGACGCGCGATGAGCGGCTCTGGCAACGCGCGCTGCAAATCCAGCGACGCGCCATCGTCATCGACACGCACAACGACGTGACTACGCCGATGACCAACGACGACTTCGATCTGAGCGGCGAGCCGCCGGCGCCCTACCGCACCAACATCGAACGTATGAAGAAAGGCGGCCTGACCGCCGAGTTCTTTTCGCTCTACGTCAAACCCTGGTACGTCGAACACGGCGGCTCAGCACGTCGCACTTTAGACATGATCGACTCTGTTTATCGTGCCGTCGAGCGACATCCCAGAGATCTGATGATCGCGACGTCAGTCGCCGACATCCGCCGCGCCAAACGAACCAACAAGATCGCGGCGTTGATGGGGATCGAAGGCGGTCACGCGATTGAAGACTCACTGCCGACATTGCGCGAGTTTTATCGCCTCGGCGTCCGCTACATGACGCTCACCTGGAACAACACAAACAACTGGGCCGACGCCAATCGCCCGCCGAAGAAGCACAACGGCCTGAGCGATTTCGGCAAGGAAGTCGTGCGCGAGATGAACCGCCTCGGAATGCTCGTTGACATATCGCACGTTTCTGACGACACGATGAACGACGTGCTCGATGTTTCCACCGCGCCGGTCATCGCGTCGCATTCGTCGGCGCGCGCGCTCAGCAACGTTCCGCGAAACATCCCCGACGATGTGTTGAAGCGGATCGCGAAGAATGGCGGCGTGGTCCAGGTGAACTTCTATAGCGTGTTTGTCGACGAGAAGACGGTTGCGCCGCAGAGTGCCGAGCGCGATAAGCGACTCAAATCGCAGCAGGATGCGATCGACGCGAAGTACAAAGACGATCCGGAACGTCGCGCCGAAGAGAGCGACAAACTCGAAGCAGCGAATCCGTTGCCGCCGCTGCCGATCTCGAAGTTGATCGACCACATCGATCACATCGTGAAAGTCGCGGGTATCGATCACGTTGGTATCGGAGCGGATTTTGACGGCGCGAACGACATGCCCGAAGGCGCGCAGGATGTTTCAATGTTGCCGAACATCACGTATGAGCTGCTCAAGCGCGGTTATAGTGAAGTAGACATCAGGAAGATACTCGGTGAGAACTTGTTGCGTGCATTTGCGGAAGCGGAACGAGTCGCACGCAAGTCACGTGGCAGCATTAGTGGCAACGGTAGTTTAGACAGGATTAACAAGAAACGATAACAGGATTAACAAGATGGAAATCATGTCAATCCTGAAAAATCTTGTAAATCCTGTCTAAAAAAAGAGCACGGCGCATGACGTCCGTGCTCAAAGCAGAAAAGAAGAGAGTAATTACGAATTAGCGATTCTGGCCGCCGCGTCCCTGTCCGCCGGTCTGGCCGGTGTCGAGATCGTCGTCTTCCATATCGTGCTTGTTTTGTCCACTACCGTAGTTTGATTTGTCCTGGCGGCCACCAGCCTCCTGGCCACCTTGCTGACGTCCCGGTGCTTGCTGACCATAGTCCTGATCTTTCGCACCGCCACCCATGTTTCTCTGGTCGTTCTTCATTCTGTCGTCTGCCATCTTTGTCTATCCTCCCATGTTCGATGGTTTGAGTAGCCGCGGTTTGAACTATCAACCACCGTGCCATTTACGACTTCGCAGTAAATCGCATTCGTTGCAATAGCTAGAGTTCTGAAAACAAACGGCGGGAAATGAATTAATACACACGCGTGGTATTATTCTTTGCAAACAAATGACAGCCGCCGGTCTCTACATTCATATTCCGTTTTGCAGCTCGCGTTGTTCATATTGCGACTTCGCCACCGGGCTTTATCAAAGCGAGCTTGCGGAGCGGTATGTTCGTGCGCTAATCGTTGAGATCGGGAGCTCGCGATATGCCGGTGAGAATGTTGACACAATTTATTTTGGTGGCGGCACGCCGTCGTTGCTTTCGCCGGCGCAGCTCGAGCGCATCCTCGCGAGCATTTATGAACGTTTTGAGATCACCGCTGGACCAGAGATTACGCTCGAGATAAATCCGGGAAGTGCGACACCCGAGAAGCTGCGTGCGTTTCGGAGTTTGGGAGTTAACCGCGCCAGTTTCGGCGCGCAGACTTTCGACGATGCCGAGCTGGCAAAACTGGGCCGCTCGCACAATTCCGCGGATACATTGAGAACTTTTGCTGCTTTACGCGAGGCCGGTTTCGCAAATGTAAGTTTTGATTTGATCGCCGGACTGCCTGGTCAAACGCTTGAAGGCTGGCAAAGGAACATCAAACAGGCGCTCGAGCTCGCACCCGAGCATCTCTCGTTCTACTTGCTCGAGGTCCATTCAGGGACGCCGCTCGCAGAACATATCCGACGTGGGATTCAGCCGCAGCCTGATGATGATCTCGCGGGCGTGATGTATGAGTGGATGATCGAGCAGGCCGCGGCCGCGGGCTATGAACATTACGAGATCTCGAATCTGTGCCGTCCCGGTTTTCATTCGCGACACAATGTCAAATACTGGACCGCCGCGTCTTATTACGGGTTCGGATGTTCGGCGCATTCTTACGACGGCGACATGCGGCGCTGGTCCAACCAGCGTGACGCTTTGAAATACGTCGAGATCGTTGAGAGTGGGGCGTCGCCGGTTGTTGAGGAGCAGTTGCTGGAGCAGAACGACGTTCGCGCGGAAGCGGTGTTTCTCGGCTTGCGATTGATGCAGGGCGTCGATCTGCGTCGTTATCGTGAGTCGTTTGGTGTTGATTTGCGCGACGAGCATGCAGACGATCTCGATCGTTTCTGCAAAGCGGGATTGATTGAACTGGACGGCGACTTGATTAGACTGACACGTACCGGCGCTTTGTTATCAAACGAAGTGTTCGCCGCGTTTGTATAGGCTTCATGATCATTGCGATTGACGGACCATCAGGCTCAGGCAAGTCGACCTTGGGCCGCATGTTGGCGCGTGCGTTGAAGCTGCTGTATATCGACACTGGTTCGATGTATCGCGCGGTGGCGCTGGCAGTAATTGACGCGGAGATTGATCCGGGCGACAAGGATGCAGTTTCAGCGCTCGCCGACGAGATCGAGATTGATTTAAGAGGTGATCCTGACTCGCTCTCCGTTTTGCTCAACGGGCGCGACGTCACCGATCAGATTCGCAATGAAAAGGTGACTGAGATGTCGTCAGTCGTGTCGACCATTCCGGGCGTGAGACGCGCGATGGTCGCGCGACAACGGGCAATCAGCAAGCGAGGAGCGGTGCTGAACGGGCGCGATATTGGCACAGTGGTTTTTCCTGATGCTGATGTTAAGTTTTTCCTCACCGCCGGGCCGGAAGAACGTGCTGAGCGTCGTTACAAAGAGGACCAGCTTACTGCTGCTTCTTCAGCGACATTTGCCGAAACTCTCGCAGACATGATCGAGCGCGATCGACGCGACTCATCACGCGCCGACTCGCCGCTGAAAGTCGCTGACGATGCGATCGTCATCGACTCGACGGGGAAGAGCATCGACGAAGTTTTTGCTGAGATGATGAAACGAATCAATCGACAATAGAACAAGTCAGGAAGAGGACTTGCCCCCGCTCACTGAATCCAAGCAGCAGCGGGGGCAAGCCCCTCTTCCTGACTTGTTCTAACTGAGGTCGCTGACGATGCGATCGTCATAGACTCGACAGGGAAGAGCATCGACGAAGTTTTTTGCTGAGATGATGAAACGAATCAATCGACAATAGAACAAGTCAGGAAGAGGGGCTTGCCCCCGCTGCTGCTTGGATTCGAACTATGTTTACGGGAATCATTGAAGAACTTGGCAGCGTGCGCAGTGTCGAGGAGCGTGGGGAAAATGCGCGCATCATGATTGCCGCACACATCGTCACCGAAGGCACGAATCACGGAGATTCGATTGCCGTCAACGGAGTGTGTCTGACGGCGCTTGATATCACGCCCGATTCGTTTGCCGCCGATGTGTCTCGCGAGACATTGTCGCGGTCGACGCTTGGCCGCCTGCAACCCGGCGTGCCCGTCAATCTCGAACGCGCCGTCACGCCTGCGACCCGCCTCGGCGGTCACATCGTCCAGGGACACGTCGACGCGCGCGGCCAGTTCGCCGGCGTCGAGGATCACGGCGAATCTTGGACGTTGAGAATCAAATACCCGCCTGAAATCGCCCGATATCTCGTGTTCAAAGGCTCGGTCGCGGTCGAGGGAATCAGCCTGACGATCGCTGGCCTGACTGACGAATACTTCGAAATCGCCATCATCCCAAAGACCTGGGAAGTCACCAATCTCTCGCACCTCAAGCCCGGCGACGACGTGAACCTGGAAGTCGACGTGATCGGGAAGTACGTCGAAAGGCTCCTCTCATTCACCCCGGCCAGCTAAACGCCGTAAAAAGTGCCTTTTGCGGACTTCCGCGCCCTTCTGCTTTCGGTTAACATGAGCCCGTGACTTTAGCCACTATTGAAGAGGCCGTCGCCGAGATCCGCGACGGCCGCATGATCATCATCGTCGACGACGAAGATCGCGAGAACGAAGGCGATCTGGTCTGCGCCGCCGAGAAGGTCACCCCGGAAATCATCAACTTCATGGCCCGGCACGCTCGCGGTCTGATCTGCCTGCCGCTCACCGAAGAGCGGTGCGACGAGCTCCACCTGACCACGCAGGTCGCCGATAACACGTCGTATCTCGGCACAGCTTTCACAGTCTCGATCGACGCGCGCCGCGGCATCACTACCGGTATCTCCGCGGCTGATCGCGCCACGACGATTCTCGTCGCCGTCGATCCCGAGTCGCGGCCACAGGATCTGTGTCGGCCTGGTCACATCTTCCCGCTGCGCGCCAAGAACGGCGGCGTCCTCGTTCGTCCCGGACAAACCGAAGCCAGCGTCGACATCGCGCGCATCGCCGGTCTGTATCCCGCCGGCGTGATCTGCGAAATCATGAACGAAGACGGGACGATGTCGCGTCTGCCTCAGCTTCAGGAATTTGCCGCGCAACACAACCTGAAGATGATCAGCGTCGCCGAGTTGGTGCGGTATCGCATTCGCAAGGAGCAACTCATCCGTCGGGTTGTCGAAACCGATTTACCAACTGTTTACGGTCGATTTCGCGCGATTGCTTACGAAAACGTGATTAACGGCGACGTCCACCTCGCGATGGTAATGGGCGACGTGGAGACTGACGATCCCGTTCTCGTGCGCGTCCACACGGAAAATGTGACCTGCGACATGTTTGGCTCATTGATCGACGACACCGGCTTTCAGCTCCACACGGCGCTCGAGAAGATCTCGGGCGAGGCGCGTGGCGTGGTCCTGTACCTGCGCCAGCGCGAGCACAGCTTGGATCTGGTCAATCAATTGCGTACCTACAACGTCATGCAGCAAAGAGGAATCACTAAACGAGACGCCAGTTTGGAAACTGGTTACGGAATCGATCGCGACTATGGCGTGGGGGCGCAGATTCTCCACGATCTCGGGTTGCGCAAGATCCTATTGCTTTCGAATCATCCCCCCAAAGTAACAGCTCTGGAAGGTTTTGAGCTCTCAGTAGTCGGCAATGTTCCGCTGGGCCATCCTGCATCACTGAAGGACCAGCAGGGCGTGGGCGATAAACCTAAATGAGGTTTGCCACCAATAGGCACAAAAGACACATCTGATCTTTTTGTGACTTTTGGTGCCTCTTTGCGGCACTTACAATCTCTCCCTCAAGAAATTCAGAGTTCCCCGGCGTCGCGCAATGATTAGTAAGAGCGACTGTAGGTTATGAGTGTAGAGAAGAAGCCTCCTATACGGACACGTTGGCGTTACTTCACTCGCCGTCATGCTTTCATAGCGGCGGGTATTGTAGGCATCGCTGCGCTCGCGTTCATCCTGCTGGTCCTATTCCTGTTTCGACTCGGTTTTGTAGACCGCTACGTCGCCAGCCAGATCAAGAACACGTTTGCCAGCTACGGCATTCGCGCCGAGATTCGAGATTTTCACGCCACGTTTCCGCCGCGGCATGTGGAGATGGACGGCATCGAGCTCTACGACTCAGCGACTGGCGAAAGGCTCGGCAAGATCGACAAGCTGCTCGCGAGCGTGAAAGTTGAAGATCTTTACGCACTGAACTTGCAGCGAAACATCAATCTTGAAGATCTCCAGATGGAAGGTGTCGAATTGTGGGTCACGTTTGATGAACAGGGCCTCACAAACTTCCGCAACATCCACATTCCACCGCCTGAGCCAAACCGGCGCATTCTCTTTGCGTATGCAAGCGCAACGATCGAGATCAAAAACGGCGTGGTCCATTACGGCGACGCGCGTCACGAGATCTCAGGTGAAGGCCGAAACCTGCAGGTAAACCTCCAGCCTGATGATCCGAACGTGCCAATCGGGACGCGCATGACCTCAATCCAGCTCGCACTCTCGAATTCGACTTTCACTTATGACGGCCGGCCCATCAACAACATCGACATTCAGGCGCAAGGACGTTTCAACCAGGAGAAGGCTGAGATACAGCAGCTCGTACTGAAGTCGCCGGTCGCAGAGGCAAAGATGAACGGTGTCATGGACGACTGGCGCGCGCTTCGTTACACGATGAACGTCACGTCGTCAGTCGATCTCACCCAGCTCTCCGATACGTTGCAAGCCGGAACGACGCTGCGCGGCGCGGGTAATTTCAGCGGCACGATCACGGGCGAGGGCGATCAGTTCAAACTCAACGGGCAGATGCAGTCAGACGCGCTTGCTGCCGACAACCTCCGTTTGCAGGGACTGAACGTTAGTGCGAGTGGCTCGGTGCAGGGCAAGACTTACGAGATCAACGGAAAAGCCGTTGCCGATCTGTTGAACGCCGGAGACTTTCAGCTCGACTCGTTGCAGATCGCCGGCAACGTGATGGGCACCGGGACTAACTTCCGTTGGATCGGCGAGCTCCGCGCGGTTGCGGAAAAGAGTTACGGAACGACGCTGACGGGCCTGATTCTTCGCGACGCGCGCGTCGAGATGAACGACGGCGTGCTGACCGCTCAGTCAAATCAGTTTTCGGCGAATGGTCTCAATGCCGGTGGCGCGAAAGTAGACGGCATCACGGCTTCAAACCTGCAGTTCAAAAATCAGAACAACGTCACGACCGGCACGATTGCGAACGTCAAAGCCGGAACGGTTTCAGCTTCGGGCGCGCAGGTCAAAGGCGTGACTGCGAACAACATCGACATCACGGATCGCGATGGAGTTACGAGCGTAGTCGTGAAAGACGTGCAGGTTGGTGCGACGAGCGCTGCGGGTGCGGAAATCGGAGCTTTGAATATCGCGGGTGTGAAACTGTCAGTGCGCAACCAGCGGATCGAGGGATCGACTGCCGACATCGACGCAGGCACGGTGAAATTCGCAGATGGTCAGGCTGACAACGTGAAACTCGCGAAACCGGTGTTTGTCGTCGAGCCGTCGGGAAGTTATCGAGCGACTGCGGATCTGAGCATTGGCGGCGGCGTGATGGGCCGGATGAACATGGGCCAGGCGCGCGCGAGTGTCGTGGCGACGAATCGTGAGATCCAGTTCAACAACTTTACGGCGGATATTTTTCGTGGCCGTGCGAGTGGAAACGCGCGCGTCGCGGTCGGTAAAGGCGGCACGTCGCAAGTCACGGCTGACTTCAACAACATGGAGATCTCCGGACCGCTGACGGCGATGGCGGGCAGTGCAGTTCCACTTTCCGGGCGTGCAACTGGCCGAGTCGATCTAACGTTTCCGGGCACTGATTACAAACTCGCATCCGGCACGATCACGACTCGTTTGACCGCTGAAGCAGGCGAAGCAGACTCGATCCCGATCACGGGTGAAGTCGCGATGCGAGCCAATCGCGGCACGTTCAATATTCAACAGGTAAACCTGCAAACACCGGCGACGCGATTGACCGCTACCGGCCAGTTCTCGTTTGAAAACGATTCCAATCTCCAGGTCGATCTAAATTCGTCTGACGCGGCTGAGCTACAGGCTGTTTTGATCTCTTCGGGGCTGCTGCCTGAAGTCGAAGAGCAGATGCGCAGCTACGGGATCGAGCTCGGTGGCCAGCTCGCTTTCAACGGCAACATCCGCGGCCGCATGACCTCGCCGGATCTGAACGGAAAAGTCTCGATCGGCACACTGATCGTGAACGGCAATGAGCTGGGCGCGTTGTCGGCGTCAGTGGCGATGAATGACACCGAGATCCGTATTCCGGACGGCCGTCTTGCGGAACGCGACGGCGGCGGCGTTCAGTTCTCGCTCGTTAAGCCGCGCGTCGGCGAGAACAACATGTCTGTCGAGGCGACTCTCGATCGTTTCAGTGCTCGAAATCTTCTCGCGCTTTCGCCCTTGAACAGTAACAAGCAGCTCACTTCCGACACGGAATCCGATCTTTCGGGCAAGATAAGCGTGACTGGAATTCCTGACGCGATGAGTGGCAGCGCCGATCTGCGTTTCGGACCAGGCCGTCTCGCAGGCGAACCACTCCAGGGCATGTCAGCGAAAGCGACGTTCAATGGTCCAAACGTGAATGTTGAGAGCGTCGATGTCCAGCTCGTCGCAGGACACATCGTCGCGAACGGCAATTTCAACACGAAGAGCAAAGCGTTCGATTTCCAGGGCAGGGCTGAGAACATCCAGCTCGCGCGTTTGACTGCGCTCGCGAACCGGCCCGGCATGCCGTCAGTCACCGGCGCCGCAGACTTCAACGCGCACATCTCCGGCAATCTTTCTGACCAGGATTTCTCCGCTTATCAGATCACATTTGACGGGCAGGGCCGCGATGTAACGATCAATGGTCGTCCGGCCGGCACGGTCGCGCTTACCGGTCGAACTGAGAATCGCCAGCTCAACATCAATTTCACGACCGGCGTTTTTGGACCACCTCAAGTTGTCGCAGCGCAGATCAATCTCGCGAGTCCGGCGCTGGCGTCGACTGTCGAAACGACGTTCACGAACGCTGATCTGACGAACCTGTTCCAGATCCTGATACCCGGAAGCAACGTGCGCGTGAGTGGCCGCGCGAACGGAACCATCAAGGCTTCCGGAAACCTGCTCGACGAAGACGCGAACCTCACCCTCGCGGGCTTAACGGGCACGGCGAGTTTTAGCGAGCTCAGTTTCCGCGTCGAAGACGTTCAGCTCGATGCGACGGCGCCTCTCGTGGTTAAGTTCACGCCCGGCGAGATGGTCTTCGAAGGAGCAAGATTCACCGGCCCGGGCACCAACATCGTGCTCGACGGCACGGTCGCGACTGCGAGCGGCGGCAAGCAGAACCTGAACATCAACGGTGAGCTGAACATGCGCGTGCTCAACGGCGTCTCGCCCGACTTCTTCTCATCGGGCACGGCAACAGTGGCTGTTCGTATCAACGGCACGTTTGGAGACCCGCGCATGATAGGCACGGCGTCGCTCGAGAATGCGTCAGTCTCGGTGCTTCTTGGTAACGAGCGCTGGACTGTCGCCAACCTGAAAGCGGCGCTTCGATTCACTGCGAACCAGGCGCAGATCGATTCGCTCGAGGGAACGCTCGGTGGCGGGCGTATCTCAGCGACAGGCGGCGCGTTGCTGGAAGGGTTTACCGTGTCGGCTTTTCGTATCGCCTTACACGGCACCAACATGACCGTGCCGTTCCCGCCCGACTTCCGCTCGACACTCGATGCTGATGTTGAGATTCGTGGTTCGTCGCGCGAGCAGTTGATTGGCGGCCTCGTGAATCTCCGTCGGACGGAATACACGAAAGACATCGAGCTCGCGGATCTCATCAACACGCGGCGAGAGTCGATTGAAGAAGGCGCCGAGATTGAGCTCACTCGCACCGCGATATTTACCGCTCTGCGAGTTGAAGGAAGAAACGCGCTCGTGGTGCGAAACAATCTAGCCGACCTCGTCGGATCTGTTTCGCTTCAGTTGGATGGACCAGTAAACGATCCGACGATCTCCGGAAGAATCACCGCCACCAGCGGCACGCTCAACTTCCGCAACGATCATTACGACATCACGAGAGCACTCGTCGATCTGCCGCCGGGCCGCAACGCCGATCCCGTTCTCAACATTGAAGGTGAGTCGCAAATCAGGGGGTACCGCGTGATCGTCGGGCTGACCGGTCCGCTTTCGCATCCGCAGGCTTCGGTGCGTTCTGAACCAGCGTTGCCTCAGTCTGACGTTGTTTCACTGATCACGACCGGACAACTTTCGTCCGGCGACACGAGCTCGTCGATCCTCGGGCAATCGGAAGTCGGCGCGGCGACGAGTTTATTAACGGACGCGCTCATCAACGCACCTGCGCAACGAGCAACGAGCAAGCTTTTTGGTCTGACGACTTTTGAGATCAATCCCGTCATCGGAGGCACGACGGGCTCGACTCCCGCCGCTCGATTAACACTGGGAAGACGAATCAGCAAGGAAGTGACAGTCACGTATTCGACGAACGTAACTTCCGACCCGAACCAGATTCTGGCGCTCGAATATCGTGTTTCCGATCGGCTCTCGTTCGTGGCGCAGTATGAGCAGGCTTCCACCCGGCAGCTCACCGCGCGCACCAACAATTTCAATTTTGAAATCCGTTTCCGGAAGAGATTCTGAGCAAGGGGTAAGTTAAGGATTGACCGCAAAGAAGCACAAAATACACAAACTGTTGCTTGTGGTCATGCTCGGTTTCTCGCTTCTGACGGTGGCGCGCGCGAGTACGGGTAACGACGCGCGTATCGAAGACTACGAAGGGCGACAGATCACCGCCGTCGAGGTCGTCTTCGAAGGAACTGCCAGCACACCTGCGGCTCAGGCTGAGTTCACTGCTCTCCTGAAAGTCGCACCCAACACAGCTTACTCCGCAGTTCACGTGCGCGAATCGTTGCAAGCGTTGTTCGATTCCGGCCGCGTGGCAAATGCGCGTGTTGAAGTTGTTGAAGAAGGTGCGGCACGCACTGGTCCGGTCAGGCTTCGCTTCGTCGTGCAGCGACAGATTCAGGTTGGCGAGGTGCGGATTGATTTAGGGCCGGTTACGGGCTCGCCGATCTCGACCGACGAGCTCCGCGGGCGGATCAGTTTTGCGCAGTCGGGAAATCGTCTCACCAAACAACTCATCTCGCGCAACGCCGATGAGATTCAGACGTACTTGCGCGATCGTGGTTACTTCAACGCCACAGTCGAGCCAGTCGAACAGCTTGGTCCACGCGGTCTGCGCGCCACGGTGACGTACAAAGTCACACCTGGTGAACAGGCAAAAGTCGAAGCCTTCGACATCCAAATCGCAGGTTTCGACGCGTCGACGGTTCGAAATTCATTAACGCTCCAAGCGGGAGTGCCTTTCACTCGCGAGGCTTTGGGTGAAGACGTAAAACGCGTACGTGATGCGCTGATCAACCTCGGCTTCCTGTCGCCCGTGCTGGACGACGCGCGTGTTGAGCGAGATGCGGAGAAGAATACGGTCAGGATCTCGCTCAAGGGCGCGGTTGGTCCGAAAGTCACTGTAACCGTTAAAAACTACGAGATGAGTGAGAAGACGCAGCGCGACCTGTTGCCGGTGAAGCGCGAGGGAAACGTCGACTTCTCGGCGATCGTCGAAGGCGCGCGTCGCGTGCGGAACAAGTTACAGGAAGACGGTTACTTCTTCGCTGACGTGACGCAGATCTGCACGGTCAGTAATCCACCAGCCGATCTCGGCCCAAACGCCACCGAAGAGACTTGCGAGAATCTCAACCCGACGTCGTTAACGGGCCACAACGTCACGATCGAATACAACGTGGAGCGTGGCAGGCGCTTTCACCTCACTGACATTCGCATCACCGGAACAAACCATCTGACTTACGACGATGTTGCGGCCGACTTGAAAACGCAGAAGGCGAACGCAATCGGCTTGATTCCGTTTCTGGGTTACGGGCGTGGTTACACGAGTTTGACTTTACTCGAGCAGGACCGCCGCACGATCGAGGCTTACATGCGCGATCTCGGTTATCGCAAGGCGAGTGCGCAGGTTCTGCAGGGCGTCTCGATTAACGGCGACAACCTGATCATCACGTTCCAGGTGACGGAAGGCCCGTTGACGCGCATCGCCGGCGTCGAAGTGAAGGGAA
>Ga0105247_10001138_pt1 | contig 19677 bp, 16 predicted proteins | sample KBSS24metaG_FD_81519 | JGI IMG/M metagenome (GOLD analysis project Ga0105247, IMG submission 81519) | Switchgrass rhizosphere microbial communities from Kellogg Biological Station, Michigan, USA - KBS S2-4 metaG | ecosystem: Host-associated > Plants > Roots > Rhizosphere > Soil | place...
GGCGTTCACCGACGATCACCCGTGACGGCGCCCCCGCCGGGGCGCGATTTTCGACGATTCGGCAAGAAAATCGGGTAACCCCTCGTCGCGGTGGGCCTGACCATCGCACTCCGGCGCGGCGATCCGCTCCGCGACCGAGCGCTCGGCGCGTCGTGCGCGTCGATCGGCGCGGCCCTGGCGCTCGCGCTCGTCGCGGGCGCCGTGCGCCTGCTGCCGTGGCTCTTCGATCCGGGCGTCCCGCTCGGCGTCGCGGCGCCGTTCGCGCGCGGCGTCGCGCTCCTCGCGCTCGAGGCCGCGGTGCTGCTCGGGTGGCCGCTCGGCTGGGCGGCGGCGTGCGCGCGCGCCGTGGAGAGCGGCGAGGCGCGGGTCTTCGCGCTCCTCGGCGAGCCGCCGCGAAGGACCGTGGCGCGCCTCGCGCCGCAGGGGGCCGCGCTGGCGGCGCTCGTCGCGCTCGTGTCGTTCCTCGGCGGCCGCGAGGCGAGCGCGCCGGGGCGGATCGTCGGTGAGCTGATCGCGGCGGGGCGCGCCGCGTGCGTCGCGGCCCCGCGCCCGGCCACGTTCCACGTCCCCTTCGTCGGCGCGACGTCGCTCTGCGTGCCCGGCGCCGCGCCCCGCTTGCTGGTGGAAGCCCCCCTGGGCCGCGCGATCGTCTCCGCGGCCGACGCGCGCGTCGCGGGCGATCTCCGCCGCGTCGATCTCGACGACGCGCGCCTCGCCCTCGCGAGCGGCGTCGACGTCCACGTGGGCGCGCTCACCGTCCGCGGGCTGCCTCCGTGGACGCACGCTTCGAGCCTGCCGCCGTGGGCCCGCGCGCTCCTCGTCGCCCTGTCCGGCGCCGGATCGAGCGCTCTGGCGGCGCACCTCCTCCTCGCGCGGCGCGTGCGCGAGGGGCTCGCGCGCGCGCTCGTCCTCGGCGCCGCGGGGCCGCTGGCCGCGCTGGCCGCGCTCCGAGCGTTCGAGCGGATGGACGTGCGGGCCGGGTGGTTCGTCCTGGTCCCTCTCGCGGGATGGGCGGCCGTCCTAGCGGTCGCGAGCGCCGACGCGGTGCTCTGGCGCTTGCCGCGGAAAACGTGGGCTGCTAGCAATTGAGGAAGAGGATGCCATGGGAAATATAGGGCCCGGCGAGCTGCTCATCATCGCACTGATCGCGCTGCTCCTCTTCGGTGCGGGTCGCATCGCGGACATCGGCAAGGGGCTTGGTCAGGGGATCAAGAACTTCAAGAAGGGGCTGAAGGAGTCCGACGAAGTCGACAAGGCCGACGACCTCAAGGCCGACAAGCTCGACAAGAAAGAGGCCGCGAAAGAGGTTTGACGCGCCTCGTCACGTGATACCGTCCTTTGCTTAGCAAGGAGTTTCACGTGCCCCGGAGCTTCGCTCATCGCCTGATCGCGGTCGCGCCCAGCGTTACCCTCGAGATGAACGCGCGCGCCAGCGAGCTGCGCGCACGCGGTGTCGATGTATTCAATTTCGGCGTAGGCGAGCCGGACTTCGAGCCCCCGAGCTTCGTCCTCGACGCCGCGAAGCGCGCGATCGACGAGGCGCTCTCGTCGAAGTACACCGCGGTCACCGGGATCGCGCCGCTCAAGCGGGCGATCTGCGACACCGTCGAGCGGAGGCGCGGCGTCCGCGTCGCGCCCGAGCAAGTCACGGTCTCGGTCGGCGCGAAGCACGCGCTGTTCAACCTCGCGGTCGCCCTCTACGAGGCGGGCGACGAGATCGTCATCCCGGCGCCGTGCTGGATTAGCTACCCCGAGCAGGTCCGGCTGATGGGGGCGCAGCCGGTCATCGTCCCCACGCGAGAAGAAGACGGCTGGCGCCTCGCGCCGGAGGATCTCGACCGCGCGCTCACGCCGAAGACCAAGGCGGTGATCCTCTGCACGCCGTCGAACCCGACGGGCACGGCGTACGACGAGGCGCACCTGCGCGCGCTGCTCGACGTGCTCCGCCGCCACGACTGCTGGATCGTCGTCGACGAGATCTACGGCGAGCTCGTCTACGACGGCTTCCGTCAGGTCTCCGCGCTGACGCTCGCGCCCGATCTGCTCGATCGGATGATCCTCATCGACGGCGTCTCGAAGTCGTACGCGATGACCGGCTGGCGCATCGGGTGGTCGATCGCGCCGCGCGAGCTCGCGCGCGCGTGCGACACGGTGCAGGGGCAGAGCACGACGAACCCGTCGGCGGTGGCGCAGTACGCCGCGCTCGCCGCGCTCACCGGACCGCAAGACGAGGTGCTCGCCATGCGCGCCGCGTTCCAGGGGCGGCGCGACGCGATGGTCCAGGGACTCAACGCGATCCCGGGCGTCCGCTGTCGCACGCCCGAGGGGGCTTTCTACGCGTTCGCGGACTGCTCCGGCCTCTACGGCATCGACTTCCGTGGGCCGATCGCGAGCGACTCCGACGTCGCGTTCTTCCTGCTCGATCGCGCCCACGTCGCGGCGGTCCCCGGCGGTCCGTTCGGCGCCCCCGGGTACGTCCGCTTCAGTTATGCCGCGAGCGAAGAGCGGATCCGCGCAGGCCTCGCGCGGATCCGCGACGCCATCGCGCCGGCGCGCTCTCCCGTCTGACGTCCCACGTCGTCGCTTCGTTTTTTCGATCGCCTCATGTCGGAAAGTGGACGGCGCGCGGCCATTCGTTCCAAATTCGACTGCCGAATCGAAACCCAGGAATGAAGAGCCGCATCTCCCTCCCGTCCAATCCCAACCCACGTCCGAACCCACGCGCGACCCGTGTCGTACGTAGGACGCTCGTGCACGCGCGCTCCTTGCGTGGTCGCCACGTCGATCACGGTCTCGTTTCACGACCACGATCAACCACGATCAAAGGACGCGCTGCTCGTGTCTCCGCTGTACGCATGAAGGGGAGACCGGGCGCGATCTGCGCCTAGGAATCGCACCGCCTTTCTGGTTTTTCTGGCTTTTCTGGCTTTGGGAGGGGGGCGATCGTGTACATTCCGGCTCTTCGAAATCTCGCGGAGCAGGGTAATTCGTTTCGCGGCGCGTCCAAGCAACTGGGCGCTTCATCCAGCACAGAACGCACAGAGGAGAGCTTCCAATGATGAATCGCTTCATGCCTGGGGTCATCGCGGCCATGGGTCTCACCGTCGCGGCGCTCACGAACGGTTGCAGCTCGGACAACCCGCTCAGCGCCGTGTGCTGCTCCGACTTCCAGCCCGGCGCCGACATGGCGAACGTCTCGTTCGTCGGCGACGCGCAGGTGAATGGGCAGTTCGTCGCGTTCGCGCAGGCCGCGGGCGACATGGGCTCGGTGGCGGGCGAGGCGATGGCGTCGGTCACGACCGCGTGTCGTCAGATCGCCCTCGACCTCGGCGCCGACCCGAACGACCCGGGCGCCGACGGCAAGGCCGGCAAAGACCTTCTCAACTTCTGGTGTGGACAGGCGAAGGCGAACATCACGACGACCGTGTCGGCCAGCGTCCAGGGCTCGGTCACGCTCCAGTACGAGGCGCCGCAGTGCCAGGTCTCGCTCCAGGCCCAGGCGAGCTGCCAGGGCAAGTGCGACGTCAGCGGCAAGTGCGACATCAAGGCGAACCCGCCGACGTGCACGGGTGGTAAGCTCGAAGTCGAGTGCAAGGGGAGCTGCGACGTCAGCGCGAGCGCGCCGAAGATCGACTGCACGGGCTCGTGCTCGGGTAGCTGCTCGGGCTCGTGCGAAGCGTCGGGCGGCGTCGCCGTCGACTGCACCGGAAAGTGCGACGGGACGTGCTCCGCGGGTACGGGCGCCGGGCAAAACGGCGTTCAGGCCGACGGCACATGCAAGGGCAAGTGCCAGGGCAAGTGCACGATCGACGCGACCGCGCCGGCCGTGAAGTGCTCGGGTACGTGCAGCGGTCAGTGCGACGCGAGCTGCACGGCGGCGCCGGGCTCGGCGTCGGTGAAGTGCTCGGGCGAGTGCAAGGGCGACTTCCAGCCGATCTCGTGCACCGGTGGCAAGCTCGAAGGCGGCTGCAAGGTCGACGCGAACTGCCAGGCGAACTGCAACGCGAGCGCGAGCGCGAAGGCGTCCTGCACGCCGCCGGCGCTCACCATCGCGGCGACCGCGAAGGCCGGCTTCGAGGGACAGTTCGCCGTGCTCCGCGCGACGCTCGAGGCGAACCTCCCGCAGCTCATCATCGTCTTCAAGGCGCGCGGCCAGGACTTCGCCGGGCAGCTCTCGGCGACGGTCAACGGCGGCGTGACGATCGCCGGCTCGGGCAAGCTCGACGCGAAGGGGACGGCGTGCCTCGTCGCCGTCGGCGCGGAGGCCACGTCGGCGGCGGCGAACTTCACCGCGACGCTCCAGGCGTCGGGTGACGTCTTCGCGGCGGCCGGCGGGAAGTGATCGCTCGCACCCGCCTCGCATCGTGACGTGACGCGGACGGCGCGCTCCCTCGGGGGGCGCGCCGTCTTCGTTCGTGCCTCGCGCGATGAGCCGCGCGCTCCCCTCGTGAGCCGCGCGTCGCGCCGATCGAGCCGGTAGCGCGTCGCGCTGCGCGCGCCGGTCATCTAACCTCTCGATGATGAAGACGACGGAGATCCACGAGCCCTGGAGCGGCGCCGTGGTCGGGCAGGTGGAGCTCGCCGACGCGTCGCGCGCCGACGGCGCCGTGCGCGCGGTGGAGCGCGGTTTCGACGCGATGCGCGCGCTCTCGAGCGCCGATCGGAAGAAGATCCTCCGCCGCGTCGCGCGGTCGATCGAGGACGACGCGGACGGGTTCGCGACGCTGCTCGCGCGCGAGGCGGGGAAGCCGATCGCGCAGGCGCGGGGCGAGGTGGCGCGCGCGGTCTCGACGTTCGACATCGCGAGCGAAGAGGCGACGCGCGTCGGCGGCGAGGTGATGCCGCTCGACGTGACCGACGCGGCGCGCGGCGCGCGCGGGTACTGGACGCGCGTCCCTGCGGGCCCGGTCCTCGCGATCGCGCCGTTCAATTTCCCGCTCAACCTCGTCGCCCACAAGGTCGCGCCGGCGCTCGCCTGCGGGTGCAGCGTGCTCCTCAAGCCGGCGCCGCAGACGCCGCTCACGTCGCTCCGCCTCGCCCACGCGGTCCGCGCCGCGGGGGCGCCGGACGGCGCGTTCGTGGTCGTGACGTGCGAGAACGACGTCGCCGAGTCGCTGGTCCGGGACGAGCGCTTCGCCACGCTGTCGTTCACCGGCAGCGGCAAGGTGGGGTGGCACCTCAAGTCGATCTCGGGGAAGAAGCGCGTCCTCCTCGAGCTCGGCGGGAACGCCGCGGCGATCGTCCACGAGGACGCGGCCGTCGATCGCGCGCTCGACAAGATCGTCGCCGGCGCGTTCGCGTACGCCGGCCAGGTGTGCATCAAGGTGCAGCGCGTCTACGTCCACGAGCCGATCGCCGACGCCTTCATGCGCCGCCTGGCGGAGCGCGCCGGCGCGCTCGCCACGCGCGATCCGCTCGATCCCGAGGCGGTGCTGGGCTCGATGATCGACGAGGCGAACGCGATCCGCGTCGAGCGCTGGGTCGACGAGGCGCGCGGCGCGGGGGCGCGCCTCCTCGCGGGCGGCCACCGGCACGGGGCCCGCTTCGAGGCGACGGTGCTCGCGATCGAAGGCGACGGCGCCGGGCTCAAGGTGGTCGACGAGGAGGTGTTCGGCCCGGTCGCGACCGTGCACCGGTACGCGACGTGGGACGACGCGCTCCGCATGGCGAACGCCACGCGCTACGGCCTCCAGGCCGGCGTCTTCACCGACTCGCACGCGCGCATCCGCGACGCGTTCGACCGCCTCCGGGTCGGCGGCCTCATCGTGAACGACGTCCCCACCTTCCGCGTCGACAACATGCCCTACGGCGGCGTCCGCGACTCCGGCTTCGGCCGCGAAGGGGTCCGCTTCGCCATCGACGAGATGACCGAGAAGAAGCTCTTCGTCGACCGGAGCTGACCCGCGCCGCGCGGCGCGTCCGCCCCTCGCCGACCGGCGTCGCGGCGCCGCCGTCCGGCGCGGCAAACCGGCGAGACCGGCGAGCGGGCGCGTATCCGCCGGTTGACGGAGGGCGCGCGCCCGCTTACTCGAGTGGGCGACATGACCACGCAAGAAGCCGTCCGCGCAGCGCTCGCGAGCCTCGAAGGCGCCGAAGTGAGAGACGTCACCGTCCTCGGCGGGGACGTCACCGTCACGCTCGCCGCGCAGGGGCCGCGCGAGGCGATCGGGCATCGCGTGCGCGAGCTCCTCGGCGCGACCCCGCACGTGAAGGCGTGCGAGGTGCGGTGGGTGGGCGACGTGCCGTCGCGCGAGCTCGCCGCCGACGACCCGCTCCCGACGGTGAAGAACGTCGTCCTGGTGATGAGCGGAAAAGGCGGCGTCGGAAAGAGCACCACCGCGACGAACCTCACGATGGCGCTCCACCGCGCCGGGCTCCGCGTCGGCCTGCTCGACGCCGACATCTACGGCCCGTCGATCCCGACGATGCTCGGCGTGACCGGGCGCCCCGTGTCGCTCGACGGGAAGAACATCGAGCCGCTCGAGCGCTTCGGCGTGAAGCTGATGTCGATCGGCTTCCTCCTCGACGACCCCAAGGCGGCGGTGGTGTGGCGCGGCCCGATGCTCCACGGCGCGCTCCTCCAGTTCATGAAGGACGTGCGCTGGGGCGAGCTCGACTACTTGCTCCTCGATCTGCCGCCCGGCACGGGCGACGTCGCGCTCACGCTGTCGCAGCGCGTGAAGGCGACCGGCGCGATCATCGTCACGACGCCGCAGCCCGTCGCCACCGACGACGTCTTCAAGAGCGTCTCCATGTGCGAAAAGGTCAACATCCCCATCCTCGGCGTCGTCGAGAACATGAGCTACTTCATCGACACCGCCGGCGTCCGCCACGAGCTCTTCGGGAAGGGGGGCGGGCAGGCCGTCGCCGACTTCGCGAAGGCGAAGCTCCTCGGGCAGATCCCGATGGAGCAGACGGTCCGCGAGTGGGGCGACAAGGGGACGCCGGTCGTACAGGCCGCGCCGTTCAGCCCGATCGCCCGCGCGTTCGTCGAGGTCGCCGAGCGCCTGGTCGACGTCGTCGACGCGCGCCACGACAGCGGCGATGCGGGCGGCGCGCCGCTGATCGATCGCTCCGGCGGTCCGGGCGGAAAGCGCCGCCTCCCGCTGTCGAAGTGAGCGTCCGACGTCGGCCCGGGCCGTAGGTCCGGCTGGGGAGCTCGAGGGGAGCGGCCGCGCTCTCCTCGAAACCAGGCTAGACTGATCAGCTCCGCCAGCCGCCGGTGCTCCCGCCGCCGGGCTTCTTCGCGCCGCGGACCAGCTCGACGTCCTGCTCCTTCTTGAGGAGCACGCCGAGGAACGGCAGCTCCTTGACGAACCGCTCCTGGCCGACGCCCGCGCTCTTCAGCACGGCGATCCAGTCGACGAGCTCGCTGGTCGACGGGCGCTTGCGGAGCCGCTGCGTCTCGCGGAGCTCGTAGAACGCGACCACCGCCTGATCGACGAGCTGATCGTCAATCTTCGGGTGATGCACGCGCACGATCCGCTTCATCAGCTCCTGATCCGGGAAGTCGATGAAGTGGAAGACGCACCGGCGCAGGAACGCGTCCGGGAGCTCCTTCTCGTTGTTCGACGTGATGATCACGACGGGGCGCTCGGTGGCGACGACCTCGTCGCCCGTCTCGGTGACGTGGAAACGCATCCGATCGAGCTCGTGGAGGAGGTCGTTCGGGAACTCGATGTCCGCCTTGTCCACCTCGTCGATCAAAAGGACGACGCGGCTCGACCCGGCGAACGCGCGGCCGAGCGGCCCGAGCTTGATGTAGCGGCGGATGTCCTTCACGTCGCCGTCGCCGAACCGTGCATCATACAAGCGTTGCACGGTGTCGTAGATGTACAGGCCGTCCTGGGCCCGCGTCGTCGACTTCACGGGCCAGTGGATGAGCGACAGCCCGAGCGAGTCGGCGATCGACTGGGCGAGCAGCGTCTTCCCCGTGCCCGGCTCCCCTTTGACGAGGAGCGGGCGCTCGAGGGCGAGGGCGCAGTTCACCGCGGCCTCGAGCGCGTCGTTGGTCAGGTAGCTCGCGGTCCCGTGGAAGCGGCGGAATTCGGTCACGCCAGAGGATCTACCACTACTTCACGCCGGCGTTGAACGCCGTCGTGCGCCTTACAGATCGAGGAAGACGCCGAGCGACGAGAGCAGGCCGAACTGGAACAGGCTGGCGCTCGCCGACACGCTCGCTCCGTTGTTCGCGGTGGCCGAGTGCGAGCCGCCGAGGCCGAACGTCACGTCGGGCGCCCCCATCAAGTAAAACGTCTCGTTCAGGCGGAAGAGGAAGCCGACGTCGATATCCACGATGACCGAGGAGAACGTCTGCTTCGTGGCGTTCGCGCCGGCGTTGAACACGAACTGGCGCGACGCGTAGCCGAGGCCGCCGCGCGGCCAGATCCCGCCGCGATCCCCGAGCGGGATCATGTAGCCGACGCGCGGCAGGATCGTGAAGGCCGTCGTGCTCGGGAGATCGTTGCTCACCGTGGCCGTGCCGTTGCCGTTCGGCGTGTCGACCGAGCCGCTCGTCGAGACGATCTCGACCAGGCCGCCGACCGAGAGGTGCTCGATCACGAAGTAGTCCGCGGCCGGCGCGAGCCAGAACGTGGTCGTGTGCTCGACGGTCGTGCGGTTGCTCACGCCGAAATCGTCGGTGCCGAACCGCTGGAAGGAGACGCCGATCGGCCCCGCGTAGCTCACGCCGGTGGTGGCGAGGCGGAAGCCGGTGAGCTCGTCGATCGAGAGCTGCCCGCGCCCCCCCGTCGGCGTCATGAGCGCCCGCGCCTGCGCGGACGCGACCCGCGGCGCGCCGACGAGCGCCACCCCTACCGCGAGTGCCACAGAGAACGTCACCAGGGACTTCATCCACCGCGCGCGCGAGCGTTCCATGCTTCCTCCAGTCACCGTGAAATGCGCTCGGGGGCGCGTCGCGGCGCACCCGAAGGTGCACTAAGGTAACCCGAGTGTTGATCGCACCTCCAAAAGTTCCGCGTCCTCCGGCCGCGTCGGTGGAGCGGGCGACGATCGAGCTTGACCGTCGCCTCGGCGCCTCGAAGCTCCTCGTCGGCGAGGAGGCGTGCGCCGCGTACGGGCGCGACGAGAGCGAGGCGATCGGGCGGGGCCCCGACGTGGTCGTCCTCTCGACCGGGCGCGACGACATCCGCGCCGTCCTCGAGATCGCGGAGCAGCACGGCGTGCCGGTGACGCCGCGCGCGGCGGGCACGGGGCGGACCGGCGGCGCGGTGCCGGTGGCGGGCGGGATCGTCCTCGCGACGCACGCGCTCGCGCAGATCAAAGAGGTGAACCGCGAGGACCTCCTGTGCGTCGTCGAGCCCGGCGTCGTCCTCGGCGACCTGCACGCCGCGGTGGAGAGAGAGGGGCTCTTCTACCCGCCCGATCCGAACTCGCTCGCGAGCTGCATGATCGGCGGGAACGTGGCGGAGAACGCGGGCGGTCCGCGCGCGTTCAAATACGGGGTGACGCGCGAGTACGTGCTCGGCCTCGAGGCGTGCTTGATGGGCGGCCGCGTGGTCCGCACCGGCAAGCGCACCGTGAAGGGCGTGACGGGCTACGACGTGACGGCGCTCCTCGTCGGGAGCGAGGGGACGCTCGGCGTGTTCAGCGAGATCACGCTCCGCCTCGTCCCGCGCCCGCCCGAGGTGGCGACGCTCCTCGCGCTCTTCGACGACGTGCGGCGCGCCGGCGGCGCGGTGAGCGCGCTGGTCGCGCGCGGTGTGGTCCCGCGGTGCCTCGAGCTCCTCGACCGGGCGACGCTCGACGCGGTCCGCGCGGCGAAGGTGGCGATCGATCCGCGGGCGGGCGCGATGCTCCTCGTCGAGATCGACGGCGACGACGTGGCGATCGAGCGCGGGATGGAGCGCGTCGGCGAGGTGCTCTCGGCCGCGCCGGGGCTCGTCGATCTCGTCGTGGCGCAGGACGCGTCGCAGCGCGCGCGCCTGTGGGAGGCGCGAAGGATGCTCTCGCCGGCGACGCGGAAGATGGCGAAATACAAGCTGTCCGAGGACGTCGTCGTGCCGCGCTCGCGCATCGTGACGCTCCTCGAGCGGGTCGACGCGATCGGCGAGGCGACGCGCGTCCGGCACCTCACCTACGGCCACGCGGGGGACGGGAACCTGCACGTGAATTTCCTGTGGGACGACGACGGCGAGCGCGCGTGCGTCGACGCGGCGCTCCTCGCGCTCATGCGCGCCACGATCGAGCTCGGCGGGACGCTCAGCGGCGAGCACGGCATCGGCGTCAGCAAGGCGGAGTACATGCCGATCGAGCAGTCCGCGGAGCTCCTCGATCTGCAGCGCGACGTGAAGCGCGTCTTCGACCCGAAGGAGCTCTTGAACCCGGGGAAGATCTTCCCGACGCGCGGCCACCGCGCCTGCTGAGCGCAGCGCGTCGCGAGCCGGGCGCCGATCGAGCGAGGCGCCGCTCGACGCGCGGGACCGCTACGCGAGGCGCCGCTCGCGCGGTCGCCGCTCACGCGAGGCGCGCGTCGATCTTCTCGGCGGCGCGGAGCGCCATCGCCATGATGGTGAGCTGCGGGTTGACGCCGAGCGCGGTGGGCACGGCGCTCCCGTCGACGACGTAGAGGCGCTCCACCTCGTGCGTCTCGTGGTCCGGCGCGAGCGCGCTCGTCTTCGGATCGGTGCCGATGCGGCACGTGCCGAGCGGGTGGTACGCCGTGACCTCGAAGTCTCCGGGGGAGAATCTCCGGGCGCGGAGCGCGTCGACCTCGGCCCGCGTCGAGATCTCTTCGTGCCCGGGGACGAGCGGGAGGACGCGTCGCGCGCCGGCGGCGAGGTACACGTCGCAGAGCGTCGCGATCGCGCGCCCCATCTTCTGCGTGTCGTGGTCGTTCAAGTTGTACGTGATGAGCGGCGAGCCGCCGGCCCCGACGCGCACCGCCCCGCGCGACGTGTCCTCGACCAGGAAGCCGAACTGCGCGAGGTGCCGGTAGCGCTCCATCACGTCGACGAAGCGCGCGCCGACCCACGGGATGCCGATGGCGGTGACGTCGAGCGGCGTCGATCCGCCCTCGAACATGATCCCGTCGTCCATGAACTCGTCGATCGCGTAGCCCTGCGGGATCGCGCTGCCCATGTCGATCGCCTCGTCGAAGATCGCGAGCACCTTGCCCACCGGGTGGATCGACAGGTTCTTCCCGAGGAACGGCGTCGCGCGGAGGGCGCGCGACCGCTTGAGGAGCACCGGCGTCATCAGCGCGCCGCCGGCGACGACCACCGCCTCGGCGCGCACGGTGAACGGCTGGCCGGACGCGAGCTCGCCGCGCACGCCGCGCGCGCGCCCGCCCTCGACGTCGATCCCGGTCACCTTCGCGGCGGTGACGAGCTCCGCGCCGCGGAGGAGCGCCTCGGGGACGTAGCTCACGTCGGTCGATCGCTTCGCGCCGGTGGGGCAGCCGAAGCAGCAGACGCCGCGCCCGTCGCACCCGGGGGCGTTCCGCCGTATCGGGTGGTGCACGTAGCCGAGCGCGTCGGCGCCGCGCGCGATCACGCGGCCCACGCCGCCGGTCATCGCGCGCTCCGCGGGGGCGACCTGGAGCATCGCCTCGACGCGCTCGTAGTACGGCGCCATCGCCTCGCTCGACAGCTCGGTGAGCCCGAGCTCGCGCCGCCATCGATCGAAGATCCGCGCCGGCGCGCGGTAGCACGTGCCGGAGTTGATGACGGTGCTCCCGCCGACGGCGCGCCCGGCCCACACGGGGATCCCGACGTTGCCGAGCGCGATCGTGAACCCTTGATCGCGGTACATCTTCAGCGTCATCTCTCGCGCGCGCGACGTGAAAGCGCTCCGCCGGTGGTAGTCGCCCTCCTCGAGCAAGAGGACGGCGCGCCCGCGCGAGGCCAGCTCGTACGCGCACGCGGCGCCGCCCGCGCCGGTTCCGACGACCACCACCTCGCACGCGAGATCGAGCGGCGCCGCCGCGCGCCGGCCGTCGGTCACGCGTCGCGCCCACCGCGCCGCCTCGTCGACCCGGACCCGCGGCGCGTCGTCGCCCGACGGGCAGCCGACCTTCTCGAACATCGCGCGGTCGTCGAAGTGGGCCGCCTTGATCGGCGTGAGCGCCGCGCGGACGAGGGCGCGCCGGGCGTGCGCGTCCGACCGCAGCCACCCGTCGAGGAGCTCGCGGCCGCGCGCCGGATCGAGCGACGAGAACGTCCGCCGCGTCGCGAGGAGCGCCGCCACCTCGACCCCCCAGAGGAGGGCGCGGATCGCGCGCGCGCGTCCGGCGCTCGTCCGGTCGAGCCACGCCCGGAAGCGCTCGACCGTCGCCGCGCCGCCTCCGGGGAAAATCGCGCCTTCGGGGATCGCCGCGGCGGCCAGCGCGGTGGCGATGCGTGTCTCGCGGAGCGTGAGCGACATCCTGAAAATTCTGTAAACTTAGAATGTTCTCAGAGCAAGGACGAGCAAGGGCGCCGCAGGTGCGAACGGCGTCACGCAGCCGAAAAGTCGTCGCGGACGTCGATTCGTTTCGTTCCCGTATGGCAGACGAGCAGTGCGAGCGCTACGTTCCGCCCCGTCACGTGCTCGATCCTTCCTCCGAAAGCCGCCGCCTGTACGGGCCCTACGCCGTGTGCCACCCCACCGCGGTGACGCGCGTCGCCGAGGCGATGCGCGCGGCGATCGACGCGTTCGCGCTGATGGACGCCATCGCCGCGAGCGAGCCGCCCTCGAGCAACGGGCCGGACGCGCTCCGCGGTGACGCGCTCGTCGAAGCCCTGGCCGCGCTCGCCGTGCCGGGATAGCGATATTTATCTTTCGTAGTGTCGACGCGGTATCGCGCGCCGCGTCAGTCCATCGGCAGGACCCACACGTCGTCGCCGACGCCGAGCCCGAGGTGCGCCGCGGCTTCGGCGGACAGCGCGCCCTCCTGCTCCGAGTCGGAGAGCCACGCGGCGGAGATCGCTCGGAAATAAGGCGCTTCGGGCTGCTCGACGGCGACGAGCGATTTGTGCTTCGCCTCGAGCGACGCGTCGACGCGCGCGATCCGCATCTTGCGCGTCCTCTGGACGAGCGTGACCTCGTCGGTCAGCGCCGTGAAGTGCGGCCCGCCGTCGAACGGATCGACGCGCTCGGCGTAGCGGAAGCCGATCCGCCGGAGCATCTTCTCGACGCCGCGCGTCTGGGCGCCCACCTTGCCGATGACGTCGAGCGCCTGCTTCGGCAGGAGCGACGCGTAGATCGTCCCCTCGGGGAAGAGGCCGCGGATGAACTCCTTGTTCTTCTTCGAGAGGATGTCCGCCTCGGCGTATGTCAGATCGGTGAAATGGCGGCCGAGCGCGTCCCAGAGGTGCGACGTGCCGTCGGGCTCGAGCGGCGGGAGCAGCTCGGCGAGGAGCTCGTCGCGAAAGAGCTCGCGGTGCATCTTGATGAACAGGAAGCGGACGTACGAGATCGCCTGGCCGAGGCGCTCGGGCACCCTCCGATACGATGGCAGCAGGATGAGCCCGCCGATCTCGGTCGGCCCGTCGTACGAGTAGCCGATCGACAGCGTCGTGTGTTTGAAGTGCTTGTCGAGCGTCGCCGAGTACCGCTCCTCGTCGATCACGTCGAGATAGATGTACGGCGCGTCGCGCCGGCCGAGCTGCGCGATGATCATCGACGTGCCGACGAGCCTATTTTGCTGGCGGTCGACCAGCACGAAGACGTATTCGCGCCGGGTCGGGCTCTTGATCGCGCCGGAGAAGCTCTTTTGCGACTGATCGAGGATCTGCGCGACGGCGCCGCGGTCGTTCGGGAGATTGACCGTGTTCAAGTGACGCGCGAGCTCGAGGAGCTGCTCTTCGTCGGAGGTGAGCGCGCCGCGGATCTCGAAGTCCGGCATGCCCCCGTGTCCTATCACGTCCGCTGGTCGGGGTAGGCTCATGTGCCATGGCGCGACAAAACGTCCCTGATTTCCTGGCTCTTCTGGCTCTTCGCCCGCGATCGCTCGCGCGTCGGCGCGATCCGCGGTGACACGAGCGGCGCGCGCGCGATTCGTTTGGTGGAGCGCGGAAGATCGATCCTGCCGTGGGACTGGTCGCGACCCGCGGCTCGCGCCTCGTGCGATCCGAGCCGCGCTCCGGCATCGTACCCATCTCAGGGGCGGCCGCCGGCCTGGCACTCCGGGCCTTTCGGGCTTAACCTTGGCGAGTCCGGCTGCTCGCTGGTCGCCGTTTTGCAGCGGTATTCCCCAGGACGATGAAGCGCGATCTCAACACACCCGTCATCTTGTGGATCGCGGTGATCGCCATCGCGGTCCGGCTGCACATGATGGCGGCCGACGGTGGGGACTACGTCGCGCTCGTGCACAACGATCACCGCGCGCTCGCGACGCTGGGCGATCTCGTGCGCGACCGCGTGCGATCGCAGGAGACGACGCTCGAGATCACCGGGATCGACACCGGCCAGCAGTCGCCCGAGGTGCCGCCGCCGCCGCCCCCCGCGCCCGAGCCGACGCACGAGGCGAAGAAGGAGAAGCCGCCCGAGCCGAAGAAGGTCGAAGAGGCGAAGAAGGCGACGCCGCCGAAGCCGGAGGAGAAGAAGGTCCCGGTCATCGTCAAGAAGGACGAAGAGAAGCCCGCCGCTCCGCCGCAGCAGCTCCAGCCCGACAAGCGGATCGCGGTGCGCCAGCACGCCAAGCCGAATCAAGAGGACAACCCGAACGCGCGGTTCATCGGCGACGAGGCGAACCACGTCGAGCAGGAGACGGTGGCGACGCAGACCTCGCACGATCGCGACGACGAGACCCCGACGCCCGGCGGCAACCACGCCGGGAGCGACTCGCGCGTCGGCGACAGCGAGCGCACGAAGATCGCCGACAGCGAAGAGCACAAAGGCGACAAGACGCGCGCGCCGGGCGAGCGCGGCACCGAGTTCGACGTGCAGCGCGATCCGCCGCCCGATCGCCCGATGGGCCCGGTCGCCGTCCAGGCGCCCCCCTCGACGCAGGCGCCGCGCGCCGGCGGCGACGATCGCACGCCGAGCCCGTCGCCCACGCCGACCCCCGCGCTCCCCCCGGGCGCCGCGGGGCCCACGGCGCAGACGTCCGACGCGAACCCGCAGACCGGGCCGGGCGACTGGACGTTCAGCCCGATCCGGCCGGGCGCGGCCGGCGGGATCACGCAGGCGCAGGGGCCCGGTCCGAGCAGCTCCGCGTCGCCGCAGAAGCAGCACGCGCCGCCGACGCAGTGGCTCGGGCTCGGAGGGCGCACCGGCCCCGGGCAAGTGAATCTGAATTTGAACCCGCAGGGCGTCGTCGCGGTGGTCGGCCAGGACCAGCTCCGCAAAGAGCGCGAGGCCGACGGCGAGCGGCGAAAGAGCGAGCACAGAGGGTCGTGGACCGCGTCGAACTTCGAGCGGTGGCGGAGCGCGATCGAGAACTACGTGTCGAGCGTCAAGCCCGGCAACCAGACGGCGCTGAACACCGCCGCGGTGCCGTTCGCGACGTATCTCAACGGGATGCACCAGCGGATCCACCCGATCTTCGCCGAGTCGTTCCTCGGCTCGCTCGGCGGGCTCCCGGCGGGTCACCCGATGAACGATCCGAAGCTCGTGACGAGCCTCGAGATCGTGCTCACGAAGGACGGTCACCTCATTCGCATGGGGATCGTGAAGACGAGCGGCGTGACCGCGTTCGACATCGCCGCGCTCGACTCGGTGCAGCGATCGTCGCCGTTCGGCTCGGCGCCCTCGGCGATCGTGTCGCCCGACGGCCGCGTCTATCTGCACTGGGAGTTCCACCGCGACGAGGTGTTCGCCTGCTCGACGATGAACGCGCGGCCGTTCTTGCTCAACACGCCGGCGACCGCGCCCCCGAGCGATCCGACGACGCCCACGCAGCCGAGCAACCCCGCCCCGTCGCGCGAGCGCGGCGCTCCGCCGATCAACACGCAGGATACGCGCGAAGGTATGGCGCCCGCCGCCTCGCGGCGCGCGACCGCGACCGCGACCTGAGGCTCCCGCTGCGCCGGCGCCGTGGACGGAGCGGCGGCGGGCCGTCGCTCGTCGCGGACGGGTCGCCCCGCGTCTCCGAGGCGAGCGCGCGCCGGACGCCGGCGGCGATTTGGGGGGCGCGGCGCGATCTCGGCATTGGCGCGCCGGCGCGGCGCGTGTACCTGTAGCTCGTCTCATGTCCGCCGCCGCAGAGAGTCCTGCGCCTCCGGCGACGTGGCTCGTCCGGATCGCCGCCGGCCTCGCCGTCACGTCGGCCGCGCTGTCGCGGCTGGTCGCGCCGGGGCTGCGGGGGAACGCCGGCGAAGGGGTCGTCGTCTTCTGGGATCGCGCCGCGGCGATCGCCGCCACGGCGATGTGCTGCTTCGTCCTCGCCGCAGCGGTGGGCGGCGTCTACGAGCTGGCGCGGAGGCAGCGGCTCGCGCCGTTCGCGAAGATGGCGACGGTGTGCGGCGTGGCGATCGTCGTCGCGCTGGTGCTCCCGTCGGTGGGGCGTCGCCTCCCCGTGGTCCCGACGCTCATCCTCGCGATCGCGGCGAGCGCCGTGGCCGCGTGCGGCGCGGGGTACGGGCTGCGCGCGCCGCACACGCGCGCCGTCGCGGTGGTCCTCGGCGCGTTCGCGCTCGCGGCGCTCACGCGGCTCGTCGCGTGGGAGCTCGCGGTGGTCGCCGGCGATCACGCGAGCGAGCGCCTCTACGGATGGAGCCGCGGGGTCGCCACGATCGGCGTGCTGATCGAGACCGCGGGGCAGCTCGTCGCCGCGGCGTGGCTCGGGACGCGCACGCGCTACGTCGGGCAGCTCCTGTCGACGCTCGCCGTCGGCGTCGCGTTCCTCATCACGTGGGGCGCCGCGCAAGGGGTCCACGGCGGCGCGGATCCGTGGGAGGCGATCCTGCACACCGCGCTCGCGGACGCCGCGGGGCTCCCGCCGCCTTACGGGCTGAGCGCGATCGCGACGTTCCTCGTCTCGTCCTCGGTCCTCTTCGCGCTCCTCGCGCTCGCGCAGCGGCGGCAAATCCCGGCGGTCACGAGCGCGCTCGCGCTCGCCCTCGTCGCGCGGGGCGCGTTCGACGCCCCCCTCCGCGGGCTCTCCGCCGTCGCGGCGGGCGTCTGGCTGATGCTCGCGGTCACCGACGATCGCGCGATCTGGAAGCATGTCCTGGCCGCGCGCGCCGCCGCACCCCAGAAACCGGACGCCGACGCGGCCGTCGCCGTGTCCGCCGAGACGAAGGACGGCGCGGCGCCCGCCCCGCCGAAGGACGAGCACGTGGCCGCGGGAGCCCACGACGACAGCGCGACGTCCTCCGAGGAGGTCGCGCCCTCATGAGCCATCGAAGACCATGACGTACGCAGAAATCGGCGACACGCTCGCCCTCGTGAACGCGGTGCTCAACGGGACGAGCGCGCTCATCCTCCTCGCGGGGCGCGTCGCCATCGCGCAGAAGCGCGTCCGCACGCATCGCGGCTTGATGATCGGCGCGTTCATCGTCTCGTCGGTGTTCTTCGCGTCGTACCTGACGCGGGTCGCGCTCACCGGGACGCACGTCGATCCGCACCACGGCTGGCTCCACGCCGCGTACCTGACGATCCTCGTCTCGCACGTGATCCTGGCGATGACGGTGGTGCCGCTGGTGATGCGGAGCCTGTTCCTCGCGTTCAAGAAGCGGTTCGTCGAGCACCGGCGGATCGCGCGCTTCACGTTCCCGATCTGGCTCTACGTGTCGGTGACCGGCGTCATCGTCTACGTCGTCCTCTACCGCGTGCCCGTCTGACGGCGCGCCCGTCTGGCGGCGTGCCCGTCCGACGAGCGACGGCGGTGGCGGTCGAGCGCGTCACTGCGACTGGCGATCGACGGCCCAGCAGCCGTCGGTGAACTCTTGCTGCCCGTCCTGCACGCCGAACGGGATGACCCCGACGCACTGATCCTTCGGGATCGCGTCGTCGGTCGCCGACGGCTGGCAGCTCACCGTCGCCTCGCTCCCGGTGATCGCGGGGCAGTCCTTCGTCCCGCTGCTCGTGCACGGGACCTTGCTCTTCACCGAGCAGTAGCGCTCGTGCGTGTAGCTCTCGTAGATGCAGAAGCCGTCCCGGCAGTCCGCGTCGGAGCGGCACGGCGAGCAGAACGAGCCGTCGCCCTTGCACACGCCGGCGCGCGGGAGGCAGACCTTGGTGCCGGCCGCGTCGCTGTCGGCGCAGCTCGCCGCGGCGAGGCAGTTGCTGTTCGTCTCGCACTCGTGCGTGCAGAACTTCACGCCGTCCGCGCCGGGCACGCAGTGCGACGGCGCGCCGGCGGTCGGGCAGTCGACGTCCGCGTTGCACGGCGAGCAGTAGTCGCGCGGGAGGCACACCGTGCGCACCGCGTCCGCGCCGTGCGTCGGCTTCGCGGTCGTGACGTCGGGGTGGTTGTTCACTGTCGCGCACCAGTAGCCGCCCGCGCACTCCGCGTCGGCCTTGCACTCGTATTGCGTGCAGAATGCATCGGCGTCGGTGGGCGTCTCGCCGTAGCACCAGAAATCCTGCGACAGGTCGCACGCGGCGTTCTGATCGATCCCGCCCCCCGGGTCGCAGCGCGCGCCCCACTGCCCGTCCTTCTTCACGAACCTCGTGGGGAGCGCGGCGCAGAAGCTCGTCTTCCCGTCGGCCGTCGCGGTGCACGCGTAGTTGAGCGGGCAGGTCGCCTGATCGGCGCAGACGAGGCGGCACGCTTCGCCGTGGCCGTCGTCGATGCACCGGTTGCCCGCGGCGCACTTCGAGTCGTCGCACCCGCCCGAGCACCCCGGCGCGAAGAGGAGCGCGGCGGAGGTCGCGACGGCGGCGAGCACCGCGCCCGCGCGCGCGGCCCGGGCGCGTACCGCGGCGGACGGCGTGCGGGGGGACCACTTCACGACGAACTCAGGAATACCATCGATCGCCCGCGCCCGCCTTGCGCCAATCGCTCCCCGAGGCGCCATGCTACATCTGGTGGACCGCGTCCCCACGGGGGCGCGGGCGGTCGAGGGCGCGAGCGCGGGGCGGAGGCGAGCATGCGAAATCGGCATGGACGGACAGGCGGGCAGGGGCTCATCGCGGCGGCGCGCGCGCTCCTCGCGGCGGCAGCGGGGGTCGCGACGATCGCGGCGGGCGTCGGGTGCAGCAGCAGCCAGGACCCGGGGCTCACGCCGAGCGGCGGCGGCACCGGCGCGACCCCCGACAAGAACCCGTACGGCGCGATCTACCCGACGGCGAACCAGGGGACGCACCAGCGCACCGCGGCGACGCCGGGGAACGTCATCAAGAACTACCGATTCCAGGGGTATCCGACCGGATCGGGGGCGGCGGTCGACACGTCGAAGGGGCTACAGACCGTGCAGCTCGCCGACTACTTCGACCCCGACGGCAAGCTCCTCGGCGATCACGGCATCAAGGTGATCCACCTGAGCGTCGCCGCGGTGTGGTGCAGCCCGTGCAACGAGGAGACGGACGAGGCGGTCACGTCGGCCGCGGAGCTCGCCGCGCAGGGCGTGGTCTTCGTGCAGGCGCTCGACGACGGGCCGGTCGAGGGGCACGGTGCGACGAAGGACGATCTCGACGGGTGGATCACGTCGCACAAGGTCAACTTCACCGAGATGCTCGATCCGGGGCTCAAGAACTTCGGGACGTTCTTCGACGCCGCCGCCGTGCCGTGGAACGCCAACGTCGACGCGCGGAGCATGGAGATCCTCGAGACGAGCGTCGGCGCGCCGA
>Ga0105247_10001140_pt1 | contig 19671 bp, 16 predicted proteins | sample KBSS24metaG_FD_81519 | JGI IMG/M metagenome (GOLD analysis project Ga0105247, IMG submission 81519) | Switchgrass rhizosphere microbial communities from Kellogg Biological Station, Michigan, USA - KBS S2-4 metaG | ecosystem: Host-associated > Plants > Roots > Rhizosphere > Soil | place...
AAAGAAGACCAGGCACAAAACACTTGTATTTTTTCAACCGAGTTTGCATTGAAATTAATGGGTGATGTACAGGAATATTTTATTCAAAATAAGATTCGCAATTTTTACAGTGTAAGCATTTCAGGATATCATATTGCAGAAGCCGGCGCCAATCCGATCACACAATTAGCATTTACATTATCCAATGGATTTACGTATGTAGAATATTATTTAAGCAGGGGAATGAATATTGATGATTTTGCTCCCAACCTGTCTTTCTTTTTTAGCAATGGTATGGATCCTGAATATAGTGTAATAGGAAGAGTAGCAAGGCGTATTTGGGCAAAGGCAATGAAATATAAATACAAGGCCAATAAACGCAGCCAGATGCTAAAATATCATATTCAAACATCGGGCAGAAGCCTTCATGCGCAGGAGATCGATTTTAATGATATACGCACCACACTTCAGGCATTGTATGCCATATACGACAATTGTAATAGTCTTCATACAAATGCTTACGATGAGGCTATCACTACGCCAACAGAAGAAAGTGTTCGCAGGGCAATGGCTATTCAATTGATCATTAATCGTGAACTTGGAACAGCAAAGACAGAAAATTTTATCCAGGGTTCTTATATCATTGAAGAATTGACTGATCTTGTTGAAGAAGCAGTACTTACTGAATTTGACAAGCTTACTGAAAGGGGTGGAGTGCTTGGAGCGATGGAAAGGATGTACCAGCGAAATAAAATACAGGAAGAAAGTTTATACTACGAACAGCAAAAGCATACTGGTGAACTGCCCCTGGTTGGTGTAAATACTTTTTTAAATAAAAAGGGTAGCCCGACAATTATGCCTGGCGAAGTAATCCGAAGTACAAAAGAGGAAAAGGACAAACAAATAGAAAACCTATATGCGTTTAAAAAAAGGAATGAGGCGAAGAGTGAAAAAGAAATAAATAAATTAAAAGACGTAGCGATAAATAATGGAAACTTGTTTGCTCAACTAATGGAAACTGTAAAATATTGTTCCCTGGGCCAGATAACTCATGCCCTTTACCAAGTAGGCGGACAATATCGCAGAAATATGTAATTCATCTTATTCCTATAAGATTGTTGTAAAACTGTTAACGCTTTTGTTTCCTTTGCACTCTTGCATTAATTTACAGCTTCTATTTTTTTGTGCATGAAAATATAAGTCATCAATGAAAAGAATTATAGTTATTGTTTGCATCATTATTTTTTCATGCTTTCGGTTGGCTGCTCAAAATCTTGATTCTACCATTGCAACTTATGCTGATAAGTATGCACAGGAACGTACTTATCTCCACTATGATAAATCAACTTATGCTCCCGGCGAAACGATCTGGTTCAAGGCATACCTGATGAAAAGCATTTATCCTGCTGACGACAGTAAAACTTTTTATGTTGATTGGACGGATGATAAGGGCAATCTTCTTTTTCACAGCGTAACACCTGTTATTGATGCTACCTCTAATGGTCAGTTTGATATTCCTGCCACCTATACCGGGCCATTTATTCATGTCAGGGCTTACACAAAATGGATGCTCAATTTCGATACTGCTTTTCTTTATAATAAAGACATTCGCATTCTTTTAAAAAATTCTGTTTCTACAACAAAAAATGCAATAGTTCCAACGCTTGAGTTTTTTCCGGAAGGAGGAGATGCTATTGCGGGAATTAGCAACAGGATCGCTTTTAAGGCAAATGATCAATGGGGAAGGCCGGTAAAAATAAAGGGTATTGTACAAAATAATGCGGGTGCAACAATTGATAGTCTTCGTGTGATACATGATGGCATGGGTTATTTTTTTATTACCCCAAAAGGAGGGGAAACTTTTACCGCGAAATGGAAGGATGAAAAAGGAGCTGAACATACAACCCCTTTGCCGGTTATTAAGCCAATCGGTATTTCCTTGTTACTAACCATCTCCGGGACCAGGCGTACATTCAATATCAATGCTGCAAAAGATTTTACTGAAAGATCACCTACAGTTAATTTGATAGGTACAATGAACCAACAGCAGGTCTTTAAAGTATCAAAAGATATTTCAACAGGCGTAGCAAAAGGGATCATTCCAACTGGGGATCTTCCGAGTGGTATTTTGACGATTACCATATTCGATGCTCAATGGCATCCATTAGCAGAACGGATCACATTTATTAATAATGAAGAATATCTTTTTCATCCTGAAATGACTGTTGAACATTGGGGATTGAATAAAAGAGCAAGGAATGAAATACAAATAACAATACCCGATAGCGTTTCATCCAACCTTTCGGTGTCGGTAACAGACATTGATATTGATGCAGACAGCAGCAATACGATCATTTCTCATTTACTGTTGACAAGTGATATAAAAGGACAGGTATATAACCCCTCTTATTATTTTTTAAATACGAGTGATTCGATCAGCCAGCGTCTTGACCTGGTAATGCTTACTCATGGATGGCGAAGATTTATCTGGGATGATGTTGTTAAAGGAAAATTTCCTAAAATTAATTTTCCCAAAGACACATCATTTATGACGCTTTCCGGCAAAGTGTATGGAGCTACTCCTTCACAATTAAGAGAAGCTTCAACCATCATTTTAATTTTTAAACAAAAAAATGAAGAAGGTAAATTTTTATTATTACCTGTAGAACCTAATGGATATTTTAACGATCCATCCGTTTTCCTTTTCGATACAGCGCATGTTTATTACCGGCTTTCCAAAGGTCTTGCCAACGCATCAGTACAATTTATGGAGGGACGGATTCCTGCTCCGGCATACCGGCTTCCGGCTACTGGAATTTTTTATAACCAGCGTGGAGACACAACTGGTAATGCCCGTCATTTCAGGTTAACTGATGATATGAACCAGTTGTTGCAACAATATGAAGGAAAATTATTAGAGAATGTTGTGGTAAAAGCAAAGACCAAATCGCCGGTACAGGTAATGGATGAAAAATATACTTCAGGTTTATTTAGCGGGGGAGATAGTTATCAGTTTGATCTTGTAAATGACCCATTTGCTTCTTCCCAACAAAATGTTTTTTATTTTTTGCAGGGAAAAGTCGCAGGCTTACAGGTAAATGTAAATGGAACCAATGCTAATTTATCATGGCGTGGCGGCTCACCACAATTATTCGTCGATGAAGTACCAGCCGATGTTGACCTTGTATCAGGTATTTCTGTAAATGACATTGCCTATGTAAAAGTTTTCAGACCGCCTTTTTTCGGCGGCGGTAATAGTGGTAATGGAGCCATTGCGATTTATACCCGGAGAGGCGATGACATGAAATCAACTCCTGGAAAAGGCTTAGCGAATAGTAACATCAATGGCTATACTCCCATCAGGCAATTTTATTCTCCTAACTATAGCACTTTTAATCAGGCAAATGATAAAAAAGACCTCCGTACTACACTTTATTGGAATCCCCAGGTGACAACAACTCCCCAGAAAAATAAAGCCACCCTTAGCTTTTATAATAATGACATAAGCCGTTCTTTCAGGGTGGTGATCGAGGGTATGACAAAAGATGGAAGGTTAACACATGTAGAGCAAATAATGGAATAGAGATGCTGTAAATTAGTGTGGAATTACTTACACATTTGGCAGCAGTTATTTTAAAATAAAAATTTCAGACAGGATAAATAATTAAATCATTGCAAAGTAAAATATGGCCTGATATTTTGTATAAACTAATAGAATAACAATTTATCACCAATAAAATAAATCTTATGAGCTCTAAACTATTAACAGGCTTTGTAGCCGGAATATTAGTGGGCATTTTGTTTGCCCCCGATAAAGGATCAGAAACCCGGAAAAAAATTAGCAAGAAAGGAAGAGACCTGAAAGATCAATTCAATGATTTTGTTGACAGCGTAAGCGAACAGTTCCATTCTTTTAAAGGAGACGCTGAAGATTTTGTTCAAAAAGAAAAAACAAAAGCTCAGTCATACGCCAACGAAGCGCAAAATTCCTGGAGCAGCCAGTAAACCTATTCTCTGTTCATAATAAAAGCCATTCTGCAATGCAGAATGGCTTTTATATTTATATGCCCCACTATTTTGTAACTTAATGTTTCAAACTACTATTGTGAAGATCATTGTACCGGTCATTTTAATTTTTAGTTATCTTATATCTACTCCATATCAGGATTTAGCGGTCATTGATTCATCAACAACTATTTATGCCTCTGATAACCCGGAATTATTCAGCAGTGATGAAATACTGAATATTACGCTTTCCGGAAATGTTCGTTCGGTATTAAATGATCGCGGTGACAATCCTCAATATCACGCCTTATCTTTTTCTTATGTTGAAAAAGAAGGGAATGAAATTTCAATGCCGGTGAGCATTAAAACAAGAGGTCATTTTCGTAAAAGTAAGGAGAACTGTAATTATCCGCCACTGATGCTTGATTTTTCAAAAAGTAATCAGCCGGCAACCTCTCCTTTTTATCAGCAAAAAAAATTAAAACTGGTAATGCCCTGCAATGATGATGAGTATGTAATTCGGGAATTGCTGGTATATAAATTATATAATCTTATTACTCCAAAAAGTTTTAAGGCAAGATTGGTAAAAGTGACAATAGATGATGCGTCAAAGAAAAAGATAGCACCGTTTTACGGCATTTTATTGGAAGACGAAAAACAAATGGCGCAAAGAAATAAAGTGATGATCGTAGAAAAACAATCGCTCAAGCCTCAAAATACAGAAACGGATGCTTTTCTTACCATGGCTGTTTTTGAATACATGATTGGTAATACAGACTGGTCAGTGCAATACCAGCAAAATATAAAGCTATTGGCTGTAAATGCGAATGCTATTCCAACAACAGTGCCTTATGATTTTGATCATTCGGGTATGGTGAATGCACCGTATGCTCATCCCGCAGAAGAGTTAGAGATGAGATCAGTTTTGGAACGGCGATACCGGGGCTATTGCATCAACGATATGAAATTGTTTGATGAGGTGATTGTCAAATTCAATAAGCTAAAAAGTAGTTTTTATAGTGTTTATACAAATTGCAGTTTGCTGGATGCGAAGTATATAAAAACCGTTACACGATACCTGGATGAATTTTATGAGACAATAAATGATGCTAAGAAGTTCAAGAAAGAATTCAGCTATCCTTGTGATCCGAATGGCACGGGGAATATTATCATTAAAGGACTAAAAGAAGATTGAATCATTGAACATGCTGACTGAGTTTTTTTAAAGCCACTTCCAGGTTAATTCCTTTTCCCAACACATCTTTAAAAATATCGCCTTCACTTTTAATACGGTCAAGGGTATTATTAATGGTAAATGCTTTTGGCGTAAGCCCTTTTTTTACTTCCTCCCAATGCAATGGAGTAGAAACAGTAGCGCCGGGTTTAGGCCGCAATGAATAAGGAGCAGCAATAGTTTGAATGCTCCTGTTTTGAAGGAAATCAAGATAAATTTTTTTCTTCCTTTTAGCAGGACTTCTTTCTATACTGGTAAAAGATGCGATTTCCTTATGCACAATAGTTACGATCAATTCTGCCAACATACGGGACTGATCATAAGAATATTTTGCTCCCAGCGGAATATAGATATGCATACCGGTTGCGCCTGATGTCTTAGCATAACAATTGACATTAATATCATCAAGCAGGTTCTTTACTGCCAGGGCAGCTTCTACTACTTGGTCATACAAATTATCATCGGGATCAAGATCGATCACACACCAGTCGGGATTATCCGGAGATTGAATACGACTATGCCAGGGATTCATTTCAATGCACCCAAGATTGGCGAGGTACATTAAGGTTGCCTCATCGGTACATACGAGGAATTGTTTTGTTTCCCCATCTGATTCACTTTTGTAAGGATGAGTGTCTATCCAATCGGCTACTTTTCCTTCCACATTCTTTTGATAGAAATTCATTCCGTTGATACCATTTGGAAAACGATTAAGTGATTGCGGCCTGTCTTTCATGTACGGCATTATATAGGAAGCTACTGAGGAGTAATAATTAAGAACATCTCTTTTTGTTATCTTTTCTTTAGGGAAATAAATTTTATCCAGGTTCGTAAACTTTAATTCATGCTTATTGATCGTCACCGTTTCTTCTTTACTTGTTGCAGGAAGTAAGTTGGTTTTATTATTTGCTGATACCTTTTTTGATACAGATTTTTTTGCCGAAATTTTTTGTTTTGTTGAAGCCGCTGTTTCTTCTTTAATTATTTTTTTAGCTTTTGTCATAGCATTTTTTTTAATGGAATTTTGTTTCTGATTTTTAACCGGAGAGGAAACAATCTTTTCATCCTTTTCATTCTTTGCATCTTTATCTTCTCTTAGGCCAAGAAAGATCGGGTGTCGTAAAACTTTTTCTTCTGTCCATTCAGAAAATTTTACTTCGCATACCAATTTTGGCTTAAGCCATGTAGCAGGCATGTTGGTCACAGGTTTCTTTTCGAAAGGACATTTATCTGTAATAAGCGGTTGAAATTTTTCATAAAGCTCTTTTAATTTTTTTTGATCTATTCCTGACCCGCTATGTCCAATATATTTTAATTCTCCCTTAAAATATTTGCCTAATATCAATGCGCCAAAATATTTACGGCTCTTTCGTGGCTCAGTAAAACCGCATATAATTGCCTCGAGTTGTTGATTATTTTTTACTTTCAGCCAGTTCTGGCTTCTGAATCCAATTGCATATTCACTATCCGCTCTTTTAGCAATTATTCCTTCTAACCCTTTTTCCAATGCTGCCTTAAAGAAAGCGATGCCTTCTTTTGCTATATGATCGCTGTAGCGAATGATCGATTGATCTTCCGGCAAAATACTTTGCAATATTGCTTTGCGCTCAATAAGAGGAAGGCCGGTCAGGTCTCTGCCATTATACCATAGTATGTCGAATACATAATAAACAAGGTGAGCTGCTTTAGCATTTTTTACAAAACCCTGCAATTGCTGAAAATCAGCATGGCCCTTATCATTGATTGCTATGATCTCCCCATCTACAATTGCATTTATTTTCCATTCCTTCAAGGCTTCAGCTATAGATTTAAATTTTTCGTTGAAAGAAAGTTCATTACGGGATCGTATATCCACTTTACCATTTTCTAAGTATCCTATAGCTCTATAACCATCCCATTTTATTTCATAAATAAAATTTTCATCATCAAAGGGGCGGTCAGTAAGTGTAGCCAGCATGGGTTTGATATTCTTTGGAAAAGGAGTTTTTTTCCCCTTAGCTAAAAGATTTTCAATATTCGTGGAATTTTTGTGAGGGCTTTCTGTTTCGTCATTTGATCTTTCCTGTAGTTTTTTTTTAATAGGCCTTATGACTTTGCTTTTAGAAATGCCGTTTGATTTGCGGGAGCTTTCCCAAATATTCTTACTTGTTTTAGCTATTTGTTCTATCGTTTTTCGGGACACAACCGATTTATCTTTTACTGTAATATCTTCTGACGTTGCATATTTGTCCCTATGCTTTATGAGCAGCCAGCTATTTTCCCCACGATAACTTGTTTTCACCAGGGCAAATTCACCTTTTAGCTTTTTGCCATGCATTACAAATTTTAAACTACCTGCATATAATTGTTTTAATAATGTTTTTTCATTTTCCTTTTTATTTGTTGAAACATTTTCTAAAGGTTCATATGTTCCTTCATCCCAAACGATCACTGTACCGGCTCCATAATTTCCTTGGGGAATAATGCCTTCAAATGTCCGATAGTCATAAGGGTGGTCTTCCACCATCATTGCAAGATGTTTAATAGAAGGATCCATCGATGGCCCCTTTGGCACAGCCCAGCTTTTTAATACTCCACCCATTTCCAATCTGAAATCATAATGAAGATTGGTAGCAGCATGCTTCTGCACCACAAAGTGAAGGGCATTGTCTTTATTTGCTCCTCCTGTCGGTTCAGGACTGTCTTTAAAGTTTCGTTTTTGTTTATACTGTACAAGACTCATGTTTTCAATTTAGCAATATAAACTGAGGCAATAACTGATCTTTATCAGGAGGCCCTGTTATCATTGGCTGAAATACTTTCAATAAGATCTTTTACCTGCTCCGGAGTCCTGTTAATTTTTTTCGATAAATGTTGCAATAACTCATGCTCCTTTCCTGGTTTATAATCAAGATCTTCGTCTGTGAGAGTAATATCATTTTCTTTTAATCTCTCTTTTACCTCCTGCCAGGGAGCCTGCAATTTGAGTTTATCATTTGCCATAAACTGAATGGTTTCAATATTCAAGCCATTTCTTTTCATAAAACAAAAAAGCTGCCTCAATTGTATTTTTCACCTTTCGGTCAGAATAAGCATCAAAGTTTTTTGTTGCTTATTCGTGAGTGAAATTTACTTTTTGCGACAGCTTATATATAATAGACCTTCTTACTAATGCGCCGGAGACGGCGTATAGGAAGCAGGAGAATGTTTTCCTTCCTTTATTTCCTCTATCATTTTTTTATTGAATGCCGGCAGATCTTTCGGACTACGGCTTGTTATTAATCCATTGTCCACTATCACTTCTCTATCTGCCCAATGCGCACCAGCATTTTCAATATCAGTTTTTACAGATGGATAAGAAGTCATATTACGGCCATCGATCATTTCTGTTTCAATTAATAATTGCGGACCATGACAAATAGCGGCGACCGGTTTTCCCTGTTCTAAAAATTGTTGAGCAAACTCTACACTTTTTTCATTTGTCCTAAGTTTATCAGGATTAAGAACACCGCCGGGCAACATTAATGCATCATAATCATCTGCATTGGCTTGTTCTATATTAACATCAACAGGCAGCTCAATTGTCCAATGATCATGATTCCATGCTTTTACTTTATCTCTTTGCGGGGATACGATGTCTACTTTGGCCCCGGCAGCTTCCAATTCTTTTTTCGGACTTGTAAGTTCTACCTCTTCAAAACCGTTTTCAGTAAGAATGGCTACTTTTTTTCCACTTAACGTTGCCATAAATAAAAAATTTAAAATGAATATTGGGTTCTGGTTTTGTATTCAAGAACAATACCACCTCTTAAAATGGTGGAAAAATAATTTCTCTTTAATCTCTTTATCTTTCCATATCAATTATAACTGACTAATGAAATATAATCGGGTTGTAATTTTTTTATTAATGGCCATCCTGACATGCAATCGTTGTTCACATAAACCTTATGCAACAACTAACAAGAATTATAAGAAACAGGCAAAATCTTATGCCAAGATATTAGCTCAATATCCCGTGCAAGACTCAGTGATCAATGCCCCTTATTGGATAGGCACTACGAATTTCAATATGCGCAAACCCAACTTTATCATACTGCATCATACTGCACAGGATAGCTGCGGTCAAACATTAAAAACTTTTACAACTGTAAGAACAGCCGTAAGTGCTCATTATGTTATTTGCAAAGACGGAACGATACATCACATGCTGAATGATTATCTGCGTGCATGGCAGGCCGGTGTAAGTAAATGGGGAAATGCAACAGACATCAATTCACTTAGCATTGGAATCGAGATTGATAATAATGGATTTGAGCCATTTTCTCAACCACAGATCAATAGCCTGATCGGTCTGTTAGGCAGATTAAAGAAAGCTTATAATATTCCTGTAGCAAATTTTATCGGGCATGCCGATATTGCACCGGGACGTAAAGTAGATCCCAATAAATATTTTCCATGGCAAAAGTTGGCTGAGAATGGATTTGGATATTGGTATGATACAACCGGCGTACAGGTACCGTCTGACTTTAATGCCATGAATGCTCTGCGTATTATTGGCTATGATATAAAAATTCCGGAATCGGCTATTCAATCTTTTAAGCTTCATTTTGTACAACAGGATAGTACAAAGCTGATCAATGAAGAAGATAAAAAGATATTGGTTGACCTGGTTAAGAAGTATCAATAATTTTTTGACTTAATTAATTGTACTGTTATGGAATTTGGACGTGTAGATGCAAATGAACTAAATAAGGTAGATTTCAGTTTGCCAAAAGAACCTGACTTTAATAAGAAAGTATTAAAAGGGAAACCCGCTAAGAATCCGAAAGTATATCTCGGTTGTGCTAAATGGGGAAGAGTTGAATGGGTTGGCAAAATATATCCACCCAAAACAAAGGAAAAAGATTTTTTGCAACATTATGTAGAACATTATAATTCCATTGAATTAAATGCTACTCATTACAAAATTTATGGCGAAACAGGCATTCGTAAATGGGCCGAGAAGGCAAAAGGAAAAGATTTTGTTTTTTGTCCCAAGATGTATAAAGGCATTACTCATTTTGGTAGTTTAAAAGGAAAGGAGTTTATCACCAATGAGTTTTTCAGGGGAATAACAGCTTTTGAAAAACATCTTGGACCAATTTTCATCCAGGTTAGTGATTCATTTTCTCCAAAAAGAAAAGAAGAATTGTTTACTTATCTCTCTACATTACCAAAAGACCTGCAATTCTTTTTAGAAGTTCGTCACCCTGATTGGTTCTGTAATGAAAAAGAAAGAGAAGAACTTTTTAAATTTTTACGGGACCATGACCTTGGGGCTGTAATTACAGATACTGCAGGGCGTAGGGATTGTGCTCACATGCATCTCACTGTTCCCAAAGCATTTATTCGCTATGTCGGCAATAGCTTGCATAAAACTGATTATACAAGATCAGATGCCTGGACAAAACGAATAAAATATTGGCTTGATAACGGCTTACAGGAGCTTTATTTTTTCATGCACATGCACGATGAAGCTACATCACCTGAGTTAACTGTCTATCTTGTTGATAAGCTGAATAAGGCTTGCGGGCTTGATTTGATAAAACCGAAATTCATTAAGACCTTATTATAAAAAAGGCCAGCTCTTTAGAGAGCGGGCCGTTGCTAACCTATGAAAAACACCAAGTTTAATTATCTTAAAAATCCAATGCTTGCGTTCTGCGGTCTAATCGTTCATTTCGTTGCCGGCTTATAAGCTCCGATTTCACTTTATCCTGAAACTCTCTTTGAATTTCAAAAACTTTATTAGCTCTTTGTTCGTTAATGATCTCTTTGAATTCATTTCTGTAACGAACTCTTAATTCGGCGACCTTTAATTGAAGTATAGGCCTGTCGGCTATATTTTCTTTATGGGTTCTTCTCAGATCCTGAATGTAGCGAAGAAAAACAGGGCTGAATCTTTCTGCTTCGTTTTTTGTAAGGTTCAATCTTTTCTGAATGAATTCCTTCATTCGCTCCTGCAGCTTATCTCCGCGGTCATCATTATCCTGGGCAAATGATCTGAGACCAGTAACAACAAACAGGGTCAATATGAGTAAAATTCTTTTCATGTTTTTTAATTAACGGGTACATCATCTATAGCATCTGGATCAGCAGTCTCATCAAGAAATTTTTTCAATTCTGCATCAGGTACATCCTTCAATATATCCTTAGCATCAGTTTTAGTTTCATTAAAAGCTTTTTCTTCACCATTCAAACCAGCATCCGTAAACTGTTGTATAAAAGCTTTTAACTCTTCATCGCTTGTTTTCTTTATTTCTTTATCAACTGATTTTTCCAGTCTTGCCAATTTCTTTTCAGCCGTATTGTTTACCTTATTACTTACAAATAAATAACCACCCAAAGCTATAACGCCTGTTAACATGGCAGCCGTTGCATACCTGTACCATTTACGGCTTGTTATTGAAATTACTTTTGTTTCTTTTTTTGGTGTATTTAATAATTGAAAATAATTCTCCGGAACATGATAAGGCATTTGTTTTTTCAAACCACTCAACAGCGGGGATATACTTTCTAATTCTTCTTTTGGCGATTGATAATTCTTGCTTTCACGAACAAGCTTCATCATTCTTTCTTCCAAATTCTCAAAATAACCTACCGGAACAGAATAAGGGATCACTCTTGAAATTTTATTCAATTCTACTGACAAATATGCCAACTCTTCAGAAGCATTGGAAGCATCCATAGCTTTGATACGATCAAGCATTATTGCAGGCAACGATTCAAAATAACCTGTTGGAACTGAATAAGTATTTTGTAATGGCATATTCGCCAGCGAACTTTCCAGTTCTTTCAATTCTTGCAATATGTTGTTGCTCTGGGTCATTACGTTTAGTGAGACGAATTTAGCTCCTTAAAGTTTAATGATTTAGCATGTAATCCTCAATTTTTTTCACCGCATGGTGATAGCTTGCTTTAAGAGCGCCTTCGCTGGTTTCAAGCACCCGGCTCATTTCCTCATAGGGCATTTCATCATAATATCTTAGGTTAAAGACAATTCTTTGTTTTTCAGGCAATTGCTGTATGGCCAATTGTAGCTTCCATTCAATTTTATTGGCGTCAAAGTACTTATCGGCCTTGATCTTATTTTCCAGGCCGCTTTCTACATCATTCATACTTACCGATGATCTTTTTTTCTGCTGTTCGATGTAGGTAAGGCATTCATTCGTAGCTATACGATAAAGCCAAGTATAAAGCTGGCTGTCTTCCCGAAAATTTTCGAGTCCGTTCCAAACACGGATAAGAACATTTTGAAGTACATCGTTTGCGTCCTCATGTTCGATCACCATGCGGCGTATATGCCAGTATAATTTTTCCTGGTATTTTTTAATGATGCTTGTATATGCTTTCTCTTTCGTAAATGGATTACGAAATTGTACCAGCAATTCGCTATCGCTTATTGTCGTCAGGGACATTGATGTGGGCTTAGGTTCGCTTAGAATATTGGTTTGATGATATGTTTAAATCATTTCCAATCCTTAAAAGTAAAAAAGCAGGTTCAATATTTAAAAGAACCTGCCTGATTATTTAAAAACAATCTATTAACTATTCTTTCTTTTTATTACTTTTTCCGCAGCAGCAACTATATCCGGAATATCCAAACCATATTTTTTCAATAGATCGGTAGGCTTACCACTTTCACCAAATGTATCTTTTGTACCAACATATTCAATTGGTATCGGTAAATGTTTAGATGCAACCTGCGCAACAGCATCGCCAAGTCCGCCAATAATATTATGTTCTTCAGCAGTTACTGCGCATTTTGTTTTACGGATTGAATTAAGAATAGCTTCTTCATCCAAGGGCTTGATCGTATGAATATTTATTACTTCAACGCTCAATCCTTTTTCCTGTAAAATAGCCCCGGCTTGTATGGCATTCCATACCAGGTGGCCGCAGGCAAAAATGGAAACATCACTTCCTTCACTGAATATTTGTGCTTTGCCGATTTTAAAATCTTCTTCTTTGGTAAATATTGGCCAAATAGGACGACCGAATCTTAAATAAACCGGCCCAACATAATTTGCAATGGCAATGGTAGCTGCCTTTGTTTGATTATAATCGCAGGGAACAATTACGGTCATGCCCGGAAGCATTTTCATCATACCAATATCTTCAAGTATCTGGTGTGTAGCGCCATCTTCACCCAATGTAAGTCCTGCATGTGATGCACAAATCTTTACATTTTTGCCACTGTATGCTACTGATTGACGTATCTGGTCATATACTCTTCCGGTTGAAAAATTTGCAAACGTAGTGGTGTAAGGAATTTTTCCGCCGATCGTTAATCCTGCTGCAATGCCAATCATATTTGCTTCAGCAATGCCGCATTGAAAATATCGTTCAGGAAATTCTTTAATGAATTGTTGCAATTTAAGAGAACCCGCCAGATCAGCAGTAAGAGCAACAATATCTTTATTTTTTCTTGCTATTTCAACGATACCATCGCCAAATCCGCTGCGGGTATCCTTATTACCTGTTGATTGAATTTCTTTAAGCATGCGCAAATGTAAGCGTCAATGAGCAATCGGCAATAGGTAATGAAGAGTAGATAAAACCAACTATAAATTTTGCCCATTGCCTGTTGTTAATTCAACTCACCCGGGCTTCTTGAAAACACTGTCTCATCGGCTTTCAGTCTTCGCTCCCATTTCCATGCGGTCGCCATCATTTCATCCAGAGAATATTTTGGCTCCCATCCCAGCAATTCTTTTGCAAGATCATAATTGGCATAAATGGCGACTACATCACCGGGTCTGCGTGGACCGATCTCGTAATTTAATTTTACACCGCTAACTTTTTCAAAAGCCTGGATAGCTTCGAGAACAGTTATACCCTGCCCGCTTCCAAGATTAAATACTTCGCAAGATTTTGTGTTCTTCGCATCCTCTACGTATTTCAATGCCAATGTATGAGCATGGGCCAGGTCGCTGACATGGATATAATCCCGTACGCATGATCCATCACGGGTGGGATAATCATTACCATGCACATACATTTTTTTAATTCGACCAATAGCTGTTTGTGTTATAGCAGGAACCAAGTTTTGTGGTTTACCAACCGGCATTTCACCAATGATTGCAGAAGGATGAGCACCGGCCGGATTAAAATACCGCAATAAAATGCTTTGCGTATCGGAAATTTTAGAAAATTCATTAATGATCTGTTCACTCATTTGTTTTGTATACCCGTATGGAGAAGCTGCAGGTTTGGGAGGAGTGTTTTCTGTTACAGGTACTTTATCAGGATTACCATAAACGGTACAGGAAGAAGAAAAAACAAAGTAAGAGGTTTTAAATTCCTGTACACATTTTAATAGATTGATCAGCGAGTTAAGATTATTTTCAAAATATAATAAAGGCTGCTCTACTGATTCACCAACTGATTTATAAGCTGCAAAATGAATGATGCCTTTGATATCATTTTCCTGGAAGATGGCAAATGTGTCATCGAAATTGCAGAGATCAACTTTATAATTCTTTATTTTTTTACCGGTAATAAGCTCGATGCCTTTCAGCACACCTGCATTTGATCTTGAATTATTATCAACAGATATAACATCATACCCGTTTTCAACAAGATCAACGATAGTATGTGAACCAATATATCCGCAACCTCCTGTAACAAGAATTTTTGCCATAATAATTACGGCAAATATAGGCGAGCTTTTTTTGACAAAAGAAGAATGAATTTAACTGAACAGGCTGACGATATAATACACACCCATTGCTAACAAAGCGCTGATGGGAATGGTTAGTATCCAGGCCCAGAGAAGATTGAAAGTAACACCCCAGCGAACAGCAGATAAACGTTTGGTGGCGCCAACTCCCATGATTGAACCAGTTATTGTATGCGTTGTACTGACAGGAATTTTTAAAGCTTCTGTTACAAATAAAGTAACGGCTCCGGCAGTTTCAGCAGCTACTCCTTCAAATGGAGTTACTTTAGTGATGCGGGTTCCCATTGTTTTTACGATCTTCCATCCACCACTCATTGTTCCTAAAGAAATGGCTGTATAGCATGAAATAGGTACCCAGGCAGGCATGTGACCGAAATCAGCAATATTGCCTTCAGCAATTAAAGCAGCAGTAATTATTCCCATTACTTTCTGTGCATCATTACCCCCATGACCAATACTGAAAGCTGCGGATGAGACCAATTGCAATCTTTTAAACCACTTATGTGCTTTTACAGAATTCATTCCACTGAGATATAAAGAAAAGACAGCCATTACAACAATGATAAATGCAAGCAGTATCCATTTAAAATTAGCTGAATAAAAAATAACTTTCATGGCGTATGATTCGTAGTGTGTCTTAAGTTTTGTGGGATCGAATTCAAGATTTTTATATAAGAATAAACCAACAAGAGCTATAACGAGTAAAGAAAATATTTTAGGACCAGGGCCTTTTTTAAATGAGAAAATAAACCACAAGGAAAAAATAAACGCCATGATCATACCCACTAAAGGAGCTAATAAAATAAAAGAAGCTGTTTTGATAACCGGGGCTGAATTAACAGCACTGAAACTTCCTGCATGTGCAATAGCTGCTCCTGCAAATCCACCGATCAATGTATGAGAAGAAGATGATGGGATACCCGACCACCAGGTAAGCAGGTTCCAGATAATAGCTGCTATTAATCCCGAAAAAACTACATTAAGCGTTACCCATTCATGCTTTACTGTTTTAGAAATAGTATCTGCTACACCATGATCCTTAAAGATTAGGTAAGCGACAAAATTGAATAAGGCTGCCCATAATACTGCCTGGAAAGGAGTTAATACTTTTGTTGAAACTACTGTAGCTATTGAATTAGCCGCATCATGAAAGCCGTTGATATAATCAAAAATTAAAGCCAGCGCTATAATGATGATCAGAAAAGTGGTCATAAAGTATATGAGCAAATGATCAAATGTGCAGATACAAATTTGATCACCGGCATATTTAAGCGTATTTAATAATAATAGATTCTATCACATTGCTTGCGTCTTCACATTTATCTGTAACAATTTCCATTACCTGATATATCTCTCTTTTCTTGATCACTTCTTTAGCATCTGGTTCTGTAGCGAACAACTTTTCAATGCTCATATCAAAAATATCATCAGCCTGGTTCTCGATGCTGTTGATCTTTACCAATGCTTCAGTAATGTTGCGCATATTCTTCATATCTCTTAACTCCCTTACTGCAATACTAACCTGCTGAGTGCTCTGCTCAATTAATTCAGAAAATTTTTGCATGCCGGTATCATTTGGATTTACCCGGTAAAAATTTATCTTTTTTGCAGCAGCATACACATAATCGGCAATATCATCAAGCGATGATGCGAGATAATGAATGTCTTCCCGATCAAATGGTGTTATAAAGTTGCGACCTAATTCGGTAAACACACTATGCGTGAGCTCATCATTGGCATGTTCGAGATCCTCAACCTGTATAATAATAGAAGCCCGTTTATCAAAGTCAGTTTCTGCAACTACTTCTCTTAGTTGGGTGCCCATCTTAGCTACATTATCGGCTACTTTTTCAAATAGCTCGTAAAACACTTTGTTCTTCGGCATGAAGATCTTTAGAAAAGAATTGAGTGCCATAGATTTTTAATTTGTTCCGATCCTATGTTTTATCGGAAGATTTGCGAAAATACCGGCTTAAGGATAGGTGGTTTCCAGGGAAAGGAGAATTAATAATTAATTAATATTAAAATAAAATTAGGGTAACCTTTCAATAACAAAGACTTTATATTGCAGAAATTTTTATACAGTGAATCTATTGCCTGCAAATTCGATTTTGCCCAGGGTTTTTATAACCTGCTGCCTGTTTATTTTCTTTTCAAACAATGCATTTTCCCAAAGATACCTTGCTGATCTTGACTCTTCCTTTTTTATTAAAGATACTGTCCGTCCTTTTATTAAAAGATTTGAGAACCTCCGGATTGGCGGTTACATGCAGCCTCAATTCCAGGTAGCAGAAGCGGATGGAGCCCAATCTTATGCCGGAGGTAATTTTGCTCAATTCTCTCAAAGCAGGTTTATGCTTCGGCGTGCAAGAGTTAAGATCGATTATTTGCTCATGACAAAACAACGATTACCACAAGCGTTATTTACTTTCCAGGTAGATGCAACAGAAAGAGGAGTGATCGTCCGGGATATGTTTATCCGGCTATATGAAACAAGTAAAAACAATTTTTCAATGACGGCTGGTTTTTTTGCAAGACCCTTTGGATATGAAGTAAATCTTGGCTCATCATACAGAGAAACTCCTGAAAGAGGGAGAATGTCGCAGATATTAATGCCGGGAGAAAGAGATCTTGGAGTAATGTTCGCATTTGAACCGCAACAAAAATCGAACAAACTTTATCATTTAAAATTAGATGCCGGATTTTTTAATGGCCAGGGAGCGTCGGGCACTACCGATTTTGATAGTCATAAAGATTTTATCAGCAGGCTTACTATTAAACCGTATACTTTTAATAATATAGAACTAAGCGGTGGACTTTCTTTTTTACGTGGCGGATGGAAAAACGGAACTAAATATATTTACGAAACAACAACTGCTACCAATGGAGATAAATTATTTACTGTCGATTCATCAATATCAAATCTTGGGCGGTCATCGCCCCGCCATTATTACGGAGCGGATGTACAATTTAAAATTAAACATGGCTGGGGAGAAACAGAATGGAGAGCAGAATATTGGTTTGGAACGCAGCCCGGTACTGCAACTTCAACTACTAATCCCGGAACTCTTCCTAATTCTAACGGCCTTCCCTTGCCAACCTTTGTAAGACATTATGATGGAGCTTTTTTTTATTTTCTTCAAAATATTATCAATGCAAAAAACCAGTTGGTTTTAAAATATGATTGGTATGATCCCAATATCAAAGTGAAAAAGACAGAGATCGGAAGGGCAGGTACGAATCTTACTTCAGCTGATATAAAATTTTCAACCCTTGGGTTTGGTTATGCCTATTATTTCAATCCTCAAACCAAGATCATTTTTTATTATGAGTTGGTGAAAAATGAAGACACCGCTCTCAATACTTATACAACAGATCAAAAAGATAATGTGTTCACTTGCCGGCTTCAGTTTCGTTTCTGATACCGGTAACATTCCGGTAACATTGTGGTCACAATTGCTTAACCTGTCAGTAACATACCGATAACCTCGGGAGTATTCCTTTGCCGGAAACTTACTGATATGTATTCCAGGCTGCGATTGATTTTTTCTATCTTATTTTTTGGTATTGTTTCGTTTACACAGGCACAAACCATAAAACTCTCCGGTAAAATTTTAAATGCAAAAAATGAAGCGCTTTCTGGAGTTTCTGTAAAAATTGCAGGCGCCCAGGGTGGTACAACTACTGATATTGAAGGAAGATTTGCTTTAAATCTTTCTGTCGGGAAGAAGTATGAACTTGAGTTTTCTGCCATTGGTTATGCAACAAAAACTATCAGCGATGTAGAAGTCATAACCGGACAGGTAAATGAATTGAATATTGTTTTAGATGTGCAGGCAAAAACGGAGCAAAACGTTGTGGTAACAACTACCCGATCCTCTGCCCGAAGAGAAACCATAGCTTCTTCCATTTCATTTCAAAAAAATACCAATACAGTTGCACAAGTTGTAAGCGCTGAATCTATTCGCCGCTCTCCCGATAAAAATACAGGTGAAGTTTTAAAAAGAGTGCCCGGTACTTCATTACAGGAAGGTAAATATCTTATTGTACGTGGATTAGCCGACCGGTATAATCAAACCATGCTAAATGGAATTCTATTAAGCAGTACAGAACCTGATCGTAAAACCTTCAGCTTTGATATTCTTCCATCTTCTATCATAGATAATATTGTTATCAATAAAGCATTTGTTCCTGAATTCCCGGGCGAATGGGCTGGTGGTTTAATACAAATTAATACCAAAGATGTACCTGTAAAAGACTTTTTCAATGTTCAGATAGGAACAGGGTTTAATACAAAAACTATTGGTAAAGATTTTTATGAATACAAAGGAAGCAACACCGATTTCTTAGGATTTGATAATGGATTCAGGGCTTTACCAGCTGACTTGCCATCTAAATCTGATTTCGCGGCTTTATCAAAGTTAGAAAAAACAACCTATGCAAAAGAATTTAAAAATATCTGGAGCACAAACAAAATAAGTTCAGCTTTTATACCTGCATTAAATAAAACCATTGCATTTGATTTTGGATTTAATAAAAAATTTGGCAATAACAGTTTTGCTGCTGTCTTTGCTGTTAACTATAACAGGAGTAATAAAAGACTGGTATATAAAAACCAGGTAAACACAGTACAGAATGATGTGGCCAATACCAGCTTTGACTATGATAATATTAAATACAATAAAGAAGTTTTAGGTGGTGCTTTAGCCAACTTCACCCTTCAGCTTGGAAAGAATAATAAGATTTCCATTAA
>Ga0105247_10001143_pt1 | contig 19662 bp, 10 predicted proteins | sample KBSS24metaG_FD_81519 | JGI IMG/M metagenome (GOLD analysis project Ga0105247, IMG submission 81519) | Switchgrass rhizosphere microbial communities from Kellogg Biological Station, Michigan, USA - KBS S2-4 metaG | ecosystem: Host-associated > Plants > Roots > Rhizosphere > Soil | place...
CTTACGTGCGATCCGTGGCATGCAGTTCTGATGGACGTTTGATTGCGTCAGGAAGCAACGATTTCACAGTTAAGGTCTGGGACGTTGACTCCGCGCGGGAACTGTACAGTCTACAAAAACACAGCGGCCCAATCGTAGCGCTGGCCTTCAGCCCGGACGGTCGTTGGCTAGCGTCAGGAAGTGTCGACAAGACAATCAGGATTTGGGATCTGAAAACCGGAAGCGAAATAAAAACACTGAACAAGCACACGGCCCCGTTAAGTGTATTGACGTTCAGCAAGTCAGGCGATGTACTTGTTTCCGCTGCAGGTACGGAAGTGATTAGCTGGGAGACAAAGACATGGACCGATAAACAAACGTTTCGGCGTAACGCGGCGACAGTCACAGCGCTCGCCTTTGGCAACGATGAAACGACGATTGCCTCAGCAGCCAGTGATGGTTCAGTGCTGTTATGGCGAATTGGATCAGATCGCGAACGATACGTTTTGAAACATAACTTAGCAGTCGCCCTGGCCATTGTCTTTACGAACGACTCTCTGATGGCGATTCATTCGGATGGCGGTATCGATACCTGGGATCCTGAAAGGGGAATACAAAAAAAATCCCTGCCCGGTGATGCCAATCGTCAACAACTGGCCTTCGCCGTCTGCAGTCGTGATGGTTCCATCTTCGCTTCAACTACAGGCGACAGAATGCTGAGCACCAGGAACAGTGCTACTGGTGAAGTCGTGCAAAATTTCGAGAGTCATGCAACAGCGATTAATTCAATTGCCTTTAGCAGCGATCGTCGTTGGTTCGCTTCCGCCGCGGATGACTCTTCAGTGAGACTCTGGCAGGTTGCAAGTGGACGCGAACTTCCCAGACTTGTGGGCCATGCTGGCTATGTTAATACCGTGGCGTTCAGTCCTGACAGCAATTTGCTTGCCTCCGGAAGTCGAAGTGGTGAAGTTAAGATTTGGGACGTCAATAACGGTGCGCTGGCTTACAGTCTGCCCTTACAGACAACCGGCGTTAACAACGTTGCGTTTAGTCCGACCGGGAAATTGCTTGCAGTCGTCGGCATGGATCAGAAAATCGAAGTGTGGGACCTCGAGAAGAAGCAGGCGCGAACCTTGGCCGGTCACACAGCCGAAATAACGAGCGTTGAATTTGCCGGGTCGTTACTCGTCTCAGCAGGCCGGGATAAAACAATTCGAACCTGGAGCGTGGAGACTGGCGCACCTGTTAATTCCTGGGAAACACCGAGTGAGATTAATGGCATCGCTGTAAATCGAAATGCCGACCTGGTGGCAACTGCTAATGTCGACGGTACGATTAGAACCTGGGAGCTCAAGAGCGGGAGTCTGAAGAACACATTTAGTGGCCACGCCGCTCAAGCGTGGGCAGTCACATTCAGTCCGGATGGGACATCATTGGCTTCCACCAGCTCTGATCGCACATTGATAATTTGGGATCTCGAATCGCCTCACCGTTTTCAGCAATTGAACGCCGGGATCGACAAGGTCAACACTGTTGCTTACAGCACTGGTGGTAACTGGATTCTTACCGGAAGCGACGACGGCACAATTCTGGTATGGGAAACTTCGACTGGCCAGTTGACGGCTACTCTCGTTTCCGTTCCCGGCAGTGATGACTGGTTAGTTACAACACCGGATGGTCTTTTTGATGGATCGCCAGAGTCATGGGACTTAATGCTCTGGCGTTTTGAGCAGGGCACATTCAAGGTTGTTCCGGTCGAATCGTATTTCAATGAGTTTTATTACCCGAGTGTTCTGGCTGAGATTTTCGCCGGCCAAAAACCGAAAGCGATCGAAGATATTGCCCAAAAGGATCGACGGCAACCGTTGATTACCTTAAAAGCCAATGCAGATACTACCTCGCGCAACATTAACATTGAGATCGCGTTAAGTGCAGCCGCTCCGGATAAGGATCATCCGAACGATAGCGGTGCGCGCGATCTGCGCTTGTTTCGCAACGGTCTGCTTGTAAAAACATGGACCGGCGACTTACTGAAGAATGACAAGTCAGTCACAATTCAAAGCCCTGTTCCAATTGTGGCCGGAGAAAACAAGTTCACTGCTTACGCGTTCAATAGAGACAACATAAAAAGTTCTGACGCGAATCTTTTTGTTAAGGGTTCTGAAAGTCTAAAGCGACAAGGCACGGCTTACCTATTGCTGATTGGAGTCGAGCAGTATGAGAACCCTGAATATAACCTTCGCTATTCCGCCGCTGATGTTTCAGAAATGGAAGCACAGTTGAAAGCTCAACAGGAAAAGCTCGGCAGATACAATCCTGTCGTTACCGTGCCGCTTCTCAATGCTGACGCTACAAAAGCCAATATCTTGCTTGCGCTCGAACGATTGTCAGGTACTAATGCCGCGCCCCTGCATCGTGGTTCTCCAGCAGTGTTGGCGAGACTCAAGTCCGCTCAACCCGAAGATGCTGTACTGGTGTACTTTTCCGGGCATGGCGTCGCTGCGCGCAATCATTTTTATTTGGTACCGCATGACCTGGGCTATAAAGGTCCACGCAAGGCACTAAATGAAGCAGGTCTGGCTACCATACTGGAGCACGGCGTCTCGGATGAAGAACTGGAGACTGCACTTCAGCCACTCGACGCCGGTCGCCTGCTACTGGTCATCGATGCTTGTTACTCCGGGCAGGCAATCGAGTCTGCGGAGCGACGTCATGGCCCTATGAACACGAAGGGATTGGCACAACTCGCTTACGAGAAAGGTATCTACATACTAACAGCGTCGCAAAATATGGAAGTGGCGTTTGAAGCTGAGGCTTTCAACAATAGCTATCTCGCGTATGCCCTGCTAAAGGAAGGATTGAAAGAAGGACTTGCAGATATCAACAATGATGGAAATATTTTTTTGCAGGAATGGTTCGATTACGCAAACAAGCGAGTACCGCAACTTAGAAAGCAAATCCTTAAACGAAAAGAACTTGTAGAAGAGGAAGCAGACGAACAAAAGGTTCAACGACCGAGGGTTTTTTATACACGCGAAGAAGGTGCAAAGACTTTTCTGGTAGGGCGCCGAGTTCAAACCAACTGAATATGGGTTACTCCGACAAAACGATTGGCGGTCACGACACCTTCAGCGCTAAGACTGTGCCTGCCGCTCCAAACCCTCCCGATCGACGCATTAATACTGTGCTTGATGGCCGCTACCTGGTCGAGCGTGAACTAGGTCATGGCGGGTTCGGAACTGTGTATCTCGCTTCTGACAACAAGGTTATTTCACGCAAGATCGTAGTCAAAGTAATGCATAGTGAGGAGCTCGCTAACGACTGGCGCAAAAAGAAATTCCGACAAGAGCTCGAAGCACTCGCAAGAATCAACCACCCGAGTGTTATTGGCGTTCTCGACTCCGGCGAAACTCCTGACGGGTGCCCATACATCGTAATGCAATATATCGATGGAGTGAGTCTTCGTTCATTACTTACTCCGGAAGGTTTGCCTTTTGCCAGAGTCGCGAACTTGATCAAACAGATAGGCAGGGCTCTGACGGCTGCACATGAAGCCGGGATTCTTCACCGCGATCTAAAACCTGAAAACATTATGGTGCAGACGAGCCAGGACGAAGAATATGTGAAGGTGATCGATTTCGGTGTTGCCAAAGTACGGAACTCTATTATCGATACTTCAACAGCCAGGGATGTGGCCGTCGGAACGATTGCTTACATGTCACCAGAACAACTCAATGCTCAACCGGTAATTCCAGCGAGTGACATCTACGCAATGGGAATCATTGCCTACGAAATGTTAACCGGCAAGAGACCGCTCAACCCGGAGTCGTCATATCAACTGCTCGACATGCAAAAATTGGGAGTTCGTGTTAAGCCATCGGATCTGAGGACGGGCTTATCTGGGAATGCTGAGAAAATTATTTTGAAGGCTTTGTCGTACAACCCGGAAGAGCGTTATGAACGTGCGCGTGATTTTGGTGATTCGCTTTCCAGCGCGTTGCTGCAGGACGATGAACAAACCCTACTTGCGCCGAGAAAGAAGTCAACTGAACATACTTTAGAAACTGCACACGTTCTCTTCGTGGACATCGTTGGTTATTCAACCCTGGTAATAGATGAGCAGGCAAGACAACTAAAACAACTTCAGTTAATGGTATCAGCCACTGCGGAATGTGGCAGCGCAAAAGACGGCCATGAACTGATAGCCATTCCTACTGGGGATGGGATGGCGCTGGTCTTCTTCAACCATCCGGAAGCACCCGTACGGTGTGCCGTTGAATTAAGCCGCGCACTCAAAGCAGCACCACAAATATGCTTACGGATGGGCATCCACAGCGGTCTCGTCTATCGAGTGGCGGATATTAAGAACAACATGAATGTTGCCGGAGGCGGTATCAACATTGCGCAGCGCGTGATGGATTGCGGCGATGCCGGCCACATCCTGTTATCCAAACGTGTCGCCGATGATCTTGGACAGTTAGCTCGCTGGTCAGGGTATCTTCACGATCTTGGTCCTGCGAAAGTCAAACATGATGTAGTTCTGCACGTGTTCAATCTCTTCGGCGATGAGTTTGGAAATGGTGAAGTGCCTTTGAAATTCCGCAAAACTGAAACTCACCCCTCTATAAAGAAAGCTACGATCATTATAGCTGCCATTGTGATCGTAGCCGTTCTGGGCGCAACTGGCCTTTATTTGTACAAGCGACAGCCTGCATTAACACCAACTTCGAACAACACGCCAACAAGTAAGGCAACACCTGCAACCGGCCGACAACGGTCATTAACTTACTGGCTAACTTATCAGAAAATGCGCAACGGGAAACCGGACAGCGAACTAAGACAGTCCGCCGGAAATGACATTTTTGGTAATAATTGGAGGTTTCAATTCAATCTCACACCTGGTGAAACGGGTGCTATGTACTTAGTAAATGTTGGTCCAGGAAAAAATCAGGCCCAGGAATACAATATCCTCTTCCCGCTACCTGGTGTGGGACAATCGGATCCGAACTTGGAAGCGAACAAGTCATTCAAAACCGACTGGGCGCGATTTGTGGACCAAACGGGTGTCGAGCAAATATGGATCATCTGGTCGGTCCAACCTATCCGTGAGCTGGATGAAATCTTTAAGCATGCTTCGTTGACGCGCGGGGTAGTCACTAACTCTGACGACATCGCAAAGCTTCAGGCTTACCTTAAATCATCAAATTCCGATGTAATTCACGATAAGGAAAAGAAGCAAACGTTTGTAAAAGGAACCGGCGATATTTTGGTGAATCTTGTCGAATTGACTCATGAGGCCAACTAAGAGAAGAAACTATGACTGTTAGACCTTTTCTCAGAGCGATAGTTGTTGGAGTCACGCTTTTAAACGTCATCCTTCCGTCCCCGGTTAGGTCACAGGACGATGATTCCAAAGCCATCAAAGCTGAAGTCTTCCTTAAAGAACGTCCGATCAACAGTGCGCCTTCAAAAGCGAGGTACCGGCCCGCTGTGAAGTCGACGCAACCACCTGCCTTAACGCCGCCGAGCGGGATGGTGCTTGCCGAGATCGGCCTAACAATCTGGCGATATCGAGAGGCCACAGGAATTGACAAAACGAAGGAACTCGTCGAAGAAGATGAGGGTCAAGAGTGGATCCTCGAACGAATCCCGGAAGGAACACTACTGTCGCCGGGACAAAAAATACGACTGAGCATCGAATCACTGTCCAGAACAGGGTATCTGTACGTAATCAGCCGCGAAGAGTATGCGGACGGAAGTGTTGGTGCACCAAGACTGCTTTTCCCAACGCAAAAGTCAGTGGATCGCATCAAGGTTGAACCAGGCCGTCTGACCTATATTCCTTCGGCGACTGGCCGCTTTCGAATTAAACCAAGCGAGAGTGCAAAACCTCACGTTGGCGAGTTGCTCACCATTATCGTTTCTCAAAAGCCATTGATCGATGCCAGTCAACTTAAGCCTCAAGCGATCGCCTTGCAACCTGACCAAATGAATCAATGGCTCAATCAATGGAAGACCAAGATCGCAAAGTTTGAGATGGTTGGGGGCGCGGGAAAAACTATGACTGCAGCGGAGCAGACAGCAGCAAAACTTGAATCGCCCTTGATGTCACAGGGTGATCCGGTTCCCCAAACAATCTATCAACTGATTGTGAAACCAGAGGATCCTCTACTTATCGTATTGCCCTTGAGATTCGTCAGATAACGCCATACAGTCGGCGACATCTGTGAAGGGATTAGAGACCCCGTACTATTGAACTCACCTGACACGGGTGAACAACATCATCGAAAACACAACGTCATCGAAAACATTGACTTTTACTAAGGCTGAGCATATTCTCACGCCCGCATTCAAAGGCTGACTCCCACTACCCGTTAGTCCTTGCAGTCTCGCTTTCTGTCCAGCCTTTGGGTGCGTTTCAATAAACATTTAGAGCAGTATTCGGTACTTCATCGGTGTGCAGTTCTGGGTAAAATCTAACAAGTGTACGCCTTAAAAGAGAACCATGAAGGACGTAACTACCACTTTTTCGGGATCGTGATCGCGTATCTACTTTCCGGCCTCGTCGGGGTTGTATAGCCTGACGTTTTGGTCCAGCAGCCTCAAGGGTGTCTCGCAGACTATTTATGGTGCTAAGTCTGATTTAAGCCTTTCCATCGTAGTTTCTTCCGGCGGTGTCGTCGTCTGTCTTCAACTGAATGCGATCCGCTTCCTTTTCTACGAACGACTCTTATGCAGGGCGAAGAAATTGACCCTAACATCTTTAAGTTAATGGTGAAACAAAAAACCTCGCAGCATTTGGTAGGAAAGTTGTCAGTGACTCTCAACCCACCGAGGACAAATTAGAATGTTAAAAATCATCTTGGGAATGTCTTTGTTTATCTCCTGTTCGAGCGTTGTACAAGCGCAGCCGCAGACGCTGACAAGGGAGCAGAGCAATATTGAGAAATTTTCTGCCAAGTCCGGAACTTTGATTGAAAAGCAATTTGTGGACATCGGGACTATAAAAGGAGTCAAGGTTCAACTGCTCATCATTACCGATATGATTGCTAGCACAAAAGTGTCAGGTGTGCGCATGGAGTATGTCGCTTCGAGTCGATATACCACCGATGCGAAGATAACGTTTCTTGATTCAGACGAAGTAGATGGACTCATCAAGTCAATAAATATTTTGAAATCGAAGGTATTAAATTCGACTAGAGATAACTACACGGAAATTGTTTTTAGGAGCCGCAGCGGATTTGAAGCTGGAGGTTATTTTAGTGAAGCTAAATGGACAACCTTCGTTAAATTGGAGAGGTTTGACAAGGATTCCTACGTGTTCATGAAACCCGAAGACTTCGATAGTTTGCTCGCGCTCCTGCAACAGGCAAGGCCGCGAATTCTGTAATCGCCAGCGTGTTCTCTTCCGAAAAATTTGAAATGCTCATAGCAGTACGATTATCCCGAGGTCCGAGCTGTGACGGTATTGTGACGGGAATTCAGATAAAGGGACATGCGGGCGATATAGCTGCATATAGAATCATCAAAAACCCCCAATAAACCGTTATGGCTGCAACCTGTTTTAGTTAATAGAGTTGAGAATTTGCGTGTTTTCGGATTATGAATCCCACGCTCTAACCAACTGAGTTACCCCACCGTGTGGTCGTAGTATAACAATGTACTGTAGATGCTGTATCCTAGATACTGGCATGCTTGTCCTTCACAGGATTATGAGAAGCAGGAGATTAATAAAGCCTCGAAGAATTCAGATGAACTCGTCCGAGGAATCTTTGCCGCTCATTGTTACTCCGAACACAGTGCCGCAATCTACTCGGCCATCAGTAGCGGACCGACTCCGCTGGCGCTGAGCGCTGCGTTTAGGTTTGGGAACAACGGGAAAAAGCTTATGGATGTCATACCCTCTGATGACGTGCAGGATTGGCAATCATCAATCATACCTGGATCACTATTGCAGCTTGAGTGCGGAATCGCAGGTACAACGCAATCACCCCAAGAGCATCCTTCTACTAGCTTCTCTGGAAGTTCTACTGTGATACTGGGTGCGGCAAGTAGCGCGGGAATGGAATCCATTTCTGAGACGATTGCTTCTTGGCGCGTACCTATGGATGCTCGTTCAGTTCGATTTTTTGATCGAGGATTTTTGATCATCGCATCAGTGAGATATTTTGGAGGCTTACACTCGGGCACGTATAATTCAAGAGCCGAAATTTTCATTAACGACAAAGTAGTCGATGGATTTGGACTAAGGGATAAGCCACCGAATCATTCAGATTACTTCCATCGCGCTCCTACACCTAATAACCTTCCAAACATTTTGCCTGTATCCAATTGCCAGACGGTATATGCTTGGCCGGTTTTAAGAGAAAAGCTTGTGCACTCTAATCACCAACTAGTTACGATCAAGATTGGTAACTATGTCAGATGGGATATTGATTACTTAGGCTTTTTCTTCAGAATATCCAACCCCCGGCATCATGTATTCTTAAGCCACAATTGGAATGACAAGCCTGTCGCTAGAAAGCTAGCAGATGATTTGCAAGTCCGTGGAATAAATGTTTGGGTGGATGAAGCAGAAATCAAACTCGGCGAGTCTCTTATAGAGAAGATCTGCGAAGCAATTGACAGTGTAGAGTATGTGATCGTCTTGTTATCTAAGAACTCTATTGGATCGAGCTGGGTGAAAAAAGAAGTAGACATAGCAATGAACCAAGAGATTGAAGGGAGGCGCGTCAAAGTTGTTCCAATACTTCTAGATGCTGTAGATCTTCCGGGATTCTTGAAGGGAAAGTTGTATGGAGACCTTCGTTCTATGGATCAATATGACAAGGTTCTTTCCCAGATCGAAACCATGGTACTCCTCAAATGAGCCAATAAGGCATGTTTGGCAGGTATTTCGTAACTTACTTCGTGCGCGAGAGAGTGTGATGAGGCTCCGCCGCGTCAACTAAGCCGTTGTAAGCCTCTCGCGGTTAGGGCCGCGAATGACCGGAGATTTGGAGGATTTTGACACATCCCCGAAACGCTTCGACTGATGAGAGATTAGAAGCTGCTGTCCAGATGGCGACACTGGTCCTTTCGTCAGACGCTCGGACGGGACACACGCCTACCTGATGGTTTTCTGCGTGAAGATTTTCGGAGTGATGATTTGGGCCACGTAAGAATTTCAGGGTTTGCCTCGACGCTGTTGCATATTTCAAACCAACTATCGAATACTCGGATCTTGTCACTCCCGTGGTTTGCATCCCCAAGCTGATATAACTCATAAGGCCGATCACCAGCCCAAAGATCCCCACGATCCCAACGACATATTCCTAGAAACAGGTAACGCCTATTGATCAACCCACCATGAACCGCGGGCATATGAGAATATCGGTGTACTTCAGATAACCAGTTGCGATCGCCTTCCCTATTCCGTTTCTCAAAGTACTGTAGGATGCGCTTGCGCGTTTCCTCTGCACTTGTCGGTGTCCATGCATCGTTAATTCGGTTTTGCTCTAGCCATTCCTTTGAGAGCATTGCAACCTGCAATTGCACTTTTACGGGATGCAAACCGGCTAACTCATCCTACACTCTCGGCAGCGTATTCCAGACATTGTACATAGTCATTCCAAGCCATTGAATTAATATTCCTTCCTTTTGGTCCACACACTCTTTGAGACACTTAACCATTTCGTCTTCGGCCTTGGCGACTGTTTCAAACCACATAGGTTTAGTGTGTACTACCTCCAACGCCTCGAGCAGTTGACCAGTCTTCTTAAACAAGACATCCACCTGCGCTGTAACTTGGTTTATTTGTTGGAGCCTTCGTCCCTCTGATGGACCGAGAGCCTCAATTTCCGTCCGAATCAGGGAACAAGCCGCACCTACGGCAGCAACCAGATTGCGGCTTGCTTGTGTAGATGAGTAACGAGCTACGGTCACGCCTTTTAGATCGGAGGGTAGTTGAAGTCTTTTATCATCACTGCAGACGATGAGTGCTCGTTCTCTGCCCAGGCTTCCCATGAATACTCCTAGTTCGAGGAGAACGTTGTCCCGCGCAGAGAGAGAGGATTCATTTCGACTGACCATTAAGTCATCTGGAGTAAGTACTAGTATGGCAAAATCGAATTGTTCAGTGGCCGCAAATATTGACTCGACTGTAGTTTTACCGATACCGAAAACGCCTTCATTCCAAACCGTCACGTCAGCATCATTAGATAACTGCATTTTTATAGCTTGTGCTATCTTGAGACCTTCCGATGAAGATCCGATAAAAACAGACGGCTTTCGCATTCATCGCCTCCTTACCATACTGGTTTAGACCGTTCAGGTTTATAACAAGCAAACAATGAATGCCTTGCCGCGTACGTCCAATAGGCGTACAACAGCCCGTGGCAAGGCATAATCTAGGCGCGCCCTTAGCGTTACCTGAATCCCAGTAATCGATGAGAAGTGATTCGCAGTCGGAAACGCAAGGAGTTCTCCTAAGCGAAGATACTGAAGCTACAAGGACAAGACGAAAACGGCGGTAGCTTAGTGCCAGGAGATGTTTCTGTCAACGCGATTCACCGTTAACGGATTGCGATCCGAAAGGGTATATGAACGGAGAAATCAGTGAGATAGCAATTACTTTGATCACTCTAAACTCTAAATATCTTTGGTCCACTTCCAGAAAGAAATCAGCTCTATTGTGAGATAAGTATGGACCAGTAGTTTCTGAAACCATACTATTTGTGACCTGCCGTCAACGTTCCCGTCAACCTTCAAAACTCACGTTGTAAGTAACTGAAAAGGCTCACGTTGTAAGCGTGAGCCCATTTACTGAGCCAAGCGGGGCACGTTTCTGGCGCAATCCCGCTACTTAGGCGGGACGTGAATTGCGAGGAGTTCACTGTGTAAGCGTCCATAAAAATACTGCCTCTGAGAACTAAGGATTAGTGAGTTGCGCGTTGGAATCGCGCCGGGCGCCACTTTTCTGGAGTCACACATCGCTAACTAGAAAAGAGTGTCTGAAAAGCTTGTGCCGTCTCCCGTTGACACTGTCCGCTTACGGGTGTATATACGACCCGCCAACGTTAGTCCCCGGCACCTTGCGTAATCCGGTTCGATATTTCGAGTTTGCCTGCTGATAAGCTGTTCTTGGCATTCACCAGGGATTACAATCCAATCGCATACAACAGCAGGTCTTTGCGGATTATTGACAGGACCTTCGTGGGTAGCTCAAGCAGTAATTGAGCGAAAGTCACTAGGCCTTCGTCTCGCGTTCGTTGCGTCACCAACATCCGACGCACTCAATTCAAGGGGGTAAGTTTCAGTGAAGATCTTAGTTCCCGGTCGACCCCATGAAGAAGCCGCAACACAGATATTGCGCTCTAGAGTCGGATTGAAGCCGGCTGCATATCTTTCCACTTACCGCAAACTATTGGCCGTATTAGGTGCTATTTTCTTAGGCACAGCGACTCTTGTCGGAATTTTATCATTCAGGAATAGCCCCGAAGTTCCCGTAGTCACCGCAATCCCAACTCAAACTAAAGTTCTTCAAGCCGCCAAGCCCGAAGCCGCTGTTGCATCTCAACCAATACCGGAACTAATAACGGATGCAACGAGTTCAACAGCGACTCTGATTGGTGACTTTGGTTTTTCCGTTGGTTCACCCGGTCAATCCATTGACACGTCGCCATCGATTAAAGCAAAAGAACCTGTTACTGCTCCTAAAGCAGAAGCCATTCCATCACCGGCACTGCCTGCAGTAGCCGAAGTTCCTAAACCCGCCCTGCAGCCTGCCACGGCCAGAAAAGAATTCGTCGACATCGCTGTCCAGCTGACCATCGAGGATGGACGTGTCGCCGGAGCCCAGATAGGTAATCGACAGCCAGGAGCAGAAGCATTCGAAGCAACTGCACTCCACATTGCCAGACAACGCCGCTATCCTCCAGGAACTTCACGCACGGAAACAGTCGTGGTCCGGGTCGCTAACCAGTTCTTGAGAAATGAACCATGAAGCATTTACTAATCCTCCTGATTGCGCTCTGTTCTTTCGCTTACACAAGCACCGCACAAACCAATGCCACAGCTACCGCAGTAGCTGGAGGCGCCAGCGGCAGCCGAGAACAAGATGGTTTGAAAGGTCCCGTTCGGCGGGTACGAGTTGAGACCGCAAATATCGTTACCCGAAACGGCAAGCAGGTGGAATTACCGAAATCCGTTGTAGAAGTGTCAACTTACGACGCGACGGGGCGAAAGATTGATTTCGTAGCTTACCCGGTTGAAGGTGCAACTGCCCCGGGCAAGGAGGAGTACAAATACGACGACAAGGGCAATATCGTCGAAATGACCCTGCGTGGTAATGATGGCTCAGTCCTCTCCCAAGAAAAATACACTTACGAACTTGATGAGTTTGGCAACTGGAAAAAAATGACCACTGCCATTGCCATCTACGAGAATGGGACCATCTCGTATGAGCCTACTCAGGTTACCTACAGAACGCTGAGCTACTACTATGGTCCAACGACAGTCAAGCCAGGTGTTTCTGCTGCACCTGTCACCGCACCTTCGAAGCAGCGTAGCGATGTTGAAGCGGTTCCAGTTGAAAATAAGCCCGCGGCAACGCAGCCGCAGCCGCCAGTCGTCGTATCGACACCACCCACAAACGTTACCGAGAAACCTGCTCCAGTAACACCCACGAGCACTGAAGTAAACGCGAGCAAAGAAGATGTAAACGTTCCGATTTTACGGATTTCTGAAGAGGTTCTAAGAAAAGCGGCGATTGCTCTTCCAGAACCGGAGTATCCCACGAATGCAGAGCTGGCAAGAGCCTCTGGTCCAGTTCAGGTGGAGTTGCTTATAGATCAGAGCGGGATTGTCACTGCGGCCCGAGCCGCTTCGGGTAATCCGATGCTCTTCGACGCCGCAACTTCAGCCGCACGCAACGCTCGTTTCTTAATGTCCGCTTTTTCAGATCGCCCTACCAGTGCATACAGTGTTCTCACTTACAATTTTTCACTGCCAGTCGAAGTGGCTCCGATTCCCGGTAACGCATCTCCGACCATCACTGGCGCGCGAGTGGAAAAACCAGCTTCTCCTGAGAACAGGCCAGCACCTGTATCGCTTACTGAGAGTACCAAGCCTGGTCCGGTGCCGGCTCCGGCCCCCAATAACAATCCAGGCCCAACGGAAACGAACTCGTTTGCCGGTTATTTCAATAAAGGGATTGCCAGTCTCGCCTCCGCAAAATACAAAGACGCCGTTGAATCCCTCAAGCAAGCTATAGCCGTTAACCCTGAGGATGCAATTGCTCATGCAAAGCTTGGACTCGCGTATTCGGCGCTCGGGGAGCATAAACCTGCGATTACCGAATTCAAACAAGCTATTAAATTGAATCGTGCATTTGTTGATGCAGCTTCTTATTACCGGCTTGGTATTGCTTACCTGGCACTGTCTGATTACGCGTCTGCGGTCGACCCTCTGAAGCAAGCCCTATATGGCGTCAAAGCAAAAGTGCTGGAAGACAGAATAAAGTCAACCGCTGGACCCGGTGAAGCTGAAATCAACGATGCTCTGGGTCGCGCTTACTACGGCATTGGTTCTTATCGCCAGGCGGTGAAAGCGTTTGAGACTGCTGTTCGGCTTAACCCCAACCTCGCTTCCTCGCACTTTGGACTTGGACTGTCGTATATGGAAGTTGGTGACAAGCGTTCAGCCGAAAAAGCTGAGCAGACCCTTCGCAAGTTGAACCCACGGCTGGCAGATCGTTTGGCGGGAATGTTTATCGTACCGGCAGGTCAAAAAAATAAAGTGTTTTGACATCCCGATCTGCACAATGGTGGTGGGCCAGATCGCTTGTACGCATACGCTGCAACGCGTTGACTTTTGTTCTGAAGCGGCATTATCTCCCGCCGTTCTTAGTCAAGCCTGATCTCCCGCGGCGTCCTGTAACGAGACAAGGCTACGGCCTCCATTCCACTTCGTTCCATTCCGGCCGAGCATTCAATTTAGTTTCCCCCGTAGAGACGATTGTGCCACGAGAGCCCATCCGCACAACTCTCCGCTTCGCTGCGAGTGCTGCACTTCGTTCCGCCCCTTCGGGTGTGCGTTCGGGTACCCACTCGTGGCCCAATGTCTCTACGGGGGAAACACTGTTTTAAAACCGAAGTCTTACAGTCAAGGGACCACCACGTTGTTAAAGCGTCGCAGGGAAGCGTACGCTGATGGGCCTATGTTCAGACTTATATATAGTGGGAAGGAGGAATGCGACGATGAGACGTTTTGTTAACGTTCAGTAGTGTTGCGCTTGGTCCAAGTTTGTCCCGCAGTTCTTTACAAACTAGGCACTTCAAGCACAATATGCAACGCATGCAGATGCATTTTTGTTGGGCTTTTTCGTAACTGTTGAAAACAAAAGGTTCGTGAATCCGACTCCTAAGCGGAAGGTCGCGCGTTGGATCGCGCCGGGGCACCATTTTCGCGATCCGCACACGCATTCGCACACAAAAACGGTCGTCTTCTTGTATCATGGGTTCAATTCAATCCATAGGAGCAGATGTCATGATTCCGCGAAAGCTTTCCCGGTACATCATTCTCATTTCTTCCTTGGCTTTTGTAACATTGGCTTCCGCCACACTCCTTCGGACTGATGCGTTAGCAACCCATCTGTTTCAGGGATCCACATGGACAGCTTCTTGCAGTTCAGAGATGGGCGGTAACGTTGTTTACGTCAGCAAGATCTTCGACGTTGTCTCTCCGTCTTTCATGACGCAACTCGACACCAACCCGCTAAACAATGCCTTCAAGAACTACCTGGTAGAGGAGTATGACTTCAAGAGTAATGCCAACTACTCTACCGGTTGTCGAGTTTTCCAAACCCTCAGTCAGGCAGAAGCGAACAGACGCCAAATAATGAACCAGGCGCAACAAGCGAACAAACAGATTGTGGAACTCAAGTGGAATCCAGGCCCCATAGTCGCAGTCGGTCATGGAGACGGCTTTATCATAGGTCCCAAAGTACAGCCGCCGACCCACACCATCTGCGCCATCGGTCACGGAAGCACGACGTACTTCAGTGCTGTGTTCGACACTAGCGGCTCGCGGGTAGATCCGGCCTGGGACAACGCCTTCAATAATTTTCTCAAGAAGAATTACGGTGCCGAGGGCTTAGCCAACTGCACTAGCATGGCCACTGTGCGCGAAGCGACACGATTGCTTCATGACCGAGTTGTCGGGCTGCGTGCCAACAACCACAAAGCGGTCGAGACGGGATGGAAGTTTGACCCGACTGACATAGCGGCTAACAAACCCAGACCGAAGCCCGCTCCCACACCCGACGACGATCCGGAACCAGTCGCAAAGCAACGCCCATCTGCACAGACGGCGCCGCCGTCGCAGTCGATCAAAGATTTCGCGGTGCAGGAAGGCCCACAGGTTTTGGCCTACTGCCAAAAAGATCCGATGCTGAGCAAGATATTTGATTGCTACCGGGTGCAGCGGAGTGTCTACAACTATCGCATGGAGCATGGCAGTAGCGAACCACTGGCCAGTCTTTTTAAGCAGGAGAAAGTGAATCTCGCGGAAGCCATCGGCACTGGCCTGGGGCAATGGGTAAGAGACCGTGCGACTGCCCAGGGACTCGACAACAGAGTCACCAACTGCATCGAGCAAAAGTTCAACGTCAGCTTTTACGAGAAACCCTTCATCAGCAAAATGCAGGAACTCTACAATGCCTCAGTCGCCGCGTGCAAACCATGAAGATTTGACGGTTCGATCTTGAAGCTCTCCCGGAGCAATGCGCGCGTTCTGAACCTTTCAAATTGGAAGTTGTAATTCTGTATTTAGCGCGCTGACTTTTGCGCGTCTGCTGAGGTCGGTGCCACCTGCCCTTTGCACCTTTCCTACGGCTTCCGCTTGACTATCGAACCGGTTCTCGCTCTCATGGTGCTTACTTTCATGGTCCAAAACCGCTGACTTACAAAGTGCACACACACTCGCACACAAGTTCGTTGACACTACCAGATAGATCAAGTGACTTCTGGAGAGGTGTAGGTGCAAGATCAATCAATAAAGATCGACTGATAGAGCGGTTTGTGATACACGGAGATAACGCAAGCAAACGTCCTCGCACTGCCTCCTAAGCGGAAGGTCGCGCGTTGGGGCACCATTTCTCTGAGAATCAGATCTCGTCCCTTCAGTGCATGTTTTGGCCCGAGACTTTTCGTATCTGTGACCCGAGCCGTGAATACGTGCCCAGGCAAATGAAAAATTCAGAACGGGAAAAATACGCGTACCAATGACGGTAGCGTCAGCTGTTTCGCAGTGATAGTTTAATGATTTCATCTCGAAACACACGAAGCGAGAGCATGCGAGATTCTACAGAAAGTCCCCACTTTTCGTAGCGTACCGAAATTGTAGTCGTCGCCATTGTCTGTGAAAATCTATGCTAGATTTCGCGAAGACTACCCGGTACTTCCAGAAGTGTATCGAGGTCGAAATTGTCTTTATAGACACTGTCAAGAAGTTGTCTTTCAAATTGCATCAGCGTTTTCCGAATTTCGACTTCTTTGGGATCCCAGGGAGCTGTCTCGGCTTCCGTGTCCTTCAGACGTTTTTGGGCCAAAGCTATCTTTTCATGAATCTTCTTCTCATCTTTGCCGTTCTGCAAATAGTCAAAATACAAATTACAGTTGCTCTTATTCACGCTGAATTCTTCGGTTAGTTCACCAGCATTCTTAAAAGCCGTAGCCGCGACGATCTTGGCGATTCGCTTATCACTCTCCGAGTTGTTATGTAGAAAATTACTCGCGCCTGAGAACCGTTGAAAGGCAAACAAAAATGTTCCTGCCCTTGATAAGGGATCGGGAGTGAAAACGGGCTGCTTAATATCAAACCGTCCTTCTCTCTTTGCCGCATCGTCTATCTCTTCCAAGTGGTTGGTCGCCAGACAATAGATGAGCGACTGTTTCCGTCCGGATTCATCCAGAGTCTTCAACTTTGGTAGCATTCCAGTGACAAGAAACCTCGAGATGGCTTGGTCACCCGTCGATTCGCCGTTTGGTTTAGAAGACCGGTTGTATAGCACAGGCTCAAATTCATCCAGGAGAATTACCGCCTGTGTCAACATAGACAATCCCTCAAAAACTGCCCGCGCGCGTGCTTCTAATTGTTCCTGACCCTGAACGATCAAGTCGCTTGGTGACAACATCACTAACGGAGCGCGGGCACTCGCGGCTAGCGCAACTAAAAGCGACGTCTTGCCGGTTCCCGGAGGTCCGTAAAGGATGGCAGAACCTAGATATGAGGAGTCTCCCTGGAGTCGGACACGCATAATGTGCGCTCTCATCTGTTCCAGCCTGTAAGCGATTGACTCTCTCGTGTAATTCTTACTGACGATTCCGTGATCGGGATATACCAGCTCATTCAAGGTGAGCTTTTGTTCGCTTTCAGGTTTGATGACTTTGAAGTGTTGGAACACTTCGTCATTTATTCTCGAGTCGAGCATGCGAACCACTCTGTCGAGAGCTTGAACAGTAACGGCCGTGACCCAGACGCAGGGCTTGTCGAAGTCCGGAGCATTCTCAAAATTCCAGCCAACACATCTATCACCCATTTGTTCGTGTGAGGAGCGGAAGAATTGCTTATCGTTCAGAAATACGCGAATCATTCTTCGAGCTACAGACTGATCGAATTCATAGCCGGTTCTGTGCATCAATTTGGCAAATGAGCGAGTCATTTCGCAGGCGATTGGAAATCTCTTGTACCCGCGTTTGTCGGCATGATAGGCACGATCGGTGGTAAACCTGCCATTATCGGGCAGCACAGTGGCCAAGTGTTCGCAAGCTCGACGTAACTTCTCATTGTCCTGCCACCTCCTAATCGCGCCATATGATGTGGCAGCAAAGATCAATTCCCCCGCATCGAAGGGGCTGCCCGCATGAGCCAATGAAAGTTCTCGATCAAGCACGCTATCGATGTAGGTAGTAGCCGGTTCCAGAACCCGGTGGATCTCGCCAGGAAAACTTCTAAACTCTTCACGTAACGCAAGCAGACGTGATCTCAGCGACTCTCCCTGTTTGGCTGGGTCAAGAATTGCGAGCATATTGCTGGCGTTTTTCTTTACTCTTTCCAATACATTGAACGCCTTCAGATGTGCGCTTGCTGTTCGATCGCCGAGCTCCTTATTTTTTTCAATCTCATGGCGCCGATGGGATTCGATAGCGTTTAAGGCTGTCTCGATCTCCATGAGCTCTCGTTGGAATGCTGTTCTGAAGAAACCAATTAAGGAATTGAACTTCTCATCGCGGTTATGCTCTGTTAATTGCTCAAAATTCTCAAGCCAACGGGTTGGTGGTCCATCGCCCGTATCCATAGAAATGGTGCGATTTCGCTGGTGCGTCGAGATGTACCAATCCAGCCACATCCTTTCAAACGCATGGGCTGCCCAATCTTTCAGAGATCTATTCCGACTTGGGCCAATAGCTTTCAACATGCTTGAAAGCTGCGAATGCTTATCAAAGAAGCTTAGCAGTTCGGCCAAGTGCTGAAATGTCCTGCGAACTGCGACCTCCAACGCCATGATGCCGCGAATGCATTCACCCGTAATGAAGGCCGACGCTCTACCGCCCTCACCCGATCTTGCGCCGCCGACTATCCAGTCGGGAAAATCCGCGTAGTATAGTTCGCGAACGATGCGGTAGTAACAAACCATAGAGGTCGTGCTAAAAACGGTTTTCGGCATTACTGCCAGGGTCGATAAGGTACGAGCAGCCAGCAAGACGGGAACTGATTCAGGTTTGTCTTTGTCTGACAAATCGATCGGTAGGAGTCGTTCCACCGTCACTCCGTTTATTAGCTCACTCAGCAAGGACTCATCGGTACCTTGCTGGACCTCGGGGGGAGGCTGATAGTGATTTCGGCTCTTCACGAGTAACGCGAGTTCCGCCAAACTGCCACTGTTGGTAAACCTTTGACAAAATTTCCGAGTGACGTCATCAACTCCGACCCAATCAATGTCCGAACCTGTTGAATCTGTTTTCAGTGTGCGAAGAGATCTTAGTCCTTGCGCTCGCAGTGCAATCGTCGTGTTACGAAACCTATCCAGTTCCTTCAAGCCATCTATTGAGTCCCTGAGGTCAGACATGATTGAGGAGCAATCCTTTCTATAGTGAGATTGGTTCAACTAACACACAGCCGCGACGATTCACTGAATTGATGGGATGAAGAACTTATCGTTGGTGACTGCCTGGCTGTAAACCGATCGCGAGGTGTAGATCTCGATAACCTCGGCCTATGAGAAAGCTCCGGCACCATATCTGTTCAAAAGGGAAAAAGTCAATTGTAAGCATCCCTCAAAACACCGCCATTGAAAACTAGAGGTTTCCGAGCGACTATGACGCGAGGAGGCCTCAATGCGGAAGAGCAAATACAGCGAACATCAGATCATCGCAATCTTGAAAGCGGTCGAAGCAGGGCGGACCGTGAAGGAAGTTTGTCGCGAGCATGAGATTAGCGACGCCACCTATTATCAGTGGAAATCAAAGTACGGTGGCATGCAGGCTTCAGACATCAAGCGGCTGCGTGAATTGGAAGACGAAAACCGGCGCTTGAAGCAGATGTCCGCCGAGCTGTTACTGGAGAATCGGGCGCTGAAAGATGTGATCGCAAAAAAGCTCTGAAGCCAGCGGCGAAGCGCGCGCTGGTTGCGGTTTTGCAGAC
>Ga0105247_10001147_pt1 | contig 19626 bp, 17 predicted proteins | sample KBSS24metaG_FD_81519 | JGI IMG/M metagenome (GOLD analysis project Ga0105247, IMG submission 81519) | Switchgrass rhizosphere microbial communities from Kellogg Biological Station, Michigan, USA - KBS S2-4 metaG | ecosystem: Host-associated > Plants > Roots > Rhizosphere > Soil | place...
CGCCCCGCGCGAGGAGGCTCCACAGCGCGGTGTTCTCCGGCTCGTACGCGCCGCGGAAGTAGATCTGCCGCTCGACGTGCTGCCGGATGTCGCAGTCGACCTCCACGCGCGATCCGCGGAGGCCGGCGCGGCGCGTGAAGCGACCGAACGCGAGCGGCCGCCAGAGCGCGGTGATCAGCCGCTCCTTCCCCTTCTCCAGCGGGAAGCGGCGCGCGTACTCGAACAGCGCGGCGTGGGCCGCGCGCTCGACGCCTCCTCGGATCGGACCCCTTCGCACGGCCCGCATCGTGTCAGGGCCGACGCCCGATTTGCAAGAGCGCCTGCTTCTCCGACGCGGCCGAGGCGGGCCACCTCGCGTCCTACGGGTGCAGGCGCGCGAGGCGCTGGTACATGTCGAACGCCTCGCCGTGGAGGCCGAGCTGCGACGCGAGCGACGCGCCGGCGACGAGCGCCTCCTCGTGCTTCGGCGCGGCCTCGAACGACTTGCGGTAGAGCGCGAGCGCGCGCTGCAGGTTCTTCTCGCGCACCTCGGCGGAGGCGGCGAAGAGGAGGTTCGTCGCGCACTCGTCCTCGGTCGCGCAGGCGGCGCGTGCGAGCTCGTCCACGGCGAGGCTCGCGCGCGCGGAGCGCCCGCGGTCGGCGGCGAGCTGCACGAGGTGCATCAAGCACCGCGACCGGTCCTCGACCTGCTCCGCCGCCGTCCCGAAGCGTTCGAGCGCGGCGTCGACCTGCCCCGCCTCCGCCTCGACGCGCGCGCGGAGCCAGTAACCGAGGCACTCGTGGGGCCGCGCGTCCTGCACGCGTTGCGCGGCGGCGAGCGCGTCGCTGGCGCACGGGACGCGCGCCGCGGCGCACCACGGCGAGCCGTCGCCGTCCTCGAGCGACGAGAGGGCGCGCTCCGCGTCGCGCCCGAGCGCGTCCCAGTCGTTCGGCTGCCTCCGGAGCAGCTCCTCGTCGAGCGCCTCCTGGGTCGCGGGGAGGCGCTGGCCGATCCCGCGCGCGATCACCTTGAGCAGCGCGACGCCGCTCCTGTCCGGCGGGACCATCTCGAGCGCGTCGTCGTACCCCTCGACGAGCGGGAGCCCCTCCTTGCCCACCGTGTCCGCGAGCTCCGGCGCCTGCGCGACCGCGTAGCGGTACTCGAGGCGCGCCTGCGCCGGCGACTCGCGGAAGAGCGCGCGCGCGAGGAGGAAGTGCGCCGGCCCGTACACCGGCGCGCGCTCGAGCGTCTTCGCCACCCACGGGACGACGCTCGCGTCGCGGACGCGCGAGGCGCGGAGCGCGCCGGCGAACGGGAGGTAAGGCTCCGCCGGGTGGCGCAGCATCGCGGCGCGCTCGAACGCGTCGAACGCGTCGCGCGGCGAGTCGCCGAGGAGCGCCATGTCGTGGAGCTCGAGCCGGTCCGCGTCGAGATCGCGCCCGTCCTCGCGCACGCCGAGGACGAGCGCCGCGATCGCGACGCCGACGCCGGCGGCGGCGACGAGGCGCGGCCGCCGGGCCCACCTCCCCCACCGCGAGTCGCTCGCCGCGCTCCCGCCCGCGACGAGGCCGGCGCAGATGGCGAGCGACAGCATCACCGCCGGGATCTCGGTGCTGAAGTCGACGAAGTTGTGGACGAAGACGGCGAGGAGCGCCGCCCACGGGCCGACCGCCGACGCGCCGCGCGCGAGCGCCACCCGCGGGCGGAGCGCCCACGAGATCGCGCCGCCCGCGACGACGGCGACCGGGAGCCCCCACTCGCTCGCCCACTGCGACGCCACGTTCTCGGGGTGGGTGTAGACGATGTGCCCGACCCCCTCCCGGAAGAAGGGGAAGACGCTCTCGAAGGCGCCGCGCCCCGCGCCGAACCACGGGAACGCCGCGATCATGTGCATCACGGCGACGTTGAGCTGGAGCTTCGACAGGTCGCTTACGGTGAGCTCTTGCCACGCCTCGTCCGACGATCCGAGGACGATCATGAACGCGCCGGCCGACGCGAGCGCGAGGACGGCGAGCGCGCCGCCGCCCGACGGCGGGGCCTTGGCGGTCCGCGCCATCCAGAGGACCGCGCCGCCGCCGATCGCCATCGCGATCACGCCGCCTCGCGAGGCGACCCAGATCTGGATCACCGCGATCACGATCGCCGCGCCGATGGGGAGCGGGCGCGGCACCGGCGGCTCCCGCGCGACCGCCCACGCGAGCGCGAGGCAGAACCCGATGTTGAGGAACGCGGCGAGCGCGTTGGGGTTCAAGATCGGCGCGATGTGGCGCGGCGCGATCGGCGTGGTCGGCCGGTACAGGCCGAACACCTTCTCCGCGCCGAAGGCGGGGTGGAGCAACGCGGCCGCGCCGAGCGCGACCGCCGCGACGATCATCGCGCCGGCGAGGAAGTCGACGCCGCCCTTCCGACTGCCGACCCGGAGCGCCGCGAGGAACGCGAGGAGGTACGCGACGCCGCGCAGCACCTCGATGTGCGTCGCCACCGGGTCGAGCGACAGCGACGTGAACGACGGCCCCGCCTCGCGGAGCGGCGTGAGCGCGCGCGCCCAGACGTCGGCGTTGGCCGGCGCGATCGCCCGCACCGCCGCGGCGGGGAGCGGCATCCCCTGGATCGCCGTGTAGGCGATGAGCCCGACCGCGACCGCGACGAGCACGCTCTCCGCGGCGCGCGGGCGGACCACGCCGGCGTCGAGCCACGCGAGCGCCATCGCGAGCGCCGCCACGACGGTCACGGCGAGGAGCACGCCGGTGTGGAGCGCGCCGAGCGCGAGCGGCGCCGACACGACGATCGCCGCGAGGAGCCAGCGGGCCGTGCGGAGCCCGCCGGTCAGGCGGCGCTCGGAGAGGCGGTCGGCGCTCTCTCGCGGTTCACCCACCCCTCTTCAGATGCCGGAAGGGCGCAAGATTGTCAAAACCCGACGAGCAATGCGACCGCGCCGCCCACGAAAAACGTGGTGGCGTCGACGGTCGAGTCGAGGACGTGGATGAACGCGGGGCCGCCGTCGACCGTGCCCTCGAGGCCGAGCGTCGGCCCGAAGACGTGCCGGTACCCGAAGCGCCCGCGCGGCACCACGATCGACGCCACGCTGCCCGTGGCGGCCTGCCGGAGGCGCTCGTATCCGAGGCCGCCGCCGGCGATGAGCGCGTTGGTCACGGCGTCGTCGAGGCCGAGCCGCACCTCGTACCCGGCGAAGAGCGACAGGCCGCCGAGGCTCGCGTCGGTCCCCGACGAGCTCACCTGCGCGTAGCCGATCTCGCCGATGACCGACCCGATCTTGCCCGGCACCCAGCGGAGCGCCGCGCCGAACGCCTGGCCCCAGCCGTAGTCGTCCTTCCCCCACCGGCGCGCCGCGAAGTACGGACCGAGCGCGAAGCCGGACCCGCGGCGCAGGGGCGAGGCGTCGGCCTCGGCGCGGCGGACCTCGGCGGCCTCGATGACGTCGACGTCGCGCGAGGTCGACGCCTCGACGCCCGCGCCGCGCGCGCCCTTCGCGTCGCCGGTGTCGTCGGGGACCTCGTCCTCCGGCGCGCCTTCGGCCCGCGCGAGGCGCTTGCGAATGTCCTCCGCGTCGAACGCCTCGGGCCGCTCGGTGAGGTACCTCCGGAAGTCGTCGCGGGCCGGGAACGCGTGGCCGAGCTTTTCGTGGCAGAGGCCGCGATCGCGGTAGAGCGTCGGGTCGATCGACGTCCGCAGCGCGGCGTCGAACGCGTCGAGCGCCGAGCGGCAGTCGCCCGCCTTGGCGCGGGCGCGCGCCTCGGCGCCGGCCTGCTTCGCGGTGAGGTCCTCGTCGATGACCAGGCGCCCCGGATCGACGCCGCCGTCGCCGCCCTTCACCGCGGCGCGAGCGCCTCCGCTCCCGCCGCCGCCGCCGCCGCTCCGCTCGCTCTGCGCGAGGGCGCGGGGCGCGCCGAGGGCGAGGGTGCACGCGACGCAGACCGCGGCGAGCCGGCGTGGAGCCATGCCGCGATCGTACGCGAGGCGCCACGCGCCGACGAATTTTGGGCCTTCGCGACCTTCGCGACGGCGTCCGCTCGGCGCGGTGGCCTCACGCCGCCAGAGACGCGTCGACCCTTCGACGAGCTCTGGACCTCCACGACCGCGCAGGCCGGCGCGCGTCACGCCGGCCGCGATCGCGTCAACCCGGCCGCGAAGCTCGGACCTTCACGATCGCGTCGATCTGCTCCTCTGCGAGATCGGCGAACGAGCACGCCGGGTCGAGCCGGAGCCCGGGCAGGCGCGTGGCGACGAGCTCGCGGCGGAGCTTCGCCGGGCCGCGGTCGCCCGCGCGCGCGTCGCCCGGCTTGCGCGCGCGCACGCGGAACGCCGGCGACAGCAGGCCGAGCGCGCCGGTGTCGAGGCGCGTCCACCAGAAGGCGACCCGGCGATCGACGAGCCCCGCGCGCTCGAGGGCGGCGGTGATCACGCGCGGCGCGATCGGCGCCTCGTTCGCGCTGCTGGCGTCGTGCACCAGCGCGCCGAGCCACGGGTTCGGCTCGTGCGCGACGAACTCGCCGCCGGGACGCAGGACGCGGGCGACCTCGGCGACCAGGCGATCCAGCGGGTGGATGTGGTGAAGGACGAGGTTCGCGACGACGAGGTCGAACGACGCGTCCTCGAACGGGAGGTCCTGCGCGTCGGCGATCGCGAAGCGCAGCGCGGGGTCGTCCGCGCGGCGCTCGGCCGCGGCCCAGATCTGCTTCGGCGTCGCGTCGGTGGCCCACACCTCGCGCGCCCCGGCGACGGCGAGCGCCGTCGAGACGACGCACTCCCCCGCCCCGACGTCGAGCACCGATCGGCCGGCGAGCGCCGACGTGTCGAGGAGGTCCATCGTGCGAAGGAGGCGCAGCCCGCCGAGGTGCGCCTCGCGATCCATCGCCGCCTGGCGCTCGCGGTGCTCGCGCACCCGATCGTCCGTGACCGAGTAGAACGCGAACTCGTCGCGCGCGCTCCACGTCGGGCGGCCCCAGAAGAGGCGCCGCACGTTCGACGCCCACGACGAGACGCGATCGGCGGCGCCCACGCCGGCCTACTTCGCCTTGCCGGCGTCCGCTTTCGCGGCGTCCGGCTTGGCCGAGGGCGCGGCGGCGTCCGGCTTGGTCGAGGCGTCGGCCCCCGCGTCCGCGGGCGCGGCGCCGGGGACCATCCACGTGATCCGCCCGAAGCGCGCGGCGAAGTGGAAGTTCCCCTTGCCGAGGATCGGCGACCACGCGACCCCGCCGTTGTCCTGCATCGCGTAGAAGTTCATGCGCCACGAGTCGCCCGACTTCGGCGGGTGCTTCTCCGCCTTCGCGAACGCCGCCCACGGGATCGCCGCCTCCACCGTGTACCCCTCGTCCTTGTCGTCGGGCTTGTCGAGCGTGCCCTTGACGACCACGGCGCTCTTCAATTTCGGGTCCCAGTCCTCGTGCCCGAAGGGGCCGTTCTCCCCGCCGCTCGGCTGCTGCTTCGTGTCGAACTGCGAGTGGAAGACCATGTTCTGCGGGTTGATCTGGAGCTCGTAGTAGTCCTTCGCGTCGCCGTCGCCGTCCGGGTCCGTCATGACCTCGACGGTGTGCTTGGTCCACAGCTTCGGGAGGCCGGTGGCGGTGAAGTCGGCGGGCGCCTTGGTCTTGTCGCTGAAGCCGCCGGTGACGTCGGGGTCCTTCACGTCGAAGAAGACGTAGAGGTTGGTGTCGTCCCAGGCGAGCTTCGCCGAGGCGTTCACCGGGAACGAGGTGTTCGGCTTCCCCGTCCCCACATCAACGAAAGGGCCGGTGGTGGCCGCACCTCCCCAGGCCTTGTCGTCGGGCTTGCCGTCGATGACGATCTTGTCGTTCGCCGCGAGCTTGTTGACCACGAGCGCGGGGACGTCGCCGCCCGGCGGCTTGCCCTGGTTCATGGTGTGATCGTCGGGCGGGACGCCCGTCTTCACCTTGGCGACGATCGCGCGGTTGTCGCCGTCGCTCGGCCCCTGCACGATCCGGAGGCGGGCGCCCCCCTTCCAGATGCCGGTGAGGATCTGGAGCTCCGGCCCCTTCACCCAGTCGGGCATCTTGAACGTCTGCTCGTCGACGTAGATCTTCCCCTTCTCCCACTTGTCCGGGCCGAGGACCTGCTTGTCGTTCTTGAGCTCGCGGATCGGCCCGTTGTTGTCCAGGTTGTCGGAGTGCTCGTTCTCGTCTTTGAGGTGGGTGAAGAGCTTCCACCCCTCGTCGATCGTGTCGTCGCACCGCCAGTAGTACGTCGCCTTGACGTCCTGGCCCGGCTTCGCCGTCTCGGGCTCGACCTTGTAGCCGATGATGTGGAGCTTGTTCTCGAAGTTGACGTCGATCTTGTGCTGTAGATCGGCCGGCTCCGCGTCGAGGATGTACGGCTTCAATCGCTCCTTGTCCTCGGAGGAGAGGCCCTTGGATCCGCCGACACAACCCGCAAGGTAAGCCGGAGCGGCGGCCGCCACAAATACCGCGAAGAGCGCTCCATAGCGTCGTTTCATCATTCGTCGATCCTCGTCTGTCGAAGTGACTCGTCTCTCGTCTCGGGTGGGTGCTTCGAACACGTCTTTGCGGCGCGATCGCGGGTGATGGGGGCGCGGCTTCGCGGGTGTCCGCCCGCGTCGCGCGCCGCTCGAGCGGACGAAGGAGCGCTACGCTCGGCTCACTTTCGGTTCTTCTTGCGCGCGTCCTTCTCGCGCTTCCTCTGCGCCTTCTTCGCGTTCCTCTCGGAGGCGCTGAGCGGCTTCATCTTGGTCATGCTGTCGTCGCCGCCCATCCCGGGCATACCGCCCATCCCGGGCATGCCGGGGAACCCGCCCATCCCGGGCATGCCGGGGAACCCGCCCATCCCGGGCATGCCGGGGAACCCGCCCATCCCGGGCATGCCGGGGAACCCGCCGCCCTTGGCCATCTTCGACAGGTTGCGCGCCATGCCGATGTTCTTCATGCCGGGGATGTTGCCGAGGAGGCCCATGTTCTGGCCGAGCCCCTCCATCATCTGGCGCATGAAGAGGAACTTCTGGACGAGCTCGTTCACCGCCTTGGTCTCGACGCCGGCGCCCTTCGCGATGCGCTCGGCGCGCTTCGGCTCGCGCACGAGGGCGTAGGGATCGTCCCGCTCGAAGCGGGTGAAGCTCTGGATCATCGCCTCGATCTTCACGAGCTCGCGATCGTCGAGGTTCGCGTCGGCCGGGAGCATCGCGTCCATCCCCGGCATCTTGCCGACGATGTCCTTGAGCGAGCCCATCTTCTGGATCATCCGGATCTGGTCGAGGAAGTCGGTGAGGGTGAACTTCCCCTCGAGCATCTTCATCGCGTCTTCGGCGGCCTTCTTCTCGTCGACGACCTGCTGGAAGTCCTTCATCAGGCCGACGACGTCGCCCATGCCGAGCACGCGGCTCGCCATCCCCTCGGGGCGGAACTCTTCGAACTTGTCCGTCCCCTCGCCGACGCCGACGAAGCGGACCGGCGCGCCGGTGACCTCCTTCACGCTGAGCGCCGCGCCGCCGCGCGCGTCGCCGTCGAGCTTGGTCAGGATGACGCCGGTGAGGCTCAGGGTGTCGTGGAACCCCTTCGACACCTTGACCGCGTCCTGGCCGATCATCGCGTCGACGACGAGGTAGATGTTGTCGGGGCGGGTCGACGCCTTGATGCTGGCGAGCTCCTGCATGAGCGGCTCGTCGATCGCGAGGCGGCCGGCGGTGTCGTAGATGACGACGTCGTTCCCCTTGGCCTTCGCCTCTTCGAGCGCCTGGGTGCAGATGTCGAGCGGCGACGCGCCGGGGACGTTGAACACCGGGACGCCGATCTGCTTGCCGAGGACGATGAGCTGCTCGACGGCGGCGGGGCGCTGCATGTCCGCGGCGACGAGGAGCGGCTTCTTCCCCTCCCTCTGCAGGTGCCGCGCGAGCTTCGCGCACGTGGTCGTCTTCCCGGACCCCTGGAGGCCGACCATCATCATGCCGGTGGGGCCGCGGCTCGCGAACGCGATCGGCTCGCCCTCGCCCGTCATGAACGTGACGAGCTCGTCGTGGCAGATCTTCACGAACTGATCGCTCGCCGACACCTTCACGGTGCTGCCGTCGGCGCCCTTCGCGCGGACGCGGACGACCTCGCCGAGCGCCTTCTCCTTGACGCGCGCGAGGAACGCCTTCACGACGCCGAGCTCCACGTCGGCCTCGAGGAGCGACAGGCGCACTTCGCGGAGCGCGCTGTCGATGTTCTGCTCGTTGAGCTCCGTGAGGCCGGCGAGGCGATTTTTCGCCTGCCGGAAGCCGTTTGCGAGTGCGTCGAACATGGGACGCCTGCTTAGCACAGGAGCGCGCGGGCGTGGGCGCGGGCCGGGGACGGCGGGCGCGGCCCAGGCGGGGGCGCCGGGACGGGCGAGGGATGGCGAGGGGATCGGGTGGAGACCGGTTCGAGGTGGACGGCGTCGGCGCGGGGTGGTGCGATGCCCGCGTGAGTACGTCCATGCGGAGGCGGGGGGGCGCGGCGGTCCTGGCGCTCGGGTTGGCGGTCGCGTGTGGAGGGAAGCTCGACGAGACGTGCCTCGGGACGGACACGTGCGTGGACGACGGCGAGGGCGACGGCGCGCGCGACGCCGCCGCGGGCCAGGACGCGGGCGCGGACGCGCGCCCCCCGGGGGACGGCGGCGGGGTGGACGCGTCGGCCGCCGACGCGAGCACGGACGCGGGGACGGCCGAGCCCCTCTCGTGCGACACGCTCTGCTCGGAGACGTTCGCCGCGTGCTCGGGCGCGGTGCCCGCGAGCGGGCCATTTCAGGGCGAAGGGGGCGAGCTACAGTACACGAGCCTCGACGTGTGCAAGGCGGCGTGCGCCGACTACCCGCGCGGCGAGGCGAGCGCGCCGGCCGGCGATACGCTCGCGTGCCGCCAGCGCTACGCGGGGCTCGCGGCGGACCCGGCGGCGCGCGCGAAGTACTGCCCGGTGACGGGCGTGTCGGGGGGCGGCGTGTGCTCCGACCGGGCCACCCCGGGGCCGGATCGGTGCTCGACGTTCTGCTATCTCGCGCTCAAGCAGTGCGGCCCGGGGCCGAACCAGGCGTACTCGAATTTGAGCAACTGCCTGGGCGCGTGCGGCGCGGCGTTCAAGTTCGACCCGGCCCAGGCCGAGCTGACGACCGCGGGGAACACGCTGAACTGCCGGCAATACCACCTGATGGCGACGTTCAGCGACGCCGCCGTCCACTGCCCGCACATCAAGCCGACCAGCACCGCCTGCAAATAGCGCCCATGGATCGCCTGCGAGCCTCGCTGCCTCCGGGCGCGCGCGCGGCGTCGAGCGACGCGGGATAAAAACGCGCAACGTCGCCGCGGCGCGGGCCGATGGGCGCGCATGACCGATCCCATCTCGCTTCGATCCGACGCGCGTCGCTCCTCCCTGGACGAGCCGGCGCTCGATCCGCCCCGCGACCCCGCCGCGGGCGCGAAGACCCCCGCGAAGCCCGCGCTCGATCCGCCGCGCGATCCCGCCGCGGGCGCGAAGACGCCCGCGAAGCCCCCGCCCGCGCAGCCCGCGCCGTCGCCGCTCGACGTCGACTGGGACGACGCCGGCTCGTGGGGCGGCATGTCGAGGCGCGCCGGCGCCTCGGCGGCCGGCGCCGAGCCGACCACCACGCTGTCGCCTTCCGCGCGCGCGTGGCAGAGCGAGGCGGCGGCGGCGCGGACGCGGGCGATCGACAAGCCGCTCGAGGACGACGTCGTAGGCAACGCGCTCGTCGGCGTCGTCTTCAGCGCCGGAGGAGCGGGCGTGGTGCAGGCAGGGATGACGACCGCGTCGCCGTTCTCGGTCAAGGCGGCGTTCGGATGCGAGCCGGTCGTGATCCGCCGGGCGCTCGGGCGCGACGTGGTGTTCGGCGCCGCGTGGAGCGTGGGCAAGAGCGCGGTCGCCTCGGCCGTGACGCAGGCCCCGCTGGCCGTGCTCGCGGCCGAAGGTCCGGTGACGCCAGGCGACGCGGTCCTCGGGACGCCGGCTTCGAAGGCGCCCGCGGCGCCGAACGACACGTCGAAGGCCGCGGCGCCGCCGGGCGACGGCGCGGGGCGGAGCAGCCCGCGCGGCGCGAGCGAAGAGGCGCCGGAGCCTACCCGCTCGGACGCGCCGGCCTACCACCCCACGCCGCTGCTCGTTCGAGGGTGACATCGCTCGCGGCGCGGCCGCCGACGAGAGCGACTCGCGCGCGGCTCGGCATGGGGACGAGGACCGCGCGATCGGGGCGCGCTCAGCCCGGCGCCGGGTACCGCGCGCGGAGCGCGGCGAGGGCCGTCGGGAGCGCGGCGGCGTCGAGGCCGAAGCAGTCGGCGAGGAGCGACGTGATCGACGCGTCGTCGCCGCTCGTGACGGCGGCGCGGAGCCCCATCGCCTTCTGCATGAAGGAGGCGTCGCCGCTCGTCATCCGCGCCCGGAAGTGCTCGCTCGCGGCGCGCGCCGCGTCGGGCGCGAGCGCCAGCAGCGCCTCGAGCACGGCTCCGGCCCGCGCGACGTCGCCCCCCATGATCGCGCCAGCGAAATCGCGGAACGTCAGCTCTCCCATACGCGCAATTTACACGAAACGGCGCGCGCGGCAGACCGGCGACGCCTGCGCCGGAGCTCCGTCCGGCCGCGCTCCGCCTGGCCCGCGCGAACGCCCACACGCAGGCCGCGGCGCGGCGCGCGGCCGTGAACGCGCTATTGCGCGGCGTCTTGACGCGCGCGATCCTCGATCCATGTCGCTCCCCGTCCTCGACGCCGGCCGCGCCATCCTGCGGCCCCTCGAGCTGACGGACGCGAACGCGCTCCACGCCGCGTACAGCGACGCCGCGGTGTGCCGCTACCTGCCGCGCCCGGTGAGCGCGGGCCTCGCGGAGACCGAAGCGGCGATCGCGCGGCACCTCGCGAACGGGAGCAACTGGGCGATCCTCGACGCGGAGCTCGGCGAGGAGAGCGCCGCGCGCGGCGAGATCACGATCTTCGCCGGCCGCTGGCCCGGCGCGCTCGAGGTCGGCATTCTCCTCGATCGCGCGGCGTGGGGGCGCGGGCTCGCGCGCGGCGCGCTCGAGGCGGTCGTCGCCTACGGCTTCGGCCCGCTCGACGCGCACCGCGTCTTCGCCGACGTCGACCCGGAGAACGCCGCGTCGCTCCGCCTCTTCGAGCGCGCCGGCTTCCAGCGCGAAGGCGTCCTGCGCCAGACCTGGCGGACGCACCTCGGCCTCCGCCACAGCGTCATCCTCGGCCGCCTCCGCGACCCGTGAGCCCGACGGGACCGCCCGTGTGTCGTGAGCGCGATACCCGCCCGACCCGGCCGCGATCACCGTTCGGTCGTCGACGCACGATCTCCCGCGCGCCGCGCGCGGGGACGGGCGTCGCCTACGCGACGACCGAGATCGCCCGCTCGGGGCACGCGTCGACGCACTTCATGCACCCCGTGCACGCGGCCTCGCGCGCGGCGAACGCCTGCTTCCCTCCGTGCACCGCGACCTTGATCTTCACGAGGAGCGGCAGGTCGGGCGACGGTCGCCGCATCGCGAAGACGCGCTCCGGGCACGCGTCGATGCAATCCTTCTTCCCTTCGCACCGGCGCGGATCGATGTTGACGTGAGCCATGCGCACGACCGTACTCCGGCGCCGTGTGCCCCGCGCGAAGCGGCCGTGAAGAAGCGTGAAGGAGAGCCAGAGTGCCGGACGACATCGAGCTGCGCGACGTGACCGAGGACGACTTCGCGATCTTCTTCGAGCACCAGCGAGACGAGGTCGCGTCGCGGATGGCCGCGTTCGGGACGCGCGATCCGGACGCCGGCAGCTTCGCCGCGCGCTGGGCGAAGAGCCGCGCCGACGCGGGGACGACGCAGAAGGCGATCGTCGTCGCGGGGCACGTCGTCGGCTTCGTCGCCACCTTCGTGTACGACCAGAAGCTCCAGGTGACGTACGGGGTCGCGCGCTCTCACTGGGGCCGCGGCATCGCCAGCGCGGCCCTCTCGGCGCTCCTCGCGTCGGTCACGACACGCCCGCTCTACGCGAGCGCCGCGGCGGACAACGTCGCGTCCCTTCGCGTCCTGCAGAAATGCGGGTTCGTCGTTTGCGGCTCCGCGACGTCGTTCGCCGGCGCGCGCGGGGAGGACGTCCTCGAGGTCTTCCTCGAGCTCGCGTAGCGCGCGGCGACATCCGGGCGCGACGGCGGCGCCCTCGCCGCGAGGCCCTTCGCACGCGAGCGCCGCCGCGAGCCCGCTTACTTCGATATCGCATTTTTGAATAATACGACCCGCGCGGCATTGCCGGCGCGCATGATCGCCGTGTCGCGGTCGGTGTGCCCGCGCGTCTCCTGACGATCGGGCCGCGGGGTCCGGGTGCGACGCGGGCGGCGGGCGCCGCGATGGACGCCGCGGGCTCATCGCGCGCGGCGCGGCGCGAAGTACACCGTTCGCGCGCGCCGCTCGATGGGCGAGATATTGCGTAAGGCCACGGCGCGCGGCGGGTCGATGTCGGGCGGCGACGACCACGGCGTCGGCACCGCCGCCAGCTTCAGCGGCCCGATGGGCATCGCCGCCGACGGCCGGGGCAACCTCTACGTGAACGACGTGGACGCCCACACGATCCGAAAGGTCGTCATCGCGACGCGGACCGTGACGACGATCGCGGGCGTCGCGGGGACCCCCGGGAGCGCGGACGGCGTCGGCACCGCCGCGCTCTTCTCGACCGACTTCACGAATCAAAATATCCGCGCCTACGGCCTCGACACGGGCCGCGTCAGCACGCTCGCCGGCGCCCTCGGCGAGCAGGGAGCGAACGACGGCGTCGGCGTCGCCGCCCATTTCAGCGTCCCCCTCGGGATCGCCAGCGACAGCTCGGGCACGGTCTACGCGGCGGATCTCTTCAACAACGCCGTTCGCAAGCTGTAACGGTCAGATGGTCTTTGCGCCGCCGGCGGCGGCGCGCGCCGCGACTCCCGAGGCGCGCAGTCCGTCGACGCGCGGCGCCGGTGCGCGCGGCGGTCGGAAAATCGACACCGATCGCCGCACGTCGCGCTTCCGCCGCGCCAGGTTCCGGACCATAAACGCGCCCATGCATTTTGCGCGCGTGCTCCTCGTCAACGCTGCGTCGCAGGTGTTCGCGTCTTCCCTCCTGGGCTTCGTGATGCTGCTGCCGCTCCAACCGTGGGCCCCCGCGTTCATCCGGCGGCTACCACCGACGAGGGCGCTCATGCCGATTCACCTCGACCTTTACATGCTCGCGTTCATGCAAGCCCTCGCCGCGCTCGCGATGATCCACGTCGGGGTCCCGAGCCTCGGCGGGCTGGCCACGGCGCTCCTCGTCTTCGGCGGCTGGGCGAACACGCTGCCGTACGTGTTTCGCCTCTTCAAGATCAACGCGTTCGTCCTCGCGCCCGGCGGCGGCGCCCGCCAGTGGCTCGCCGCGGGCATCTCCGGCCTCAGCTCGCTGGGCATCGTCGTCGCGTGGGGCATCCTCGTCGCCTCGTGGATCGCCGGCGACTGACGGGCCCCGCGCGCGCGCGACGCTCGGCGCGGAGCGATGAGGCGCTTGAAGACGCCAGACGCGCTCGACGGGCCGGGCGCTCTTCGTGGCGCGTCAGGAGGCCGAATCGGCGGCGGCGATCCCGGCGGACGAGCGCTCCTCGCGGGCCTCGCCGGCGCCGACGAGCAATTTGGACATCGGCAGGAAGTAGGCGAATTGAAGGGCGACCGACATGTACTGCGCCGGCACGCTCCCCTGCGTAATCCGGATGACGACGCACGCCACCGAGAGGAGCGGACAGACCATGAACCAAAGCGAGAGCAGGATGCCGGCGCTCGAGGAGGTGGCGCCCGAGCCCCGGCGCCGCAGGAGCGCGAGGCACATGCCCCCGTGAATGAGCTCGTAAATGGCGAGGAAGAGATAGGTCAATAGCGACGCGACGAAATGCGTGCCTCCCGGGGGGCGGTACGGGACCCACCCCATGACGAGCAGCGCGATGAGGGAGAGCACGCCGGCGCCGACGCTGATGCGATTGGACCAGCGCAGCCCCCCCGAGCGCGCGACGCGCGCGTCGCGGCCGAGCGCGCTGATGCGCATCACCATGGTGATCGCGACGAACACCGCGATCAGCGAGAACCCGACCTCGAACCAGTAATGCTCGGGATAGAACATACCGAGGTTCGAGATGACGGGGGGGTGGAGCGACCATAGCTCCTCGGTCATGTGGCCGGACGCCCGCGCGAGCCGATTGCAATAATCGAGCATGAGCACGAACGTCGTAAACGCCAGAAACGGCGGAGAGGCGCGGAGGAGCGCCGGCGAGCTACGCATCGGCGGGCATCATACTGCAACGCCTCATCGGCGCAATCGACTGGATGGATATACGGGCGGCGCGGGGCCTCGATAGGACGGGGCGAGCGCGGGCCCACGACGCGTGTCGCGTACGGCGGTTACGCGCCTTCGTTCGTACAGAAATCGTTGGGGTCCGGCGCGCGCCGGACGCCGCGCCCATCCTCGACGCGCGAGGCGCCGGCAGCCGCGCGACGGCGCGCACGCCCCGCGACGCTCTCGCGCGCCCAACGCTCGGGATTTCCGCACGTTCGGGCGCGCGGCGCCCCCCTCGGCGCGCGCGCGTGACCGGGAATCACGCCGACCGCGCTCGACTGTTCGGCGGTTCGTTCTATGATTGGGCGAGCGCTCCGCCTCCATGCACGTTCAGGGTGGCCCACGGCCCGTTCGGGGCTCCTTCGTGATATCGACGGGCGCTCGCTCACGTCGGGCGTCGGCGCAGCGACCGCCCGGCGAGGCTCCGCGGTGAGGCGGGATCATTGACAAAGGACGACGAGCTCATGGACACGCGCGACACTCTGGCCGAACAACTCTCGCTCGCGAACGACGTCACCGTCTCGTTCGAGTCGGGCATCGCGGTGGTGACGCCGAAGACGAAGAACGACTTCCGTTCCCTGGCCAGCTTCGCCATGAAGGAGCGAGAGCGCCTCGGGTCGCTGATCCGATGGTCCGGCGCGGCGGTCTTGCGCGGCTTCGACGTCGCGACCGCGGACGAGTACACCGAGCTCACCGGCGCCTGCCTCGGCTACAAGGCGGTCACGAACCGGGTCCTCTCCGCCCTCTTCTCGCGGGCGAAGCGGAAGACGCGCGGGCTCGGCACCTACGATCTGCCCCCGGCGAAGATCCAGATGCAAGGGCCGCACACCGAGGCCGGTTGGCGATCGAGGCGGCCCCGGCTCATCACGATGTGGTGCGAGGAGGCGCCGCTCGAGGCCGGCGAGACCGCGCTCTTCGACATGGCCGCGGCCTACGACTCGCTCGACGACGACCTCAAGGCGTATTTCGACAATTTCGGGAGTGAATATCCGGTGTTCGGCGAGAAGTTCGTCGTCGACTCGGTGTTGATCCACCCGGAGACGAAGCGCCGCTGCCTCCTCCTCTGGTACTACGAGTCGCCGCTCGCCCAGTACGCCGTGGCCGCGTACCGCGAGACCGAGCACTACCGCCAAAACTCGATCAAAGAGACCATTCCGTACACAGCGATCAACGACGCCACGCTGGCGCACACGTTTTGCGATGGCAAGAAGCGCGTCACGCTCTCCGAGGAGCAGTCGATTCGATTGATGCGCCACGTGTACAAGGCGGCGACCTACTTCAAGTGGCAGAAGAACGACGTCTTGATCGTCGACAACATCGCGACGGGACACGGGCGCATGCCGTGCGTCCCTCCGAGGAAGATCGTCGTCGGCTACTGGAACGAGGTCGACACGCGGCCGTACGGCGCGAACCCGCGCGTTCGGACCGACGACTCCCCGCCCCTGGCGAGGACGGGCGCGTCGCCCAGCTACGTCGTGCGCGTCCTCGCGAACGGGCTCCGGGGTCGGCTCCAGTTCTGACCCGCGCCTCGCGCGACGTCCTCACGAAGCTCGGCGCGCCTCCGGTCCACGAGTGACCGATCGCGCCGCGCCCCGTCCGCCGCGCGGCCGCGGGTCAGGACGCGCTCGCGTTCCACGAATCCCGCGCGCGTAGATACGTGCGCACGGCCCGCAGCGCGACGCCGTCGAGGCCGAGCCCCGGCCATCGCTTGGAGACGCGAAACGGGAACGGCCGGGCCGCCTGGACGCCGTCGCGGATGACGTCGGCGATCAGCTTCCCGTTGTACTGCGCGGACACGAGGCCGTGGCCGATGCAGCCGACGGAGAGGAACAAGCGCCCGTCGTGGAAGGTGTTGATCGCCGGCGTGAGCTCGGACGTGATCGAGATGGGCCCGCACCACGCCGCGTCGGTGCGGACCTCCGCCAGCGTGGGGAAATAGCGGCGTAGGCGCGCCTCGAGGAGCGCCGTGTGGTGCTTCAGCGACGCGGCGCTGCTCGGCTCGAGCCCCGGCTCGCCGCCGCCGAAGAGGAGCCGATCGTCGTCCGTACGGCGGAAGTAGTGGAGGAGGTGGTTCGCGTCGTAAAATGACGTCTTCGAGTCGAGGCCGATCTCGTCCCATCGCGCCGCGTCGATCGGCTCGGTGGCCAGGCAGTAGGTCCACACCGGCCGCTGGAAGCGCGCCAAGGCGCCGTCGATTTCGCCGCCGGCGAACGCGTTCGTGGCCACGACGACGTGGCTCGCGATCACCGACCCTGCGGGGGTCGTGAGCTGGAAGTCGCCGTCGCGCCGATCGATGCGCGTCACGGGCGACTGCTCGAACACGTCGGCGCCCGCGCCGCGGGCGAGCTCGAGCCAGCGCCGAACGAGCAAGCGCGGATCGGCGAGCTTGGCGTGGCGGAAGGAGATCCCCGCGAGGAATGGGCTCGCGGCGAACCGGCGGCGGCAGGCCGCCTCGTCGAGCCACGAGCGGCCGCCGTCGAAGCCGAGCTCGCCGAGCAGCGCGAGCCGCCGTTCGAGCAGGCGAACGTGCGACTTGCTCACCGCGACGTCGATGAACTCGGCCCGAGGAGCGGTATACGGGATCGCGAGCGGCTCCGACTGCGCTTCGACGTAGGCGAGCGCGTCGCGGCCATATGCCAGCGCCTGCTCGGCGCCGGCCCGGCCGAACTGCGAGACGAGCTGATCGACCCCCTCGCCCACCAGGTCGAGGCAGTTGCCCGCGGCGCGGTGGCTGGCGCCGCCGCCGACTCGCGCCGCCTCCAGCAAGACAACGCGCTTTCCGCCCTCGCTTCGGCGGACGTGCCACGCCGTCGACAGCCCGGTGAGCCCGCCGCCTACGACGGCGACGTCGGCGCGGAGCTCACCTTCGAGCTCGGGCGACGGCGGCGGCTCGGATTGCCATGGAAGATTACCCAGCTCGCCACAATCCAGCATGAATGACGCGCCCTCACGACTACCGTCGTTGCCTATCTCATTGGCGGATAGGCTCTCATTGGCGGATAGGCGGCGCATACTTGCTCGCGATCCACGGTCGGTCAAGGCGAATACGAGTGAGCTTCCGCCGGAGCGACGTGGGGCAAAAGGCCGCACGACCGAGCGCGAGTGAGGGCAGGATGAACAATATAGAGTCGGCGGCCGTCACGCCGGATTCATTCGGATTCCATTCGGATCGCGTCGTGTGACCGGCGTCGAGCGCCGGCGGCCGACTCGAGGAGGACCTACCCGGCGCCCGCTCCGTCGCTGCCGCGTCTCCCTCGCTTCACCGCCGCGTCCCTCGCCGTCCCTCGCGAGGAGGCGCGACGCGCGGCCGCTCAATACCGCGCGTTCAGCCAGTCGCGCGTGTAGTCGAACAGGTTCTGGACGGTGTTGGAGTACTGACCGGGCACGCTCTCGCACGGAACGCACGGCTGGAACTCGTGCAAGGCTCCTTCGATGACGACGAAGTCCTTGTCCTGGCTCTTGGCATTTTCGTAGTGAATCTCGTTGTCGCACATGTAAATCCACGCGCCCATCGTGGCGATCATCACCGGCACGGTGATGTTCTGCAGCGCGTACGTGGTCGAGTTGTTGCTCGAGGCGTAGTCGATGCCGTCGAGCGAGCTCGTCGAGCGGATCGCCTGGGTGCTGATGAACGATTGAAGCGTGAGGTTGACCGTCCCCCCTTCGAACGACGCGTTCTCCTGATCCAGCCCCTGGGTGGCGACGCGGACGTTCTCGACGATCTGGGTGGAGATGGTGCCGTCGTTCTTCAGGAGCTTGCGCGGCTTGGTCGTCGCGTGCGCGACGCTCGGATCGAGCTCCCACAGGCTCGCGCCCTCGCCGCGCGCGATCACGAACGTGTCGTCGTCGGGGTACCTGTACGTGCCGGCGTCGATCGCGCGGAGCTTCTCCTCTGCCTCGGCGATGAGCGCGTTCATGCGATCGGACTGCGCGCGGTAGTAGCGCGCCTTGAAGTCGTCGGAGTAGCTCGACGCGCCGTTCGGATTGAATCCGTTCTTCGGAGCGAACGGGTCGAGGCTCGGATCGACGCTGCCCGGGTCGTTGCAGCCGGGCAGCATCGGCATGAGGTTGCGCAGGAGGTGGATGTTGTGGCCGGGGTCCGCGTCCAGCAGCACGAGCCCGTCCACCGGCGGGAGATCGGCGAGCGCGTCGCTGCCGGTGACGTGCAGCTTCCGCGGGTCCTGGCAGAACGAGAGGCCGTTCTCCGCGACCGCCTGGTAGAACGTCATCGTGGGGCCGCCCCCGCTGTGGCCCAGCAGCAAGACGTGGGTGATCCCGGGGAGGCTCCGCAAGAACTTCACGCCCTCCTTCACGTCGAGCGCGACCGCCTCGAAGTCGACGATCGTCTCGTTGTTGTCGAAGCGCGTGTTCATGCCCAGCATCACGAACCCGCGCTTCGACAGCTCGATGTTCGCCGTGTGCGGGAGATAGTTCGATGTGCGGTGCATCACCAGCAGGGCGACGTGCGGTGTCGGCCCCGAGTCCGGGACGTAGAGCGCTCCCTTGGTGACGTCGGACGGAAACTGAATGTAGCGCGGCCTGATTGCCTCCATGCGATCCTCGACCTTTCTCGGGCCGGACGATCGCACTCATCGTGCACGATCTCCAGCGCCGTCGTCGCCTCCGCGACGCCGAAATCGAGGAGGCGCGCGACGCCGTCGGCGCTGACTCGGCCCGAGGAGGCCGGTGCGGATCCGCGCACACGGGCGTGATGACGGTCATGGGAGCTCTCCGGAGCTCCTGCTCGCGGCGCTCGGGCGCGGATGACCAAATCGGAAATGGGCGCGCCCGGCGGCGCGCGCGAGGCGAGGCCCCGAGGCATCGCGAGGAGCCCCGAGAGGGCTCGCCGCCACCGGGGGCTCCTGTATGTCGCGCCGCCACAGCATGATCTTTCGACGCGGCGTCGCCGTCGAGCGTCACGGCGATGGCCGGGCGCGCGGAGGGCGGGAGCGCGCGTCGCGGTCCGCGGGGGCACGCCCGCCCGGCGCTCGCCGGCCGGTGCGCGTCGTCGCGGGCACGCGCGTTGCTCGTACGTTCCGCATGGCGGTCACGGTGTTGACGGTCGCGTTTCCGTTCGCCGGCGTCGCCCCCGACGCGGTCGGGGGCGCGGAGCAGATCGCCTCGATGCTCGACGAGGCGCTCGTCGAGCGCGGTCACCGCTCGATCGTCGTCGCGTGCCGTGGGTCGCGCGTCGCCGGTGAGCTCGTCCCCCTGCCCGGCGAGGAGCCCGAGCGCGTCGACCGGCGCGCCTGGTGCGCGCACCACGAGGCGTGTCGCGCGCGGCTCCGCGCCGTCGCCGATCGGGGAGACGTCGACGTCGTCCAC
>Ga0105247_10001148_pt1 | contig 19616 bp, 15 predicted proteins | sample KBSS24metaG_FD_81519 | JGI IMG/M metagenome (GOLD analysis project Ga0105247, IMG submission 81519) | Switchgrass rhizosphere microbial communities from Kellogg Biological Station, Michigan, USA - KBS S2-4 metaG | ecosystem: Host-associated > Plants > Roots > Rhizosphere > Soil | place...
ATCGCACAGTGCTCGTCGCTTACATCTTCAATCCACGTTTGTCAGTGCCTGAGTTTTACCAGCACGTCGCGACGTTGCTCGACGTGCAGAAGTGGGAAACGAAGTCGGAGTTGTTACTTGAGCTGGGCCGAGCGCTCGAGTCGCGTCACTCACGCGGTTTGCGAACCGTGCTGATCGTCGACGAGGCGCAGGGCTTGTCGCCACACGTGCTCGAAGAGATTCGTTTGCTATCGAATTTCGAATCGAACACGGCGAAGCAGTTGCAGATCGTTTTGACGGGGCAGCCGGAGTTGCGTGAAGTGCTGAACAATCCGGACCTGCGACAGTTGAAACAACGCATCGCACTCCGCTGCGTGATCAAGCCATTGCCGAACGTTGAAGAGACAGACCGTTACATCACTTCGCGTTTGCTGGTCGCGGGCGCCGAGCGTACTGACATCTTCACGGCCGAAGCTGTCGACTACATTTTCCGGTGTTCTGACGGTATTCCGCGAAACATCAACAATCTTTGTGACAACGCGCTCCTCGCGGGTTATGCGGCAGGTGACGCGACGATCGGCCGGCCCATCATCGAAGACGTGGCTGACACGTTCGACATGTTGCCGCGCTCCGATCGAGGACGAGGACAAACCGGAGAGGAACGCGAAGCTCCCGCACGAATCTTTACCAACGCCGGCCGCGCCGAGCTGTGGAACGCGGGAAAGACCACGGGAGACACGGACTAAGTCCAATACGCAGTCGTTAGGGCTGCTGTAGTTTTTGACAAGATGACAGGATTTACAAGACTTACATGTTAATCCTGAAAATCCTGAAATCTTGTAAAAGACTTACTTAAAAAAAATAGTCACCTGACTATCTTTGAGGTGGAATCGATGGGAAGAGTTTTTGACGCCATGAGACGACACAGCGCGACCGATAACAACGGTAACGCTGCCAAACCAACAGCAAAATCAGAGCACCGCGAAGAGCGCCCGCGCGTTACCGGGCTGCCCTCGCCGGAACAGATTGAGGAACAGTTGTTGAGCGGTTCCACAATCATGTCTGTTCCCCCCAAGACGGTGCAAAGTTCAGCGTCCACTGCGCACACTGCGGATGTACCCGGCGGGTCGGCACTCCCCGGCGGAATTGCTTCGCGTGATGCTGGGGCAACTTTGGGCGCTGCCGAGGCGACGCGCGCCGCGGGATTCGTCACCTTTGACGTTTCTCCGTCGCGCGTCGAACCTCACTTGATTGCTGTCAGCCAGCCGCGCTCGGCTTACACCGAGAAATATCGCGAGCTGCGCACCAAGCTGCTACAGGCCAGCGAGCGCACCCAGATGCGCGCCATCGTCGTCACCAGCGCCGGCATCGCCGAAGGCAAAACCCTCACCGCGCTCAATCTCGCCTGGCTGTTGGCCCAAACTGAAGGCCTCCGCGCACTCGTTATCGACAGCGATCTGCGTCGACCATGCGCCACTGATTATCTCGGCATCGATGCGCCCGTCGGACTGTCGGAAGTACTCGGCGGTCAGCTAAGTCTCGAAGACGCGATTGTTCGTCTCGAACCCGCGGGCCTGCACCTTTTACCGGGTGGTCGACCGCGCGACGACGTCGCCGAGTTGCTCTCTGGTCCAAGCTACGCGCGCATACTCAGTGAAGTGCGTCGCATGTTCGACTACATCATCATCGACGCACCGCCGCTCGGCATCTTCACGGACGCAAGCGTATTGATGCAACGCGCCGATGGCGGGATTCTGGTCGTCCGCGCCGGCAAGACTCGTTACTCGACCGTCGATAAGCTTTTGGACCAGATGCCGAAAGAGAAACTGCTGGGTGTGGTGTTGAATCGTACCGAGGAACAGCCCGAAGCCGCTTCTTATTACTATTCGCACCGCTACTACAACCGCGAAAGAGGAACGACTGAAATGCAACCGGTTCCGGCGCAAAGAGTTGAAGAGGAGGTGGCAACGGTCAATTGAGAGCGTTACGTCTCAACAGACGAACGATCTTGCTGATTATCGCCGAGGCGATACTCGTCTATGGCGCGATCATCGGCGCCGTGTACCTGCGCGTCGGCGTGGAAGGCGCGCAGTATGAGCTCATTGAAAAGCATGGTTACTGGAAAGCGGGCGTTGCCGGTTTCTTCTGTCTCGCCGCTTTTTACCTGTTCGACCTGTATGACTTCCTCGTGATGCACGACCGGCGCGAGCTGGTGTTGCGACTGATCCAGGCGCTGGGTTTGGCATGGATCGCGCTCGCGCTCTCGTTCTACACGTTTCAGAGCTTAATGCTCGGTCGCGGCATCTCGTTGATTGCCTTGCCGCTCGCACTCGGGCTGATGGTTAGCTGGCGAGTGTCGATTCACTGGTTCCTGGGCCATCCCGATTTTGGTGAGCGCATCCTAATCGTCGGGTCCGGCAATCTCGCCGTCGAGGTGGCGCGTGAAGTGTTGAACCGTCCCGACGCCGGCTATCGCATTGTCGGCTTCGTCGGTAACGACGCGGAATTGCTCGGCAAGAGCCTGATCAATCCGCGCGTGATCGGTTTGACCGAGCAGCTCGACGAGATCGTCAAGCGCGAGAACATCGATCGCATCGTAGTCGCGATGGGTGAGCGGCGTGGACAACTGCCCACGAACAAGCTTTTGCAACTGAGTCTCGCGGGTGAAGTGAATATCGAAGAGGGCGCTTCATTTTACGAGCGCATTACCAATCGCGTCTCGTTGAACATGCTGCGACCTTCGTGGCTGATTTTTACCGGTCGTGGACGACAGAAAAGAATCTCCGGGCTCGCCCGTAGCGCGGTCCACTGGCTCGTGGCGCTGGTCGGCGCGATTCTTTCACTGCCCATCGTGATCGTCACCGCGATACTCATCAAGCTCGAATCGCGCGGTCCGATCTTTTACAAGCAGGAACGCGTCGGCAAAAACGGGCACACCTTTACGTTGACAAAATTTCGCTCGATGAGAGTCGACGCCGAACAGGACGGCCCGGTCTGGGCCAGCAAAGGCGACTCGCGCACCACGCGGGTCGGACGCATCATTCGCAAGATTCGCGTCGATGAGATCCCGCAGTTCTGGAACATCCTGAAAGGCGAGATGAGCTTCGTCGGCCCAAGGCCCGAGCGCCCGCATTTCGTGGCCCAACTGGCCGAGGAGATCCCTTTTTACGAGCAGCGGCATCTAATCGCACCGGGACTCACTGGCTGGGCGCAAATCAAGTATCCCTATGGCGCGTCAATCGAAGATGCACGACAGAAACTGCAATACGATCTGTTCTACATCAAAAACCATAGCCTGCTGCTTGACGCGATCATCATGTTTGAGACGATCAAGATAATTCTGTTTGGGCGGGGGGCCCAATAAGTCGGTTGGAGGTTGAGATGACTATGTACAAACGAATGGCGCTCGCGATCGCTATCCTGATCGCATTGACTACCGGCATCGCAGCTCAGACAGATACGCCGGCCCAGGGCGATGGCCAAAAAGCGCGACCACGGACCGCCAGCCAGAAGGATCCTCAGAAGGATCCTAAACCGGCGGGCGAGCGCCTCGAGCCTGACGATCCTTCCCGCACGCCTTCTGATGTGCCGCCCGACGTGCAGGCAAATCGCCAGGAGCAGGTCTCTGAAGAAGCGGCAGTCGCTCCCGTCTACAACAACTTCTTCACCACCTACAAGCTTGGTCCGGAAGACATTATCTCGGTTGAGGTATTCAACCAGGATCGCTACTCGCGTAAAAACATCATCATCCCGCCGAGTGGCCGCGTTTCACTCTCGCTGATCCCCGGCGGAATTTTCGTGAACGGCAAAACGGTCGAAGAAGTAGCCGAGATGATCACGAAGAAGTACGACGAGTTCATTATCGATCCGCAGGTTACGGTTTCGCTCGACAAGGCGGCGTCGTATCGCTACAGCGTTATCGGCGACGTGGGCCAGCCCGGTGTTCGTTTGATGAATCACCGCATGACTGTTACCGAAGCGCTGGCCGAAGCGGGCGGCGTGTTGAGCACGGGCGACCGGAGCAAGGTCTATGTGCTGCGCCGGCAATCGACCGGCTTCGTGGCTCCGATCGTCGTCAACGTTTCTGCGATCTATAAAGGCAAAGCTCCTGACACGACCTATCTCGTGCCTGGCGATCAGATCGTCGTGCCCGGCAACAAGATGAAGAAGGTCAGGGAGTGGCTCAGCTTTACCTCAGTGCTCGGCTTCGCTCGCATCTTCGGCGTCCCCGTGCCATAGCGTGGGCGCGTATAACAAGTTAGAGGAAATAACAAGTCAGAGAATAGAACAAGTCAGGAAGGGTGGCTTGCCCCCGCTCGTCCAATCCAAGCAACGGCGGGGGCAAGCCCCTCTTCCTGACTTGTTCTTTCCCAACTGACTTGTTCTTACCGGCAGTTTCAAATGATATCGAGAGTTGCGCTTACATCAGTGTTGCTACTGCTCGCGTCACCGGCGTTTGGCCAGGCGGGCACGTGGGGACGGCAGCGCACGGGCTCGCTGGCTTGGCTGCACTCAGTTTACTTTCTCGATCAAAACCGTGGTTGGGCCGCCGGCAGCCGAGGCACGCTGTTGCAAACCTCAGACGGCGGCAACACCTGGAAACCGCACGGCACGCCGAGTAACGACGTCATTCGCGACCTCTTCTTCACTGACGAGCGCAACGGCTGGATGGTCGTCGAGGTAAACGTTTACGAGCTAAAAACCAAAGAACAGCCGCGCGCCTATCTCATGAAGACGGCGGACGGCGGCGAGCATTGGGATCGGATCGAGATCAAAGGATTCGACGTCGATGGGATTCTCGTTCGCGCCGTGTTCAGTCGCAGCGGGCATGGCTGGACGTTTGGTGAAGCCGGATCGATCTACGCGACGCGCGACGCCGGCGATACGTGGGTGAAGTTGCAAGCACCAACACGACGCTTATTGCTCGGCGGAATCTTTGTCGACGACGATCGTGGCTGGATCGTCGGCGCCGGCGCGACGATCATTCAAACGTCGGATGGCGGACAAACGTGGTACCAATCCACCTTGCCGCAGGTTGAAAAGACGATTCGTTTCACCGCGACGTCATTTATCGACAATCGCAGAGGTTGGGCAGTCGGTAGTGCCGGCAGTGTTTACAGCACCGTGAACGGCGGCCGGACCTGGGAGCGACAGCAGTCGACCGTTGCAGTGGATCTGTTTGACGTGAAGTTTGTTGACGCGCGGGAAGGCTGGGCCGTCGGCGCAGAAGGAACGATTATTCACACCGTAGATGGTGGCGAGCATTGGACCACCGAGCGCAGCGGCACCGAACACCCGTTAGAGCGCGTGTTCTTCGCAGACAAGAATCACGGTTGGGCAGTCGGGTTTGGCGGAACAGTCGTTTCCTATCTTCGTTAATCCTGAAAATTTAGAAATCTGTAAGACAGCTTTTTCACCATGAAGAAACTTATTTTTCTTTTAGTCTTCATCACCTTGTTTTCAGTGCAGTCCTTTGCCCAGGACACGGTGGAGACTTTAAGAACGCAGATCGAGAGCGCGACCAGCGACTCCGATCGCGTAAATGCGATCGCAAACTCGAACGTATTAGACCCCGTAGGCTTCTACAATCTCGGCAATGGGCTTGCGCGCCTGGGCCACAACGAAGCCGCTATCGCCGCCTATCGCAAAGCCATCACGCAACGCAAAGGTTTTTATTCGCGCGCCCTGAACAACCTTGGTGTCGTGTTGCTTCGCACCGGACGCTGGGACGAAGCGCAGGAAGCCCTCGTCTCTGCCCTGCGACTCGAGAACTTTCGCTACGCTGAAGCGAGCTACAACCTTGGACGTGTGTACGCCGCACGTGGCCAGAACGATCTCGCAGAGCGTGAATGGCGCCGCGTCCTTGCGATCGATCCGCAACACGATGCGGCGAAGCAGGCGCTCGCAAATGCCGGCAACGAAGAACGAATCGTCGCCGCCGCCGCGAAGCCGGTGAAGACCGTTTCTACAGTTAACAAGTCGCCGGCGGCTGTGCTTCCTGCGAAGACGATCACAATCGATCAGGCCAGTTACGATCTACTGCAAAAAGCGCGGAGTGAAGTCGAACGCGGGAAGACGATTCAGGCGGTTGAGGATTTCCAGCGTCTGTTACGTCGCCAGAATGGTTACTTTCCGCCTGCGAATCTCGAGATGAGTTATGCGTTGCTGAGTCTCAAGCGATATGACGAAGCGCAGGCGAACCTGCTCGAAGTTTCAAAGCGCGACGGCGCTCGTTATCCGATCAGTTACTTTCATCTCGCCCGTTTGTACGAGCGCAGTGGTGACTTGAAACTTGCCGAAGCCGCGTTTGCACAGGTCGCTCCGACCAACGCCCAATTCCTCCTGGACCTGAGCCGCGTTCGCGAGAAACTGGGCGACTACAAAGGCTCGCTCGAGGCGATGGAGCGCTATCTGAAGTTGATGCAGGATCAGGGACAACGGCCCATCTGGTCCGAAGAACGCCTCGCTGAGCTTCGCAGCAAAGCCGCAAAGCAGTAGTATAACTTCGCTACAACATCCCCTTTGTAGGAGTAACGACCATGACTGCACGACTCCCTCTGGTCATCGTTCTGACACTCGTCTTCGCATCGTTCGTTCACGCCCAGACTTCAACAGCGTCACCATCGCCGTCGCCCGCGCCCAAGCCCGCTATGAGCCGCGCGCAGAGTCAACGGGCGATCATCGCCACCGAGAGGAAACTCTGGGAAGCCTGGAAAAACAAAGACATGAAGCCATTCCACGCCAATCTCACGGCCGACGCCGTTATGATTAGCAACATGGGCGTGGCCGACAAGAAAACTTCTCTCTCAGCGATGCAAGGCGAGGCTTGTGAAGTTAAGTCTTACGAGCTGATGGATCTCAAAGTCACATTTTTCAACAGCAGCACCGCGATTCTGACTTACAAATCGACACAGGATGCGACGTGTGGCGGTGAGGCGGTCCCACCCACTGTCTGGTCCAGTAGTGTTTACGTAATGAGAGGCGGACGCTGGTACGCGGCCTCACATCAGGAAACCATCGCCAAGTAAAAAATATAGGTCCTATAAGTCCTATAGGACCTATGATTCTTTTGGGCGCATGTGCGGGAAGAGGATTACGTCGCGGATTGACGTCCGGTTCGTGAGCAGCATCACGAGTCGATCGATGCCGATACCGATCCCGGCCGCGGGAGGCATCCCGTAAGATAGCGCGCGGATGTAATCCTCATCCATCAGCATCGCCTCTTCGTCGCCTCGCTCACGCTGCCGCACCTGATCGCGAAAGCGCTCGTACTGCTCTACGGGATCATTCAACTCAGAAAACCCGTTCCCGATCTCCATGTTCGCGATATACAACTCGAAACGCTCAGCCACGTTTGGATTCGCGGGCGACGCCTTCGAGAGTGGCGAGATCGATTTCGGAAAGTCAGTGATGAAAGTCGGTTGGACCAACTCGTGTTCGACGTGCGCTTCGAAAAGCTCGAGCACACGGTCGTCAGTGATCTGATCGGCTGGAACTCGCCCCGTCAAACTCTCCTTCATCCCGACGCGTGAGAACAGCGTGCCGAAGTCGATCTCGTGCTCACCAAACTTCACGTGCGTGTGGCCCAATACGGTAAAGATTACCGTGCGCAATAGCTGCTCACAGAAATCCATCATCGCGTTCACGTCGGCATAGGCCCAGTAAAACTCGAGCATCGTGAACTCGGGATTGTGACGCGTCGAGATCCCTTCGTTGCGGAAGTTTCGATTGAGCTCGTAGACCTTTTCGAAGCCACCGACGAGCAGTCGCTTCAAATACAGCTCCGGCGCGATGCGCGCGTAAAGATCGATATCGAGCGCGTTGTGATGAGTTTTGAACGGGCGCGCGGCGGCGCCGGTCGCCAGCGGCGTCAGCATCGGTGTCTCGACCTCGATGTAGCCGTGATCTTCGAGGATGTGTCGCAGCTCACGGACCACCGCGGCGCGGCGCTCGAATACCTCACGCGCCGTCAAAACCTCGTCTTTCTCGACCTTGAGACTTCCGGCAATCAGATCCGCGTAGCGTTGGCGCTGTCGGATCTCAGGATCCTGGATGCCGTGCATCTTGTCAGGCAGCGGCAGTAGTGCCTTCGACAGAAACTGTAGCTTCTGCACGTGGACCGAGAGCTCGCCGGTGCGAGTCACAAACAGGAACCCTTCGACGCCGATGAAGTCGCCGTGGTCCAACAGTAGAAACAACTCCCAGCTGTCAACGTCGCCGCCGTCAGCGCCGTTGTGAACGCCAATCACGTCATTCTTGCGAATGTAAATCTGCAGGCGCGACACGCCATCCGAAAGATGAACGAACGCGACCTTGCCCATCTGGCGCGGTGGCGTCGCGATGCGTCCGGCGACCCGCACGACAAACTTGTTCAGATCTTCGGGAGGCTGGAAGCCGGTAAACTTCTCGACAATCGCAGTAATCGTGTCGTCTTTTTCCGGGTCGACGACACGGCTGCGCTCGTATTTGTTCGGGTAAGCGTTGCCGACAAGCTGCTGCAAAGCTTCGAGGTGCTCGCGTCGCGCGAGCGTTTGGTCATTCTCTTCGATAAATGGAATAGACATAAAGGGCGAATTATACAGACATGCGGCAAATCCTGTAATCTCTGATTAATGATCGAAAAGATTTTGACCCCGGCGGCGATGCTTGCCGAGCGCGAGCGTCTGCGCGCTGGCGGCAAGCGGCTCGTTTTCACAAATGGTGTTTTTGACCTTTTGCACGTCGGGCACGTGCGCTACCTGGCGCAGGCGCGCGCGCTCGGCGAGGCGCTCGTCGTAGCGATTAATAGTGATAGAACTGTGCGTGAGTTGAAGGGGCCCGCGCGGCCTGTTTTTGATCAGGCGGAGCGGGCTGAGATACTGGCTGCTTTGCGGGTTGTTGATTACGTCGTCGTGTTTGACGATGTCTCGCCGCGGAGCCTGATCGCCGAGCTGCTGCCGGACGTGCTGGTCAAGGGCGGCGATTACGATCTCGATCAGATTCACGGGCGCGAGGAAGTCGAAGCCGCGGGAGGCAACGTTATTTCGCTACCGTTTGTCGAAGGTGCTTCGACCACGACATTAATCGAGCGAATGAGAAAATAAATTTCGAAAGAATGGAGCAAGCAAGAATGGAACAAGTCAGGAAGAGGGGCTTGCCCCCGCCGCTGCTTGGCTGGGATAAGCGGGGGCAAGCCCCTCTTCCTGACTTGTTCTATTTTAAGGTTCTCAATTCAATATTCTTCTAATTGAAGGTTCTCAGTCCAATTTGGCAATAGTTTGATCGAACAAGTTACAGAGACGAGGGAGTATCAGAGGCTGCTGGAGGAGTTGCGGCGTGGTGTTCGTGTGATCTCGATCAGTGGGTTGGTGGCGGGGTCTGCGAGGGCGTTGGCGGTGGCGGCGCTGCAACGCGAGACTGGGAAGACTTTTGCGGTCGTGTCGCATACGACGCGCGATTTGGAGTCGTGGGAAAGTGACCTGGAGTTTTGGTATTCCGCGCTGAATGCAACAGAAACTGACGAGAAAGACATACTTGTCTTACCCGCGTCGGAGACCGATCCATACGCCGGCATCTCACCACACGCGCAAACACTCGAGCGACGCGCACTCGCTCTCTGGCGTCTACAGCAACGTACGTCGAAGTTTGTTTTACTGACCGCGCGCGCACTCGCGCGCAAGACTGTCAGCCCTGCTGCCATCGCGAAAACAGGCGTCGTGCTGCGACGCGATGAAGACTTCTCACCCGAAGTGCTCGTCGAGCAACTGATCGCGACCGGTTACATGCGTGAAGATCCGGTCGGCGGCGTGGGCGAGTTCTCGATGCGCGGCGGCATCGTCGACGTTTGGCCGCCCGGACGAGAAGCACCCGTGCGGCTCGAATTTTTTGGCGACACCATCGACTCGGTGCGTGAGTTTGATCCGGAAAACCAGCTCTCGACGGCTCAGTTGAAAGAAGTCGAAGTGGCGCCGATGCGCGAATTCTCCGTCAACGCGCTCGATTTCCAACTCTGGAGCGAGGCGGCGCGCGAGCGCTGGGCCGACGAGCGTTACGCCCGCTCACTGCGCGATCGAACCGCTTTCGCCGATGAAGGCGAAGCGTTCGCCGGCTGGGAATGGCTGGTTCCGATCACGATGGATTGCTGCTCGAGTGTGTTCGATCATCTCGGGGATGTTGTTCTCGTGATTGATGAACCATCCGGAATTGAAGCGTATCTCAGTGAATTTTACGAGCGACTATCAGATCGCTATCGCGAGATCGACGAAGCTGACGACATCGCGCTCACACCCGAAGAGCTCTTCCTCACCGCTGACGAGTTAAGAGAACTGATTTCAACGCGCCAGCGCGTCGAGCTGCGCACACTCGGCCGCGCTGCTTCAGAAATAGACATGGACCTCGCGCTCGAAGCCGAAGTGCCTACTGTTCAACTCGGACGTGCGCGCGGCACGCGGCAGCCGGTGTTTCTGTTTCCGGCAGTCGAGAGCGCGGTCGAAGTTGAGTGGAAGTCGCAATCGACGCTTCGTTATCACGGTCGCATCGCGGATCTCGCGGCTGAAGTGAGCCGCGCGGTTGAAGAAGCACGCGCGACACTCTTCGTGATGCCGAGTCTCGGCGTGGCGGAGAGAATCGTCGAGATCCTCAACGAGTACAAGATCGAAACCCGGTTGACTTACACAACCGAAGCAACCGACCCAACAAGCTGGCGACCCGTAATCGTGACCGTGGGCGACCTGAGCGGCGGCTTCGAGTTGCCGCAGGCACGCCTGATCGTACACGTCGAGTCAGACATCTTTGACGAAACGGCCACCTCAGTCGAGCGACGACCTGCCGCCGCCGAAAGAACACAAACACAACAGCGGACCGATAGGAAAAAACGCAGGTCAAAAGCGGCTGCGTTCCTTTCCGACTTTCGCGATCTCAAGCCGGACGATTACGTGGTCCACATCGATCACGGCGTCGCGCGCTTCGGCGGTTTGCAGACGCTCGATCTTGGACCACGCACCGGCGAGTTCATGCTGCTTTACTACGCCGACGAAGCGAAGCTCTACGTTCCCGTCGAGCGTCTCGACCTCGTGCAGCGCTACTCGAGCGCCGAAGGACACCAGCCACAGCTCGATCGACTCGGCGGACTCGGCTGGCAAAAGACGAAAGCCAAAGCCAAGCGCGCCATGCGCGATATGGCCGACGAGCTTTTGCGTCTTTATGCCGAACGAAAACTCGTCGGGGGGTACGCCTTCGCTGCCGACACGCCGTGGCAACAGGAGTTTGAAGACGGCTTTCCATTCATCCTCACGCCCGATCAGGAAACAGCGATCGAAGACGTGAAGAAAGACATGGAAGAGCCCATGCCGATGGACCGTCTGCTGTGCGGCGACGTCGGTTACGGTAAGACGGAAGTCGCGATGCGCGCGGCGTTCAAGTCAGTGATGGAAGGCAAGCAGGCGGCGATACTCACGCCCACGACCGTCCTCGCTTATCAACACTACGACACGTTTCGCAATCGCTTCGCGCCGTTTCCGGTGAAGGTTGAATTGTTGTCACGCTTTCGCTCTTCGAAGGAACAGAAGGAAGTCGTGAAGCGGATCGAGGCCGGTGAAGTGGACGTGATCATCGGCACGCACCGCATCCTCTCGAAAGACGTTCAGTTCAAAGATCTCGGACTCGTCGTGGTTGACGAAGAGCAGCGCTTCGGTGTCGCACACAAAGAACGACTGAAACATCTCAAGAAGAAAGTCGACGTGTTGACGCTTTCAGCAACGCCGATTCCACGCACGCTCAACATGTCGCTCAGCGGTATGCGCGACATGTCGCTCATCGAAACGCCGCCGCGCGATCGACTGGCGATTCAGACGCAGGTGGTGCAGTTCTCGGAGAGTGTGATCAAGTCGGCAATCGATCTCGAGCTCTCGCGGGGCGGCCAGGTCTTCTTCATCCACAATCGCGTGGAGACGATCGACACTGTTGCGGCGCTTGTAAAGAGACTCGTGCCGAATGCGCGGCTCGCCGTGGGCCACGGGCAGATGAACGAAAAGGACATGGAGCGAGTGATGCTCGACTTCATCGACTACAAATATGACGTTCTGGTTGCAACCACCATCATCGAAAACGGCATAGACATCCCGCGCGCAAACACCATCATCATAAATCGCGCCGATCACTACGGTCTTTCTCAGCTTTATCAATTACGCGGGCGTGTGGGGCGCTCCAGTCGCAGGGCTTATGCTTACCTGCTGATACCGAGCGAACAGGAGCTTTCGCCCATTGCCCGTAGACGTTTAGCAGCCATTCGCGAGTTTTCTGATCTGGGGGCCGGGTTTCGTATCGCGGCCCTCGACCTTGAGCTACGTGGCGCGGGCAACCTGCTCGGAGGTGAGCAGTCGGGGCACATGGAGGCGCTCGGCTTCGATCTTTACACGCAAATGCTCGAGCGGACGGTCGCTGAGCTCCAGGGCGAGGAAGTCGAAGACGAGACGAGTGTCACCCTCAATCTCGGCGTGGATGTCGCCATTCCGGACGATTACATCTCCGACATGGGACAGCGGCTGCGGACGTACAAACGAGTTTCTTCGGCCCGTGACGAAGCAACGCTTGACGCCATTCGCAACGAGACGGAGGACCGCTACGGGCGGATTCCGGTCTCGGTTGACAGGTTATTTGCTTATGCGCGTTTGCGTCGTTTGTCGGAGGAGTTGGGGATAGTTTCGATTGATAAGACGCCGGACGGAGTGGCGGTAAAATTTAGTGAAAAGGCGAGGATTTCACCCGAAAAACTGGGAGATTTCGTGACGAAGAACAAGGGAGCAACGTTTACGCCCAACGGTGTTTTGCGGCTGGTTTTAACAGAAGACGAGCAGGACAACGTGCTCGACGCAGCCCGCGCCGTGTTGCTCCAGATTCGTGCGAGCGATTAGACTCACAGGATTCCAGGATTTTCAGGATTTACATGATAATCTTGCAAATCCTGTAATCCTGTAAAATAACCGTTTCAGTAAGGAGTAAGTTAGTGAAATTCAGATATCTTGTACCCTTTGCTGCGTTGATCATCCTTGCGTTTACTTCCACTCACGTCTTCGCACAGGAAGGCGAGATGCAGGTCGTCGACGAAGTGATCGCCCAGGTCAACGACGACGTCATCACGCTCTCGATGTTGAAGAAGGAGACTAAGGAACGTATCGACGCGTTGAAACAGAGCGGCATGACCGAGCAGCAGGCGATGGATGAAGTCTCGAAGCGCCAGAACGAGCTGATCGCGACGTTGATCAACGAGAAGCTGTTGCTGCAAAGAGGCAAGGAGCTCGATCTTTCGAACGACGTCGAGGCTGAAGTCAACCGTCGCATGTTGGAGATCGCGCAACAGCAGGGCATCAACTCGATCGAAAAGCTTTACGAAGCGATGCGCCAGAGCGGGCTCGTGCCGGAAGACGTTCGTCGCACGATGCGCACGGAAATGATGAAGCAGGCCGTGCTGCAACAGGAGGTCGATCGGAAAGTTTACCTCGGCCCGTCCAACGACGAAGTGAAGAAATATTATGAGGCCCACCCTGACAAGTTTCGGAAGCCCGAGAGTCTGAAGCTTTCCGAGATTTATCTCCTGCTGGCCGGCAAAGACGAGGCGGCAGTTAAGGCCCGAGCTCTCGAGCTGGTCACACAAGCGCGCGCGGGTGCTGACTTTGGCGCGCTTGCCGCGGCCAATTCCGAGCGTGAGAAGAACGGGAAGCGCACGGCGCCGGATGATAAGGGCTACGTCGGGGAGTTTGACTTTCCGAACTTGCGCGAGGATCTGGCGGCGACGTTGAAGGATGTGAAAGCCGGCGGCGTCACTGAGCCGATTCGCACCGATGAGGGTTATCAAATCCTGCACGTTGATGCCCGCACACCTGGCGGCACGACACCTGTGTTCAACGAGAATCGCGTGCGCGAAGCGATGTTGATGGAGCGACAGCCGAAAGAGCGCGAGAACTATCTCCAGAGCCTGCGCAACGAAGCGTTTATCAAAGTCACTGACACCTATAAAGCCGGCGTCGATCCGCTCCTGAAGATCCAGTCGCCAGTCGCGGCGAAGGGTAACGACAAAGAGAAGAAGGACGAGAAGAAGTCAAAGAAACCCTAGTTAGATCGAGTCAGGAAGAATAGAACAAGTCAGAATAGAACAAGTCAGTTTCAATAGAACAAGTCAGTTGAGATAGAACAAGTCAGGAAGAGGGGCTTGCCCCCGCTGCTACTTGGATTGGACAAGCGGGGGCAAGCCCCTCTTCCTGACTTGTTCTTTTCTCACTTGCTCTATTCTTCCTGACTTGTTCTATTCTGAGTTGTTCTATTCTTCCTGACTTGTTCTATTGGAAGAAGTAAGTTCTGGTGGATATTATTGCTCGCACTGATAATCACACTTCTGATTGTTCATCCGTGGCAAAGTCAGCCTATCGAAAAGCCTCGCATCATCATTTACAAACGCGAACGGAAGCTCGAGCTTTACTCAAACAAGACCTTGCTGCGCACGTACCGCGTCGGGCTTGGGTTTAGCCCGGTTGCCGACAAGGTGCGCGAAGGCGACGGCGCGACTCCCGAAGGCGACTTCTACGTCTTCGTAAAGAACAACAAGAGCGCTTACTATCTATCTCTCGGCGTCAGTTATCCGAATATCGAAGACGCAGAGCGCGGCCTGCGCGACGGGCTGATCAACCGCGCTCAGTACAACGCGATTCTCGAAGCGCATCGCAAGAAGACCGCGCCGCCGCAGTACACAAAACTGGGCGGCCTGATCTACATTCATGGGAACGGCGCGAAGAGCGATTGGACATGGGGCTGCGTCGCGTTGGAGAATGAGCAGATGAAGGAGTTGTTCGACGCCGTTTCAGTCGGAACGCCGGTGACGATCAAACCGTGATGACGGAAATCAAGCCTTTCAAAATTCGAGACGTCGAGATCAATCCGCCGCTCGTGCTTTCACCGATGGCGGGCGTGACGGACGTTTCTTTTCGACGCCTGTTGAAACGGCGCGGCGGTGTTGGTCTGTCTGTTTCCGAGTTCATTTCAGTTGAAGGTTTGACGCGAAACAATCCCAAGTCGAAACGGCAGATGCGTTTCTACGAAGACGAGCGGCCGTTTGCGGTGCAGATCTTTGGTGGACAAGTGGAGCGCATGTGCATGGCGGCGGAGATGGCGCAGGAAGTCGGCGCCGACATTCTCGACGTGAACTGCGGCTGCCCGGCGCCGAAAGTCGTGAAGCACGGCGGCGGCTCCGGATTGCTCAAGGACCACTGCCGGCTCGCAGACATTCTCAAAGCGATCAAGAAAACGATCACGATTCCATTGACGGTAAAGATTCGTGCTGGCTTTTACGACCACACGATCAATGCGGTCGATACTGCGAAACTCGCCGAGGATTGCGGCGTCGAGCACATCGCGTTGCACGGTCGCACGAAAGAGCAGGGTTATCGCGGTCTTGCGAACTGGGACCTCGTCAGGCAAGTGAAAGAAGCGGTGAGTGTGCCCGTGTCAGGCAGTGGTGACGTCACGACGATCGAAGGCGCGTTTGCGAAGTTTCGTGAGACTGGTTGCGACGGTGTGTTGATTGGCCGCGGCGCGATGGCGAACCCGTGGATCTTCCGTCAGATCGAAGACGCGATGCAAGGTCGTCCGATCTTCGAGCCGACATTGGCTGACAAGCGCGCGATCCTGCACGAGTATTTCGACATGTTGCGTGAAGACATGCCCGAGACGCCTGCGATCAATCGCATGAAACAGTTGGCGGGACAATTCACGCGCGGCTTGCAGGGCGGCGCGTTGTTCCGCACATCGATCTATCACTCACACACAGTCGAAGAAGTACTGGACCGCATCGAGGAGTATTTCGAAGCGATCGAAACCGGCCGGCCCTATTACGGCGAAGCCGGGCCACCGATTGAAAGCGCGGATATCACGGATTGCAACGCCTTCATATCTTAATCCGTCTTCGATCCGCGTTTATCCGTGTTCTTTTTCCCACTACCATTATCGAGATCAACCGGCGCCGGATAACCCTTCTGCGCCACCGTGCCCAGATCGATCACGACCTCTTTCTTCGGCTTTGAATTCAACGCGCTGAGAATCTGCGTTCGCTGCTGCTCTGAAAGATCTTCCAACTTCAAGCCATTCGCCTCCAGCACGCGCCTCAGGTTTTCTTCCGTGTTCGTGTCCTGCGCGTAAACGTCGCGGTAAATGTGGAGCTTGCCATCCTCGATCACGATCGTTTCGTAACGCAGCTCGACCGGCACAACCTGGTTGAGTTTTACGGTCTTGGTTTTTTCCTTGTCCTCTAAATAAGAAGCCATCTTGGTCTGGAAGTCCGCTGTGTTTGACGCTTGCGCGAGCATCACTGCGAAATCTTTGATCTGTGCGTTCGTGAGTCCAACACACCCGTGCGAAGCAAACTTTCCGATCTTCGCGGGCGACTTGCCACCGTGAATCAGCGACGGCAAACCGATCGGTATCTTGATTGGACCAAGCGGATTATCTTTGGCGCCGGCTTCGACAGTCTCACCCGGCGCGACGTTCTTCATCTTCGCGACCCATGGCGAATCAGGCGGCGTCCACGTCGGGTTGAAAATTATCTGCTGCGCTTTTCTTAATCCCAGCGGCAGAGGAAACTGTGGATAACCGATGCCGACTTTATACGATTTCACGAGCGAGCCATCCTGAAAGAGATCCATGCGGTACGCGGGAATGTTGACGACTACGCGCGTGTCAGCCGGCACGGCGTTTGGTCCCTTCAACATCTGCAAATTGTCGTTCGAAGCTTCAGATGTGTCGCCTTTGGACCAGTAATCGTTTGCGAGTGTCCCGAGGTCGCGCGCTTTCTGTTCGCCCAGCACGGAGCGTAATTGTTCCTGGGCGCGCGCTGGCGCGCTGGTGTCGTCATCGTCGAGATCTTCGGCGTTCTTTTCGCGGAGACGCGCCACCTCCGCTCCCGAGACCTTCTTGAGCTCTTCCACCTGCTGGTCAGTGAGTTTGAGATTCTGTTTGACTCGCGTCACAAACTTCTCGTCTGTTAGCAATGCGTCAAGCAGCGGCAGTGTTATCTGAACCGAAGCGGTGTCAGTGGTGGTTGCAGGCGACGGCGACGCGCTTGGAGATGCGATAGACGGCGGGCTCGGCTGTGTCGACACCGTAGTGTTTGAATTATTCGGCGCAGGCGCACAACCGGTTGTCAGCACAATCAAAAACCACGCGAGTATGAAAAGTCGGCGAATAATGGTCATGCGAGTGATAGTGCAACAGGCGTTCCAGCGATGAGGCGCTATTTACAGTGATTTTCTGAACGATTTGCGAACGATAGGCCGGTTATCGCGTTCGGTCGTGTAGCAGTGGATAGGGATTGATAGTCGTGCCTTCCCAGTAGCGTTTCGGGTCGGAAACGGCGGCGATCGAGAAGTGCAGGTGATAGTTTCCGGGGCCTGCGTTGCCGGTGTCGCCGACGTAAGCGATCACTTCCCCTTGCCTCACGATGTTGCCTTCCATCAGGCCATCTGCATAGTGCGAGAGGTGCGCGTAGTAAAAAACGAGATCCCCGTTTGCGTTCAGTTGATAGATCGTCGTACCGCCGCGATCGCTGTGAAAGAGCTTGAGAATCTTGCCATCTGCCGCCGCTATTACGGGCGTTTCAGCCGCAGCAGGTATATCAATCGCGTCGTGTACGCGGCCTTCCGAGCGCGCGTCGTCAAACGTATCGATCAGTTGATCCGGACGCACACCGGCTACTGGAATGATCAGGTTTACCTGTCCGACGAAGTTCGAGATCTCGGGTGTAGGGCTTGGTTCTGGTGGTAGTGGTGTGCCGATAGCGACGGGACTACTTGGTGGAAGCTCGATTGCGGGGAGGAGTGGAGTTGTTCGATACGTGATCACGAGTGCCACAATCGACACGATCACCAGAAAAACAACACACAGCAGGATTCGAAGCCTCACCATGAAGCGGTTACAAACAATCAGCGTTCCAGATGGGCGAAGAGTTTTTTACAGGATTAACAGGATTTTCAGGATTGACATGTAAATCCTGAAAATCTTGTAATCTTGTTCTACGTCTATCTCTCCAAGCCGAGCGGTAACAGTGGCCGCGGCGTCGTGCCCTCAAAAAACCAACTCGCCCCGACACGCAATCGATGGTGCCACGTCGGCAGGCGCGACGTGTACAACGCGAACCTCGCCTGCCGTGCCAACGCTCCACCAAACGCCTTCCCGCCAGTCAAAACTGCTGCGCGCTCTGTCCCAAGACTGAGCGCTTCACCAAGCTCCTCGAAGTGCCTGGTCTTCATCTCTTTCCCTTCGAGATAGTCCTTGATGTTACTCCCGGCGAGACTCGCCTGCTGAAACGCGAGCTGCGCCGTGCCCGCGAGCGTCGGCGTCGCATCAGGATAAAACGCAATGTCACCGAGCGCGAAGACATTCACGTACTGCGATAACTGCAACGTCGGCTTCACCATCAGCAAACCACGCTTGTTCTTCTCAACATCGAGGTGCTCGATGACCGGATTCATCTTCACGCCGCCAGTCCAGACAACGGCCGCCGTCTTCAAACTTTCCTGCTTACCTTCATGCTCAAACGTGATCCCATCCTGCGTCACTTTCACCACGCGCGTCTCCGTATGAGCTTCAACCTTTGACTGGCGCAGCGCGTCTTCAACGAACCCTCGGATCTGGTCGCCCATGCCGGGAACAATACGGTTGGCCATCTCGATCACGAGTACGCGTGGCTCGCCGTTCAATCCGCGACGCTTCACCGCATCGTTCAGCAGGTCAGCCATCTTGGTCGATAGTTCACAACCACTCGCGCCCCCGCCCACCACTGCAAACGTCAACTCGTGTCGAATATCCAGCGGAGGCATGTCAGGTGGAATACGATCGAGCGCCGCGACCATCAGCGCGCGGAGATCGTCCGCGTGCTCGAGTTTTCGAAATGGCTTTGAAAACTGTTCTGCGCCTTCAACGCCGACGTAGTTCGTGATGCCGCCGAGAGCGAGCACGAGCACGTCGTAGTTCAGCGTTTGCTGGTTGGCGAGTGAAACTGTTTGCGTTTTGAGGTCGACTCCGGTCGCCGCGCTTTTAATCGAACGGACGTTTCCTTCGAGGAGCTCATCGTACCGAGGCGCGATGTGCCAGGCCTCGACTTCGCCGCTCAAATACTCGTAGAGCATGGGCGTGAACAGGAAGTGGTCGGCGTCGCTGACGAGGGTCACGTCCGCGGCTCCGGCTATCTCGAGCGCAGTAAAAACACCCCCGAAGCCGCCTCCGAGAATCACGATTTTTGCTTTTGCCATTGGCCGCGATAGTACACCCAAATCAGCCACAAAGAGGCACAAAAAGAACAAGCAAGTCAGAAAAGAACAAGTCAGGAATAGGGGCTTGCCCCCGCTGTTCCAAACCCAAGCAGCGGCGGGGGCAAGCCCCTCTTCCTGACTTGTTCTTTCTACTTTTTGTGCCTTTTTGTGGCGAAAAACCGCTGCATTTGTGCGTTTTGGCGGCGTCATGTTACAGTGAGCTTGCTTTTTAAGTTTAGCGGTTGCCGCTTTTAGGCGGAGTGTACTGCGGTCGAGGAGGACCATTTAAGCAAGTGGCGTTAGCAAAACAAACCAAGGAACAGATAGTTTCTGATTTCCGAACGCATGAGTCAGACACCGGGTCAC
>Ga0105247_10001150_pt1 | contig 19613 bp, 17 predicted proteins | sample KBSS24metaG_FD_81519 | JGI IMG/M metagenome (GOLD analysis project Ga0105247, IMG submission 81519) | Switchgrass rhizosphere microbial communities from Kellogg Biological Station, Michigan, USA - KBS S2-4 metaG | ecosystem: Host-associated > Plants > Roots > Rhizosphere > Soil | place...
CGCAAGGTCCGCAGCGGCGCGCTGTCATTGGAGAACAGGCGATTGAGCCCATCCATCACCGCGGCCGAGAAGGCGCTGTCGAAGCGACGCCAGCGCGAGTAGCGTTCGAGGATAGCGGGGGAGCCAATATCGAGCCCGAGCCGCGTGGCTTCGACGATCGTCTCGGCGAGCGCGGCAACGTCGCGCATGCCGATATTGAACCCCTGCCCCGCCAGCGGATGCACGACATGCGCGGCATCGCCGATCAGCGCGAGCCGGTCGGCGACGAAGGCGCGCGCGATCTGCATGTCGAGCGGAAAGGATTGGCGCGGACCCACGAGCGAAATCTCGCCGAGGCGCCAGCCGAAACGCTTGGTGAGCTCGGCGAGGAAGCCCGCTTCGTCCAGAGCCATGATGCCTTCACCGCGCGCTTTCTCCTCGGTCCAGACGATCGAGCAGCGGTTGCCTTGCAGCGGCAGCATGGCGAACGGCCCGGAGGGAAGAAAATGCTGAACCGCTTTGCCATGATGCGGGCGCGCGTGCGCCACGGGCGCGACGATGCCGATTTGCGGATAGGACCAGCCGACGCATTTGATGCCGGCGCGCTCGCGCAGTCGCGAGCGTTTGCCGTCGGCGGCGACGAGCAGCGCCGCTTCGATTGTCTTGCCGGGGCCGAGCGTCACTAAGACCTTGAAAGCGTCGGCCGCGTAGTCGGCGACCGAATCCGGCGCGAACAGCGTGATGGCATTGGTTCTCGCCACGGCGGCGGCAAGCACGCGGGTGAGGGCGCCGTGCTCGACGATATGAGCCGTGGCGCCACCGTCCTTAAGCTCGACATCGAAGCCCAGGAAATGCGGGCGCAAGAGGGCGTCCAGCGGGCTGTCGGTGATCTCGATCGCCTCGATGGCTTGCGCCGAGGGCGCGAGCGCGTGCCAAAGATCGAGCGCGGACAGCAAATTCCGGGTGGCGGCGGTCAGCGCCAGGGCGCGGGCGTCGTCGCCGCTGCCTTGCAACGGATCGGCGTCGACCAGCGCGATGCGAAAGCCTGGCGGGGCAAGCTTGGCGAGCGCGAGCGCAAGGCTCCGTCCGGCAAGGCCGCCGCCGGCAATCGCGACGTCGAAACGATCCCGGCCTCTTGCGCTGGCATCGACCATTGTCCAGCAATGCCACGTTCCGCGCCGTCAGTGAACCTGCTAAAGGCCAGGACTTGGGTCAGAAAGGGTCACGCATGAGCCGCGCGCTGGAAATGCTCCTCTCCATTCTCGACATCGAAAAGCTCGAGGAGAATCTGTTTCGGGGCCTGAGCCCGCAGGCCGGCTGGCAGCGCGTATTCGGCGGCCAAGTGATCGGGCAGGCCCTGGTCGCCGCCCATCGCACTGTGAACGGGCGGCTTGCGCATTCATTGCACGCTTATTTCTTGCGGGCAGGCGATCCGGCCGGCCCGATCATCTACGAGGTGGACCGCATTCGCGACGGCGGAAGCTTCTCGACCAGGCGCGTGGTGGCCATCCAGCACGGTCAGGCGATCTTCTCCATGGCCGCCTCGTTCCATAAGCCGGAGGAGGGGCTGCAGCACCAGATGAAAATGCCGGAGGTGCCGCCGCCGGAAGCGCTGCCGAGCGAGGCGGAGCTCAAAGCGTCCCTCATCGATCGTGTGCCACCCCAGGTCAAAGCCTACTGGGAGCGCGAGCGGCCGATCGAGATCAGGCCGGTCGACCTCTCCCGCTATCTTTCGCCCGAGAACCGGGCACCTTCGCAGCAGGTGTGGATCAGGGCCACTGGCAAGCTCGGAGACGATCTCGCGCTGCATCAATGCGTGCTCGCCTACGCCTCGGACTTCACGTTGCTCGATACGGCGCTGATCGCGCATGGCCGCTTCGTGTTCGACCCGCGTCTGATGCTGGCCAGTCTCGACCACGCGATCTGGTTTCATCGGCCATTCAGGGCTGATGATTGGCTGCTTTACGTCCAGGACAGCCCGACATCCGGCGGCGGCCGCGCCTTCTGCCGCGGCACTTTGTTCACGCGCGAGGGGGTGTTGGTAGCCTCTACGGCCCAAGAGGGCCTGGTGCGGGAGTGGGATGGCCGAAAGTAAGCCCAAATCGTAGGCAACCGGCATTTTTTGCCTATTTAATAGGCCTGTTTGGTCCCTTAATCCGTGGGACGAAGCCCTCCCTCTGAAAAAGAGTCACAAAACCCAAGCACTTGCCGCGCCGCACACGAGTTGGCACGGGGCTTGACTCTGCTTTCGGGTTCGCACGGCTGGAACCGGCCTTAGAGGCAAACACCCGGCAGCCGCAACATGGAGGGGTTAGAAACATGAAGCTGGTGATGGCGATCATCAAGCCATTCAAGCTCGATGAGGTGCGCCAAGCCCTCACCGAGCTCGGGCTGCAGGGCATGACCGTGACCGAAGTCAAGGGTTACGGCCGGCAGAAGGGCCACACGGAGATCTATCGCGGCGCGGAATACGCCTTGAACTTCCTGCCGAAGATCAAGATCGAGGTCGTGGTACCTGCGAAGTTAGTGGACAAGGCCGTCGACGCCATCGTCGCCGCGGCCAAGACCGGACAGATCGGCGACGGCAAGATCTTCGTCGTTCCCGTCGAGCAGACGGTGCGCATCCGCACCGGCGAAACCAACGAATCAGCGCTCTAGAGGGAGGCCGAAGATGAAGTTTGCCAAATATGTATTCGGCGCGGTCGTGGCGCTCGCTGCGCTTGCGCTTGCCCATATTGATCCGGCGCTGGCCCAAGAGGCCGAGGCGGCGGCAACACCAGCCGCACCAACGCTGAGCGCGGGCGACACGGCGTGGATGCTCACATCCACTGCTCTCGTCCTGATGATGACCATCCCGGGCCTTGCCTTGTTCTATGGCGGCATGGTGCGCAAGAAGAACGTGCTCGCCACCGTCATGCAGAGCTTCGCCATCACCTGTATCGTTACCGTAGTGTGGATGGTGATCGCCTACTCGCTCGCCTTCACCGACGGTGGCAGCATGAATGCCTATATCGGCGGCATGTCGCGCTTCCTGTTGAAGGACATGGAAGTCGGCACGCTGAAGGGCACGATCCCCGAGTCGGTGTTCATGTGCTTCCAGATGACCTTCGCCATCATCACCCCGGCGCTGATCTGCGGCGCGTTTGCCGACCGCATGAAGTTCTCCGCCCTGGTGATCTTCATGGTCCTCTGGCAGATCATCGTCTATGCGCCGATTGCCCACTGGGTCTGGGGCGGCGGTTTCCTCGCAGGTCTCGGCGTGCTCGACTTCGCCGGCGGCACGGTGGTGCATATCAACGCCGGTGTCGCCGGCCTGGTTTGCGCGCTCTATCTCGGCAAACGAGTTGGCTACGGCTCCGAGAATATGTCGCCGTACAACCTGGTCTATGCCGTGATCGGCGCCTCGCTGCTGTGGGTCGGCTGGTTCGGCTTTAACGCCGGTTCGGAACTCGCCGCCGACGGACGCGCGGGGTACGCCATGACCGTCACGCAAATCGCGACGGCCGCGGCGGCGCTGGCCTGGATGTTCTCCGAATGGCTGGTGCACAAGAAACCAAGCGTACTCGGCATCATCTCCGGCGCCGTTGCCGGCTTGGTGGCGATTACCCCGGCGTCGGGTTATGTCGGCCCGGTTGGCTCGCTGTGGATCGGTGCGGCTGCCGGCGTCGGCTGCTTCTTTGCCGCCACCACCCTCAAGAAAGCCATCGGCTATGACGACTCGCTCGACGCGTTCGGGGTCCACGCCATAGGCGGAATCATCGGTGCCTTGCTGACCGGTGTGTTCGCCTTGAAGGCGGTATGCGGGACATCGGGCCTGTTGGAAGGTAACCCGGGTCAGGTGTTGATCCAGCTCGAAGGTATCACCGCCACCATCGTTTGGACCGCGGTGGCCACCTTCGTGATCCTCATCATCACCAACATATTGACGGGTGTTCGGGTCAGCCAGGCGGTCGAGATCGAGGGCCTGGATATCAACCTGCACGGAGAGGTGGTTCAGTAGACATCAATCGCGCGGTGCCGAACGAGGGAACAAGAACTGCATAGAAACAGAGCTAAGTCGTCTCCTCCTTGGACTTTTGCTCGCTGCAAGCCCCGGCCTCTCGCCGGGGCTTGTTCGCTTCTTGGGACGCAGCGCCCCATTGCCGCGAGCGCCGCCATCCCGTAACACCGGCCGCATGCCGCCCGACCACGCGCCCAATCGCCTCGACGAATTGGTCCGCTCCCCGTTCGCGCGCCTCACACAGTTGCTCGAAGGGCTCGCACCCGGTTTGCCGGCGATTGATCTTTCGCTCGGTGAGCCCAAGGCGCTCATACCAGCCTTTCTCGGCCCGACGCTCGATGCGCATCTCGCCGAGTTCGGCTGCTACCCGCCGATCAAGGGCATTCCCGCGCTGCGCCAGGCGATTGTCGCTTGGTTGGGACGCCGCTACCCGCTGCTAGACGGGCGGATCGACGCTGAGACGCAGGTGCTGCCGCTCAACGGCTCGCGCGAAGGATTGTTCTCGGCGATATTCCCCGCGCTTGCGCGCAAACCCCGGGTGGAGAGGCCGGGGGTATTGATCCCCAATCCGTTCTATCAGGCCTATGCCGCGGCCGCCGCGGCCTCGGGAGCAAAACCGGAGTTCCTGCCGAGCCTCGCCGAGACGGACTTCCTGCCTGACCTCGCGTTGATCGACGAGGCGCTCCTCAAACGGACCGTGGCCTTCTATCTTTGCACGCCATCGAATCCGCAAGGCGCCGTGGCCGACCGCGCCTATCTCGCGCGCGCCATCGCACTCGCGCGGCGCTTCGACTTTCTCCTCTTCACCGACGAATGCTATTCCGAGATCTATGGCGAGACGCCGCCTCCCGGGGTGCTCGAGACGGCCTACGCCGAAACCAGGAGCCTCGCCAATGTCGTGTCGTTCCAGTCGCTGTCGAAGCGTTCGGGGCTGCCGGGCTTAAGATCGGGGTTCGTGGCCGGCGATGCCGAATTCATCGCGTCCTTGCTCCGTTTCCGCAACGTGGCTTGTCCGCAAGTGCCGCTGCCGGTGCAGCACGTCTCGGTCGAGGCCTGGGGTGACGAGCGGCATGTCGAGCGCGGACGCGACCTTTACCGCGAGAACTTCGCCACCGCAAAGGCGATCCTGGCCGGCCGATACGGCTATCGGCGCCCGAGGGGCGGCTTCTTTCTTTGGCTGAATATGGCCGCGTTCGGGGGAGGGGAAGCGGCGGCGAAAACCCTTTGGAAAGGGTGTGGTGTCAGAGTGCTGCCGGGAGTTTATCTGGCACAAGCCGAACCCGATGGCGTCAATCCGGGCACGGACTACATCAGGGTCGCGCTCGTGCACAACGCGGATGTTACCCGCGACGCCTTGACGCGTATCGTCGCTACATTGGATTGAGGGATGGCCACCAGAGGAAGAGCGAAGAGCCGGCGTAAGCTTTTGCCGGGAGCGGTCGAGTCCGGCCTAAGACGGCTGATGCTCGGCAGTTACGGTTTGTTAATCGTTACGGTCGCCTGCGCGGCCTGGGCCAGCCTTGCCACCTGGTCGGTGCACGATCCGAGTCTCAACAACGCCACCCGCGCCATGCCCCGTAACGTGCTGGGCAGCTGGGGTGCCGTGGTTGCCGACCTGGCCATCCAGTCGCTGGGACTTGCCTCGATCATCCTGTTCCTGCCGCTCGCCGCCTGGGGCTGGCACCTCGTCTTCCGTACCGCGCCCGCGCGCAGGCGGATGCGGCTCCTCGCCTGGCCCTGCTCGGTCATCCTGCTGGCCGCCGCCTTGGCCGCCCTGCCCCAGCCGAAAAGCTGGCCGCTACCGAACGGCCTCGGCGGCATTTTCGGCGATTTCTTCATGGCTGGCGCGCATGTGATCGGACCGTTCCTGCCCGACGCCGCCGTATCGTTCGTGGCCGGCATCACCTTCTTCGTCATCGGCACCATGATGCTGCTGTTTGCCTGCGGCACCAGCACCTCACGGCTAATCGCGCTTTGGGCGCCACGCAGCGGCGCTGCGGGCGAATGGGCAAATGCCTGGATCGGCGCGGCGATGCATTACGTCATGCATGCCGGCGGCAAGCTCCGGCGCCTGTTCGGCCGCCGGCGCGACGCGGACGCTGCGGATGACGACGATTTCGACGAGAGCGTCGACGAAGAAGATTGGCAGGAGGAGCGCGAGCCCGACGCCGAAGGCCGTATCGAGCCGTCGTTCGGACCCTCGCCGATCGGCGAGGCGTTCGGCGAGGAGGAGGACGACGACGACATCACCTCGCCGAACTATCGCATCACCCGCACCAACCCGGACGGAAAGAAGAAAAAGCACACCGGCCTGTCGCGCAGCGCGCAGTCGGACGAGCCGTACGAGACGCCGTCGACCAAGCTGCTGCAGCAGGCATCCCGCGCGAGCAAAGCCCGCAGCGTCAGCGACGAAGTGCTGCAAGAGAATGCCCGCGAGCTTGAGGGTGTGCTGCAAGATTTCGGCGTCAAGGGCGAGATCACCAATGTCCGCCCCGGACCCGTGGTTACGCTCTACGAGCTCGAGCCGGCGCCCGGCACCAAATCCTCGCGGGTGATCGGCCTTGCCGACGACATCGCCCGTTCGATGAGCGCCGTCGCCGCCCGCGTCGCCGTCGTGCCCGGCCGCAATGCCATCGGCATCGAGCTGCCCAACGATCGGCGTGAAATCGTCATGCTGCGCGAGATGATCGAGTCCGCCGATTTCCAGGAGGCGGACCTCAAGCTCGCGCTCGCGCTCGGCAAGAATATCGGCGGCGAGCCGATCATCGTCGATCTCTCACGCATGCCGCATCTCCTCATCGCCGGCACCACCGGATCGGGCAAGTCGGTCGGCATCAACACCATGATCCTGTCGCTGCTCTACCGGCTGTCGCCCGAGCAGTGCAAATTCATCATGATCGATCCGAAGATGCTCGAGCTGTCCGTCTATGACGGCATTCCGCATCTGTTGGCGCCGGTCGTCACCGATCCGAAGAAGGCGGTGGTCGCGCTGAAATGGACCGTGCGCGAGATGGAAGAACGCTACAAGCGCATGTCGAAATTGGGCGTGCGCGACATCAAGGGCTACAATTCCCGCATCCTCCACGCCGAGGCCAAGGGCGAGGTCCTGACGCGAACCGTGCAGACGGGATTCGACCGCGCCACCGGCCGCGCCATCTATGAGCAGGAGGAGATGGACTACGACACGATGCCCTACATCGTCGTGATTGTCGACGAGATGGCCGACCTGATGATGGTCGCCGGCAAGGACATCGAGGCGGCAGTGCAGCGCTTGGCGCAGATGGCGCGCGCCGCCGGCATTCATCTCATCACCGCCACGCAGCGCCCGAGCGTCGACGTGATCACCGGCACGATCAAGGCGAACTTCCCGACCCGCGTCAGCTTCCAGGTGACCTCCAAGATCGACAGCCGCACCATTCTCGGCGAGCAGGGCGCCGAGCAACTGCTGGGGCAGGGCGACATGCTCTACATGGCCGGCGGCGGCCGCATCATGCGCGTGCATGGGCCGTTCGTCGCCGACGAGGAGGTAGAGAAGGTGGTGCGCCACCTGAAAAAGCAGGGCACGCCCGCGTATCTCGAGGCCGTCACCGAAGAGGAGGACGAGGCAGGCGAGGAGGGCGAGGCAGGCGAAGAGTACGGCGACTCCGGCAACGAGCTTTACGACCAGGCCGTCGCCATCGTGCTTCGCGATCGCAAGGCGTCAACAAGCTACATTCAGCGACGGCTCGGCATCGGCTATAACCGCGCCGCCTCGCTGGTCGAGCGCATGGAGAAGGAAGGCCTGATCGGCGCGGCGAATCATGCCGGAAAGCGGGAGATTCTCGTAGGTAACGATGACGCGGAGAGGCCGTATTAGGTGGTGTCTGCCAAGAAGTTGACCAGATTTGCCTGAATCATCTATCCGTTGCCTTCTTTGGGTTCCAGAATAGCGCCGGTCAACGGAGGGGGGTTAATGACAAGCCGCGAAGCCGCCGGTCTATTCTTTGCGTTGCCAATCGTCCTGTGCCTTTCCCTCGGAACCGCGGCCGCCCAGGACAGCGGAACCACGGTGGTCAAGCAGCCGGCCGCCACGACCACGCCAGTCACCACGCCGCCCTCGCCGCAGGGCCTGACCGAGCCGCAAGACCAGCTAAGGCCGGCAGTTGGCGATGAGACCGGCGCGACCGGCGCGCCTGCTCCCGACGACGAGATCACGCCGACGGCCACCGACGAAGGCGCAGGCTGGGAGGCCGCCGTCGAGGCCGCGCAGGCTGCGACGCCGCTGATTGGCGAGGCGCAGACCAAGGCCGTCGAGCGCATCAACGCCTATTTCAACAACATCACCAATCTGCAAGGCAGCTTCGAGCAGGTTGATGCCACCAACAAGCGTTCCACCGGACGCTTCTACGTGCAGCGGCCGGGCAAAATCAGATTCGACTACGCGCCGCCCAGCGGGCTGCGTATCGTGGCCGACGGATCATCGCTCGCCATCGAGGATTCCGACCTGCGAACGGTCGAGAAATATCCCATCCAGTCGACACCGTTTAGGCTGCTCTTGTCGGATTCCGTTGATCTAGCCCGCGATGCCCGCATCGTCGGGGTCGAGAGCCAGGAAGGTACGCTCGCCATTTCGCTGGAGGACAAATCGGGCGACGCGGCCGGCACCATCAGGCTCGTGTTCGACAGCGGCGCCGAGCTGCAACTGAAACAGTGGTTGATCACCGACGCGCAAGGCTTGACCACGCGGGTGGACGTCAACGACATCGTCGCCGGGCGCAAAGTCGCAACCGACTTTTTCACCTCCAAGGACGGCTTCCAGCCCTTCCATTGAGGAAAAAGCGCCTGTTTCGGAGGCGAAATCGTGGGGTGGCCTAGCCCCGCCGAGGCCCTCGAAAATCGACGGAAATCAAAGCTGAATCAATCCCTTGTCTCAAGGGCAAGGCTTTCTGTTTACGCCGCGTTAAATTTTTCGCGGAGCGCCGGTTGAAATCGCTTTGAAATCTACTTATCTCTTGGGCCTAGAAGCGAGCCACATCGCATTCATCGGTAGTGCCCCCCGTCTAGCCGAAGATGTGGTTCGCTCGTGCCGGCTTCCCTCCCGGCACGCGCGCGAAACAACGCGCTTCTGGCGCCCAACCACGCGCAGCGGTTGGGCGCCTTTCTTTTTGCCTACTGGTCCTCACCCTCATACCTGCTGGCTGGCAACTTGGGCCGGCGTTAATATTTACTGATGCGGCAAAAAGACATCTCAGTTGCCGGCGATAAGTGATATGCCGCTTCTGTGATGGGCTTCCCTCCCCATCACTGGTTCCCCCCAATAGGAACCCGAAGAAGCCCCGAGTCCCCCCGTCTCTGGGGCTTCTTCTTTATCTGCACCCCTATTTTCGCATCGAGCATATGTGGAGGGCGGCGCCCCCTCGCTTGCTTTTCCCTGCTGCCGCAACGATCTTTGCCGTTCCCATGCGCTTCCGCCTCGCCACCTGGAACATCAACTCGGTCAGGCTGCGGCTCGATCTCGTGAGCCGCTTCGTGCGGGCGCACAGCCCTGACGTGCTGTGCCTGCAAGAGATCAAATGCGTCGAGGGCAAGTTTCCCGAGCTCGAGCTGCGCGCGCTCGGCTATCCGCATATCGCCGTGGCGGGGCAGAAGGGCTATCACGGCGTCGCCACGCTCTCGCGGCTCCCCTTCACTTTGCAAGAGCGCCGCGACATCTGCGGCCGCGGCCACGCACGGCATCTCTCCGTCAGGCTGGATGCGATCAACGGACAAGCCAAGCCTGTCGTGCTGCACAACATCTATGTGCCGGCGGGCGGCGATTTGCCCGATCCCGCGCTCAACGAGAAGTTCCGCCACAAGCTCGATTTCCTCGAGGCGATGAGCGCATGGTTCGGCGGAATGCGCGCCAAGGCGAAGAACCGCATGATCGTGGTCGGCGACCTGAATGTGGCGCCGCTGCCGACCGACGTCTGGTCGCATAAGCAGCTGCTCAAAGTGGTAAGCCACACGCCGGCCGAGACCGAGCGCTTCGCCCGCGTGATCGCCTCGCATGATTGGAACGACGTGATGCGTCGGCACGTGCCGGCCGAGGAAAAGCTCTTCACCTGGTGGAGTTATCGCAATCGCGATTGGCGCGCGTCAAATCGCGGCCGCCGCCTCGACCATATCTGGACGACGCCTGCACTCGACGGCGCGGCCGTGGCGATGAAGGTTCTCGACGAGACGCGCGACTGGCCGCGCACATCGGACCATGTGCCGGTGATTGCCGATTTCGAGCTTGAGTGAGCGAATTACGGGACGAGCTTGTAGCCGCCGGTCTCGGTGATGAGCAATTCGGCCTGCGAGGGATCCTTCTCGATCTTCTGGCGCAAGCGATAGATATGCGTCTCCAGCGTATGCGTCGTGACGCCGGCGTTGTAGCCCCACACCTCGTGCAGCAGCACATCGCGGGTCACGACGCGTTCACCCGCGCGATAGAGATATTTCAGGATCGAGGTCTCTTTCTCGGTGAGCCTAATCTTGGCACCGTTGCCATCGAGCAAGAGCTTGGATGCCGGCCTGAACGTGTAGGGGCCGATTGTGAAGACGGCATCCTCGCTCTGCTCGTGCTGCCTGAGCTGCGCGCGGATGCGCGCGAGCAACACGCCCAGACGGAACGGCTTCGTCACGTAATCATTGGCGCCGGATTCCAACCCGAGGATCGTGTCGGAATCCGAGGCCTGTCCGGTCAGCATGACGATCGGCCCCTTGAAACCCCCGCGGCGCAACAGCTTGCAGGCTTCGCGGCCGTCAAGATCGGGGAGGCCGACATCGAGAAGCACGAGATCGACATGGCCGCTGCGCGCCTGCTTCAGGCCTTCCGACGCCGTGGCCGCCAGCAGCGTATCGAATTCCTCATGCAAGCTGAGCTGCTCACTCAAGGACTCCCGCAGCTCGTCGTCATCGTCGATGATGAGGATCTTGCGCGCATTGCTCATCGGGCGCCCCTTAGGCTTCATTCCGCGTGAGAGTTGTATTCGGGGCCAAGCTTTAGGACAAGCGTATCGCAAAGCCTGCTGACGAAGAAAAGGCTTGCCATCATGAGGGTTAAGCGATCCCGAGCGATCATTGTGCGGCGTGCGCCGGGGAGTTCGGAAAAGGCGCGCATAGGGCTCGGTCATGGCGTAAGGCAGGGGGCGCTCGGCCGGGGCGGCATCCGCGCCCTGAAGCGGGAAGGCGATGGCGGAACACCGCTAGGCCGCTTTGCTGTCCGCCAGGTGCTCTACCGCGCCGACCGGATTGCGCGGCCGCGCACGCGGCTGCCGGTGCATGCGATCCGCGCGCATGACGGCTGGTGCGACGATCCCAAGAGCCGCAACTATAATCGGCTGATCAAATTGCCGTCGCGGCGAAGCGCCGAAGGCTTGCAGCGCGAGGATCATCTTTACGATCTCGTGCTCGTGCTCGGATATAACGACCGGCCGCGAGTCAAGGGGAAGGGCAGCGCGATCTTCATGCATCAGGCGCGCACGGGCTTCACCCCGACCGATGGCTGCATCGCGCTTTCGCGCCACGACCTTACAATGTTGCTCGCGCAAGTCAGGCGCGGGACCCAGGTCGTTATCCTTCACTGATCGCGCGCGCGCCAAAGATGGCGGTGCCGACACGTACATACGTGGCGCCGAAGTCGATGGCGCGGACGAAATCGCCGCTCATTCCCATGCTGAGCTGCTTGATGCCGAGACGCTCGGCGAGCTTGGCGAGCAGGGCGAAATGCATCGCCGGTTCTTCGTCGAAGGGCGGGATGCACATCAGCCCGTCAATGGACAAGCCGAAGGTTTCGCGACACAGCACCACGAAGGATTCCGTCTCGCCGGGGGCCACGCCCGCCTTTTGCGGCTCCTCGCCCGTGTTGACCTGCACGAAGAGCCGCGGGCGCTTGCTCACGCGGGCCATTTCCGCGGCGAGCGCGCGTGCGAGCTTGGGCCGGTCGACGGTCTCAACCACGTCGAACAGGTCGACCGCCTCGCGCACCTTGTTCGATTGCAACGGACCGATCAGGTGGAGCTCGATGCCGGCGTGGCGCGCTTTCAGCGCCGGCCATTTGCTTGCCGCCTCCTGCACGCGGTTCTCGCCGAAGCAGCGCTGGCCCGCGCCGATCGCCTGCTCGATGACGGCGGTGGGGACGGTCTTGGTCACAGCCACCAGCTTGACGCTTGCGGCAGCTCGGCCGGCGGCCTCCGCCGCGAGGGCAATCTCCTCAAGCACCAGGCTGAGCCGGGCAGGGACCTCATTGTCGGTGGGCGGATCGGCGCTCATAACTGCTGTCTAGCAGGGGACGAAGCAGAGCGTAACTTGACCGCTCTCACCATTCTGGTTCATTCCCGCGACTACACGGAACACCAGCGGGCAGGATCATGGCGGCGGACCGTTACGACGCGCCGAAACGCGAGAAGCATTGGCAGGCGGCATGGGAGCGGCGTGGCCTCTTCCATGCGTCGGAGGACGACCCGCGCCCAAAATATTATGTTCTGGAAATGTTCCCCTATCCCTCCGGGCGCATTCACATGGGGCACGTGCGGAACTACACCATGGGCGACGTCGTGGCGCGCTATATGCGCGCCAAAGGCCACAACGTGCTGCATCCGATGGGCTGGGACGCCTTCGGCCTGCCGGCCGAGAACGCGGCTATCGAGCGCGGCGTGCATCCGGCCAAATGGACCTATGACAACATCGCCGTCATGCGCGGCCAGCTCAAGAGCATGGGCCTGTCGCTCGACTGGTCGCGCGAGCTCGCCACTTGCGACCTCGACTATTACCACCAGCAGCAGCGGCTGTTTCTCGCCATGCGCAAGGCCGGCCTGGTCGACCGCAAGACGCGCAAGGTCAATTGGGATCCGGTCGACCGGACGGTGCTCGCCAACGAGCAGGTGATCGACGGGCGCGGTTGGCGCTCCGGCGCCGTGGTCGAGCAGCGCGAGCAGCCGGAATGGGTGTTCAAGATCACCGACTATGCGCAAGACCTGCTCCAGGCGCTGGGAGGTCTCGAGCGCTGGCCGGAGAAGGTCAGGCTGATGCAGGCCAACTGGATCGGCCGTTCGGAGGGCTTGCTGGTCCGCTTCGAGATCGTGCCGGGCACGGCGCCGAAGGGCCACGACCTGATCGAGGTGTTCACCACGCGGCCGGACACGCTGTTCGGGGCGAGCTTCGTCGCCATCGCGCCAGACCATCCCTTGGCGAAGGCTGTCGCGGAAAGAAATTCGGGCGCGAGAGATTTCATTGCCGAATGCCTGAGGCACGGCAGCACGGCTGCCGAACTCGAGACGCAGGAGAAAAGGGGCTTCGACACCGGCTTGCGCGTGCGTCATCCGGTGATCGAGGGCGCCGAGCTTCCGGTGCTGATCGCCAATTTCATCGTCATGGAGTACGGCACGGGCGCCATCTTCGGCTGTCCGGCGCACGATCAGCGCGACCTCGAATTCGCCCGCGCTAAGCGTCTCCCCGTCATCCCGGTGGTGTTGCCGGCGGATGCCGATGCGGCGAGCTTCGCCATCGGCAAGGAGGCTTATACGGGGGACGGGGTTCTGATCAATTCCGGCTTTCTCGACGGACTCGGCGTCGAGGCCGCCAAGACAGCGATCGCCGATGCGCTCACCAAGAGGACAGTGAAGGGCAGGGCGCTCGCCGAACGGCAGACGCAATACCGCCTGCGCGACTGGGGCATCTCGCGGCAGCGCTATTGGGGTTGCCCGATTCCCATGATCCATTGCCCGACATGCGGCATCGTGCCGGTGCCCGAGCAAGATCTGCCGGTGAAGCTTCCCGACGATGTGAGCTTCGACAAGCCGGGCAATCCGCTCGACCGGCACCCGACCTGGAAGCATGTCACCTGCCCAAGCTGCGGCGGCGAAGCCGTGCGCGAGACCGACACGATGGATACGTTCGTCGACTCGTCCTGGTACTTCGCGCGGTTCTGCTCGCCGCACTCGGGCGTGCCGACCGACACTAACGCCGTCGGCTACTGGCTGCCGGTCGATCAATATATCGGCGGCGTCGAGCACGCGATCCTGCATCTCCTTTATGCGCGCTTCTTCACCCGCGCGATGCACAAGACCGGTCACGTCAGCATCGACGAGCCGTTCAAGGGCCTGTTCACCCAAGGCATGGTGACGCACGAGACGTATAAGGACGTACACGGAAAATGGCTGCTGCCCGAGGAGATCAGCCGCAAGGACGGAATCGCGGTGCACGCCAAGACCGGCGAGCCGGTCGGCATCGGCGCCGTGGAGTCGATGTCGAAATCAAAGAAGAACGTGGTCGATCCCGACATCATCATCGCCGCTTACGGCGCCGACACCGCGCGCTCGGTCATGCTGTCGGACACGCCGCCCGAGCGCGACATCGAGTGGACCGCGGCCGGCGTCGAGGGCGCGTATCGCTTCCTGCAACGCGTCTGGCGGCTGGTACGCGACGCTGCCGCCAAGGGCGCCAAGCCCGACGCAACGAAGCCGGCGCAGTTCGGTGCCGAGGCCGAAGCGCTGCGCCGCGCGGCGCATCGCGCCGTAGCGGTGGTGACCGGCGCAATCGAGCGGCTCCGCTTCAACACCGCCGTCGCACATATCTACGAGCTCGCCAACGCGCTATCGTCAGGCTTGCAGGACGCCGGGCCACAACCGGCCGCCGATATGGCCTATGCGCTGAGGGAGGCGGCGGAGCTTTTGGCGCGAATCGCCGCGCCGATGGTGCCGCATCTGGCGGAGGAGGCCTGGGCCGGACTCGGCCATGACGGCCTTGTCGCCGAAGAGCCTTGGCCAGCCCCAGAAACGGCCCTTTTGCTGGAGGAAACCGTCACAATCGCCGTCCAGGTGAACGGCAAAAGACGGGACGAATTGACGATTGCACGCGACGCCGCGAAGGAAGATATTGAAGCAGCGGCGCTAAAGCTCGACAATGTCGTGCGCGCCATAGGGGGACGTAAAATCAAGAAGGTGGTGGTCGTGCCACAGAGGGTCGTCAATGTTGTGGCGTAGCCATGCCCTGATCGCAGCTTTCTGCGCAGGCCTCGCGGCCTTGGCGCTCGCCGGCTGCGGCTTCCAGCCGCTCTACGGCGGGACCACGGCCGGAGGCGCCAAGCTCGTCGAAGTGATGAAGGCCGTCGACATCACGCCCATTCCCGGCCGGGTCGGACAGAAGCTGCGCAACGAATTGATCTTCGCCACGACCGGCGGCGGCGATCCGGCGCCGACGCGCTACAAGCTCGACATCGTCATCAAGGAGAGCGTGACCGACCAGCTGGTCGAGATCACCGGCGACGCGACCGGGCAGATCTATCAGCTGGATGCCACGTTCAAGCTGGTCGACTCCGCCAGCGGCAAGATCGTGCTGCAAGGCAAGGGCATTGCGAGGGCGCCCTATAATCGCTTCCAGGAAATCTTCGCCAATATTCGCGCGCGCTACGATGCCGAGAATCGCGCCGCCCGCTCCGTCGCCGACAGCCTCAGAACTCAGGTCGCGGCTTTTCTCGCCAACGCCGCCTGAACTTCCGGCTTCACCGCTTTACGCGCAACTCCGCTCCGTCGCTTGCGCCATGGTCGTCCACAAGGCTTCAACCGTCGCCGGATTCTTGAGGTCGCCGGAGCCCGGCTGCCGCGCCATGCTCCTCTACGGACCCGACGCGGGGCTGGTGGCGGAGCGCGCGGCAGCGCTGGTGCAGATTTTCGTCAAGCGCGGCAAAGACCAGACCGAAATCGTTCGCCTCGACGACCGCGATCTCGCTGAAGATCCCGCGCGGCTCGAGGTCGAGCTCAAGACCGCGCCGATGTTCGCAAGCCAGAGCGTGATCCGCGTCGCTGCCGGCGCACGGCTCGACGTGCCGTCACTCAAGGCGCTGCTGGCCGCGCCCTCGGACAATGTTCTGATCGTCGAGGCTGGCAATCTCAGGCCCGACTCGGGTCTGCGCAAAATGTTCGAGACTCATAAGAGCGCCGCCGCGTTGCCCTGCTACAGCGACGAGAAATCGCTGCTCGGGTTGATCGACGCCGAGCTCACACAGGCGGGTCTCAGCATCGATCGGGAGACGCGCGACTATCTCATGACGCGGCTCGGAGCCGACCAGGCTTTGTCGCGGTCGGAGGTGGTCAAGCTTGCCCTCTATGCGCAAGGCAGCGAGCGCATCGAGCCCGAGGACATCGAGGCGATCGTCGGCGATGCCGCCGAAACGGCTCTCGATAATTTCGCTTATGCGGTCAGCGGCGGCGATGCCAAGGCGGCACTGTCCGAGCTCCAGCGGCTTGCCGCCGCGGGCACCGACAGGTCGGTCGCGCTGACGGCGCTCGGCCGGCATTTCACGCAACTGCATCGCGTCGCCGCGGCGCCAGGCTCGGGCACCAGCCTGGATCAGGCCGCAAAGTCGCTCAAGCCGCGGCTGCATTTCAAGCGCGAGCCGGTGTTCATCGCGCATTGCAAGCGCTGGGGCGCGGGCAGGCTTTCACATGCGCTACCGCTGATCCAGGAGGCGGTCAGGCAGTCGCGGCGCTCAGCCGATCTCGAAGGCGCCTTGGCCGAACGGCTCGTGCTCACGCTCACGTCGAGGATTTGACGCACGCGCACACCGTTGTATGCATGTCGGCAGCAACACGAGGAGCGGCATTGAACCAGCGCGGCCACGATCCCCTCGCCCGGCAGAAGCTGTTCGCCATCCTGAAGGAGAAGGCGTTCCGGCGAGGGCGCATCACGCTCGCCTCGGGGCGCGAGAGCGATTTCTATTTCGACATGAAGCCGGCGATGCTCGACCCCGAGGGGGCGAGCCTCATGGCTGAGCTAATTCTTCACGAAATTCAATATGTTAAGGCTGACTGCGTTGGTGGACTGGAGATGGGCGCGGTGCCGTTGATCGCGCCTGTCGCCATGCGGAGTCTCGATTTCGGCCGTCGCCTGCCCGGTTTCTTCGTGCGCAAGGCGGTGAAGGATCACGGGACCAAGAAGCGCGTCGACGGCAACGACATCGCCGGCAAGTCCGTGGTCATTCTCGAAGATGTGACAACCACGGGCGGGTCGGCCATGGACGCGGTCAAGGCGGTCACCGAGGCCGGCGCGACGGTCGCGTTGGTGATCTCGATTCTCGACCGCGGCGAGGGTGCCGCCGACCTTTATGCCAAGGCCGGCATCCCGTTCACATCGCTGTTCCGCGCAGAGGAGTTTCTCGCTGTCACCTAGCGCGGCCGGCGCAGCAACCGGAAACGGACGTCTTCGAGCTGCTCGAGGCTCGAATAGCGGATGCGCAGCTCGCCCTTCTCGCCCTTGCCCTTCTTGATCTCGACATCGAGGCCGAGCGCCTCGTGCAGCTCCGACTCGGCGGCGCGCGTGTCGGCGTCCTTGCTCTTCTGCCGCTGCGGCTTGGCGGACGCGCGTTCCTGCGTGAGCGCTTCGACCTGACGCACGGTCAGCCCTTCCTTAACGATGCGCGCGGCGAGCGCGGCGGCATCCGGCCGGCCGATCAGCGCGCGGGCGTGACCGGCACTCAGCTCGCCCGAGCGCACCAGGTCCAGCACACCGTCGGGCAGCTTCAGCAGGCGCAAAGTGTTGGCGAGATGGCTGCGGCTCTTGCCGATGACCTTGGCCAGGTCCTCTTGCGTGTAGCCGTGGCCGTCCATCAGCAGCCGATACCCCTCCCCCTCCTCGATGGCATTCAGGTCCTCGCGCTGGACGTTCTCGATGATGGCGATCTCGATCGCTTCCTGATCGGACAGCGCGCGTATGACGACCGGCACGTTATGCAGATTGGCGAGCTGCGCGGCGCGCCAGCGGCGCTCGCCGGCGACGATCTCGTAGGTGTCGCCCAAGGACGGACGGACCACGAGCGGCTGCACCAGCCCGCGCTCGCGGATCGAAGCCGCGAGCTCCTCGAGCTGACCTTCGGCGAAGTTCCGCCGCGGGTTGAATCGCCCCGGCTTGAGCGCCGCGAGCGGAACGCTGCGCTGGTCCTCGTCGGCGCCCCACGCCTGCTCCGGGCGATCGCCGATCAGCGACGCAAGCCCCCGTCCCAGCCTCGACTTCTGCGCGCCTACCGCCATGGCGAGCCTCCTCCCCGTAAAGACAGTTCAAGCCTCACGCCGCACGCATCCGCCGCTCGCGCTCGATCACTTCCGAAGCGAGTTGAATGTACGCTTGGCTGCCGGAGCAGCGATAATCGTAGAGCAGCACCGGCTTGCCGTGCGATGGCGACTCGGCCACCCGCACATTGCGCGGGATGATGGTCGTGTAGACCTTCTCGCCGAGCACGCGCCGCACGTCGTCGACCACCTGGTCCGAGAGGCTGGTGCGCTGATCGTACATGGTGAGCACCACGCCGTGGATCTGGAGCTTCGGGTTGAGCCGCACCCTGATCTCCTCGTCCGTGCTCAGGAGCTGCGCCAGGCCTTCCAGCGCGAAGAACTCGCATTGCAGCGGAACGAGCACGGCGTTGGCCGCAGCCAAAGCGTTAACAGTTAGTAAATTCAGCGAGGGCGGGCAGTCGATCAGCACGTAGCTCGTCGCCATATCCGGCTCCTCGCTAGCGGTCATGGCCGCCAGGCAGTCGCGCAAGCGGTAATGCCGTCCGCTCGAATCGCCGGAACCGCGCTCGAACGCCATCAGGTCGATGGTCGCCGGCACGATGGAGAGCCGCGGCACATGTGTCGGCACCCTCGCCGCGACGATGGTCGCCTGCCCCGTGAGCACATCGAAGGTCGAGAGCGGCCGCTCGTCGACGCCAAGCCCGGTGCTGGCGTTGCCCTGCGGATCGAGATCGATAATCAGCACCCGCTCGCCGACGGCCGCGAGCGCCGTGCCGAGATTGATCGCCGTCGTGGTCTTGCCGACGCCCCCCTTCTGGTTGGCCAGCGCGATGACCCGCGTGCGTCTGGTTCCGAAGGCGTTCATGGCGCGTTCGCCCCGCGCGAACGAAGCGACGTCACCTCGACGACATGCGAGTCCGGCGAGGTCAGACTCGGATGAAGCCTGGCGGTAAAGTCGAAGCGCGTCTGCGCGGCCTCGATCTCGGACTCAGCTTCGCGACCCTTCAAGAACAGCCCCCGTGTTGCCGGCCCGAAGAATGGGCTTGCCAGTTCCAAGAGACGCGGCAGAGGCGCAAGTGCCCGCGCGCTCACCACGTCAGGGCTAAGGCTCTGGGCGCTTTCGGCGAGGTCTTCAATGCGCATCGCGTGAATCTCCACAGGGGCCTTGGTCTCGCGCGCGACCTCGGCGAGAAACGCGCATTTCTTCCGGTTGCTCTCGACGAGATGCATGTGGAAATCCGGCCTCCCGGCTTCGAGGATGGCGATGACCAGCCCGGGAAAACCTGCCCCTGAGCCGAGATCCAGCCAGAGTCGAGCGTTCGGCGCAAGGGCGCGTAGTTGGGCTGAATCGGCGAAATGCCGAGACCAGAGGGCGGGCAGGGTGGAGGCCGCCACCAGGTTGGCGCGGGCCTGCCAGTGGGTGAGCAATTCGCCGTAGCGGGTCAGCCTGTGGATTGTTTCACGTGGAACTTTAAAGGCTTCCGCGAAATCCTGAGGTCCACTGATGGTCGCCGCGGCTCGGTCGCCAGGCATCTCCCCTCGCCTTCTTGGCTCAGGCGCTCTTGGCCGAGACGCCCTTTTTCAGGTGAGCCCGCAGCAGCATGAGCGCGGCCGGCGTCATGCCG
>Ga0105247_10001154_pt1 | contig 19598 bp, 19 predicted proteins | sample KBSS24metaG_FD_81519 | JGI IMG/M metagenome (GOLD analysis project Ga0105247, IMG submission 81519) | Switchgrass rhizosphere microbial communities from Kellogg Biological Station, Michigan, USA - KBS S2-4 metaG | ecosystem: Host-associated > Plants > Roots > Rhizosphere > Soil | place...
CGACGCGACGAGGCGCCTCGTGCACAAGACGATCCGAAAGGTGACCGACGACATCGAGCACATGCGGTTCAACACCGCGGTGAGCGCCATGATGATCCTCGTCCGCCACGCCGGGTCGCTCCCGGCCCTCCCGAGGGAGGCTTTGAGGTCGCTCGTGCTCCTCGTGTCGCCGTTCGCGCCGCACATCGGCGAGGAGCTGTGGCAGCGCCTCGGCGGAGAGACGTCGCTCGCGTACCACCCGTGGCCGTCGTTCGATCCGGCGCTCGTCGTCGACGAGACCGTCGAGATCGGCGTCCAGGTGAACGGCAAGCTCCGGGGCGTCATCCAGCTCCCGCGCGACGCCGAGCGCGCCGCGGCGGAGGAGGCCGGCCTCGCGGAGGCGAAGGTCGCGAGCCACGTCGAAGGCAGGGCGATCAAGAAGGTCGTCTACGTCCCCGGCAAGATCCTGAACTTCATCGTGGGATGACGAGGCCCGTCGCGCCGCGTCGCGGGGGCGCTCGCGCGCGCGTCGTCGCGGCCGCCGCCGCCCTCTCGGCGTGCGGCTACGCGCCGATGTACGCGACGCCGCCCGGAGGGGCGCGCCTCCACGTCGCGCTGGTGCACGCGCGCGTCGCGGACGGCGTGACCAACGACGAGGTGGTGCGCGGCGTCCGCGAGGCGCTCGCCCGCGAAGGGGCGCTCGCGGCGGGGCGGGGGTATCCGCGCGTCGAGATCGAGGTGCTCCGCGCCGACGAGGCGAGCGAGGGGGTAGCCGACGTGAGCGGCGCGCCTCGCGCGCGCGCATCGTCGGTCGGGGTCGTCGCGCGCGCGTGGATCGTGCGGGCGAAGGGCGGGCCGATCGAGGCCGACACGGGCGACGTCCGCGCCGTCGTGGTCGCGGCGTCCCCCGGCGACGGCGCGCGCAACGCGCTCCCGCTGGAGTCGCTCCGCCACGACGACGCCCTCCGGGCCGCCGCGCGTCGCGCCGGCGAGCGGGTCGGCCGACGGGTCCTCGGGCACCCCGTCGCGAGCGACGAGCCCGAGGGGTGAGAGAAACCGTGCTAGCCTCCGGGCCGCGATGGCTGACAAGTCTCCGGGGACGAGCGCGGTCATCACGATGGGGTGCGCCGGATTCCCTGTCCCCGCGACGCGCTACTTCAAGGAGTTCCTCTTCGTCGAGGTGCAGGACACGCACGTCGCGCTGCCCGGCACCGGCACGATCCGCCGCTGGCGGCGCGAGGCGCCGCCGGGCTTCACGTTCGCGATGCTCGCGCCGCGCGACATCGGGCAAGAGGGCTTCCGCGACGGCAAGGTCACCGAGAACGCGCTGAAGAGCCTGACCGAGGTGGGGAAGGAGCTCGAGGCGACCACGGCGGTCTTCGTCGCGCCGCCCGAGTTCACGCACTCACGGAGCAACAAGTCCGCGGTGAAGGAGTTTCTGCACTCGGTGCGCAAGCGGTTCCAGCGCGTCGTGTGGGAGGCGCCCGCGACGTGGGACGCGGACGACGCGGCCGCGCTCGCGGTCGACGCCGGCGCCATCGCCGCGCGCGACCCGCTCACGCACGGACCGACCACCGGCGCGGTCGCGTACTACCGCCTGCCCGGCCCCGCGGGCCACAAGAGCCGCTACGAAGACCCGGCCATCGAGCGCCTCGCCGATCTCGCGCGCGCCGCGAAGCACGAGAGCGCGACGTACGTCTTCACGAACGTCGACATGTTCGCCGACGCGAAGCGCTTCAAAAAAGCCGCGAAGGTCTGAGAGGCGGGCCCTGCCCGCGGGGCAGGAGTTCGGCGGGCGCGCTGGGAGCGGCAACTGAAAGCCCGCCCGCGCAGCCGTGCGGGGGGACGAGACGCTCAAGGCGCACAACCCGCACAAAAAACGGCGAGGCCGCGGCGGGTCGCGCCGCGGCCTCTTCGCCGCTCGTCACGTCACGCGCCGGAGCGCGCGCGTGTCACCGGGCGCAGTCGTTCGGGCACTTCGTGGTGGCGCAGGTGTTGAACGCCTTGTAAGACGCGCCGCCGTCGTGGGCCTGATCGCAGGTGTCGAGGCAGGCGGCGAGCGCGCCGCCGTCGCCGGCGTCGGTGGCGTCGTCCTCGCACGACTGCTTGCAGGTCCCGTAGTCGAAGCAGTCGGTGTCCTTCGCGCAGGCCGTCGCCTCGCCACAGCAGCTCGTGGCGGCGCAGTCGTCGCATGCCGCGCGACCGGTGCTGAAGTCGAAGCCCGGGCAGGCGCTGTTTCCGCCGTCGCCCGCGCCGCCGTCGCCGGTGCTGGTGTCGGCGCCGGAGTCGTTGCCGCCGAGTCCGCCGTCCCCCGTGTCGGTCGTGGTGGAGCTGCACGCCACGGCGGCGGCAGCGAGAACGAGACCGGCGGCGGCCGCGAAAAGCTTCGTGTGATAAGGGGTCATCTCTCCTCCTGTACGTGTGAGCGGGGAACGTGCACTCGACGGGCTCGCGCCGTCAACTCTCCTGCAGGCTCTCGTCCAGCCCGCGCCGGCGCGGTACGCGGCCCGCCGTGCCGACGATCAGCGCCCGGAGCTGCCGGCTTCGGGCGTGACGGACCGGCGTGACGCTCTTGGCGCCGGAGCTGCGGCGTCGAGCCACGACGAGCCCCTCGTGAGACCCCGGCGCGCCGCAGGGCTCGCGCGCGCCGGAGATCATCGCGTCATCGCGTCATCGCGGGCGGCCGAGACCGCATCGGATCAGAGGCCGCACTCGGTCTGGCATTGCGACGTGGTGCACGTCGCGAGCGCGTCGGAGTTCGCCTTCCCGCTGGGGTGCGCTTCGGCGCAGGTGTCGGTGCACGCTTGGTCGGCGCACACGAAGACGCACTGGGCGTACTGGTCGCAGTCGCTCGCGGGCGCGCACGCCTGTTTCTGGTCGTTGCATCGCGAGTTCGTGCAGTCGGTGCACGTCGCGACCGCGGGCGGGCCCGCGTCGGCGCCGACCGCGCCGTCGGCGCCGGTGGACGCGTCGGGCGGCGCCGCGTCGACGCCGGAGCCCGCGTCGCTCGCCGGGAGCGTGACCGGGCAGGTGATGACCGGGCCGTTGCACGACGACTGGCACTCGCACGACGACCCTTGCTGGTCGCACGTGTAGAGCGCCGTGTACGCGTTCTGCCCCGTCGGGTGGGCGTCGAAGCAGCCGCGGACGCACGTCGCGTCGCCTTTGCACGTGCCGATCGCGCAGCGGTAGATCGCCATGCACTCGGCCGACTGCTCGCATACGGCCCACTGCCCGCCGCATTGCTGGAAGAGGCACCCGTTGCACTCCTCCGTCGTGCCCGTCCCGGTCCCCGTGTCCGAGAAATCGATGCCGCCGTCGTCGGGCGTCGTCCCCGTGGTGACCGTACAGCCGGCCGCGGGGATCAACGCCACCGCCGCGAGCGTCGCGAAGCCGGCGAACAGCGACGCGCGGGCGCGGGAGGAAGAAAGCTCGTTTCGATCGACCTTCATGAAGAATGCCCTCCCTGGGCAATGACCGGAGCGTTGGACGGAGGACGTCCCCGCGTCTTCAAACACGTCGGTCCGATGGACGGAACGCTACGATGAAACGGGAACGATACCGGATTCGTGCGGCGTCATGAGGCCGGTTCGAGCTCCGGGCCGCCGGCGCCTTCGTCCGGCTCGGGATGGCTGGCCTTGGGCCCCTTCGCCTCCGCGGGCTCGCCCGGCTCGCGGGCAGGGGCGGGGCGGGGCGAGGGCGCCTCGTGGTCCCCCTCGTCCTCCCCGTCCTCTTCGTCGCTGGCGGGGCGCGCCGGCTTCGCGGGGAGCGGGTCGGTGCCCGCGCGTCGCCGGAAGCTCGCGACGAACGCGAGGAGCGTCGCGATCCACCACGGCACGTCGCCGACGATCTCGTAGACCGTGGTCTCGCGCATCCAGCGCACCGTCGCGTCGATCGCCTCGGTGCGGAACGTCCCCGATTGGGCGATGACGCGCCCCACCGGATCGATCACGGCGCTCACGCCGCTGTTCGTGCTCCGGACGAGGTAGCGCCGGTGCTCGATCGCGCGAAACTGCGCGAGCCCGAGGTGCTCCCACGGCTCGCTCGTGTCGCCGAACCACGCGTCGTTCGTCAGGTTGACGAGGAGCTCCGGGTCGGCGTGGCGCACCGCGCGGTTCGTGAACGAGGGGAGGATGTCCTCGTAGCAGATGAGCGCGGTCACCTTGTGCGTCTTGTCGCCGGTCGTGACGAGGAGCGGATCGAGGTCCGTCCCGGGGCTGAACTTCCCGCTGTTCGGCGACCACTGGTACAGGATCGGGAAGGTGTCGCCGAACGGCAGGTACTCGCCGAACGCGAGGAGGAACTCCTTGTCGTAGCGGCTCGTCATCCGCCCGCGCGCGTCGGTCGCGAGCGCGACGTTGAACCAGCGCTCGCGATCCGGGTCGTCGCGGAAGAGGACCGCGCCGAAGATCGCGGGGACGCCGAGGGAGCCCGCCACGCGGTCGTGCATGAACGAGGGCGCGGCGCCCTCCGGCACCGAGAACATGACCGACGACTCGCTCCACACCGCGAGGTCGATCTTCTTCGCGCGGAGCTCCGCGGTGAGGCGCTGGTGGCGGCGGAGGCCCTCGGTCGGATCGGTCCGCTTCTGCATCAGCCCGAGGTTGCCCTGGACGACGCCGACGTGGAGCGGCTCGGACGCGGCGGCCTTGGCGTCGACGCCGTGGATCCGGATCAGGCCGTAGAGGAGCGTCAGCCCCAGCGTCGCGGCGCCGGCCACGATCGGCCGGCGATCGACGGGGCGCGCCTCCAGGCGCGCGACGATGGGCTCGGCGATCGCGGCGTTCGCGAGGAGGAGCATCACGCCGACGCCGATCGGGCCGCCGAGGTCGGCGATCTGGCTCAGCGCGGGCTGGCCGTGCACCGTCGCGGCGAAGTACCAGGGGAAGAGGAGCGGGTAGACGAGCTCGCTCGCGACGAACGCGCCCAGGAGCACGGGGAGCCGCGGCCACCCGCGCGACGACGCGCGCGCGTAGAGCCACCCCATGAGGCCGACGCGCGCCCCCTGGTAGGAGCAGATGATGACGACGAAGACGAGGCACAGGGCCGTGGGGAAGCCGCTGAAGCTCCGGAGCATCTCGAGGAGCCAGTAGAAGCCGGCGAGGTTCATCGTCGCGCCGGCGATCACGCCGAGCTGCGTCGCGCGCTTCGGCGCCTGGCCGAGGAGCGCGACCTGGAGCGGGACGAAGGCGACGAACGCGAGCGGCCAGATGTCGACGCCGGCGAACGCGAGCCAGTAGAGGAGGCCGCTCGCGACGGCGAGCGCCGCGGCGAGGCGGAACGGGAGCGGGGCTGTCATTTCAGGATCTTCGCGACCTTGTCCATGACCTCACGCAGGGCGAACGGCTTCGTGATGTAGTGCCGCGCCCCGGCGTTGATCCCCTCGACCACGTCCTTCGCCGACGTGCGCGCGGTGAGGAAGACGATGGGGATCCCGCGCAGCTTGTCGTCGGCCTTGAGGAGGCGGGCGAGCGCGTAGCCCGTGATCTTCGGCATCATGACGTCGCAGATGACGAGGTGCGGGGGCGGCTGCATGCCCTCGAGGATCTGCATCGCCTCCGCGCCGTCGGCCGCCTCGACGACGCGGTAGAGCGAGCTCAGGGCGCGGGTGAGGAGCTGGCGCACCGACGCGTCGTCTTCGACGACGAGGATGGTCTTGGTCGGCGCGCCGGTCATGCCTCCTCGGCTACTTCACGTCGAGGAGCTCGACCTCGAAGGTGAGCGTCGCGCCGGGCGGGATGGCGGGCGGGCTCCCTCGCTCGCCGTACGCGAGATCGGACGGGATGGTGAGCTTCCTCTTGCCGCCGACCTTCATGCCGACGAGCCCCTGGTCCCACCCCTGGATGACCCGTCCCTGCCCGAGCACGAACTCGAACGGCCTGCCGTGCTTCTTCGACGCGTCGAACTCCTTGCCGTCGGCCAGCGTGCCGACGTAGTCGACGGTGATCGCCGAGCCCGCCTTCGCCTCTTTGCCTTTGCCGACGACGGCGTCTTTGATCTCGAGCTTCCCCTTCGGCCGGGGCGGCTGCGGGTCCAGGACGTTCCGCGCGGCGGCCGACGCCACGGGGCGCGACGGCGCCGAAGCGGCCGGGGCGGCGGCCGCCTTGGGCGCCTCGGTGGAGGCCGGCTCCGGCGTCGGCGGCGCGGTGAGGCTCGTGCACGCGGCGAGGAGCCCCGCGCCCGCGACGGCCATCGCGCCGGCTGCCAGGGCCGAACGAGCCGAAGAGGCCAAGGAGGCCAACGACGCCATCGAAGGCAGCGCCGAAGGAAGACGACGGACCGAAAAGGCGTGGCGGATCGCGCGACTCATTGGGCGGACGAAACGTAGTCGGGCTAGAGTGGAAGTAAAGATCGGAAGAGATCGCCCCTTGCCGCGCGTCCTCCACATCGAAGACGATCCTCGAAACAGGCTCCTCGTCCGCAAGCTCCTGACCGCCGACGGGCTCGAGGTGATCGACGCCGCCGACGGGCTGGAGGGGGTGCGGATCGCCATCCAGCAGCGGCCGGACCTGGTGCTCGTCGATCTGAACATCCCCGGGCTCGACGGGTACGAGGTGACGCTCCGCCTGCGGACCGAGGCGTCGCTCCGCGGCGTGCCGATCGTCGCGATCACCGCGGAGGGGGAGCGCGAGACGAGCTTCGCCGTCGGCTGCGACGGGTTCTTCCAGAAGCCGATCGACGCGCGGAACTTCGCGAAGCAGGTGCGGCAGTACCTCGCCGGGCACCGCGAGCGCATGGCGTCCGCGCCCGAGCTCACCGAGGAGCGGCTGCGCATGCAGAGCGGGCGGATCGTCGCCCACCTCGAGGCCAAGGTGGCCGAGCTGTCCTCGGCGAACGATCGGCTGCGCGACATGGACCGCGCGCGCACCGAGTTCTATCGCAACGTGTCGCACGAGCTCGCGACGCCGCTCACGCCGATCGTCGGCTACCTCCGGATGCTCCTCGACGAGGAGCTCGGCGACATCTCGAACCCGCAGAAGAAGGCGCTCCGCGCGATGGACGACTGCGTCCGGCGGCTCCGCGGGACGCTCGACAACCTGATCGACGTCATCGGCCTCGAGACGGGGAAGATGCGCTTCCTCCACCGGCCCTACGACTTCCTCGACGTCGTGAAGCGCGCGCTCGCCGTGCACGCCGACGCGTTCGCCGATCGGCGGCTCCGCGTGGTCCTCGAGCTCCCGGGCGGGCCGCTCGCGGCGTACGGCGACTCGGAGCGCCTCGGCCGGGCGATCCAGCAGATCCTCGACAACGCCGGGAAGTTCACGCCCGAGGGCGGGTCGATCGGCGTGGGCGTCTGGGAGTACGAGACGACCTACGAGCTCGTCGTCGCCGACACCGGGCCGGGCGTCGCGAAGGACCGCGCCGAGCGGATCTTCGAGCCGTTCTTCCAGGTCGACGGGTCGACCACGCGCGCGCACGGCGGCGTCGGCGTCGGCCTCGCGATCGTGCGCCGCGTGGCGCGCGGCCTCGGCGGCGACGTGCGCGTCGAGACCGGCGCGCAGATCGGCGGCGTGACCTTCCCCGGCGCGGTCTTCGCGTTCTCCGTGGCCAAGCAGGCGCCCACGATGGTCGGGTGAGCGGGCCGGAGCGGCCGATGAGCGAACGGCGAGCGCGGCGGCGCGTCTACCTCGACTGGAACGCCACGACGCCGCCGCTCGACGAGGTCGTCGAGGCGATGGCCCGCGCGGCGCACGACGCGTGGGCGAACCCGGCGAGCGTCCACGAGGACGGCCGCCGCGCGCGCGCCCACGTCGAGGCGGCGCGCGCGCGCGTCGCGGATCTCGCCGGCGCCGACCCGCGCGACGTGATCCTGACCGCGGGCGGCACCGAGGCGAACAACCTCGCGGTGCGGTCGTTCCTCGCGCCGCCCGCGGCGGCGGGCGAGGCGAGGCGAGGCGAGGCGGGCGAGGCGGAAGAGCGCGGCGGGCGCCCCGCCGCGGCGCGATCGGCCGGGCGCGGGGGCGCGCTGATCACGAGCCGCCTCGAGCACCCGTCGGTGACGCGCGTCGCGGAGGCGCACGCGCGCGCGGGCGGCGCGGTGCGGTGGCTCGCGATCGATCCGCGCGGCGCGATCGATCCGGACGACCTGGCGCGCGCGCTCGGCGAGGGCGACGCGGCGCTCGTCGCGCTCCAGGCGGTGAACCACGAGACCGGCGTCGTGCAGCCGATCGCGGAGGCGATCGCGCTCGCCTCGGCGCGCGGCGTCCCGGTGCACGTCGACGCGGTGCAGGCGTTCGGGCGCGTCGCCGTCGCGGCGCTCGAGGGCGCGGCGACGCGGAGCCTCGCCGGGCACAAGATCCGCGGGCCGAAGGGGATCGGCGCGCTCATCACGCGCCCGCGCGTCGCGGTCGAGCCCATCCTCGTCGGCGGCGCGCAGGAGCGCGGCGTGCGGCCCGGCACGGTCGACGCGGTCGCCGCGGCGGGGCTCGCGGTCGCCGCGGCGCACGCGCGCGCCGGGCCGGCGCGGTACGCGCGCATCGCCGAGCTCCGCGATCGCCTCGAGGCGGCGCTCCTCGCGATGGACCCCGGCGCGCGCGTGAACGGCGGAGGGGCGCGCGCGCCGCACGTCACCAACGTGTCGTTCTCGCGCTGGGCCGGCGCGGAGCTGGTCGCGGCGCTCGACCTCGAAGGCGTGTCGGCGTCGAGCGGCAGCGCGTGCAGCGCCGGGACGGTCGACCCGTCGCCCGTCATCGCCGCGATGCACGGCGAGGCGCGCGCCCGCTCCGCGGTGCGCCTGTCGCTCGGCGAGTCGACCGGGGAGGACGACGTGGCGCTCGCGCTCGCCGCGTTCGGGCGCGTCCTCTCGCGGGGGTGAGCGGACCGTTCACACGCCGGATCAACTCGCCGGGCCGGCGCTCAGAACGCGCGCGAGGAGACGGCGCGAAGTCGCCGCGATGCTTCGTGAATCGACGCGGGCAAGAGCCGGCGAGGCGATTCGTTTCAATGGAAGACGACGCGGCGCGCCGCCGCCGCATGTTCAGTGCGCGCCGGGTCAGCGCGCCCAGGCCGCCTGCTTGGTCGCGCCGCCGCCGCCGACCTCGATCGGGATCCAGAACGCCTTGATCTTCGCGCTCTGGGCCGCGCGCTCGTAGCCCGCCAGGCCGAAGAGGACGTTCCAGAAGTACCCCTCGGGGTTCTCGCCGTACGAGAAGAGCGGCGCGACGTGGAACTGCCAGTCGAGCCCGCCCGGCACGCGCTTCTGCAGGTACACGGTGTTCGCCGCGACCTGGACCACCGAGTCGTCCGTGCTGTCGGAGAAGCGCCAGTAGAACGGGAAGCCGATCGTCGTGCGCCCTCGCGGGCTCGCGAAGTCCCAGAAGAACGGCGCGAGGACCGTGTGCGACGAGCGATCGCTCCGCCCGACGTACACGATGGGGTGGAGGTCGGTCTCCCAGCCGTGGAGATCGGTCGACACCGTCAGGTTGGGGAACGCCCAGTACGTGCGCGACACGCCGTACGTCTCGAACCTGCCGAAGAGCGGCGTGAGGAAGTCGTGCCCGCGCGGGCTGTTCGACTGGTAGAAGAACGGCGCGACCGCGTACGCGTGGAGGTCGATGTCCCAGTCGCGCACGTCGAAGACGAGCGGCACGACCGGGCCCGTCGCGATCAAATGCGTCCGCCCGGCGCGCGTCGTCGCGCGCGAGAAGAACGGCGTGATCATCGTGTCGGCGGTGGGCGTGACGCGGCGGAGGTAGCCCGGCACGACGAAGAGCGACTGGGTCGGGCTCGTCCCGTAGTGGAAGAGCGGGAAGACGGTGGTGTGGCTCTCGGCGACGCCGCCGCTCTCCGGCTTCCCCTCGATGTGGAAGAAGATCGGCGCGACGTCGACGATCGATCGCTTCGTGTCGCTCTTGGTGATGACCGGGCCGACGACCGTGAGCTGGCTCGAGTCGATCTCGCGATCGCGGTGGTAGTAGAGGAGCGGCGGGATGACGGTGTAGCGGCGCAGGTTCCCGTCGGTGCTCCCGTTGTCGCCGTGGAACCAGAGCGGCGCGACGCCCATGTCGACGTCCGTCTTGGTGCGGTCGCGGAAGAACGGCCCGACGAGCGTGAACGCGCCGCCTTCGTTCCAGTGCGTGGTCGTGAGGAGGAGCGGCGCGTGGAAGTACGCCGAGTCCTTGCGCGAGCCCTCGAAGAAGAGGGGCGCGACCCAGTTGTCGTGCTCGCCCGGCGCCTCGCGGTGCGCGAGCGGGCCGAGGACGAACACCTGGTTTTGCCGATCGCGGACGTGCCACGCGAACGGGAAGACGATGTCGGCGTCGATCCGCTCGCTCCGCCGCTGGTAGTAGAGGAGGCCGTAGAGCGCCTCGGTGTCCTCCTTCGCCGTCGCGGTCGGCGAGATCCCCGCCGTGCCGCGCGTCGCTATGCCGCGCGTGTGCTCGATGAAGAACGGCGGCAGGAGGCGGAGGCGGTAGTCGCCGCGCGTCTCCTCGTAGTACGGGAGGAAGCGCCGGCGCGTCTCGCCGACCGGCGTCGGGTACCTCGGGTCCGCGTCGGTGCCGATCCGCGCGCGCACCTCGGGGCTGAGCGCGAGCGGGTCCACCGGCGCCTGCGCGCTCGGCTCCGCGCGCTGCGACACCTGCGCCTGCGCGGCGTCGCTCATGTTGTCGTCGCCCGCCCCGCCGCGGTCGCCCGCCGGCGCGCCGCCCGCCTGCGCGAGCGCGGCGCTCGATCCGAGCAGCGCGGCCAGGACGGCGGCGCCGCCGGCCGCGCGCGGGAGGGCGCGGCTCACGTCGCGCCCCCGTCGCCCGCCCGCGGCGCGCTCGCGCCCGCCTTCGCCCCGTCGACGCGGGCGCGCACCCACGCGACGACGCCGTCGCGCGCCACGTTCTCCTGCGCGTGCTCGGCCAGCGCCTTCGCCTGCACCACGCCGCCCGCGATCTCCGCGTCGCCGAGGACGAGCGCGACGGCGCACCGCAGCGCGCTCGCGCGCCGCAGCTGGCTCTTCAGCGATCCGCCGCGCGCGTCGACCTCGACGGCGATCCCGGCGGCGCGGAGATCGCGCCCGAGGACCAGGGCGTGCTCGATGGCCGCCGCGCCGAGGGGCGCGACGTACGCGTCGAGCGCGGGGGCCTCTTCGGCCGCCTCGGTCGCGATGAGGAGGCGCTCCACGCCGGACGCGAAGCCGACGGCCGGGACGTTGGGGCCGCCGAGCTCGGCGATCATCCCGTCGTACCGGCCGCCGCCGACGAGCGTGCTCCCGGCGCCGAGCTTCTCCTTGGCCCCCTGGATCTCGAAGAGCGTGCGCGTGTAGTAGTCGAGCCCGCGGACGAGGCGCGGCTCGATCCGGAACGGCGTGCCGAGCGCGGTCAGGTACCGCTGGAGCGACGCGAAGTGCTCGCGGTCCGCGTCGGTGAGGAAGTCGGAGAGCGACGGCGCGCCCTCGATGGCCTCCCGATCGCGCGGGTCCTTCGAGTCGAGGATGCGGAGCGGGTTGGTCTCGAGGCGGCGCTGCGAGTCGGCCGAGAGCCCGTCCTTCTGCGGCGTGAGGTGCGCGACCAGCGCGGTCCGGTACGCCGCGCGCGTCTCCGGCCCGCCGATCGAGTTCACGAGGACGTCGAGATCGCGGATCCCGAGCGCGTGGAAGAACGTGACGAGCAGGTCGACGAGCTCGGCGTCGCACCCTGGGCCCGGATCGCCGAAGATCTCCGCGCCCGCCTGGTAGAACTGGCGGTACCGGCCGCGCTGCGGCCGCTCGGCGCGGAACATCGGGCCGAGGTACCACCACTTCGAGATCGGCTCCTTGCCGTGCACCTGGTGCTCGACGTACGCGCGGGCGGCGCTCGCCGTCGCCTCGGGGCGGAGGGTGAGCTGCTCGTCCCGGTGGGTGAACGAGTACATCTCCTTCTCCACCACGTCGGTCGCCTCGCCGATCGTGCGGACGAAGAGCGACGTCGGCTCGAGGTAGGGCGTGCGGATCTCGCGGAAGCCGTAGCGCCGCACCGTCTCTCGGTACGTCGCCTCGAGGCGCTGCCAGCGAGCGACCTCCTCCGGGAGGATGTCGTTCATCCCTTTGACGGCGCGAAGGGGGTTCACTCGGCGCTCCGGGATCGGGCACGCGCGGTCCCCGGGGTTCGATCGCGACGTCGGTTCATGGCAAAAGGGTGCGCAAGCGTGTAGCACGCCCTTGGACACGCGGGTCAAGCCCAAGTAAAGCCTGTCCGCGTGAAGGGCGACGCCGGCACCCCCGGTTCCATCCCTGGCTCCATGAAGAAGCGGCCGGCCGGCGCGCGGACCTCCGCCGGCGGGCGCACGTGCGCGCTCGACCTCGGCGCGGTGCGCGTCGGCGTGGCGATCGACGACGAGCTCGGCATGTACGCTCATCCGCGCGGCGTCCTCGGCGCGAAGGACCGGCGCGCGTTCCTCGAGCAGCTCAAGGAGCTCATCGCCCGCGAGGGCGTCACGCGGCTCGTCGTCGGCCTGCCCCTCGACATGCGCGGCGGGGAGGGGGACGCGGCGCGGCGCGCGAGGATCACCGCGCAGACCATCGCCGACGCGACCGGGCTCGACGTCGAGCTGTGGGACGAGCGCCTCACCACTGTGCAGGCGCAGCGCGCGCTCGCCGCGAGCGAGGTGCGCGGGAAGAAGGCGCGCGCGCGGATCGACGAGGCGGCGGCCGTGACGATCCTCCAGGCGTGGCTCGACGCGCGCTCGACCGGATCTCGGTAGCGTGGCGGCGGCGAAGAAGCGCGCGAGCCGCGCCCCGCGCAAGAAGAAGGCCGCGCCCGGGCCGCGCCCCCCGCCCGCGCCGCGGGAGGCGCAGGGGCGCGCGCGCCCGAGCCCGCTCGCGCGGTGGACGCTGTGGACGCTCGCGATCGTCTCCGCGGCGTCCGCCTTCGCCCTCCTCTTCGTCTACCCGGCGCGCCGCGGCCCCGGCGACGGCCGCGAGGTGGAGCTCGCGCTGGTCGGCGACGAGTCGCCCGACGCGCTCGCGGCGAAGCTCGCCGGCGCGGGGCTCGTGGCGGAGCCGCGCCTCTTCGCCGTGTACGCGCGCGCGAGCGGCGCGGGCGCCGGCGTCGCGCCGGGCGTGCACCTCTTCACCGACGACCTGTCGCCGAGCGCCGTGCTGGAGCGCGCGCTCCGCCGCGGCGCCGCGCCGAAGGTGAAGGTATCGATCCCGGAGGGGTGGACGCGCTTCGACGTCGCGAAGCGCCTCGCCGACCGCCGCGTCTGCCCGCAGCGCGCGTTCCTCGACGCGACCGCCGACCCGGCGCTCCTCGCCGAGCTGCGGGTCGACGCCGCCACGGCCGAGGGGTACCTGTTCCCCGCGACGTACGACCTGCCGGCCGACAGCCTCGCGGCCGACGTCGTCCGGCGGATGAAGCTCGAGTTCGACAGGCGCTTCGCGGCGCTCGAGGAGCGGCACGGCGCGTCGGTCCTCGACCTGTCGCGATCGCTCGGGTGGGGGCGCCACCAGATCGTCACGCTCGCGTCGATGGTGGAGAAGGAGGCGGTGGTCGACGACGAGCGCCCGATCATCGCCGGCGTCTTCGTGAACCGCCTGCGCGATCCGAGGTTCACGCCGCGCCTGCTCCAGTGCGATCCCACCGCGGCGTACGGCTGCCTCGCCGACGCCGCGGAGCGGCAGCACGATCCCGCGGCGCCGCCCAGGATCCCGTCGTGCGCCGCGTTCACCGGCAAGATCACGCACGACGTCGTGGCCGACCCGGCGAACCCGTACAACACGTACAAGCGCGAGGGGCTCCCGCCCGGGCCGATCGCGAGCCCGGGCGCGCGCTCCCTCGAGGCGGCGATGGCGCCGAGCGCCACGCGGTACCTGTACTTCGTCGCGAGGGGCGCCGGGCGCCACACGTTCTCGGAGACGTACGCGGCCCACGCCGCCGCGGTCGACGAGTCGCGGAGCAAGTGACGCGGAGCAAGCGACGAGCGAGTGACGCGGGAGCCAGGTGACGCGGACGCTCCGCGGCGGCGCGAAACGTGATAACGACGCGCGCCATGCCGGCCTGGTTCCTCCCCGCGATCGGCGCGTCGCTCTGCGTCGCCGTCCACTATGCCTTCCTGCGCGCGGCGTCGGGCCGCCTCGGCGACAACCTCGGCGCGCTCGTGCTCGAGGGGACCGCCGCGATCGGCCTGCTCCTCGTGTACCTCTTCGCGCCGCGGGCCGGTGACGTGCCCACCACGCGCGCCGGCCTCGTCTACGCGGTGCTCAGCGGGTGCGCCATCTGCGGCGCGAGCATCCTGCTCTTCACGACGCTCCGCCGCGGCGGCCCGGTGTCGGGCACCGGGACGATCGTCCTCGGCGGCGGCGTCTCGCTGAGCGCGCTGGTCGCGCCGTGGCTCTTCGGCGAGGCGGTGACGCCGCGGCGCGTGCTCGGCGTCGGCCTCGGCATCGCGGCGATGGTCGTTCTGTCGCGTGACCCCGGTACGAACCCGTAGTAATCAGCGCGCGTGCTCCTCGCAGGCGACGTCGGTGGGACCCACGCGCGGTTCGCGCTGTATTCGTCGGACGGGCGCCGGCGGATCCATCAGGCCACGCTCGCGAGCGCCGAGCACCCGAGCCTCGAGGCGGCGCTCCGCCGCTTCCTCGCGCACCCCGCCGCCTCCTTCGAGCCGGCCGCGGCGGGCGCTCGAGCCGGCTCGGCCAAACGCGGCGACCGCGCCGGACGAGCGGGCGCCCGCGAGCCGATCGAGGCCGCGGCGATCGGCGTCGCCGGCCCGGTGATCGACGGGCGCTGCGCCATGCCGAACCTGCCGTGGGTGCTCGATCAGCGGCAGCTCGCGCGCAAGCTCCAGATCCCGAAGGTCGTCCTCTTGAACGACCTCGTCGCGCTCGCGCTCGGCGCGCTCGGCCTGCCGCGGCGCAAGCTCGCGCTCGTGCAGGGCGAGCGCGGGCCGATCGGGCGCGGCGGGAACGTGGCGATGCTCGCCGCGGGCACGGGCCTCGGCGAGGCGATGCTGCTCTGGGACGGCGCGCGCCTCGTCCCGTCCGCGACCGAGGGCGGGCACACCGATTTCGCGCCCCGCGACGCGATCGAGTGGGACCTGCTCGAGTTCATCGGCGGGCGCGTCGGCGGCCGCGTCAGCTACGAGCGGATCCTCTCCGGCCCGGGCATCGGCAACCTGTACGACTTCTTCGTCGAGCGCGCCGGCGTGAAGGATTCGAAGGCGACCGAGCGCGCGATCGCCGAGAGCGCCGATCGCAACCGTACGATCTCCGAGCTCGGCGCCGCCGGAAAGAGCAAGCCCGCGTCGCGCGCCGTCGACCTGTTCTTGAGCATCTATGGTGCGGAGGCGGGGAACCTCGCGCTCAAGTCGCTCGCCACCGGCGGCGTGTTCGTCGGCGGCGGGATCGCGGCGGGGCTCGTACCGCGCCTCCGCGAGTCGGCGTTCGTCGCGTCGTTCCGGGACAAGGGGCGCATGTCGCCGCTCCTCGCGAGGGTCCCGGTCGCGGTCGTCCTCGACACCGACATCGGCCTCGCCGGCGCCGTCCGCCACGCCGTCTCCCTCGTTTCGTGACCGTCCATTCCAGGAGCGCTCCCATGCCGCGTGACTACGACCCGAAGACGATCGATCTCGCCGTCCAGACGATCAAGACGCTCTCGATCGACGCCGTCCAGAAGGCGAACAGCGGCCACCCCGGCACGCCGATGGGGCTCGCGGACATCGCGGTCGAGCTCTGGACCCGCTACATGCGCTACGACCCCAAGGACCCGACCTGGCTCGGGCGCGACCGCTTCGTCCTGTCGAACGGGCACGCGTCGATGCTCCAGTACTCGATGCTCCACCTCGCCGGGTACGACCTGCCGATGAGCGAGATCGAGAGGTTCCGGCAGTGGGAGTCGAAGACGCCGGGCCACCCCGAGCACTTCATGACCCCGGGCGTCGAGACCACCACCGGCCCGCTCGGCCAGGGGATCTGCAACGCGATCGGCTTCGCGCTGGCGAACAAGCTGATGGAGGCGCGCTTCGGCGAGCCGTTCCACGGATCGAACGTCTTCACCATCTGCTCCGACGGCGACGTGATGGAGGGCGTGAGCGCCGAGGCGTCGAGCATCGCCGGCCACCTCCGCCTGGGGAACCTCGTCGCGATCTACGACGACAACCACATCACGATCGAGGGCGACACGAACCTCGCGTTCAGCGAGGACGTCGGCAAGCGCTACGAGGCGTACGGCTGGTTCGTGCAGCACATCGACGGCCACGACCGCGCGCAGATCCGCGCCGCCCTCGACGAGGCGCTCGCCCAAGATCGCCCGGCGTTCATCGTCGCGCGCACCCACATCGCGCACGGCGCGCCGAACGCGCACGACACGTCCGAGGCGCACGGCTCGCCGCTCGGTGACAAGGAGATCGAGCTCACCAAGCAGGCGATGGGGTGGGACCACCCGAAGTTCTTCGTCCCGAAGGACGTGTACGCGCTCTTCGAGCAGCGCGCCTCGGACAACAAGAAGGACAAGGACGCGTGGATCGCGCGCTTCGACGCGTGGAAGAAGGCGAACGCCCAGCTCGCCAAGGACCTCGACGCGTTCCTCGCGAAGACCGTCCCCGCGGACCTCTTCGAGCAGCTCGTGAAGGCGATGCCCGACAAGGACGACGCCACGCGGAACCTGTCGAACGCGATCCAGCAGACCGCGGCGAAGCTCGTCCCGTCGCTCCTCGGCGGCTCGGCCGACCTCGCGCCGTCGACGAAGACGCTGATCAAGGGCTCGGGCAGCGTGAACGCCGGCGAGTTCGCCGGACGCAACCTGCACTTCGGCATCCGCGAGCACGGGATGGGCGCGATCTGCAACGGCATGGCGCTCACCGGCGGGATCATCCCGTACGGCGCGACGTTCCTCATCTTCAGCGACTACATGCGCCCGGCGGTCCGCCTCTCGGCGCTCATGAGCCTCCAGACGATCTGGATCTACACGCACGACTCCGTGATGCTCGGCGAGGACGGGCCGACCCACCAGCCGATCGAGCACTACTGGGCGCTCCGGATGATCCCGAACCTCCACTTCGTCCGCCCCGCCGACGCGCTCGAGACGGCCGCGGCGTGGACCCTCGCGCTCCAGCGGCGCGACGGGCCGACCGCGTTCGCGCTGTCGCGGCAGAAGCTCCGGACGCCGAAGCGCGACGCCGGCTTCGATCCGAGGTCGTGCCTCCGCGGCGTCTACACCGTGCAAGAAGCGACCGGCGGGAAGCCGGATCTGATCCTCGTCGCCACCGGGAGCGAGCTCCACCTCGCCGTCGGCGCGCGCGAGCAGCTCGAGAAGGCGGGGCGCAAGGTGCGCGTCGTCAGCGGCCTCTGCCTGGAGGTGTTCCGCGAGCAGGACGCGGCGTACCGCGAGCAGGTGCTGCCGAAGGGGATCAAGAAGGTCGCGATCGAGAGCGGGCGCACCGAGCCGTGGAGGGGGTTCCTCGGCGACGACAGCTTCGCCGTCGGGATCGACCACTTCGGCGCGAGCGCCCCGGACAAGGTGCTCGCCGAGAAGTTCGGCCTCACCGTCGAGGCGGTCACGTCGAAGATCTCCGCCTGGCTCGCGTCGTAGCAGGCCCCCCGGGCCTTCCCGGGCGCTCGCTACGCTTCCCGGGCGGCCGGTGACGCGTTCCGGGCGGAAATGAGGCCGTCCCGGCGCGTCCTCGAGCCTCGTCGCGCCGCCGTGGCGCCTCCTTTCGCGCGAAGAACGTCTTCACGCCGCTCCGGGAAAGCTTCAAGAGCGCTCCGGGAAGGTTCAAGAGCGGCCGGGAAGCTTCAAGGGCGCGCCGGGAAGCTTCGCCGGCGCCCGGCGCACCTCGTCGACGCCCCGGGACGCTTCAAGAGCGCCCGGCGCACCTCGTCGATGCCCCGGGGAGCGCCGGGAGCCCCGGCCACGCGCCGGGAGAGCCTTCGCGCGCGCCGCGAAGGCCGCGCGCTGCCGAGCCGCGCTCCCCGAGACCCCGTCAGGGCGGAGCGACGGGCGCGGTGGGCAGAGCGGCCGGCTCGGCGGGCACGACCGGCGGGGCCGGCGCCACGACGGGCGCGCCGGACGTGGCGGGCGCGCCCGCGGCCGGCGCCGGGCAGCCCGCGCGGCCGAGGACGGTCGCCGTGCCGCCGAAGACGCGCTCGAGCGTCCACGTCGAGTCGCGCGTCGTCAGCCACAGCTCGGGGCGGCCGTCGCCGTCGAGGTCGGTCACGCCCTGGAGGCGCGGCTGCGCGAGGTCGCGATGGATCACGAGCGGCTGCGGCGCTCCGGCGTATGCGAGGAGCAGCGCGCCGGACGTCGCGAAGAGGCGGTCGCGCGCGCCGTCGCCGTCCACGTCGAGCGTGATCGACTGCGCGATCGGCTCGTGCGCCTCGGCGTCGACGGCGCGCGCCTCGTCCGGCGTCGCCGACGGGGCCTCCCGCGGGATGACGATCACCTCGGGCGCGGGGCCCGACGCGGTCCACGTCGAGACCGAGCACCCGGCCCCCGCGCCGTCGGTCCGGAGCGCCGTCGACGCGGACGCGCGCCCGCCGGGGCACGCGGCGGGCTCGCGCCCCACGACGCGGAGCGCGCCGCCGCCGACGCACGCGAGGGTCGCGCCGTCCGGGATCATCGCGGCGCACGCGTCGCCGCCGACGAGGAGCCGCGCGCCGGCGTCGTAGCACCCGAGCGGCGCGACGCCGCCCGAAACGCGCGCGAGGACGGCGCGCGACGCGACGCGCTCGGCCACGGGCGTCGTCTTCTTCGACGACGACTCGGGCAAGCTGATCTCGGCGTACGCGCACCCGGCGAGCGCCGCCAACGTCACGAACCGGGCCGCCGCCGCGTACCGCATGGGCGTTCGACCCTAGTGCAGCGCATACGAGGTAGCCTCAAGAAAACGAGCCGTCTGCGCGCCGTCAGCCGAGGCCGCCGGCGGCCTTGTCGATGATCCAGCTGATCCCGCCGCGCACGCCGCGGATGATCCGCGCCGGCGTCGTGTGGACGTCGCCGTGGGTCTGCCACACGAGCTCGAGCGGACCTTGCTTCTTCCGCCCGATCGCGATGACCACGACCTGGTGCGCGTTCTCGATCAGCGGCACGGTCATCGTGACGCGCGCCTCGCGCTTCCCGTCCGCCGACGCGGGGACCGGGACGAACAGGCGATCGGTCACGTCGATCTGCGGCTCGCCCGGGAAGAGCGACGCGGTGTGGCCGTCGTCGCCGATGCCGAGGAGCATCAGATCGAACGCCGGGACCCCGCCGCCGTCGGACCGCACCTTCACGAGCGACCGCACCAGCGACTCGTAGTCGCGCGCCGCGGCGTCGAGATCCTTCGCCTCGCCCGGGATGCGATGCGCGTGGTTGGCCGGGATCTTGGCCGGATCGAGGAGCGACTCCTTCGCCCAGCGGTAGTTGCTCCGATCGCTGGTCGGCGGCACGGCGCGCTCGTCGACCCAGAAGACGCGCACGCGCTTCCAGTCGATCCGCGCGTCGGCCGCGAGGATCCGGTACGCGGGGAGGGGGCTCTCGCCGCCCGAGATCGCGAGCGCGACGTCGCCGCGCGCGTCGATGGCGTGGCGGAGCATCTTGCCGATCCGCGCCGCCGCTTCGCGCGCCACGCCCTCGGGGTCCGGGGCCGCGATGAGGAGCCCCGGCACGACCTTCGTCGTCATTGGCACACCAGCCCTTCCTCGTGGATCTCCTCGGCGAAGTGCGCGGCCTCGGCGA
>Ga0105247_10001162_pt1 | contig 19531 bp, 14 predicted proteins | sample KBSS24metaG_FD_81519 | JGI IMG/M metagenome (GOLD analysis project Ga0105247, IMG submission 81519) | Switchgrass rhizosphere microbial communities from Kellogg Biological Station, Michigan, USA - KBS S2-4 metaG | ecosystem: Host-associated > Plants > Roots > Rhizosphere > Soil | place...
CGGGGGCGGCGGCCTCGGACGCGGACACCGCGCTCGCGGCGGCGGTGCGCGAAGAGCGCCCGCGACCATGGCGCGACCTCGCCCGCGTCGTGCGCGCCGACGGCCCGCTCGCGCCCGCGCTGCTCGTCTTGGGGGTGGCGCTCGCCGCCGCGGCCACCGCGCTCGAGGCGCTCATGCTCCGCGCGGTCCTCTACGTCGCGCGCTACCTCGAGCTCATGGAGCAGCGCTTCGCGACGATGGGCGCGCTGGTCGCGTTCACGCTCGTCGCGCTGGCCGTCGACTGGCAGGTCGCGGCGGGCGCGCTGCGCGCGGGTCGCCGCCTGGAGGCGCGCCTCCGCGTGACGCTGTTCCAGAAGCTCACGGTGCTCCCCGATCGCTATTTCCAGAGCCGGCTCGCCTCCGACATGGCCGAGAGGAGCCACGCCGCCGCGGCGCTCCGGACCGCGCCCCCGACCGTCGCCCGGCTCGCGCGGATCGGCGCGCAGATCGCGTTCACGGTCGCCGCGATGGCGTGGCTCGATCCGGGGAGCCTCGGCGCGGCGGCCGCCATCGCGGTCGCGGTGCTCGCCCTGCCGCTCCTCACGAACCGCGTGATCGGCGAGCGCGACCTGCGCGTCCAGACGCACTCGGGCGCGCTGTCGCGCTTCTACCTCGACGCCCTGGTCGGGCAGGTGGCGATCCGCGCCCACGGCGCCGAGCGCGCGATCCGGCGCGTGCACGAGGAGCTCCTCACCGACTGGGCGCGCGCCGGCCACGGGATGCAGCGCGCCGCGGTCCTCGTCGAAGGGCTCACCTCGTTCGCGGGCTTCGCCCTCGCCGGGTGGCTCGTCCTCGATCACCTCGAGCGAGTCGGCGCGACCGGCGCGGTGCTCCTCCTCGCCTATTGGGCGCTCACCCTGCCGGCGCTCGGGAACGAGTTCGCGATCCTCGCGCGGCAGCTCCCGTTCCTGCGCAACCTGGCGCTCCGGTCGCTCGAGCCGCTCCGCGTGCCGGGCGAGGCGCGCGCGCCGATCGCGGAGCCCGCGCCGCGCGGAGGCCGGGTCCGCGGCGCCGGCCTCCGCCTCGAGAAGGTCACGGTGCGCGCCGCCGGCCACGCGATCCTGGAGGACGTCGATCTCGACGTCGCGGCCGGGAGCCACGTGGCCATCGTCGGCGCGTCGGGGGCGGGGAAATCGAGCCTGATCGGGCTCTTCCTGGGGTGGCACCGCGCGGCCTCCGGGCGCGCGCTCGTCGACGGCGAGCCGCTGACGTCGTCGAAGCTCGATCGGCTGCGCGAGGAGACGGCCTGGCTCGATCCCGCGATCGCGCTGTGGAACCGCCCGCTCCTCGAGAACGTGTGCTACTCCGCCCGCGAGCCGGCGCAGGCGGAGGTGGCGCGCGTCCTCGCGCAGTCGGAGCTCCACGACGTCGTCGAGATGCTGCCGAGCGGGCTCCAGACGCCGCTCGGCGAGGGGGGCGGGCTGGTCTCGGGAGGCGAAGGTCAGAGGGTCCGCCTCGCGCGCGCGCTCTTGCGGGCCGACGCGCGGCTCGTGCTCCTCGACGAGCCGTTCCGCGGGCTCGATCGCGCGCGCCGCACCGCGCTCCTCGCCGCGGCGCGCTCCCAGTGGGACGAGGCGACGCTCCTGTGCGTCACGCACGACGTGTCGGAGACGCTGTCGTTCGATCGCGTGCTCGTCGTCGACGGCGGGCGGATCGTCGAGGACGCGCGCCCCTCCGAGCTCCGCGAAAGGCCCTCGCGCTACCGCGCGATGCTCGACGCCGACGCCACGCTGCACGACCGGCTCCAGCGAAGCGAGGGCTGGCGCAGCGTCCGGCTGGATGACGGGGCGCTCGGGCGCGCGCCCGCGGAGACGGGGGCCACGTGAGCGACGCGGCCGAGGCGTTCTCGCGCTTCACGTGGGCGGCCTCGCGCCTCGGCGAGGCGCTCGACACGCTCGCCCGCCACAGCGGGCTGTCGCCGCGGTCGGTCCCGATGCCGCGACCGCCCGCCGAAGATCGGCTCGCCGAGCCCGACGTCCTCGAGCGATGGATCGAGGGCGCGGCGGCGTGGCGCGGCGTCGAGGCGGAGCCGATCGAGACGTCGTTCGCCGACGTCGAGGAGACGCTCCTTCGGGCCGGGCCGGCGCTCGTGCGCGTCCCCGGCGTCGAGCTCGAGGACAACGCTCCGAGGGATCCGACGACGCCGTCGTTCGTCGTCCTGCTCGGCGCGCGCGGGGGGCGCGCGGGGAGGGTGCGCGTGCTCGCCCCCGATCTCACGCCGCGCGACGTCGACGTCGCGCGGATCGTCGACGTCCTGTGCGGCCGGATGCTCGAGCACGAGATCGCGTTCACCGATCGCCTCCTCGCCGACTCGGGGATCCCTGGAGCGCGCCGCCGCCGCGTGCGAGCCCACCTCCTCCGCGACCGCTTCAGCGAGCTCCGGGTCGGCGGCCTGTGGATGCTGCGCTCGGCGCCCCACGCGAGCTTCCCGCGCGTCGTGTGGCGCGCGACCGCGCGCGACGCCGTCGCGCTCGTCGGAGCGCACGCGGTCGAGTACGCGGCGTGGGTCGCCGCCTGGTGGCTGCTCGGCCGCGGCGCGCTCGACGGTTACCTCGATCGCGGCTGGATGTGGGCGTGGGCCTTCCTGCTCGTCGCGATCGTCCCATTTCGCATGCTCGGGACGAGCGCGCAGGCCAGGCTCGCGATCGGCTTCGGGCAGGTGCTCAAGCAGCGGCTCCTCCACGGCGCGTTCCGGCTCCCCACCGACGAGCTCCGCGCCGAGGGGGCCGGGATGCTCCTCGGGCGCGTCGTCGAGGCGGAGGCGGTGGAGGCGCTCGCGCTCAGCGGCGGCCTCCTCGGCGTCGTGTCGCTCGTGGAGCTCGCGGGGAGCGCCGTCATCCTCGCCACCGGCGCGGGGGCGGGCCCGTTGCTCGCCGCGTTCGCCGTGTGGATCGCGCTCGGCGCGTGGCTCGCGCGCCGCTACTTCGTCGAGCTCTCCCTGTGGACCGACACGCGCCTCACCATCACGCACGACCTCGTGGAGAAGATGGTCGGCCACCGGACGCGCGCGGCGCAGCAGCCGCCCGATCGGGCGCACGACGGCGAGGACGAGTCGCTCGACTGGTACATCACGCGGTCGCAGGCGATGGATCGCACCGCGGCGCTCCTCACGACGGTGCTCCCGCGGAGCTGGATGGCGATCTCCCTCGCCGCCCTCGTGCCCGCGTTCGCCAGCCACCCGACGCAGGCGTCGCTCGCCGTCGCGCTCGGCGGGGTCCTCCTCGCGTACGGCGCGCTCGCGCGGCTGGCCGCCGGCGCGACGTCGCTCGGTCGCGCCGCGGTGGCGTGGCGGAAGGTCGCCCCGCTGCTCGACGCGGCGAAGCGCGCGCCGGTGGTGGGCTCGCCGCTCGTCGCCGCCGGCGCGCCGGCGACGAAGCAAGGCGCGCCGCCCCCCGCGGTGCTCGACGCGGCCGGCGTCGTGTATCGCTACCCGAGCCGGCACGAGCCGGTCCTCCGCGGGTGCACGATCCAGATCCGCCGCGGCGATCGCGTGCTCCTCGACGGGCCCTCGGGGTCCGGAAAGTCGACGCTCGCGGCGACGCTCGCCGGGCTGCGGGTCCCGCAGTCGGGGCTCGTCCTCCTGCACGGGCTCGATCGCCACACGCTCGGCGAAGGCGCGTGGCGCCGCGCGGTCGTGATGACGCCGCAGTTCCACGAGAACCACGTCGTGAGCGAGTCGCTCGCCTTCAACCTGTTCATGGGGGCGGACTGGCCGGCGCGCCCGCGCGATCTCGCGCGCGCCGAGGTCTTGTGCCGCGAGCTCGGGCTGGGCGATCTCATCGCGAGGATGCCGGGCGGGCTCCTGCAGACCGTCGGCGAGACGGGGTGGCAGCTCTCGCACGGCGAAAAGAGCCGCCTGTTCATCGCGCGGGCGCTCCTGCAGAACCCCGATCTGCTGATCCTGGACGAGAGCTTCGGCGCCCTCGATCCGGAGAACCTGCGGCGCGCCATCGACTGCGTGGAGCGCCGCGCCCCCACCATCCTGGTGATCGCGCACCCATGAGCAGGCGTTCGACGTACGTGCTCGGAACCGGCTTGAGCCACGACGGCTCGGCCTGCCTGATCAAGGACGGCGCCGTGTGCGTCGCCATCGAGAAGGAGCGGCTGACGCGCAAGAAGCACGACGGGTTCAACGACGTCGACGCCGTGGCGTACTGCCTCGACGCGGAGGGGATCCGCATCGACGACGTGGCGCTCGTCGTCCAGAACGCCAACTTCTCGGCGTTCCAGCGCGGCAACGGCTGGTTCCGCGGGCCGCGCCCGTTCACGGACGGCGCGCGCGTCGTCACGATCTCGCACCACCTCGCGCACGCGTACAGCGCGATCGCGACCTGCCCGTTCGAGGAGGCCGCGGTCCTCGTGGTCGACGGCTGCGGGAGCGCGATGGACGAGTGCGTCGACCTCGACGGCGCGGTCGTCCCCGTCGACCCTCCGGCCGACGCGCGCCACCTGTATTTCGAGAAGGACAGCGCGTACGCGTTCGGCGGCGGGCGCGTGCGGAGCGTCTACAAGGACTTCTCGCCGTGGGGCTACCGGTTTCGCGAGCACGACCTGTGCCCACAGACGACGATGCACTCGATCGGCGGGATGTACGGGGCGGCGAGCGTGTACGCGCTCTTCGGGATGGACGACCCCGGGAAGCTCATGGGGCTCGCGCCGTACGGTACGCCCGGCGTCCACGACTTCGAGATCTTCGAGCTCACGGGCGGCCGCGTCTTCGTCCGCTACGACTGGATGGACCGGTTCGATCGCCCGACGCGGAGCTACGCCGACTTCAAGGGCGGCTTCCAGTATTACGCGGATATCGCATATTGGGTGCAGCGCGAGGTGGAGCGCGCGCTCCTCTACCTCGTGAACCACCGCTACGAGCTCGCCCCGTCCGATCACCTCGCGTACGCGGGCGGCGTGGCGCTGAACGCGGTCGCGAACCGGCGCATCCTCCGCGAGACGAAATACAAGAAGGTCCACATCGTCCCGTCGGCGGGGGACAACGGCCTCGCGCTCGGCTGCGCGTACTACGGCTGGCGCGAGGTCCTCGGGCGGGACCGCGTGCGCCACTCCGGGTCGACGTCGTTCGGCGCCGCCTACTCCGACGCGCGGCGGCGCGAGGCGGTCGCCCTGCGCGAGGCGAGCCTCGACGTGACGGAGCGTGAGGACGCGGCGGTCGCGACCGCCGAGCTCCTCGCGGGCGGCAAGACCGTCGGGTGGTTCCAGGGCGGCTCCGAGTTCGGCCCGCGCGCGCTCGGCCGGCGCAGCATCCTCGCCGATCCGCGCGACCCGGGCGTCCGCGACCACATCAACCGCGCGATCAAGTTCCGCGAGGACTTCCGCCCGTTCGCGCCGTCGGTCCCGGCCGAGGACGCGGCGACCTATTTCGACTGCGACTACGAGAGCCCGTACATGGTCCTGGTGGCGCCGGTGCGCGACGCGTGGCGCGACCGGATCCCCGCGGTGGTGCACCGCGACGGGTCGTGCCGGCTGCAGACCGTCACCCCCGAGGCCGACCCGCTGTACCACCGGCTGCTCCGCGAGTTCGGGCGGATCACCGGCGTCCCCGTCCTCCTCAACACGTCGTTCAACCGTCGCGGGATGCCGATCGTCGAGACCCCGGAGCAGGCCGTCGATCTCTTCCTGGAGTGCGGGCTCGACGTGCTCGTCATGGGGCGCCTCGTGGTCACGAAGCGCGCGGGCGCGGCCGGAGAGCTCCCCGGCGCGCTCGATCGCGTGTTCGACGAGTTCGTCCTCCGCCGGCTCGAGGCGCGATGGTCCGCGCTCGCCGGCGGCGGCGGCGTGCTCCGCCTCGTCGTCCGCGGCGCTCGCGCGTGGACGATCGATCTGTCGGGCGATCGCCCGGTCGTCGCCGAGCGGCTCGCGGACGCCGACACGACGTTCGAGCTCGACGAGGCGCACCTCCGCGCGACCCTGATCGATCCCGGCGCGTCGAGCGCGCTGCTCGCGAGCGGGGCGATCCGCGTGACCGGCAACCCGCGCGGCGTCCTCCTGCTGGAGCGGGCGCTCGGGCCCGGGGGGCCGGCGTGACGGCCGGGCCGCAGCGCGCCGACGTCCTCGACGTCACGGCCCCGGGCTTCGACGCGAGCGACGGCTTCTGGAGCGAGTTCGTCGGGCGCTACTGGGGCCGGCGGCCCGTCGTCATCCGGTCCCCTTTCCCGGAGCTGATCGTCGATCGCGCCGCGGCGTTCTCCGCGCTGACCTCCGCCTGCGACGAGTTCCGCGCGTGCAGCGACGTCCCGCGGATCCGCCTCGCGGTCGACGGCGGCTTCCTGCTCGTGGACATGGACGAGCGGCTGCCGCTGGCCGCGGACGGCTCGTTCGCCGGGTACGCCGAGCGCCTGCGCCCGTGGCTCTCCGGCCGCTCGCTCCTCATGACGCTGAACGAGTACCACCGCTACGATCTCGTCTTCTGGAAGCGGATTCGAACGTGGCTGCGCGGGCTGTTCGGGCGGGTCGGCCTGCCGTCGGGCTTCTTCCTGACGAACCTGTGGTTCGGGATCTACGACCGCACGCCGTTCGGCATCCACACCGATCACGCCGAGACGTTCGCGTACCTCGTCTTCGGGGCGAAGCGGATGCTCGTCTGGCCGCTCGACGTGTTCGCGGCGCGCCGCGCCTATCGCACGCCGGGCGGCGATCACCTGGGGACGGCCCGCTACGAGCCGTTCCTCGACCAGGCGATCCTGCTCGAGGGGCGCCCCGGCGACCTCCTGTACTGGCCCGAGTCGTACTGGCACGTCGGCGTCTCCGACGGCGCGTCGCCCACGTTGACGTGCAACTGGGCATATACGAACAAGGAGCTGCCGCGGGGCGCGGCCACCGAGCTCGTCGCGCGCGAGCTCGCGCGGCTCGCGCACGACGCGCTGGGCGAGCGCGGCTTCGTCGACAGCTACCCGATGGATCCGGACCGCGTCGAGGAGTGCGGCCTCGCGCCGCCCGCGCCGCTCGGGGTGGCGCGCGAGGCGCTCCGCGCGATCGCCCAGGATCCCGCGCTCGACGACGCGGTGCACCGCGCCTGGTTGAACCGCCTGACCGGCATGGGCTTCCGCGAAGCGCCGGCGGCGCGCACCCGGCTCGTCCTCACCGAGCGCGACGTCGTGCGGGGCGACGCGCGCGCCCCGATCGTGTGCGTGCCGCGGTCCGAGGAGTGCCTCGTCTCGTCACACGGCGTGACCTTCTCGATCCCGAACGAGCCGGCGCTCGTCGAGATCGTCGCGCGGCTCAACTCCGGGGAGCCTCGATCGGTCGCCGAGCTCGAGTCGAACCTCACCTTCCGCGACGCGCGCGGCGTCGCCTACGCGCGCCTCCTCATCGAGCAGCTCGCCGCCATCCACGCGCTCGACGCCCGGCTCGTCAGGTGAGGGGCCCATCGTCGACGAGGGCGAGGCCCTGGTCGAGCATCTCCTTTAGCGCGCGATCGACCGCCGCGACGGCCTCGTCGTCGCCGTAGCCCTTCTCGGCGACGTACCGGCAGATCTCGGCGCGGGTGCCCCCGCTCTTCACCGCTTCGAAGACGATGCGCGCGTGGGCGTTGAAGACGAAGACCTCGTCGTTGTCGAAGCGGTGGACGAGCAGATCGTCGCCGATGTTGCGGTCGAGGACCTCCTCGGACACCTTGTACCTGCGGTCTTCCTGACCCATCGAACGCTCCTCGTGTGGCTCGGTCGCGACGCCCGGCGCCGTAGACGCGAGGTGAACTCTGGTCTATTTTTCTCGCCGGTTCAAGGTCGGGTCCCCGTGCGCCGCGCTGCCCCCATTCGAATTCGGAGCACTCCCAAATACGGAGATTCGGGGGCGCACCGTACGGTGTCCGCGGAGGAGACGTGGGAGCGGCTCCGCCCGCTGCTCGAGCGCATCGGCATCACCCGCGTCGCGGACATCACCGGGCTCGATCGGGTGGGCATCCCGACCTACAGCGTCGTCCGCCCGACCTCGAAGCGCGCCGCGGTCACCGTGACGTGCGGGAAGGGCACGCGGCGCATCGACGCCAAGGTCGGCGCGGTGATGGAGAGCGTCGAGTACAAGGTGGCCGAGCCGGACGAAGAGCGGGGCGTGATCGCGCGGATGGACGAGCTCGACGGGGCGGTGGCGAGCCCGTCGGAGTTCAACCCGCCCCCGTGGCTGAAGGACGCGTCGTCGAAGCGGTTCGAGTGGGTGCACGCGTGGGACATCGCGCGCGACGAGCCGGTGTGGATCCCGGCCGCGGCCGCGTACATCCTCGATCCTCGCGGCGACTTCATGTTCGAGACGGAGTCGAGCGGCCTCGCGTCGGGCAACAGCGTCGAGGAGGCGATCTGCCACGCCCTGGCCGAGGTCATCGAGCGCGACGCCGACTCGATAGCGCAGAGCCACGCCGTCGCCGGGACCGCCGCGGCGCTCTACCCGCTCGTCGCGCTCGACAGCGTCCCCGCCTCGTCGCGCAGCCTGGCGGAGAGGTTCTTGCGGAACGACATCGACCTCTATGTCCGCGATCACACGTCGGACCTCGGGGTCGCCAGCTTCACCGTCACCTGCGCCGACCGGCGGATCGACAAGCTCCTCTTGCACGGCGGCTCCGGGGCCCACCTCGTCGCCGAGATCGCGCTGAACCGCGCGCTCACCGAGGCGGCGCAGAGCCGTTGCGCGGACATCCAAGGGAGCCGCGAGGACCTCTCGTACTTCCGGCGCGTGGGGCGCGACGCGCGCGAGCTCCACCCCGCCGCGTGGCAGTCGCCGAGCGCCGATCGCACGGTCCGCTTCGACAGCGTCCCGAGCCATCGCACGAGCGACGTCGCCGAGGACATCGCCGTGATGATCGGCCGCCTGCGCGATCGCGGGTTCACGCGCGTCGCGGTGGTGGACCTGACGTCGGACGAGCTACGGATCCCCACGGTGCGCGTCGTCGTCCCCGGGCTGGAGATCGCCTGCGTCGATCCCTGGCGCATGGGGCCGCGGCTGGCGAAGGGCGCGGCGCGCTACAACGAGGAGCGGTGGTCTCCGCGATGAAGAAGCCGATCGTGTTCCTCGGTCCGAGCCTGCCGGTCGACGTCGCGCGCACGCTCCTCGACGCGGACTATCGCCCGCCGGTGCGCCGCGACGACATCACCAAGGCCGCGCGCGAGAAGCCGCCGCTCATCGCCGTCATCGACGGCGTCTTCATGCACACGCTCGCCCCGTCGCCGCACGAGGTGCTGCGCGCGCTGCAGGCGGGCATCCCGATGATGGGCGGCTCGAGCCTCGGCGCCCTCCGCGCCGTCGAGCTCGCGCCCTTCGGGATGCGCGGCGTCGGGCAGATCTTCGAGTGGTTCCGCGACGGCGAGCTCGAGGCCGACGACGAGGTCGCGCTCGTCTTCCACGGCGAGACGCTGCGCGCGCTGTCCGAGCCGATGGTCAACATCCGCTACGCGATCGCCGCCGCGCTCCAGGGCGGGCTCATCACCGAAGAGGAGCGCGACGCCCTGGTGCGCGTCGGCAAGGAGCTCTACTTCCCGGACCGCACGTGGAAGCGCCTCTTCCTGGAGGCGCGCGGCGCGGTCGGCGAGGACGCGCTCGGCCGCCTGCGCGAGCTCGTGGCGCGGGGCGAGCACGACCTGAAAGGGATCGACGCGAGGCTGCTGCTCGGCGAGGCCGGCCGCTTCATGGACCGCCTGCGCGCCGAGCCGACGGCCTGATCGTCGTCCGCCGTCCCGAGATCGGCCGCGACCGGTTCGAGCGCGATCACGCGGTCATTTGACCGCCAGGCGCGCCCGATAGCCGAAGATCCAGTCGACCTCGCGGGCGCCGAGGACTCGGCGGGCGGCGTCGCGGAGGACGTCCAGCTCGAGGTCTTCGTCGCGGGCTCCGAGCGCGCGCAGCCGCGGGCCGTCCACCGCGCTCCACGCGAAGCCGACGAGGTCGTCCGCGCCGCCGCGCCCGACGGCGTGCAGCTGCGCCTCGCGCACGTGCCGGAAGACGCCGCTGTCGACCATGCGCTGCAGGTGCCCCTCCTTGTTCCACCGCGGGGTCCTGTCGCCGTCCCCGATGCGCTCCTGCGCCCGGAAGAGGAACCGCTCGAACGCCGCGTCGAGCTCGGCGTCGATCGCCGGAGGGAAGCGCGTATCGACCGCGGCGAACACGCCGCCGGGCCGCAAGATCCGCCCGATCTCCGCGAGGGTCCTGGCCGGGTGCATCCAGTGGAACGACTGCACCGCGACCACCACGTCGGCGCTCCCGGCGTCGAGCCCGGTCGCGGCGGCGTCGGCGCACAGGTAGCGGACGTTCGGCGCGCCGGCGCGCCGCCGCGCCTCGGCCAGCATGCCCTCCGACGGATCGATCCCCGTCACCTCGCGCGCGCTCTCCGCCCACATGCGCGTGGACAGCCCGGTGCCGCAGCCCAGGTCGACGACGCGCGGCGGGGACGCGCAGCGCGCGTAGCTCGTCAAGAGCGAAACGAGGACCTCCGGAGGGCGGGGCCGAAAACGGTGGTAGCTCTCGGCCACCTCGTCGAACGGCGCTCTCCCGCCGGGGGTCCTCGGATCGGTCATGCGCTGTATCGAGGGCTTCTTCTAGAAGTTCCCTTTGACGGACACCGAGATGAGGCCGGCGTGGACGCCCTGCGGCTTCAGCGGCTTCGTGATCTTGGAGATGACCGGATCGAACGACTTCCGCTCGGCCTTCGAACAAGCCTCCTCTTCGGTGCGTTCGCTGATCGACTGAACGTTGTCTTCCTTCATTGCATGTCCCTTCCTGATTGCATTCGAACTGTTTTTGTAAGGTATCCGCGACGGTAAAACGGTGTCGGCGCCGCCGGCTCTCGCGGCGCGGCGGCGACGTCAGGTGGCGAGCAGCGGCAGCCTGCGGTTCTTGCTGGCGCGCGGCTCCGGCTCGCGGGCGGCGCTCGCGGCGCCCCGCGCCTCCCGCTCGATCGCCTCCAGCTGGGCGAGCTCGGCGTCGAGCGCCGCGGCGACGGCGGCCCCGTCCCCGCCGTGGCCGCGCAGGACGCCGATCAGCGCGCGCGCCCGATCGGCGGGCGAGAAGGAGAGGACCCGGTCGCGCACGGCCCGTATGTCGCGAGCGTCGCCCGAGAGCCGCCCGATCAGCGCGGCCCGCACCGCGCCCCAGTCCACCGCCGAGTCGATCAGCGCGCTCAGGCGGATCGGGTCGAAGACCACGCTCTGGAGCGTCTTGTTGAGGAGCTGCACGGGGAACGCCGCCGCGTACTCGGCCTCGTCGACCGGGGCCACGTCGTATCCTTGCTTGCGCCACTCGGCGGTGATCCCCGGGCAGATCGGCTCGGCGACGCACGACGCGCACGCCGCGTCCTTCACGCGCCCGTACATCGACGGGTACACCTCTTCGAGCGTGTAGCCGTGGTCCATCGGGTGGTTGTAGTCGGTGAAGTACGCCTCGTTCATGAAGTTGGGGAGGCCGTACGAGTTCTCGGGGTACGTGCCGGTGACGCGGCGATAGACGCACGCCGGGTAGTTGAAGTCGCGCAGCTGGGCGACCGCGCCGTGCATCGCCAGAAGCGATCGGGTCCGCTCGAACTCCGCGGCGACGTCGTCGAGCCGCCCCCCCGGGGGGAGGAACTGCGTGTTGTCCACGTCCTGGAGGCGGCGGTGGTTCTCCTTCTGCGACTCGCCGTAGTGGCGATACACGGGGAGGTAGTACGAGCAGTAGAGCGGCGTCTCGGAGCCGGCGTCGCGGCGCGCCTTCAGCACGAACTTCGCGATGTCGGTGAGCCGGTCGTAGTTGAAGTTGTTGATCGACGTGTTGGTGAAGACCGCCGGGAAATATCGAAATAGGTTCACCAGCCCGGCGCGGAGATCTTCGAAGTCCGTCTTCGACGCCGACACCTGCGCGTGGACCCCGGGGTCGGCCGCGTGGATCGAGACGTTCGCCTTGGTGAAGAGGCGGCCGAGCGCGCGCGCCAGCTCCTCTTTGGCCAGCGGCACCGCCATCGTGTCGAGGACCAGGGAGCTGAAATGGATCCGCTTCGTCCGGAGGTATTCGATCAGCTCGACGGCGTCCTTGCGCATCGAGAACTCGCCGCCCGACATGTCGAGGTCGACCCGGCAGCCCTCGTACTTGCGCTCCATCACGTCGAACGTGGCCTTCACGTCCTCGGTCGACATGTAGCTCGTGTTCCTCGGGACGTGGAGGACGTGACAGAAGCCGCACTGATGCTGGCAGGCGTAGAGCGACTTGAAGATGATCGTCACCGTTCTCATCGTCGTGCCTCCGAGGGCGGAGCCTCCTCGAGCGCGCGCAGCACGCGCGCGCCGACCCGATACTCGTCGACCGCCACGTGCTCCAGCCCGGGGACGATCACCCGGACCACCGGGACGCCGACGTCGGGCAGCGTCAGGTCGACCACGAAGACGCGGTCGGCGCCGCGCTCTGCGAGCCGCCCGGCCATCCACTCGATGTCGTCGCGGATGTCGTCGTGATCGACCGGGGGCGGAGGAGGGAAGGCGACCTTCACCGCGGGCTCGCTGATGTCCCAGGGGCGGTGCCGCTCGAGCGCGAGGCGGTCGGTCCGGCCGTTCCCGCGCAGGTACGCCAGGTCTTCGCGCGATCCCTGGATGTCGGCGGCGCGGCTCTGCGCCGTCTCGGTCAGCGCGCGGATCAGCGCGATCGACGGGTCGACGTGGGTGCCCGAGCCGCCGTGCACGAGGTACTGGACGCCGGCGAGCTCGACGGCGGCGGCGTAGTAGGTCGGCACTCCGATATCGGAGGTGATGTCGCGCACGTAGAGCGAGATCCCCGCGCGCTGGAACTGCTCGAACAGCCAGGCGACCTCGGGGTCGACGGCGGCGAGCTCGAGGCCCGGGTACATATCGCCCTTGCCCTGGCCCTTCCGCGCCACGCAGAGCGACCACGCGTCGTGCTCGATCACCTCGGCGAGGGCGTGGAAGGTCGCCTCCTCGATCAGGTTGCCGGACGCGAGCCCGGCCGTGTTCCCGCGGAGGATCATCGCCTCGCCCTCGCGAGGGACGAACGGGTGGAGCACCGCGTTCGCGGGGACCCACCACGTCTCGCCGCTCCGGAGCTCGCGCGCCTCGACCCAGTAGATCGGCCGATCGGGCCGGTACGGGCTCCAGTTGGGGAGGACGAGGTCGCGCGGATCGAGCGCGCGTTCGCGCCTCGAGAGCGCCTCGAACGCCTCGTGGCGGAGCGGCCGCGTCCCCGGCTCGGCCGTGTACAGCTCGATGGCCTCCATCAGCGCGCCGGCGCGGGCTTGCTCGCGCGACGTCCCCTTGCCGCACGTCACCGAGACGCCCGCCACGCTGTGCGCGATCGCCGCGGGGCGCACGCACGAGTAGGTCGGGATACCGAGGCGGTCCAACCCGGTGATGTCCGCGACGCGCGTCACGCCGATGCGCGCGGCGACCGGCGCGACCCGGCGGCACGTCTCCGCCGCGCTCACCGTGCGGTGCAGGCGCCCGCGCAGCTTCGGCGCCGGCCGCAGGAACGGCACGTCTCGAGTGACTGTCCTCCGTGTCAGCTCGATTGTTCCGTTCATCCGTGTTCGCCGGCTGTTGTCTCTACCATGGTGGATCGGGCCGAGCAACGCGACGGCCCATGGAATTGCCCTGTATGCGGCGGGAGAACTTGACGCGTGCCGCATTGCCAGTACGAGTGTCCGTGTCAGGGTTTCCGTTGTACGCCGTGCGGGGACTTGACGCGCGCTGCCGCCCTGCACGGCCCGGGCGAGCCCTCGGGTGTCGCGGGGTGTCGCACGGCTGGCGGGCGGACGCGTCGAGCGCGCGTGCTACATTCGCGTCGGGCTGACGATGCAAATACTCGAAAGGCTCCTGGCTCCCGTGGGCACCGCGCGGTTCTTCGCCGAGAATTGGGCGAAGTCGCCGATCGCGATGCAGGGGGATCCGGAGCGCCTGGCGGATCTCTTCGATTGGCAGGGGCTCGACCAGTACCTCAATCACCACCTGCGCTTCTTCGTCTTCCCCGCCATCCAGCTCTATTTCGGCGCGGCGATGGGGGGCGCGCGCGTCCCGCCCGAGTTCTTCACGGAGTCGATCCAGGACGCGAACCGCTCGCCGCTCGTCGTCGCCTCGCCGCAGAAGATCCGCCGCCTCTGCCGCGAAGGCGCGACGCTCCTCGTGCACTCGGTGCACGACGGCGACCCGCGGCTGAAACGCTTCGCCGCGGCGCTCCAGCGCGAGCTCGGCGAGACGCTGCGGGTCGATCTCTTCTACACGCCGCCCAAGAGCTCGGGCGTGCACGCCCACTTCGATCGCGAGGACGTCCTCGTGCTCCAGATCGAGGGCGAAAAGGAGTGGCACCTGTCGGCGCCCACGGTCTTGAACCCGCTCGTCATGCCGAGCTACGCCGAGCTCGAGGACCCGCCGCGCGTGCCCGACACGGTGATCCGCCTCGCCCGCGGCGACGTCATGCACATCCCGCGCGGGGTCTGGCACTCGACCCACACGTCGCGCGCGCCGTCGCTCCACCTGTCGGTCCGCGTCGCGTGCCGCACGGGGATCGATCTCCTCCGGTGGGCCGTCGACGCGCTCGAAGCGGCGTCGCCCGCGGCGCGCGCGAACCTCCCGCTGACGCTGCAATCGGGACCGCCGTTCGGGTACGACGTCGCGGCAGCCGCCCCGGCGGTGCGCGCCCTCCGGGACATGGTCACGAGCCTCCTCGACGCGCCCGACTTCATGGCGCGGTACAACCGCGCGTGCGTCCAGAGCGATCGCGCCGAGGAGCCGTATCGGTTCGCGGCCGGGGCCTCGCCGCAGCTCGACGAAGGGACGCGCTTCTCGCGGCCCGCGACGCAGCGCGCCGCGGTCGACGATCGGGGCGACGTCGTGGCGCTCGTGGCGTGGGGGCGCGCGCTCGATTTCCCGCGCTCCGCGCTCCCCGTCATCGACGCCGTCCTCGCGGCGTCGCGCTTCACGGGGGGCGACCTCGTCCGCGCGTGCGCGGGCGCCGGGCTCGCGTGGCGCGACGTGGCGCCGGTCGTCGCGCGCTTGATGGAGGAAGGGCTCGTCTTCGTGGAGATCGAGGGGCGGCATGAGTGAACGGCGCGAGGGGCGACATGAGTGAACGGCGCGAGCGCGACGCGGGATCGAAGGATGTCGGCGGCGCCTCGCCGACCCGCGCGCGGGTGGCGCTGGTCAACATGCCGTTCGCGATGCTCGAGCACCCGCCGCTCGGCCTCGGGTTGCTCAAGGCGGGGCTCGCGCGCCGCGGGATCGGCGCGCGCATCTTCAATTTCAACTTGCGCTTCGGCGAGGCGGTCGGCGCCGCCACGTACGGCCGGCTCGCGATGGCGCACCCCACCGCGCTCGTCGGCGAGTGGGCGTTCAGCCGCGCGCTCTGGGGCGACGACGCGGCGAGCGACGCGGCCTACCTCCGCACCGTCCTCGGCATCGCCGGCGACGGCTCGCCGCCCGGCGTCCTCGTCGTCCCCGGCGCGGACGGCGGGCGCGCGTCGCCCGATCTGCCCGAGACCCTGGCGCGCGTGCGCGGAGCGATCGAGCCGTTCCTCGACGAGTGCGTCCGCGACGTCCCGTGGGGCGACTACGACGTCGTCGGGTTCACGTCGGTGTTCGAGCAGCACGTCGCGTCGCTCGCGCTCGCGCGCCGCCTGAAAGAGCGGCACCCGCGGCTCTTCGTCATGATGGGCGGCGCGAACTGCGAAGGCGAGATGGGGGCGACGACGCTCCGCTCGTTCCCGTTCCTCGACGCCGTCTGCTCGGGCGAGGGGGACGCGGTGTTCCCCGAGATGATCGAGCGGCGCCTCGCGGGCCGGTCGATCGCGGGCATCCCCGGGATCCTCCACCGCGAAGCCGCCCCGGTCGACGCGGGCGCGAAGCGCGCGCTGGCGACGGTCGGCGCGCCGGCGCCGGCGACGTCGGCCCCGCCCGTCCACGACATGGACGCGCTCCCGCTCCCCGACTTCGACGACTACTTCGCGGAGCTGCGGTCCGAGGACGTGAAGCCGCGCATCGTGATGGAGACGTCGCGCGGCTGCTGGTGGGGGGCGAAGCAGCACTGCACGTTCTGCGGCCTGAACGGGTCGACCATGGCCTTCCGCGAAAAATCCGCCGATCGCGCGCTGCACGAGCTCCTGTACCTGCTCGAGCGGCACGGCGCGCGCACCCGCTCCGTCAGCGCCGTCGACAACATCATCCCGCTCCAATATTTCAAAGATTTCCTGCCGCGCCTCCGCGACATGAACCTCGATCTCGAGCTCTTCTACGAGACGAAGTCGAACCTGAAGAAGGAGCAAGTCGAGCTCTATCGCGAGGCGGGGCTCACCTCGATCCAGCCCGGGATCGAGAGCCTCAGCACGCCGGTCCTCCGCTTGATGCGAAAAGGAGTGACGGCGCTCCAGAACATCCAGCTCCTCAAGTGGTGCGCGCAGTACGGCGTCGCGCCGATGTGGAATTACATCATCGGGTTCCCCGGCGAGCGCCCCGAGCACTACGCCGGCCAGGAGGACCTCGTCCGGTCGATCGCGCACCTCCACGCGCCGAGCGGGTGGGGCACGGTCCGCTTCGATCGATTCAGCCCGTATTTCACCCAGCCCGACGCCTTCCAGCTGCGCCGCCTGCGGCCGTATCCCGCGTACGGCTTCGTCTATCGCGGCGTCGACGAGGACGCGCGCCGCGACCTCGCGTACTTCTTCGAGGCCGACTACGACGGGCAAGATCGGGTCGCCGAGTACACCGCGCCGCTGGTCGAGGCGCTCGACGACTGGATCGCGCATGGGGCGACGTACGCGCTCTTCTCGATGTCGGTGGGCGAGCAGAGCTGGGTCTTCGATCTGCGCCCCGGCGCGCCGTCGTTCGTCCTGCCGCTGAAGGGGCTCGCGCAGGCGGTCTACGAAGCGTGCGATCGCATCGCGAACCGCGGGCAGCTCGCGCAGCGCCTCGAGCGCGCCGGCGCGGGCGCGCCGAGCGAAGCGGCGATCGACGAGGCGCTCGCCGCGCTGGCCGAGCGGCGCCTCGTCGTGCGCGAAGGCGACGACTACCTCGCGGTGGGGGTCCCGCTCGGTTACCGCTATTCACCGCAAGGGGGCGTGCGAAAGCGGTTCGTCGAGGCGATGCGGACCATCGACGCCTGACCGCGCCGGCGCGCCCGCGCCGCGCGGGCGGTACGCCGCGTCAGCGCGACGCGGCGTCGCTCGGCTGCGCCGGATCGGCTCCGATGACGCCGGTGAGCCGGCGCGTCGCGACGCGCACGAGGAGCGACGCGGGGGCGATCCGATCGACCGCGACCTCCACCGTCGCGGCGAGGCCGTGCTCGATGTGCGGCGGCGCCGTCGCCCGGTTCACCGCGAGCTCGACGCGGATCTTCCCTTCGACTTCTTCGTTGCCGACGTGGACGACCGTCGCCTCGGTCTTGCCGTATTCGGTCCACGGAAACCCTTCGAGCCGCAGCCAGGCGGGCTGACCGGGGTGGAGGCGGCCGAGCGACGCGGCCGCGGGGAACTTCGCCACGACGCGGAGCTCGCCGCGCGGGACGATCGCGCCGATGCGCGTCGCCTCTTGAAGCACCGCGCCGATCTGGAGATCGTTGATCTGCGCGAGGCGCCCCGACACGGGCGCGCGGATCGTCCGGAGCGACACCGCGTGCTCGAGCCGCTGCACGTTCGCCGTGGTGGTCGCGACGTCCCCCGCGATCCGCGCGTCCTCGCGCTCGAGCCGCGCGATCGCCGAGACGCGCTCGCTGAGGAGCGCGCTCTTCTCCGATCGCAGCCGGACCGCCGCCGAGCCCAGCGCATCGGCGGCGGCGCGCCGCTCGAGGGCTTCGGCGCGCGCCCGTGCCATGTCGAACTCGCTCACCGCCCCCGCGTCGTGCAGCCGGAGGACGCGCAGGCGCTCCCCCTCGGCGAACGCCGCCGTCACCTCGGATTCGCTGCGCCGCGACTCCGCCTCGCGCAGCGCCGCGGGCGTCTCGCTTCGATGCTCGACGAGCGCGCGCGCGAGGCTGTCGCGCTCCGACCGCAGCGCGACGAGCTGCTCGGTCAGGCTCGCGAGCTTCGCGCGCTCCTCGTCGAGCTCGAGGATCTCGTTCTGCGCGTCGAGCTCGACGAGGACGGCTCCCTCGCGCACCTCTTGATCGAGGGCGATGTGCGTCGCGACGAGGCGGCCCGCGACCTGTGTCTGGATGATGTGCACGCCGGGCACGGTCTCGATCCGCGCCGCGTCGGTCGTCTCGAAGATGGTCACGCGCGCGAGCATCGACCACGCGACCGCGGCCCCGACGAACACCACGACGAAGGCGAGGGCGATCGCCGAACGCGTGTCGCGCTCGGAGTCGAGCGCTCGCGTACATCGCTGGAACGGGATGGGCACCCGCGTAGTATCGCGCCTCTCGGGCGCGCGCGCGTCCTCAAAGAGAGAGGGTACCTTCCGGCCCGATGCTCGAGGCCCTCACGCGTCACGTCTGCGTCGTCGCGCGGACGACGACACCCGCCATCAGCGCGAGGGAGAGCGCCGGGAAGAGCCACCGCGCGCGATGCTTGAGCAAGACGGCGCGGCCGCGCGCGTCGGAGCGACTCAGTCGATTCGTGTAGACGGAGAGGAGCACCGCGACCCCCATCGACGAGTAGCAGATCGCGAACGCGCGATCGGCGAGCGTGAGGTAGTCGACCTCCGGCAGGACGGAGTCCTCGGCGTATTGCTGCGCGATCGCCGCGAGGAGGCAGGTCACGCCGACGCCGGCGGCCGAACCGACGTCGTCGGGGTCGAGCCAGAACACGGAGAAGGATACGACCCATATGACGAGCAACGGCAGAAAATACTTGGTGATGTGGAACGCGAAGCGCCGCGCCACGCCTAGCGAGAATTCGCCGAGCGTGTAATCCGAGACACCGTCTTCCCAACCAAAGGACTGTTGTCCGATCGAATAGCGCAGCTCGCCGTCGACATTCCAATTGGAGAGGTGCTGCTTGATCGACCCGTCGAGCCCCGATCCGAGCGGAGCCGCGGTGTACCGCAGCTGCGCCAGGTCGTAGCGCTCGTCCGAGAACTGGATGCTCAGGCGCTGGTGGTCGAACGGAAAGAGGCGGAGATCGAAGTGGCTGCGTAGCGTGGAGCGAATGCGACGCGAACGTACGCAGAAGCCCGCCTCGAGCTCGACCTCGTCGTACTGCTCGGAGAGCCGCGACGCCTCGTTGACGATCTCGGTTTGCGGCGTGAAACCGGGGACGGGACGCCATCGCTCGTACAGATAATAGTCCGCGTCCCAGGTACCGTTGCGCTCGGCGACGTTCGACAGGCTCACGAGGACGACGCCGAGCGACACGTCCTGGACGCGGTCGAGCCGCGCGCGGAGATCCGACGGGCAACACTCGATCGGTCCTTCGCACCGGGCTGCCGCGGCGTCGGCGCGCCACGAGAAGAGCAGGCAGGTCATCGCCGCGATGGCGGACAAGAGCATTCGTGCGATGTACGTCATGTGGAGTCCGATGGGATCGGGACGGTCGCCCGGCGCGCCGCGCGCGCAGCGGGCGCACTCGGGAGGCGGGGTCGCGGGAGCGTGACGA
>Ga0105247_10001163_pt1 | contig 19531 bp, 15 predicted proteins | sample KBSS24metaG_FD_81519 | JGI IMG/M metagenome (GOLD analysis project Ga0105247, IMG submission 81519) | Switchgrass rhizosphere microbial communities from Kellogg Biological Station, Michigan, USA - KBS S2-4 metaG | ecosystem: Host-associated > Plants > Roots > Rhizosphere > Soil | place...
CGTGTATTGCAGGAAAAAGAAATTGAACCGGTTGGAGGTAAGCCCAAAAAGATCAATGTACGTGTGCTTGCTGCTACTAATAAAGACCTGGAAGAAGAAGTAGCAGCCGGACGCTTTCGTATTGACCTTTATTACCGGCTTAACGTTTTTCCTTTACTATTGCCATCGCTTAGGGAAAGAAAAGAAGATATACCGCTATTGGCAAATTATTTCTTAAAAAAGTATAGCGCAGAAGAAGAAAGACAGGTGCCTGTACTATCCACAGAAGCTATGGACTTGCTCATGCAATATAATTGGCCGGGCAATATCAGGGAATTAGAAAATACAATCCAACGAAATATCGTGCTTACAAAAAGTGCTGTTATTGAATCTCTGGAAATACCAGTTTCAAAAAATGTAGCCAATGTAACCAATAGCTTTAAGAACGGATTTAAAACCATTATAGAAAATGAACGGGATCATATACTGGCAGTACTTGAAAGCTGTGATTGGAAAATATCAGGGAAGGGCGGTGCTGCTGAAATTCTCGATATCAATGTCAATACTTTGAACTCAAGAATGAAAAAGTTGGGCATTGAACGGAAATAGGTGGCCGCATTTTGGATGGATTGCAACGAATCGTTATTATTCAATTTAATAAGGATAAAATGAGGTCAGGATTTTTGTTTTTAACCCTCTTTTTTATCGTGTGTAACATTGCAATTGCTATACACTCCTTAGGTCAGTCAAATCTACCTCAGCGATCATTTGGATATTCAGTAGCTAAACAACGTCTCCAACTAAAGTTAACAACCTCCTTTGTATATTTTAGTATGCAGGGCCAATTGGATATGGACAGTTCTGCAATTATGGTGAGTCAAGGTGAAAATTTGCCTTATTCCCTCTATTATGATGAAGATTACATAGACGGCCCCGACAACCACATAAAAGAATTATTGAAAAAAGGAAACGATTATCTTTTTAAATCAGGTTCTTATAAAAATGATCTCGATAGTGCATTTCCCATTTTACTTTCTGCTAAAATTGAAGCAGACAAAATCAAGAACATTTATTTCCAGCATGCATCACTGGCAGCGCTTGGTAGATACTATTTGCAAAGTAATGATGGCACAAATAGTAAGCGCAGTTTTTCCGAAGCTGTTGAACTTGCAAGAAGAGCAAACAATCCAACAATACTGTTCAGAGCATTGGCGAACCGCGGTTCGAATGCAAATTTTAATGATGATCAAAAAGAAAAAGATTTGAATGAAGCATTAAACTTGTCCCGGCAGCTACGGGATACTGTAGGAGAGATCGAGATGTTAACCCGTATTTACGAGATACATTTTGTACATCAGAAATATGACACAGTTAAAAAACAACTTTTGCATGTAACGGAGCTTGAAAAATTAATTGGATTCAAGCATATTCACTATAATTATTACGTTCTTTCCTACCTTGATTTTACGGCTGGAGACTATGTTAATGTGTTCTCCAATATTAAAACTTCAATTGAAATAATGGAGGCCAATCGCGATTTCGCATTCTCCAATTTTTTCTATGGGAACATGGCTAATATCTATGCGCGATTTGATAATTATGAGAAAGCTCTTGAATGGCTAACCAAAAGCCTCCAACTGGAACCGGCGAATAAGGCGAAAAGAATCTGGTACCATCAATTTTGTAATATCACACTGAATATTGCAAAATTTGGGCATCCCCAACAAGCACTTGATGTTGTGTTAAATACTATTCGTGATTATCCGCCCGTATCTGCAGACAATAAATTTCATATAGCCAACGTCCTGGGATTTAGTTATTACCGCCTGAACAAGTATGATCTTTGTAAAAAGTACTATGATATTATGCTGCCTTTAATGGATTCAATACGAAACGATCCTGAGGAAGACGACAAACTATTTTCCGCATATCTTGATCTTGCAAAGTACTACATGGACATCGGTCGTGTCGATCTCTCAAAAAAATATTTCCTAAAGGGCAAAACATATGCTGATTCAAGCAAAATATTTAATGTGAGCAAAATCCATGAGATACAATACAAGATTGATTCAAGCGAAGGAAATTATTTGAAGGCACTGCGTGAGTATAAATTATCACGCATTGCAGACGATAGCATATATAATTTGAGAAGGACGAACCAATTTACCGAACTACAGATTCAATACGAAACAGAAAATAAAGATAAAAATATCGAATTACTTGTTCAGAAAGATAAAGCGCAGCAGGCTACACTCCGTCAATCAGACCTGCTGAAAAAAATTACGCTTGCTGGCATCCTGGTTATGCTGTTAATTACTGGGTTGGTATATAGCCAATACCGGAACAAGCAAAAAAGAAACAAAGAGATCAATGAAAAAAATTCGGCACTGGAACAATTGGTTAAGGAAAAAGAGTGGTTGGTTAAAGAAATTCATCATCGTGTTAAAAACAACTTCCACATTGTGGCAAGTTTGTTAGAGATCCAATCAAGTTACCTAAAAAACAAAGAAGCTTTGTCCGCAATAAAAGAAAGTCAGCACAGAATTCATTCCATGTCCATCATTCATCAAAAGCTTTACCAGTCAGAAACGCTTTCAACAATTCATATGCCCGAATACATATACGAATTGGTGGAGTATCTCAAGGATAGTTATGCTATTCGTCAGAACATCAAGTTTGATCTGCATATTGAAAATATTGAATTGAACCATGCGTCTGCTATTACATTAGGCCTGATCCTGAATGAGGCGATTACCAATTCGATTAAATATGCTTTCACAAAGACAGAAGACCGGAAAATTTCTATTTCACTTACTCATGTTTCAGATTCGCAGATCATGCTGAGTATTGCCGACAATGGAAGCGGGCTCCCTACTGATTTTGACCATAAAATCGGAGCTTCAATGGGTATGGAGCTGCTGCAGGGACTCACGGATGACTTAGGGGGTAGTTTCAGCATTAAAACAAACGAGGGGACTCAAATAAAAGTAATTTTTGATTATAAGCCAATAACAACTGCTAATGGTTCATTTTTATAATAGCGTTGGCAGCGATTGTCGTTTTTAATATTCTTCCAAAGGCATTTTTCGCAAGCCATTATTTTCAAAGAGACGGAAACGGTTGCATTTCTGCCTGCTCAATAACATAATGGGCACTTCAATTCGCCAGTTATTTAATATATAATCAAATATTTTTTGCAGAGCATCAAAATCTTCTAACAGATAAATTTTTATCATAAATGTTAGGCAATTAATCGTTTTCTCAATTCCAAAATCTCTTCCACTTTCATCTTCACTAAATAATTTGTCTACCGCATCGTTCGCCAATCAGTATTTCCAGTTTGCCAAGTCTTGTATTGAATACTCCAAACAATACCGGTATTTGTTGCGGTTCTTCGTCATCATCTTTCGCCATCATGTTGAAGTGCTCGAAATTTTGCCAGTAATCAATGATGAGAAAATTCTCTTTTTTCCTTCCGCTTTTTTCTTTTTTCCAAATGTTCTCCAATTCTGCGAATAACTTCTACCTGGTAAAAACGATTCACAACACTGTCCTTAATTTTTACGGATGAAATCGGTTGACGATTATGTTTTAGAAAAAGAAGCCTTTCCAAATCTTCTTTCGTAAAAAATCCGGCAACAGCCCGACCAGGATAATCGGCAGAATCCCAAAACCAGGTATCATCGCACCGATTTGCAGCCAACCAAAGACGAAATATTAATTCTTCGAAAAGAATTATTCAATGTGTTGAATCGCCACATAACCCGCCGGTGAATACGGCTTTTTAAATGATCAAAAAAAATTTGAAAATAAGGAAGGCTAATGAAATGCCGGTATTGTTTGCACCACCGCAACCCATGTTGGATGATGCCCAAACCGGTTGAGCAAATTGCTTTGTAAATCTGGTAAAAAATTACTAACGGCAGTTTTATAGGTTTTACATTAAATACGGAATGATTTCGGAAAAGTAACACATGTTTTCATTGATACATGTTTGATTAGTTTAGACAAAATCGTTGCTAATATTACTGGTGAAACTTGGATAATGCTGAAACGAACAGACAAATTAATAATGAATCTCTGGATGAAGTCATGAGCCGATTACTAATCTCAAAAAACTGTTAGAAATTTATAGTGAATTATTGCACTTAAATAATGTTACGATCAGCGATGAAAATATTACCAATAAAATAGAACAATGGAAAAAACTGATGGGTTGAAAAAAACTATTGCTTCTTCGATAAAAAAATTCGGCGAAGTTGTCAAGTATTATCGGTAGCATTAAGTGTCCGACCCGGCTACTATTCAGGATGAAGTACAATCAGTGGCGCAACTTTTCTTTTGATAATAACCCTCATGAATGCATCGCCGCATAATTTACACTGATCTCCGGTTCCATTATCATGTCTGCCGTAACCGTTATCACGATAAACATCGTCCTGATAACCCATCCGGAAAAACCTTTGGGATACAGAAAGACCAGCCGGTATCCTCCCCGTGAATGTCGTCGTAAATTCATCCGGCTTTACCGCATTAATTCCACCATCTAGTGAACGAAGTGGAACAACGCCAGGTGTTAAACCTGAAATATCCACGGTGCAGAAATATAATCTGTCCGAATTGGGTCCTTGCGGCATTGCAAATCTTTTCCAGGTTAAGCCCACGCCGGCAGTTTGCACACAACCGCCTGCGATAAGCGTAACCTCGTCTCCTTCCTTAAATTGAATTTTCGGATGACCATCAATTCCATCATATATTGTCATTGACTTATTTACAACCGGTCTGATTATAACATAATCCAGGTTTAACACAAGAGGATTTCCAAAACCCACTGCAAACCATGCATTCTCTACTTGCTTCAGTTCATTCGATGCAGAGCCAAATAAATCTGACGCAGCAGCTTTACAGGCATTCCACCAATCAACATATTGAGAAGTGGGTGTGAGATAAACTGTTTCTGTACGATAAATAATTTGTGCCGCTTTTTCAAGACCTATTCCTGAGACCGAATAATCATTGAAGTTATCATTTTGGCCATCGCCTCCATTCACCAAAAGATAGAACATAAAATTGCCAATTCCGCTATTTGTATGCACCCCGCAAAAGTCGTTCTCTTTACTACTGTTTGGAAAACAACCTTCGGTGATTTGCCAATTGACACCTTTATAAGTATCCGGCTGTTTTCTTAAAGAAAAATTGGGATCTGAAAAACTACGAAAGTTAAACTTCATGTCATTGCCCATACTCCAATTGATGTCATTTGGCTTCGTAAAGAATTGAACGCATTTACCCATGATGTCACTCATGCTTTCATCTATTGCACCGGATTCTTTTGAATATACTAGACCTGATGTATAGTCAGTAACTCCGTGTGTGAGCTCATGACCAACAATATCTATAGAGGCCATTACATCGCCGGTTTCGGTTCGAACACCAAAGGCCATCACTGATCCATCCCAATGTGCGTTATCATCCAAAAAAGGAAGATTTACCCAGCTCGTAAGTGCTAATCCTTTATTATCGATGCTATTCCGATTGAAATGCTGGTGATAAAAACTCCAGGTTGATGAAACTCCAAAATGAACATCCAACGCATATTGTCCTTCCCCGAAAAGCTTCCAATTACGGGTAGCATTTGTATAATCCAAATGAGATTTCGCACCGTGTAATGTAATAATGCCCTTACCTTTTGTGAGATCACGTAAACGGTATATTAGTTTGCCGGTGCGGTCACTATGTATGGTTTGGATGCCGCTGTAAGAAGTGACAGCTGTTCCTGTTGCATCGGTAGACCGTAATCGCTGCTTCGATCCAATAACTCTGCCTGTCTGTACATCCACAAAAATAAATTTACGATCAAGAGGTTGTAAACTATAAACATCAATTTTATAACATAAACGAAGATTGCGGGCATTTAATGTATCATCAGGGCAAAACCAAACTTTGGTAGCTACCGGGAAATACGATGCTTGGGTATTTTTTTCACTTTCTTGAATTTGGCGTTGCATATCGGCATCCTGCCAGGCATATTTTGTCGCCGGCATATAATTCAATGCAATGTTTATTGCCTGACCGGAACTGGTGGGCTTGGTAGAATCCTTTTTTTCTGAATTATAGAATTCAGTAATGATAGAACCAGTTGCACCAGTGATAAGCCCGTTCTTCGTATGCACTATATACATGGAGTTTTCTATTGGATAACCTCTGAAGGTCTGATAATACCGGTAATGAATAAATCCAATTTTATCAGTCTCCGTATTTAGTAAAACTAAATCGGAGTTTTTGTTCAGATCAAATATTCGGGCTACATACTTAGCATCAAATTTTACCTGCTGCTTTTTTTCCAACGTGACAAATCGTTTTGAGACACCGGATCCTGTACTGATTGCGGCATGAAGATTATTTTGCGCAAATGCTGAATTAATAGAAGTAATTATTTCAGCAAACGCGAAAAGTACAATGATATTTCTTTTCATTTTTTTGATGGTTTATTCAGACATAAAACTGTTTGTGAAAAAATCGGCTTGCGATTACATAAGGTGGGGGAATGGAAGAACAACAGTAATATTCTTAAATCTAGTGCTTCTATTAATAATTATCAATAACCAAAAAGGGGAATTTTGATTTGAATTTGTCATAGAATAAGGTTTAATGCTGGAACAGGAATCATAAATCTGCCCAGCTTTTCTTAATTTGTGAAATAACTCCACCGACCATTGAACCAAAACCCCGAACAGATTGCCCGTGATGAAATAGACAAGCAACTCACTGCTTGCGGCTGGGTTATTCAACATAAAAATAAAATCAACTTAAACGCCGGAGTTGGTATTGCAATCAGAGAATATCAAACAGATATAGGCCCTGCTGATTATGTTTTATTCGTCGATAAAAAACCTGTCGGAATCATCGAAGCCAAAAGAGCAGAGGAAGGCGTTCATCTTACGATGCATGAAGATCAAAGTGAAGGATACGCAACTGCCAAACTGAAATACTTAAAAAATGAAAAACTTCCTTTTGTATATGAGAGCACTGGCGAAGTAACGAGGTTCACAGATTTCCGTGACCCTAAACCCAGGTCAAGACCAGTTTTTACATTCCATCGCCCTGAAACATTTTTAGAATGGATGAAAGAAGAGACTTCATTGAGATTTCGTTTAAAAAATAATATTCCAACATTGGGAAATCCTACTGATGAAGAGATTGATAAGATGGCCAAATATACAAATCTCAGAAGTTGTCAGTTCAAAGCTATTGTAAGGCTCGAACAATCATTTGCTGATGCAAAGCCCAAAGCCCTGATACAAATGGCAACAGGTTCCGGTAAAACTTATACTGCTATCACTTCTATTTATCGCTTATTAAAATTCGCCAAAGCCAAACGCATTTTGTTTTTGGTAGATACAAAGAACCTCGGCGAACAGGCTGAGCAGGAATTCATGGCTTATGTGCCTAATGATGATAACAGAAAGTTTACTGAACTATATGCAGTAACAAGATTAAAAAGCAGTTTTATTCCTGCCGATAACCAGGTGTACATTTCCACTATTCAAAGAATGTATTCCATTTTAAAAGGAATAGAACTGGATGAAAGCGCAGAAGAAGCAAATCCAAATGAATATCAGCAAAAAGAACCTGCTCCTGTAGCCTACACTGAAAAAGTTCCTATCGAGTTTTTTGATTTTATTGTTATTGATGAATGCCACCGCAGCATTTATAATTTATGGAAACAGGTTCTTGATTATTTTGATGTATTTCAAATTGGGTTAACCGCTACACCTGATAACCGAACCTTTGGTTACTTCAACCAAAACTTAGTTAGTGACTATGGTTATGAGAAAGCCGTGATTGATGGTGTGCTCGTTCCTTATAATGTATTTACCATCGAAACAAAAATTACCAAAGACGGAAGCAAAATTTCCGTGGGTGAAAAAGTTGATAAACGTGAACGATTAACAAGAAGAAAATTCTGGGAGTCAGTAGATGAAGACATTGAATACAGCGGCAAACAACTGGATAGAGACATTGTGAACCCAAGCACTATCCGCATGATCATCCGTGGGATAAAAGATAACTTTCCTCCCATGTTCCCCGATAGAATTGATAAAGATGGAAAGTTTGAAGTGCCAAAGACATTGATCTTTGCTAAAACGGACTCCCATGCTGAAGACATTATCGAAATTGTAAGAGAAGAGTTTGGAGAAGAAAATAAATTCTGCAAAAAGATAACTTATAAAAGTGATGAAGATCCCAAAAGCGTCCTAAGCCAGTTTCGTAATGATTACTATCCACGCATTGCTGTGACTGTAGATATGATTGCCACCGGTACAGATATACGTCCGCTGGAAGTATTGGTATTTATGAGAGATGTAAAAAGCCGCAGCTACTATGAACAGATGAAAGGTCGTGGCACCCGTACATGTTCATTGGAACAATTGAGAGCAACCGGCACGCCATCAGCAAAATTTACCAAAGATCATTTTGTAATCATTGATGCGATTGGTGTTGAAAGCTCGCAGAAGACAGATAGCCGACCATTAGAAAAAAAACCTGGGATGAGTTTGAAAGATCTTTTACAGAATGTAGCGATGGGCAATACGCAGGAAGATATGCTCAGCACATTGGCCAACCGACTCATACGACTCGACAAACAGATCAACGAAAAAGAAAAAACAAGTTTCGCCGAACAAGCCAATGGCTTTACCATTAACCAGGTTGTAAAACAATTGCTCAATGCTTACGATCCGGATACAGTTGAAGGTTTAAAAGTGAAAGTTGAAAGAGATAATCCGGATAATTCGCCACAGCAGATCAGCTCACTACTCACCACTTACCACTCACGCCTTATTTCAGATGCTGTCTCCGTTTTCAACAACCCTGAACTAAGAAACTTCATTGTAGATGTTCGTAAAAAATACGACCAGGTAATTGATCATATTAATATTGACGAGGTTACCAATATCGGTTGGGTAAAAGACCAGGAAGCTGCAGCTTCTCTTACTATCAGCAATTTCACTGCGTGGATAGAAGCTCATAAAGATGAAATAACGGCCCTGCAAATTTTTTACAGCCAGCCCTATCGCCGCAGAGAGCTTACTTATAAAATGGTCAAAGACCTGTATGAAAAAATAAAAACCGAGCAACCTTTGATTGCTCCCTCACATGTGTGGAGAGCTTATGAACAATTGAAAGAAGCCAACGGCTCACCTAAAAATGAACTGATAGCCCTTGTAAGTTTGATAAGGCGAGTAAGCGGTATTGACAGCACACTGAATGGTTACGATAAAACAGTTGATAAAAATTTCCAGGCATGGGTATTTAAAAAACAGGCCGGCACCACCACCAAGTTTACCGAAGAACAGATGCAATGGCTGCGGATGATAAAGGATTATGTAGCCAATAGTTTTCATGTGGAGAAAGAAGATTTTGAACTTGACCCTTTTAATAAAAACGGCGGCCTCGGTAAAATGTGGCAATTGTTTGGTGAACAAACAGATCAAATAATTAATGAGCTGAATGAAATACTTGCAGCTTAAAAATTAAAAAAAAATAACGCTATGGTTTCTGTCACTAAAATCGTAATCCATCAAATCATAAAAGAGCCGAGAGAAAAAAAGGCTGAAAAATATTTTGCGGAAGAATTGATTGAGCTTCCGAATTCAAACGCCAGCAACTTAGTTGGGAGAATCAATAAAGCATTTGAAGAAGATGAAATTGTTTATTCAACTTTTGCAGAAACTGGTGACTCTGATTTCCCTAATACATTTAAGGAATATCACGAATCTAGAGCCAAGGATGAACATTTTTTGTCATTTACTACAAAAACTCTTGAGGAGTTAAGAAAAAAATTGATCAATGTAGTGGCTGCAAAAGGAGGATACTATGTGTTTGCGGAATATACATTTAATAAAGAAGAATTTATAGGTGTTTTCTTAATAAGGGATACTGAGGGCCTATGGTTTAAAAAAAAGAAAGGCAAAAAGGGTTTTGATGTGGATACTATAACATATATGAATCTTGACAAATTGGCAATGGCATGCAGAATCAATGTTTCGAAATTCCAAAAGAGAAAGGACGAACACTATTTAACATTAATACGCAAAAATCAAGAAGTAATATCTGATTATTTCTATGAATGGATATCAACTTCAAGCAAAGAATCCAGCAAAGAGTTTACGGAGGCCTTGTACGATATTATCACAAGGCTCGAACCACCGGTAAACACCGTCACTAGTAAAACGTATTCTCTAGATGATTTGAGAAAAGACATATTAGCTTTTGTTAATGAAAAAAAGAGAGAGGTGAGTCTTAGAGAAATTGGTGAAACATTTTATGGGGACAAAGAAAAACTTATAAAATTCGCAAAAGACAATGGAATTACTATCGATCACTCTTATGTTTTGTTCTTCGATGGTAAACCATCGAGCAAAGATCCTTGGACGAAAGAAATATGGGTATATGATTACAGGACAAACATTCATCATACCTTAAAAAAGAATCCGCTAAAGCTGGATGATTTAAAAGATTTTATTACTTGCTACAATCCAAAGAACCGACATAAAAGAAAAGAAACATTCAGTGAATCTAACCCTGAAGGTCGTTGGAGAAAATTTACTTATGATGAAATAATCGCAAGAGATAAAACTTCGCTTGATATTACCTGGCTAAAAGATAAATCACTTGCTGATTTAGATAATCTTCCTGATCCGGATGAGCTGGCAGAGGATATTGTAGAGAATCTGGAAGCTGGGTTGGCGAGTTTTAAGACGATTATTGCTTCATTGAATGGAAAGAAATAATTTATTAATTAATCATAGAGAACATGAAATATGCACTTATCATTATTGCTGCATTTCTTTTACTGCAATCCTGTTCTGATAATAACGGCAATAGTAAGATATCTGTGAAGGTTGCATTTAAACAAAGCCCACTGGACTCAGTTTACACCAGGCTGAGACCGAATGTGCAATCATTTAAAATTGATAATAGTAAAACAACAATTATACAAGCGGCCAATGGAACAGAGTTATTGGTTCCGGCAAATTGTTTTGTGGATGGAAACGGCAATGTTGTTGGAGGGAATGTTGAAATCGAAATTATTGAAGCATTTTCACTGCCGGATTTTATCACATCTGGTTTAGCTACTGTGTCGGGAGATAAGCTGCTTATCTCGAATGGTATGATGTACATCAATGCAAAATCAGGAGATATTCCTGTGCAAATAAATAAAGAAACACCCCTTACAGTTTCAATGCCAACCATAAACAGCAACAATAGGTTTCAGATGTTCACAGGCGATGGTTCAAACTGGACTGTTGATAGCTCAATGACCAAAACGGATTATACAATTCCATTGCCGCTCGACCTGCTTTATCCAGATGGTAATAAATTCTTTTGGACCTGTGAGCAAAACTGGGGAGACAAAAATGAAAAGATATCTTATTTAGACACAAACATTGTTAGTGTTACAGATGATAAATATGAAAATACGGTAATAGCCACGGAAGAATTCAAAAGGCGTCATGATCTACTGTGGGCAATGATGGAGCGAATGAGCTATTTTACTAATCGTGATTATTACTTTGACAAAAAAGATTGTTTTGATCAAAAATTTAATTATGATCTCTGGAAAGTATATTACGAGAGCCCTAATCGTTCTTTTAAAGAATCAGATTCCATTGCAAAAAAAATGTACATAGAGTATTTCAATGTCAATAAAGATAAGATTGCTGCTTTTTGTAATGATGTCAATGAACATAAACGGAAGTATTATTCGAACTGGACGGATACCAATTACTACTTTGACTTTAGAAAAATATCGTTGAAAGACGATTACATGAAGGTGCTGGAATATTTCCCGCCATCAGACACTAAAGAAATTAAAATCATCAACGATCACGGTGTAAATCTCAATGCTGAAAATGCTTACAACCAGCTAAAAGAAAAAGGCATTGATGCAACAGAGATTAATGAATTATTAGCTTATAATTTCAAAAAGCAATCTTTGATAAAAGTGCTAAAGAAAAATAAGGAGTCTTTGGCAGACAAAAAAAAATTGGACAAAATGTATGAGTCAACCGTTTTCTCTTTAACAACAATGGGTTGGATAAATTGTGACAGGTTTTTTGATGAATCTTCGGCGGGCAAAGCAGAAATGTATGTATCAAATGGATCTGGTAATAGTTTAGATTTTATTGATTGTTCTTTAGTAATACCTGATATGAATGTGAGGCTGAGCGCTTTTCCAACAGAAGGAGACAGTTATTCATTCACACAAAAGGATGGACGTTATACCAGACTACCAATTGGTAAGTTCGCCGTAATTGTAGGTGTATCAATTCAGCACGACTCATTATTTTTTGGGAGCAGAAAAATAAATATTCAGGATGGACTTAAAACCGAATTGCCAATGCAATACATAGGCAAAGATGCCTTAAAAGATTCCTTGGCCCTTGCGTTAAAATAACAGCAGTTTTCCTCGTTATCCTGAGTTTGTAGCTTAGTACAATTAAAACAATCTTTCGCCTGCGTTAGTGTCCGTAAGAATACCCCAATGCGTGTCTAATGCCCAGATGCGTGTCCCCACGCATCTGAAATATCGAAAACAAGGTTATTGATTAACGAAAGAAATCGTCTATAATGGGTGTGCATACCAATCGTATAACCCCCAACAATTTCCTTTTACAAGAATTGATGTCTATCTTGTTAATCCATTCCGACCCATATGAATCGTATCATTACCGAACCATTGCGACAGGTAAGGCAAGCTGATAATTTTGAAAAGGGATATGCCTTTGAAAAATACGTCACTGAGCTTTTTAATGCAAACAGCTTTCGGATTGTAAAGTGGCGAAAATCTGAAAAAATAACCGATCATTCTTTTCTTTTTGATCACTCAAATCCTGATCTGGAATTGATTTTTTTTGGCGCTAAAAAATATCGCTTTGCTGTAGAATGCAAATGGAGAAAAGAATTTATCGCAGGAAAAATTAATTGGGCCACGAACCATCAAATATCTTCCTACGAAGCTTTTCAAAATCAAAATCGTATCCCAGTATTTATAGCTATAGGTATTGGTGGCCTACCTTCCAATCCCGAAAAGTTGTTTGTTACTCCATTATATAACATAAATATTCATACTGAGGTCCTTGAATCTGAATTGATACTTTATAAACGAAGACCTACGCACAGATTTTTTTATGACACAGTTCAATTAAGGCTGTGGTGATTAGTCCTTCGCCTGCGTTAGTGGTCCGTAAGAATACCCGGATGCGTGTCTTCGCGGAAGGATTTTGTGTATATTTAAATCATAATATTTTTTATGGATAGTACAATAACTTTATCAATTAAGGATGAAAATATTTCAGGCAAAGTCTTGCAGGAAGTTTTGATTGGCTTCAAAAATGAAATTGTAACAACAAAAGACATCATTGAAGCAAGGGTGCGCCAGGAAGTTGCTAACTATAATAACAAACTTCCTGAATATTATAATGGTTTGATAGAGCCCAGCGATGCAGAGAAAACTATAAATGGGTTTAAGTTAAAAAGCAAAAAAGCAATAGACGCAGAAAAACAGGTGTATGTTGCCCTGAATGCTTTTCAAAAGAACGGGTTTTTTGTGTTAGTAGACAATGAACAAAGTACGTCATTAGAACAAATCATAAAACTTAATTTAAATACCAAAATCAGTTTTGTAAAGCTTACACCATTAGTAGGAGGATAGTCATGAGTATCTTCGATAAGATCAAAAACGTTTTTACCATCAGCAACAATGCGGCTCATGAAAATGAATTTGAGAATATTATTTTATCTACACTAAAAGAATACACATCGAAACATCAATATTTCTGGAGTCCGGAAATAAATACTACATCGGTATGGACCGACCAGGTTAAGAACTGGCCGGACAAAAAGAAAGTTAGCTTTATTCTATGGATGCTACCTCTTATTCATAAGGCGACGGCTGGTAAACGAACCTGGTCATCTGAGGACAAGGACTTGAAACTTAATAATGTGAGGCAAGCTTATGTTCACACTCTTTTCAGAAATAAGCTGGTGATGGATGATGACGATGCTGTAAAAATTTACGATGGTTTTAACCGGTACCGTACCGGCGATTGGGCCAATCTCACTCATTGGCCGATAAATTTAATGCTGAATCAACTTGAAAAACAGCGGAAAGGACAGGTTATTTCTCCATCTCTTAAAACAATGCTGGAGAGCATTAAGACTGAAATCAACAATATAAAGGCAATATATCAGGAAAAGGAACGTATCAAGATGGCCGACAAAATAGACAGCATGATGTTTCAGAATGTGAAAGAAACCAATGCTATTAAACCTGCTCGTTTTCTTGGTGAAGATGCATTGGCCGAATTCGTAAATCCCCTGATCAAAAGCATGCCTGACAGAGAAAAATTGTTGTGGTATAAGTTATTGCCGTTGGCACAAAAAGCTACCGGTTCAAAACCCTCAAAAAAATATCTTGATGATACCATGGCGATTATTAAGGAATTAGGAACAGATACTTTTAAAAAGACTATGCATGAATGGTTGCAATTTCTTGTAAACCTAAAAGTAAAGGAAGAACAACATTCTGTTAATTATGACAACGGTCATACCTATAATTATATTTCCTATGACTACATTACTTCTGTGAATGCAGACGCTATGAAAGGACTTGTTTGGATATGTTCACATTTTCACGATAACACAACTATACAAACCATAGCTGGTTTGGCGGATCGAGCTTTTAGAAAAATTCCGAATAAAGGTCCGACAGCAGCTTCATTGGGAAACGCCTGCTTATATGTTTTGTATAAATCAAAAGGTTTGGATGGTATCGGGCAGTTATCGAGATTAAAGTTGCGTATCAAGCAAGGAAGTACACAGGCACTTATTGATAAATATTTACAAGCCGCAGCCGAAGAACAAGGAGTTACGATAGATGAAATAGAAGACATGGCCGTGGATAATTGCGGGTTGATGAATGGTAGCCGATCTTTTCAATTCGATGAATACAAAACAGAATTAGTGATCTCCGGAGTCGGTAAAACCGAAATAAAATGGTTTAAACCAGATGGCTCTTTGCAAAAATCAGTACCGGCAAGTGTAAAGGAAAAATATGCAGCAAGACTTAAAAAATTAAAAGACACCGCTAAGCAAGTTGAACAAACCCTGGTAGGTCAACGAGACCGAATAGATAGGATGTTTCGCAATGACCGAAGTATTTCCTGGGATAAATTTGAACAATACTATCTTAATCATGGCTTGATGTCTTATCTGGCTAATAATATTATCTGGAATTTTCACCAAGCAAATACGAAAATCCAGGCTATTCATCTTAATAATTGCTGGGTAAATGCTGCAAATGAAATAGTATCAATTGAGAATACGGATTCCGTTTCACTCTGGCACCCCGTACAAGCATCCGTTGCCGAAATAAAAGAATGGCGTGAATTCTTTGTCTTTCATCAATTATTGCAACCATTGAAGCAAGCATTCCGGGAAGTTTATTTGCTTACCGACGCTGAAGTAAATACTAAATCTTACAGTAACAGGATGGCGGCACATTTATTACGCCAACATCAATTTAATTCACTGGCAAAAGCAAGAGGATGGCGTTATAGCCTGATGGGAGCATTTGATAACGGAGTGGATAACGGAATAGCTTCTTTGCAATTGCCGGCACATAAACTTCAGGCAGAATATTGGATCAGCGAAGTAAATGCAGATGGAGCTACTAATGATACCGGAATATGGAATTATGTTAGCACCGACCAGGTAAGATTTGTAAATACGGCTACCAATGAAGTAATTGACCTCATATATATTCCGCCAATTGTTTTTTCAGAAGTTATGAGAGATGTTGATTTATTTGTTGGTGTTGCTAGCGTTGGCAATGATCCCGCTTGGCAGGATTCCGGTGGTCTTCCTGCTTATCGTGATTATTGGACATCTTATTCATTTGGCGAACTTTCAGAAGTAGCAAAAAACCGGAAGGAAATTCTTGGGAACCTGGTTCCGAGATTAAAAATTAAAGACGTGGCCACAATTAAAGATAAATTTCTTGTAGTGAAAGGCAAGTTGCGAACTTATAAAATTCATATTGGCAGTACAAACATATTAATGGAACCAAACGATCAATATTTATGTATTGTGCCCGATCGCAGTCAAAAAAGTCACACGGAAAATATATTTCTTCCATTTGAAGGTGACAATGGGTTATCTATTATCTTATCAAAAGCTTTTTTGTTAGCAGATGATACTAAGATCACCGATACAACTATTACTTCCCAGATAAATCGAAAATAGAAATTTGGAATTTAGTATCTGTGGTGTATTTCCCCCCGCTATTCGAAAATTAATAAGTTATTTTAAGTAGATAAATAATCCTCCAATACCCATAACAATTTCAATAATACCCCAAAATATATTCATTACATAGGCAGGAAGTGGGGGATAACCACCTCCTATACTTAATCCAAAGGTTTTATCCTCCTTTTTTAATCCAGACCGTAAACTAAGAAAGCCGTGTATTACAAGAAAAACCAAAACTATTATTATAAACACAGTGCGCACCATTATTCCTTTTAAATTACGATTGCTTAATCTAAATACTCCAAACTATAGGTTGTCATAAATTCCTCCAAAGTTTTGCGTTGCATTTGCGGACGGGGGAGTTTAAATTCCGGGCTGAGATTAGGAATAACATCTTTGATTTGTGCGGGTGTAGCAGTTTCAGTAATTCTAAAAAAGGTCCATGCAATACCATCATCAGAAACACCAACGTCATAAGAGCTTCCTGAAATAATGGTTCCGTTCAGTGCCATTTGCATAAAGCTCTCAACAATACACTGGTATTGTTCTTTTGTTTTTAACAGTTGTAGAACCTTTCCTGTCTTGAAGATTTGCACATCTGTTTCATCAAGAATTTCCATTTGTTCCTGCAGATATTTTACGAAACCATCTTTTCCGCCAAGCATTTTTATTACCACCGGGTTCATATAATTGGCATAAGTCTTCCAATCCTTACGCTTGAATAATGCTATCATACTATCTTCGGATGCATAAATGTTTTTATTCAGTAATAAAGTATCAAGTTGAGACTTCCCTTCAAAACCGAATGCAATTACTATTAATAAAATAAAATATCGTTTCATTTTTACTACCTCCTAAAGGATAATCCAATTTCGAATAAAGTTATAATGTTTATTTGTTTATCCTAATCTGGCCCACCACTTGCCCATACTTATTCATGCTCCTTCCCACAGTTTCCCCACGCAAAGCCGTACTAAAGCCCACCATGAGCCCATCGATATCCCACTCAGCAATAAAAATTAAGTATGCTAACAAGCCCGGCCCTGCATCATACTACCACTTCTGGGTATTATTTTATAATGAAAGAAGTAATAACTTCAGCGCAGGTTAATCACCTTGATCAACAACCATTAAAAACCAGATTATGATAACCAACAAGTTTAAAACTTATACCTACAAAGTAAATGGGCTTAACACTGCGGCAACCTCCCAAAAAACAAATTTCAATATCACCAAACTTAAATCCGCCATTAAACAATCCTTGTCATTGTGGACGGCCTACTCACCACTACGTTTTGTAGAATCAACAGCAGCGGAAACAGATTTTGAGATTTCATTCATCAAACAACCCGATATATCAGCGGAGATCGGTGTCACCATTTTTGGAAGATCTATTGAGATGAATGTAACCAACCGTTTATTTATCGACAAATTCAATGAACCTGAATATCCCGGTTCTACATGGGGTCCGTGGGATTTCATCAGGGCTCTATGTCACGAAGTAGGTCATGTGCTTGGTCTCAATCATCCGCCAAAGGATGATATGAACAATGAATTATATCCCGGCTCCATGATGTCGTCGAGCTTTGGCGAAAAACAAGTGGTGAGAGTTTGCTCGCAATACGACATCGATGCAGTACACCAGGCTCACGGAGCAATTATCCTGGAATCCATTATTGGCACCAGCCTGCAAAGCAGTGCCGAGATCAACACGAGTTTTCCCGGTCTTCATTTTATTAAAGGAACATGGGGCGTGCAGTTAGACGGTCCCGTCGGCAATGCCCTGAGCCTTTATGTATTTATGCCCAATACAAAAGGGAAAAGTGTCAGCTCCGTAATTCTTAACTACAATACCTATACAGCAAATACATTGGTACATTCTGTGGAAATGTATGATGGGCTTATTCCCATCCAGGATTATTATCTCAGTTCAGGCTTGCCGAAATATGGAGATTCAGCCTACAAAGAATGGGAATTTACGTTGGGTATTTTAGATAAAAAGAAAATTAAGAATGGAATATTGCTAAAAATTAATCTTGAATTCAGGAATGTCACGAGCACACATGATGTGGGTGTGTTTCAATTGACAGCAGCAAAAGCGACAAGCCTGTTTCAGCTCGTGATTGCTGACTTCCCGGATATAAGAAAATTGGCAATGAAGAAATAATTTTCCGGCAACAAAATTTATTTTGGTTAATCTTTTGGCACTACTGAAATAATTCTATCTGGCCTGCAGGTTGTATTTCCTGTCCCGGAATATCAAGCGGAGGTAAATCAGGATAAATAAATTCTTTGAGTGGATCATGTGAGCTAAGAAAATCCTTCGCCAGCATTGGATGATTAATTTTCCACAAGCTCTTCTATATTCTTAAGTATTTCATCTTTTCCACTGCTTAATGAGACATATCGATTGAAAATACCATTTCGTAAGCCTTCCTGAATGACGGTATGTTTATTTCCGAGGAGAGTTAACAATAAAATTGGAATCGGCTTCCTTTTCAAATGTCTTTCTATTGCACGTATTGCGTTACACATTTCATGACCGTCAAGACCCGAATGGACAAAATCTGAAATAAACAAATCAATCTTTTTATTTTGAATAATGTGTGTTACGACCAAATGAAATGCTTTGTCGGAATCAGTATATCCGTCAATCCTGATTTTTTTATTTATTTGACGAACACCCTTAAGCACTCCATCTAAAACAATACGGTGATCATCCAAATGAATAATCTTTTTTTGACTCCAGTTTATTGTTTTCATTCCAGAATATTTAATTGCCAATCTAAGATACTGGTAAAAATCGCTAAAAGAATCTTTCGGTAAACGTCAAGCGTCCAATTGGAAAAAGCCTTAGGATTTTGAAATAACAATATTATCTATTCATATAATCCTTCTATCTTTTTCATATCATTTTTTATTTTTAGCCCAACCACTTTAGCATAGTGTTGCGTTTGACGAATATCCGAATGCCCCAACATTTTACTCACCGATTCTATTGGAATTCCATTTGCCAAGGTAACGGTTGTGGCAAATGTATGTCGGGCTAAATGCATGTGTAATGTTTTTGAAATGGCCGCTCGTTTTCCAATATGCTTTAGACCTTCATTCATTTTTTGATTTGACGACACATACCATTTGAAATCTTTGAGATTTCCGGTTGCAGTATACTTCTTTAAAATTTTTGCCGCAATTGGTAAGAGAGGAATAATACTTTGCTCGCCCGTTTTCTGTC
>Ga0105247_10001164_pt1 | contig 19529 bp, 18 predicted proteins | sample KBSS24metaG_FD_81519 | JGI IMG/M metagenome (GOLD analysis project Ga0105247, IMG submission 81519) | Switchgrass rhizosphere microbial communities from Kellogg Biological Station, Michigan, USA - KBS S2-4 metaG | ecosystem: Host-associated > Plants > Roots > Rhizosphere > Soil | place...
AGATCGCGGCCTATAATCAATCCGACCTCATGAGCGGGTTGCCGAGCGCTATCGATGTGCCCCGTTACTTTCTCTTGTCAACAATTCGAACAGACGGTACTACACTAGCGCCAACTCACGTATAGTTTTCTCATCGGGCCATATTTGGGCCGTGCGCACCTTCTACCCCATCAGCTCCTCACGCTCAGAACTCACTGGAGGCTCTCAATGCGTAAGAAATTTCTAAGGATTCTTCCAACAGCACTGCTCGTCTGCGCATCAATCCCGGTCCTTTCCCAGGTCGAACCCTCAGCGGGCCACCCGGGAAATGGCATTCCACTGAGCGTGGGCATCGCATATTCCAATTTCGGCACCGACTACGAGAATCGAAGCGGACGTCTCAGCGGGGCCACGGTGTGGGCTGACTGGAACTTTTACAAGCTCCCCCCGTTGTTCGATGGCTTTGGCATCGAAGTTGAGGCGCGCGACCTAAACTTCGGCCGCACGGGGAATGTTGACTCGAACCTGCGAATGGACACCATCTCAGGCGGCGTGATATATACCACGCATTTTTACCACAGGTTTCACCCCTATGGAAAGTTTCTGATCGGTCATGGGAGCATCGACTTTACTTCCTCCAATCCAAACTATTCGCATGACACGCGAACGTTGTATACCCCCGGTGTCGGCGCGGACACGCGTTTCTACAAAAACCTCTGGTTGCGCGTAAACTATGAATATCAGTTCTGGCCAACCTTTTTTTATCCCAATCAAACAATGAATCCAAGGGGAATCGACATTGGCGTTGCGTACGATTTCGTACACTTCCGGTAATTTCCATCTACAACTGCGGGAACGTTTCACGTAGACCACCGCAAAGAGTGCCGTTGATGTTTGAAGCAGCGCTTGAAATTGGTTTAAGAGATGGCTGGCCTTTCCAGCGAACGCAACCATCAGTTGCGTGATACGTTCTCGAAAGGCCTGCGGTCCAAGAGTGTGCCTCTCGAGGGTCCCTTGGCCTTACCTTTTATCTAGGAGCTGATCAGGGCTCGACACGGATGTCGCCGGCGTGGTTGGATACCGGTCCTGCAAGGTCTTGAAGGTCGAATATGACGCATTACGAGCGCTATCGCATCAGCCGTAAAACACAAGAGAGAATCGAAGAAGTGTTTGGTTGGATGAAGATGGTCGGACTTTACGCAAGATCCGCCCACCGCGGACTGAAGCACGTAGGCCGGGTCTTCACCTTCACGGCCGCAACCTACAATCTGGTGCGGAAACGCAATCTCGTCGTCCGTACCCCACAGCCACAGTGCGCCTAAGGTGCTGCCCCCCTGACCGCCTCAAACCTTCGACCACGACGTCATGACATCGCAACCTGACCACCGATGGACCCGAAAGACCAACGAAAGGACTCAACAACTCCCTTCTTCAGCAGCCTGCTAGAAGTAAGCTGCTGAGCTCTATCTGCCTCAGCGAAGGCAGATCATCTGCTCCACACAAGCTTGCGGGCTCTTTGGAGCTTGCGTTCGAGCCCGGCAATTGTCTGCATCGCAGCTTCGATTGCACCTTCATATTGCTCGATCTTGATAATGATTTTCCTTTGCCTTTCGATGGGAGGAAGTGGTATCGGAATTCCTTTCAGGCGCTCCTGGGTGAGTTTTGATACGGTCACGCCCGCTACATAGGGCCTGAGGTCGAGTTCGTTCAGGACCGCCTGGAAATATTGGTCAAGGATTAGATTCCGCCGCGGTCTCAGGATATGAGCGTGGTTATTCACCCAATACTTGCCAGAAACTCGATAGGCAGTATGCTCTCCGGCACCCCATTTCGCACCATCCTCGCCAACCAGGACCAGCGGTTCATCGAAGAGATATCGATCGACGTGATCGACAACACCAGTCGCACCATAGTAAGGATACGGTCCCGGCTTGCGATCAGCTCTTCGAATGGGGCGTCTTCGGTAGTCAAGAAACTCGACTAGATCCCCCAGCGGAACCCGCGGGTAGATTGTCGCTTGCTGCGGAATTCTCTGATATTTCCAATGGGTTAAGTTGAATTCGCCGTCGCCTCTGATCTCCGCTTTCGATACGATTTTCCCATGGGTGAACTGCTTGGGATCCATCGGCAATCTCTGCCGCAGGGTATTGAAATACGCAGTAATCTCCTTCTGAATCTGGGGAAGATCGTCCATTGCAATCCTCGACCTCGGTCTTCCCAGACGAAATCCGTCATTCTCTGCGCGAAAGAAGGCGATCGTCTCGCTTTTGGCCAGACTTTTGTCGAGAAAGAGGATTGAAGTCCTGACTGCAGAATAGGGGTTGAAGCAACCTGGCGGCAGAGAGACTATTGCAATTAGCGCACCGTTAACCAGCATTCTCCGAACTTCTTTGTAGGCCCCTCGATTCTGAAACAGCATCCCTTCCGGAACCACGATGCCGGCTCGTCCTTTTGCAGTGAGATGAGTTGCTATGTATTGAAGGAAGAGCAATTCACTGCGTTTGGAAGGGAAAGAAAAGAGCGGATGCGAATCGATGCCTCCACGTGGTGTCATGAATGGAGGGTTCGAGAAGATGACATCAAAGCATCGCCCCCAATGATTTTCAGAGGCGAGCACGTCATGCTCGAAAATGCATGGATCCTTAAACCCGTGGAGAACAAGGTTAGCGGAGGAAAGACGCACCATCTCAGGCGAAATATCATATCCCCAGAACTGAGCCTGAAGGTCAGCTTGCCGGGAAGGGAAGCCTCGCCTCTGGAGCGAGGGATGCTCCGTTCGAAGCAGGTGCCTGAGTGCAGATATCAGGAATCCTGCTGTTCCACAGGCAGGATCGAGGATGAATTCATTTGGCTTGGGATCCACAGTTGAAACGATAAACTCTCGGATATGATCGGGTGTTCGGAATTGCCCTCCTGCACCCTGGGATCCGAGAACGGAGAACAGATATTCCAGGGCATCGCCGAGTTGCTCTAGATGATCATGGTTAAACTCATCAATCGTCTCTAGGAATCTCGCCAGAGTGCCCGGATCAGCGTAGGAAACCTGAGCATTGCGGAGAATTCTGCGAATGGCATCGGGAACTTCAAGGCTCTTTTCCATCCTTCGCAAACCCATCGAATAGAGCTCAAATCTTTTGACTCCATTCGCCTGCATGAGCTTCTTCCACCCGAAGCAAACTCGACCATTGGTGGAAGCGTGAGTCCGATTCGCGCCAAACCCGTGATGGTCCTGCAGTTCATCCATGAACTTGAAAATGAGAGCGAAGGTGATCTGCTCGATCTGCGCTTTTGGATCGGGAATTTTTCCGACGAGGGCGTTTCGTGCGCGATCAATCCGCAGCTTAGTTTCGGCATCAAGCAAGCATCACCTCGTCTGCGTACTACGATACTGGCTTCGCAAAGTAATCTCCATGTGCCCGCTCTTCGATGACGAAATCGAGCGCGCGAGGTTGAGCTCACGATGATGGGCTGCATCTCTGCAGCATCGTTTTGCGCACTCGATCGAGAGTAGATAAACGGCCGGCCGCCTATTGCAGCGCCATACCAATGTGCGAACCGTCAGATCCATATCAGAGGAGAAGGTCGCGTCAGCCATATACCAACGACCCGAGTGAAGATTCACTGAGCAATGTCGTTGCGTGGGATTGATGCGGCGTGTGCATGCTAAACCTGAGTTAGCCACGCTGCTTCGTTCACGAATACGAACTTCGCATATGCTGTAGTGTCGGGCTGAGGATCGGGACACCCGATTGGGGTTCGTGAACATTATGAGAACAGAACGGATCCCATCAGACGATGAGCGACCTGTCACGCATTGTGCGTTAATTAATATACAGCGAGGAGTATAACGATTTTAGCAATAAGCTGAAGCTCAGTTTGGTCGGAAATGGCTGTTGCGTATCTCTTTGGTAATGACATTCCATGGAGTCGAGTCTGCAAAGACGTCAAAGCGGGGGGAGCGAGGATTGGCTGCCGACCAAGGCTTTTGATCTTGCCTATTTGGCGGTCCACTGATCCACCACGAGCCACCACAAGAGTCTTTGCCATTCTGTCACTACGATTTTGGCGCTTTCTCGGTTTTGCCACCACCTCGAGCCGAGATCGAGCTCCCGAGCTGCTGCAACAGACCACTGATAACGCGGCAGTAACCGCTGTGCAGTGTCAAGCGATCTTCGAGTGAGATAGTCCGAGGTTACAAGAAGCCCCGAAGTTGCATTTGGTGCGATCCGCTGAATGCAGCCAGCTACCTGAGTCATCTCCCGTCGAGTGGAGTCTGACGATATTCTGCATACAGAGACTTGAGAAGCCTGATCAGGCGCGGCTTTGCCAAGGTAGTCCTTTGCTGCTTCCGTCTGCCTGCGACCGTAGTGAACCCGGTCGGGTGCATTGAGCAAGAGCTGATGAGCGTATCCAGCCCGCAGCAATGTCAGTCCGCGTTCAGCTCGGTCGTCATTGAAATCCTCAGAGAGGACTATGATCAAATCCGAACGCTTGGGATTGTCGACAACAAGAAACTGACCGGATTTAGCGGCAATGAAGCAGGCAAGAGCGATCCCAGCTCCAAAGGTGAGTAAACCACCCGCCGTGCGCCGCCTTGATGAATTCATGTCGATTTCACGATACCATCTTTCGAATAGAGATCCGTCAGAACCAATTCTTTACAACCAATGGAGCCATGACCGACTTGCAAGCTTCCAATGGACGAGCTCCGGGAGGGAGCGGGTTCTCAACTTTTAACCCACCAGTTGGATTTTGTGGAATGACTTACCTTACCGTCCACCGCTCTATGAGAGCCCACCACAAGAGCTTTTGCCACTCGGTCACGAAAGTCTTGGCATATTCGCTGCGAGCCCACCAATTTACCTTAAACTGAGGATCCGGGGCCGCCGCGGCTGACCAATGGTATTGCGGCAACAGGCGACGTGCTATTTCAAGAGCGCGACGTGTGTGATAATTCGATGTGACGATGATTGCTGAGTGAGCCGCGGGTGCAAGCGAGCTTACACAATTGCTAATTTCCAATAGCTCCCGCCGGGTTGAGTCCGAAACGAACTTGCAAACATGGACATGGCCGACTTGATCGCCGGCAACCGTGCGAAGAAAATTCTGGGCCGCTTCAGGTTCCTTTTGTCCGTAGAGAGTCCAATCGGGCACGTCCAAAATGAGGTCTTGAGCGTAGCCCTTCCGTAACAGCATCAAGCCTTGCTCTTCACGGATGTCATCCAATCCCCCAAAAAGGACCACGATCACGTCGGAGCGCTCTGGATCATCGACCACCAAGAAGCGGCCCGCTTCAACCGCCGTAAGACCGCTGATGCATCCGATGCACGCGATTATGATGAGCTTTCGTTTACTGAGGCGCATTAGAGGAGAGAGACGCGATAGGAGCCTGGGCTCGAAGGAGGGTACCCTTGGTATCATCGCACACGCAAGAGAGCCTCTAGCAACATCCGGTGACGGGCTTGAACAAGGCTACTTTCATTCGATCACCAGATGCTCAACCGTAAGAGGAAACACACGACACGACCTCTGATTTGAAATCAGAGGTTGTTGCAATTCAAGATTGGAAGGAAGAGAGTTTCTTCCTGCCTATAAAGGCTGCCCGTACCCACCAACCTATTCCCCATGCGCTACGTCCTCAATGGAGAACTCAAGAGTCGAACAGTGCACACCTTCCATCCAATTGGCGGCCGGATTTGCCTGCTCAATTCCGAGCAGATGAAAGATCGTGTTGCGATCCCAGCGCCGAGTCAGAGTCCGAATGATCAAGTCGAAGTCGGAGCTGAAGGTCGCATCCGCCATATATTTCCGATCCAGATCGAGCTTGGCCGGCAAAACGGTGGCGTGGAAATATTCACGGATGATCTCTTGGGGAAGCATTGCAAGGACCGCCTCTTCATTTGCGAATACAAGAGTGGCAGCTCCCGTGATACCTGGCCGACAGGGGAGGACTCCTAACTGGTGTTCCACAATCTTTGGGCGCGGGCCAACCAGACTCATATCACCTAGCAAGACATTCAACAGCTGCGGCAGTTCGTCAAGCTTCCAACGGCGCAGAAAAGGACCAATCGATGTGAATCCTTTGTTAAGGTTCGCTTCGGCTTTGTGAACGGTTTCATGTTCCATTGTCCGAAACTTGAGAATCGTGAATGTAACTCCGTGCAGTCCAGAGCGTGCTTGCTTGAAAAGCGAGGGACCCCTGGAGGTCAAGCGCACAGCAATACCCACACAGATACAGACAGGCAGCACAAACGGAGCAGCCAAGAGTACGCAGATGATGTCGAATGTCCGCTTGCAATGGGATTGCGACCAAGCACTGACCAAGGACCCAGTCTCCTGACCTTCCAATGATCCGCTCTGTTCAAAGGTTTGCACCTTCAAAATGCTTGGAGGTTGTGAAGCGAATCTGGAAGACAAGAACCCATTACTGCTCAAGAACAACCTCCAAACTTGTTGAGCGTGGAGGGAAAAGTCCATGCAACTCAACACCAAACCGGCAGATCGCGACCTGCGCACCTTCAGCGACCCAAATCCATAATTGTTAGCAGTTTTGGAAGAAGCTGACTTGCATGTGCTTGGGAATTGTCTAACGGTATCATTCGATGAGAGTTTGATATGTAAAAAACCGGTCCAGCCGCATCTCTTTGGTAACGTGATCTCGTTCATTAACCAAATGAATGTTATTCGCTCAGAAGTTCTGAACCTGCACAGAGGCCATCGACGCCGAAGCGCAGATCCATCACCCTCGTTTCAAGCCATGCCTTGTACCCACAGGTGTTGGATTACTGACGAAGGCTCTCCAGAATCGAACACAGCAGAGCCAGGATCGGCGCCGCTTTCTAAACGGATCAGGGCTCGACGCGGAAGCTCGATCTGCAGCGCTCCACAACGAGACGCGCCACTGCTTCTGAATCTCGACACTCCCCTTTCCGGTTCAATATCGTGACCGGATCACCCTCGCAGGGTTCGCGTAGACCGCCACGCTCAGATGCCCGTCGGCACGTGAACACTTGGTTCGCGTTCACACCATGAGCTCGCGCCACTTGGGCAAATGCGACTCCCGGCTGAAATGCTTGGTGTACGATCTTCAGCTTCTCGGAAATCGATCGCCAGCGACGAACACGGCGACCGGAACCCACTTCGAACAGATCGGAAATAACCCAGTCATTAGCGCTCAACGCCTCTCGCTGCCAGAAGGGGAAGCCCGTACGCTCATACGCAATGCTCTGGTGGAATTTTGCCAGCGCATTGAAATCTGCATTGCACTGGCGCGGGAGTTGTGTGCTTCCGGTCATTTGAAATGTCATTTACTTATGAATTTTCCCTTTCACTGAAGGGTTCCTTGCTGGGGTTTATCAACTAAACAAAGCACTTGCCACAAATGGCCGAGATCTAACCCCTTTGGAAAGGGTCAAACCATGTCAGCCATCGAGTTGCTTCTGCTTAGTAGCCGCCTAGCTAGCCTGCCTCTTGTTTTAGCAAACCGGCCACGTATTCTGAGTTTCGTAATGTTTTTGTGAAGCGATGGGGAAACGTCTGCCGGTTGGGCAGCCCTTATTCGCGAACACCGACTATCACCTGCTTCATCCTGGGAAACAGTTCATTCTTGACAGAATCCCAGTAGAAGGCGAATACGGTGATGTAAAAGATGGCTAGCAGGACGACAGTCTGGCAGAGAAACCCTGTCATGCTCCGGGGGGGCAAATAGGTATTTGCGAGCAGGGAAGCGACTGCAAACGGTCCTGCACAGAGACCGACCGGTGCCAGAATGGCCGTAAAGAATTCAGAGCGTCGTACCTCGAGAATTCTCGGGATATAGAGGGGCCAGAGAACAAGATTGATGATGATGCTTGGTACGAGTGTGCCAAGCGCAACTCCCATCAGACCCATCTTTCTGACGAGTACAATGCTCAAAAGCAGATTCAACGAGGCTTCCAACAGTGCCCAGATTGCGACGAGCTTGTGCTTTTCGATTCCAATCGCAATCGATGAAGCGGTGCTATTGATGACGGCGAGCATCAGGGCGAGCGTGAGAACAGTCGTAACCCTGCCGGAAGGTCTCGAGTACTGGGGGCCGATCCAAAGAGAAATGAAACTCTGAGCCCGAATGATCAACGTAAGAAGGACCGGCAGACTCAAAACGAGAACTGCGCGAGTTCCATTCAGGTAGAGCGCCCTCAACCTGGCTTGAGCTCCGGAGGACTCGTAGACGCTAGCCACTGGCACAAAAGTATTGGTTACGGCGCTGAAAAGTTGTTGGGAGTAGCGACAAAGAGAATTCCCTATAGAGTAGAGAGTTACTCCTGCCGCCGAGACGAATATGCCAACAATCAGGTTGTCAGCCTGGTAGACAAGCTGGAGCGAGACCAGGAGAATGAACGAATAGCTGCCGTAAGACCATAAGGGCCGGAGGACTCGTCCAGACGGAATTTTCAGGCGAATCCGCAGCTCGGGATAGATGTGACGTGTGATCGTAACCATGACGACATTGCTAGTCAGAGCAGCGACAAGCTCGCAGAGCGCGATTCCTACGATGCCTTTTCCCCAATGGACCACCAGGACGATGCCCGCGCTCCGGATGGCGAGCTGCAGAAGACTTATATAACTCTGCAAATCATAACGATTGAGCGCTGATAGAACGGCTCCAATCGCACTCATAGGCATTGTTAAAGAAATTGTGAGGCCGATGATGAACAGGGCTTGGCGTGAACTGGTCCAAAGTTCTTCAGGGAGTCGGAAAAGCCTGGGAAAACAGGTGGAGAGTATAGTGGCGATCAGGAGAATGAGCCCTCCGATCATTAATCGAACCCATAGGACGGCAGAAACTATGCGCGAGGCCTCATCGTGATCTCCTGCTGCATGAGCTCGAGAGACGAATCGCAATACCGAACTTCGGAGGCCAAGATCAAGAAGGTAGAGATAGCCTGTCGTAGAAAGGGCAAGAACCCAGATCCCGTATTCAATGTTCCCCAAGCGATGGATCAGAAACGGAGCCAAGAAGTAAGAGACCAGCAGTGTGCTTGCGGTCGCAAACCAGTTCAAAACAGCACTTCTGGCAATATGAATGAATCGCAAGTGCAACTCCGTTTCAAGTCGGATCCGACTCGGTTGTCACACCGTACTGGCTGAAATCAGGAGCTCCAATTGCAGACAATTGGAGCGTTTTGGGTTGTCATTCGGCATCTGGCACACTGTTGATGTAACCTGCAGATTCGGAATCGATTTTTCCTGGATTCCCAAGAACAACGGCGCTTGGGGGAACATCAAAATTGACGAAAGAGCCGCGAGCTATGAGGGCATCATTTCCCACCCCAGCTCTTCCGACGATAATTGCGTGCGTCCCGACGCAGACTCGGTTTTCAATAGCGGGAGCACCCACGCGTCGTTCACGATTCTCCGCTCCGATCGTCACTCTCCGCCCAACATTGACATTGGATCCGATGGGTGCATATGAGCTGATGACAATTCCTCCGAAGCGCCCAAGCTAAAATCCCGGGCCAATGGCGGCGAGGCCCGACCGTACTGCGCGCCACAGTCGAAAAGGGGCCGCGGCTCCCTTTTCGACTGTGGCCGCTCGATTTCATGCACTCGCCGTTCGCAAGCTCTATATTCTAGGATTTGCCGGCCGGAATCGGTTGACAAGCGGAGTGGCACATTTCCGGGTATCAAGCTCGCTAATATCCGTGGCTTAGCGTGTGAGATCGTGGACACATCCCCATCCTCCGAGGAACTGCTAGACTGACGCTACGAGTTCGAGGTTGAGACGTGTTGAGGGCGCATGGACAGCCAAGATTTCGGTCGTCGGTAGAGGATCGAAGTCCGCTGCCGAAGCTCTATTTTCTTTATCACGAACTGTCCGAAGCACCGAGCCGATCACCATACTCCCTTACAACGAAGCAGTTTCATGCTCACGCCTCCGTGTTTGCTGAGATGCGGACCGATGGCAATCGGTGCTTTTGGCCGGAAGTGACGTTCGATGACGGGCATTCATCTAACCTCAAGCTGGCGTTTCCGATTCTAAGAGAATACGGCCTCGAGGCGATGTTCTTCATCACGGTTGGCTGGATTGACAGGAGGGCTGGTTGTCTGGGGTGGGATGATCTCAAAATACTGCGCGGCGGCGGTCATCACATTGGTTCGCACGGGTGGTCGCATGCCTTCCTTACAGATTGCCGCGACGATCAATTGAGGCGGGAAATCCTAGACTCTCGTCTGATGCTTGAGGATAAACTAGGCGTAGAAATTAGAACCATGGCGTGCCCCGGCGGAAGATTCAATAGCCGAGTTATCTCTGCTTGCAAAGATGCAGGTTATCTCCGTGTCTATACGTCCGTACCGGAGCCCGAACGGCTGTCTTCGTCTTTTCTGGTAGGCCGCGTGAACGCCCATCCTATGATGAGAGCCGAGGACGTGCGGGAACTGATTGCGCCGGACGGCAAGGCGCTTCGCAACCTGAAACGTCGTTATCGAGTCAAGGCAGCCTTAAAAAGCGTCTTAACCGATCGCGTCTACGATGCGCTTTGGTGGAAATTGGCCGGCAACCGTGAAGTAGAGGCAACTGACCTCGTAGCTGATGAAGATTCTCCACGTAATTAGCAGCAGCGGGATGTATGGTGCTGAGTCGGTCATCGTGAGCCTTTGTAAATGGTTCAGTGCCGAGCGCCACCGCTGCGCTGTTGGCGTCTTCCTTAATCGATCCAATCCGATTCCGGAACTCCATCGGATTTGCGAACAGCAAGGTATCGAGTCGCATCTAATCCCGGCCAATGGCAGACTGGATACCACTGCCATCAGAGGAATCAGAGAACTCGCATGTTCAACATCCTTCGATGTGGTTCATTCTCACGGCTATAAGGCTGATGTCTTGGTGTATCTGGCTTTACGCCGTACGATTCTTCCCTATGTCGCCACCTGCCATAATTGGCTTGATGACGATCTGAAAGTACGAGTCTACGGATATTTCGACAGGTACATTCTCTCCAGGTATTCCCGCATAGCCGCCGTTTCTGCGGACGTCGAGAGGAGGTTGCAATGCGCTGGGATTAAACGAGAGCGGATTGAGTTGATCGGAAACGGTATCAACGTCCAACCATTTGAGCTCGGAGAACCCCGCAATCCGGACAAATGCGACCGTCAGCCGGATCTGGCTGTAGGATTCGTTGGACGCCTCTCTTACGAGAAGGGGCCAGACGTCTTCATTCGCGCTGCACGGAACGTCCTGCAGCAGCATAACCGTGTTCAGTTCCAACTGGCTGGAGTTGGGCCAGAGCGCTCGTCACTCGAAAAATTGGTTCGCGACCTTGGCGTTGAAGGCAAAATACGCTTTCTTGGGCACGTGAGGGATATGCCGGCCCAATATCGGGAATTCGACATCATGGTTTCATCGTCACGACGAGAGGGATCGCCGGTTGCAGTTCTTGAAGGCATGGCATGCGGTCTGCCGGTGATCGCGACGTCTGTCGGAGATGTTCCGAAGATGATTGATCATGGCCACACCGGGATCCTCGTTCCCCCGGAAGATCCTTGGCACCTTTCCCAGGCCATTCTAGAACTTCTTCGCAATCCTCTTGGTAGACAGCAGCTTGGGCAATCCGCGAAGATGTGCGTCAAAGAACGCTTCTCTGCGGAGAGGATGGGATCAGACTACCTTGAGTTCTATCGGAGGGCAGTTCGAGGTGATGCGTAATCGTTGTAGCGCAATAATGAGAAAGCGACTCAATCAATGATTGTTCTTGTCGCTCTACCGGTCTTCCTGTTGCTGGTACTCTCGAGCTATATCGTCGTCATGCCCATCCTTGGAAGTCTGCGATTGAGAGCCGCCAAGCCTCAGTGCTCTTCGCAGAGATCTTCACTGCCTCGCATTCTCGTTTTGATTCCCGCTCATAATGAAGGGGAGCATTTGCGTCCCACTCTTCGTAGCATTCAGCATCTCGATTACCCCTCACACCTATTTGACATCGTTGTTATCGCGGACAACTGCACAGACAATACAGCGAATGTCGCAATCGGAGAAGGCTGCGAAGTCTGGGAGAGGTCGAACGATTCGGCGCGAGGGAAAGGATATGCTCTCGGATGGGCACTTTCCCATCCGCAAATTGCATCTTATGACGCATGCGTCATTCTCGACGCTGATACCCAACCCAGCTCGAATCTGCTTGAAGTCTTCGCCCGAGAGATGCAGCTCGAATCTGTTCCGGTGCAAGCCCGGGTCAATTTTGAATTTCCTTCGACCGGCCCGTATTGGCTTAGCCTGATGAGTACCGCCACTCAGCGCGCGGAAGAACATTATGTGTGTGCAACGCGATCGCACCTGAAGCTTTACCAAGGGCTGCAAGGAACCGGATTTTGCGTCCCTGTCGGCATCTTACAAATCGTGCCGTGGTCCACATACTCCGTTTGTGAGGATCTTGAGTATGGTTTTCAACTGGCTGCTCACGGCGTCCCAATTCGGTTTGTGCAAGATGCAAGTGTAACCACCGTGATGACCGGTCGACTCAGAAATGCTGGCGCGCAAAGGGAGCGATGGGCTCGAGGCACGTATGGGCTCATCGCTAGGTTGATTCCGCTGCAGTTCTTGCGCGCGTTCACGAAGAGGGACTGGAAGAGTCTTGAATCCTGTTTCTATTTAATGACCCGAAGTCGCCTGTCACTCATTTTCCTGACCGCAATCTCCTCTGTTGCACTCCTCATTGGCCGGCACACCGTAACGCATGGCATTTGGATATCATTCGGGATCGCCTTAACCCTTGAATGCGCATACGCACTTGCCCTCCTGGCAACTCTTCGTGCTCAATATACTTGGACGCAATTGATCTTCGGGTTCTCTCGCTATTCGATCTGGATCATAAGGCAGCACCTCGGAGCCTTGCTGTCTGTCCGCAGCAAGCACTGGGTTCGGACCGAAAGGGGATAGGGTTGGAACTGGAAATGCTGGCTAGATGGGTTTTTTGGTTATGCCTGATGCTGCTCACCCATACGTACGCTGGCTACGTGGCTTGGCTGTGGATCGCTTCTCGGTTTTGGAAGGTCCCACTTGAAGTCCATCCTCACGTTCCCTCAGTCACGGTGATGATTGCAGTTCGGGATGAGGAGAATGCGCTTCCACACAGGCTTGCCAGCCTCCGCCGGCTGGACTACGAATCCAGTCTCCTTCAAATCATCATTGCTTCAGACGGATCGAGCGACGGAACGCCCAAAATTCTTGTCGGGAACAGCGATTTGATTGTCCCGCTGATTTTGCAAAATCAGCAGGGCAAAGCAGCTGCTTTAAACGAAGCGGCTCGGCTGGCCACCGGCGACATTCTCGTGTTTTTTGATGTTCGACAAGAGATCGACAGCGACGCGATCCTCCAACTTGTGCAACCGTTCTCTGACCTAACAGTGGGTGCAGTCAGCGGTTCGTTGGTCATCGAGGAAAAGGACGAAGAGCGAACTGGGGCACTCGGCGCATACTGGCAGTGGGAAAAGCGCATTCGCGCTCTCGAGTCAGACTCTGGTTCGATGATCGGGACAACGGGGGCGATTTATGCAATGCGGCGCGAACTCTATACGCCGATGCCACTTGGAACGATACTCGATGACGTCTTTCTGCCCATGCATGTAGCGCTGCGGGGTAAGCGCGTGATCTTTGAGCCGCGAGCCATCGTCCGGGATGCATTCTCAACCAGGAAAGGAACAGAATTTTCTCGTCGAGTCAGAACGCTCACGGGAAACTTTCAACTGGTGCGAATTGCCCCTTGGCTGGTCAGTCCAAGAAATCCCCTCCTCTTCCGTTTTGTCAGCCACAAACTGTTGCGGCTCGTTTCGCCATTCCTTATGCTTTTGTTCTTTGTCACTTCTGCGTACTCTGGTGCCCCGTTTTACAAAGCGGTTCTGGGTTTGCAGGTCCTGTTCTATCTCTGCTTCGGTTTATCCGTGATCGTTCCGAGGGCAAAAAAGCTGCGTCTGATTGCTCTGATACATACAATTATCGTCCTGAACCTGGCCGCGTTGGTGGCCTTTCTCCGTTTCGTGACTGGCCGATTGTCCCTATGGCGATAGCGCTTCCGGAGAAGCAATCGAGAAAGAGCTCGAGTTCATGAGAAGAATGTGCATAGATTGAAGCAGCCAAGCAGCTGATCCATGGTCCGACACCCAAGAGAAGCTCCGTTGGCAGAGAATGCAGCCGCGGACTGAGCCGCGATGAATATGGCAAATCGCGAGCTGGATACTAAACTGATTGATATTTTCGGCAAACCATGCAGGGAGAGTTTGCCCCACATCGAATTGACTCAGGACATTAGCGAGACAGTCAGATGATCGAGCTTATTGCGATGCCTTCGAGCGTTCCGGGTGAAACGTCAACCATGCGGAGCGATGCATGCCCCATTTTGCTGGTTGTCGACGAGCTACGACAGATCTTGGGAGGAGGCGAACGGATCGTGTTGCAATTGGCGTCGAGTTTGACACGCTACGGTTATCAACCGGGTATCCTTACGTTCTCCTTGGATCCTGAAAGTGCCGCCTTGCGGGTACCACCCTGTCCGATTTATCTGCTTCCATTGCAGCGCCCCTTCGACATCAAGGCAGTGCAAGCAGCCTTAGAGTTTCGAGCTTTCCTCCGTCAACAGAAGATCAGGATTGTTCACACCTTTTTTGCTACCTCTGATATATGGGCGGGTTTCATAACCAAAATCACGTCCAATGCAAATCTAATATGGTCTCGGAGGGATATGGGATTCCTGAGGACAAGGAAGCAGCGCATTGCGTACCGGTTGATGGCTCGGTTCCCCGATAGAGTCCTGGCTGTTTCTGAAAGAGTCAGGCTGCATGCCATTGATGTCGATGGCGTGAATCCCGAGCGAGTCGAAACGATCTACAACGGAGTTAACCTGGAAGACTGGCCATCGCCATCCAGACCTCAGAGGAAGCCCGGCGAGTTTCTCATTGTTACGGTCGGCAACATAAGGAGAGTGAAGGGGCAGGATTTGTTCGTCCGAGCTGCTGCGACGGTTGTGCGGCAATTCCCCGAAACTAGATTTTTGATCGTCGGTGAGGTGCTTGAAAAGGAATATGTCAATGAACTGCGGCGACTCGTCGATGAATTGGGTTTAACAAAATATCTTCGCTTCGAGGCTGGCCAAACGGATTTACGCCAGCATCTGACTGAAGCTGACATTTTCGTTCTCCCTTCCCGGAGCGAAGGCTTTTCGAACGCCATCATCGAGGCGATGGCATCATCCCTTCCCGTCGTTGCGACCGATGTGGGCGGAAATTCGGAGGCCGTGGCAGACGGAGCCAGCGGATTCATTGCGCCTCCCAACGACGCTGAAGCTCTTGCGGACGCTGTCATTTCTTTGCTCTCCGATCCGGCCAGGGCTAGAGCGATGGGGCTGTCGGGAAGGAAGACTGTGGAAGAGAAATTCAGTATGGAGATCATGGTGAAACAGGTCGCGCGAGCATATACCCGGCTGCTACATGACTGAACGAGGACAAGCATCCGACCCTCGAGTTAGATCGATGGCCCCCGACACGCTTCCGTCGGTGGCCAAACCTTGTAACAGCGGTGTTCGTTTCGAATTGCGCCGAGTCCGCTAAGGGCTGAGCCCCAGTTACTTGACAGATGCCATTGCGGTTTTTTGTTTGCGTCCGATACGACAACAATGCGTAAAGTTAGGTTGAACTGATTGGCCCTCCACCAGTGGTGCGGGGCAAGCTCCAGTTGAGCTCTGGAGCCGCAGGAGATGCGACGCGGTGCTAGATTTAAGGTCGACGATCCCCACACCTCGGAGAAAAGGAGTATCAGGAGTTCCTGCACCGGAACTGCTGCACGCCGACGCTCGTCGGTCCCCGGAATGACCAATCGCATTACCTTACTTGTTTTTTTCTTGGTCTGCGTTTGCCTGAACGCGCAGCAGCAGACCCCCGGAAGTTCTTGGGATGGATCACAGAACCCCAATTCAAGAACTCAGAATCCGAACTCTACGGACTGTTCAGATTTTCCGAATACTGCGGAATGCGCGTCCAGGACTTTAGGCTTGACTCCGGGGCAGAATTCGCAGTCTGAAAAATACAGCGCGCAACCGGTGACCCCGTTCGACGGGAGCTACTCGGACGTCAAACAGGCGTTTAGCCCCGTACCGGGCAAAAATCAAATCGCAGAGCCCCGTTTCCCGCCACAGCCGCTCACCGAATTTCAGAAGTTTGTAGCCACCACCATCGGTCAGGTCTTGCCGGTTTTTGGCGCGAATCTGTTCCAGCGAGTTCCGTCGACTTTCGCTCCACTCGATATGACGCCTGTGCCCTCCGATTTCGTAATCGGGCCCGGGGATGAACTTCGGATTCGAATCTGGGGACAATTGACATTCCAAGCTAATGTGCGAGTGGACCGGTCCGGAAACATCTACCTTCCTCAGATTGGTTCAGTTCATGTGGCGTCGATTCGTTTTGCAGAACTCGATGGACATTTGCGGAACGCCATCGGGCGGGTTTTTCACGATTTCGATTTGAGCGTGGATCTTGGTCAGATCCGCTCGATTCAAGTGTATATAGCGGGGGCAGCACGAGTTCCTGGCCTATACACGATCAGCTCTCTCAGTACGCTTACCGATGCTCTTTTTGCGGCGGGAGGACCTGCGATGCAGGGCTCCCTGCGTGACATCCAGCTTCGGCGAGGAAGGCAAACGATCACCCATTTCGATCTCTATGATCTGCTTGTCCGTGGATACAACTCAGAAGACGCCAAGCTGTTTTCTGGCGATGTTATCTTCATTCCTCCTATTGGTTCTCAAGTTGCTATTTCCGGGAGCGTTAAGAACCCCGGCATCTACGAATTGCTTCCCGGCGAAACACTGGCATCTACTCTCGCCAGCGCGGGCGGCGCATCCTCGATAGCTTCAGCAGCTCGAGTTTCGATCGAGCGTATCGAGGAACATCGTCACCGCCATGTCATGGAAGTTTCATATGATAAGGAAGGCGTGGTAACCACGCTAGCGGACGGCGACATCATTCGAGTTCTTTCGATCGTCCCGCACTATGAAAATACTGTGGTTCTTCGGGGAAACCTTGCCAACCCCGGACGGTTTTCCTGGCATCCCGGGATGCGTGTCAGTGAGCTCATTCCTGACAAGGACTCGCTGATCACCCGCGATTATTGGTGGAAGCGAACACAACTGGGGTTACCCGCTTTAGAGTTCGAACCTTCAGATGGCTTTCAGGACTTGCGTCAACCTGAGAATGCGAATGCAGTCAACCTGAAACGCCGATCCAATGATGACGACGCGCAGGATTCCATAGATTCGCAGCAGAATCGCAATTCGCTCGGGCAGCAATGGTCTACAGGCTCATCCCTGGGAGCTCAACAGTCCTCAGCGCCATCGCGCGGTCCGCAGCCCCAGCAGCGGACCACGATCCGGACCCTGGCTCCGGATATAGATTGGGATTATGCGGCGGTGGAGCGAATTGATCCAGATACGCTCAAGACCAGCTTATTCCCGTTCGACCTCGGAAAACTAGTTCTTCACCACGACAGCTCCCAGGATATGGAGTTGAAGAGCGGAGACATCGTCTCCATTTTCTCGCAGGCCGATATTCATGTACCTCTGTCAGAGCAGACGAAGTTCGTGACTTTAGATGGCGAGTTCGTTCATTCCGGAGTCTACTCCGTTCGACCGGATGAGACACTCCGAGAGTTGGTAGAGCGGGCTGGAGGGATCACTCCAAAGGCATATCTTTACGGGTCAGAATTCACGCGGCAGTCGGTTCGCGTCGCACAACAATCTCGCATTGATGAATATGTGCAGACGCTTGAAACGCGTATCCATAGGTCAAATCTCGCCCTGGCGGCATCCGCTTCTACAACAGCGCAGGACATTGCCAGTGGCGCATCAGCTCAAAACAGTGAGCGCGATCTGCTGGCTGGCTTGCGGCAGATTCGAGCCACCGGGCGAGTCGTTCTGACGCTTAAACCGGACAGCGCAGGAACGGTCGAGCTTCCCCAGATCACCATGGAAAACGGGGATCGATTTGTGATTCCAGCTGTTCCCTCCGTGGTGACGGTGATCGGCGCTGTTTATAACCAGAACTCGTTTCTTTACGTTCACGGACAAACTGCTGGGGCCTATTTGCTCCAGGCGGGAGGACCAAACAAGGATGCGGACCAGCGCCATGAGTTCGTCATTCGCGCTAATGGCGATGTCGTGAGCCGGGACGCCGCTAAGTCTGCGTGGCGCAATGAATTCGCAAACTTGCGACTCCATCCGGGCGATACGATCGTCGTTCCGGAGAAGACTTTCAAGCCTTCTGCCTTGCGCGGGGTCATAGACTGGTCACAAGTCTTTTCTCAATTTGCGCTTGGCGCTGCGGCGATCAACGTCATTAAATAGATCACGAGGGCGACTTCCTCGGCATCTTGGAAATGGAATGCTCTCTCTGGTTTCGGAATCGGTAGAAAATGATGTCAATAGAAGTGACGCATTCCCGGCTCGAAGAGAATCCACCGGCTGTTGACGACCCAACCGTTGACGAGCAAACCAGGAAACCAGGCGACGAGATTACTCTGATCGAATTCGGGGCGCATCTCATCGAGCGTAGGGGACTGATAATTGGGATAACGGGCGCTTGCGCGGTCTTTGCGGTGGTCGTTTCGCTGCTCCTACCGAAGAGATATGCGGCAACCGTCACCTTGCTGCCACCGCAACAGAATTCTTCGATGGCCGCTGCCATTGGATCTCAACTCAGTTCGTTGGGTGGTGCAGCGGCGTTAGCCGGAAGCAGTCTCGGGCTGAAGAATCCCAATGAGATGTTTGTCGCGATGTTGAAGAGTCGCACTGTCGAAGATGCGATGGTGAAGAAATTTGATCTGATGCGGGAGTACCACGAACGCTATTTAGCGGATGCGCGCAAAGATTTTGAAAGGGACGTGACGGTAGACGGAAGCGGTAAAGATGGACTGATCCATATCTCGGTCGAGGCACGCGATCCTCGGCGTGCCGCGGACCTTGCAAACGGCTACGTCGGCCAGTTTCGATCGCTTTCCCAACAGCTAGCAATTACAGAGGCTTCTCAAAGGAGGCTATTTTTTGAGGGCCAGCTAGAGCAGGCAAAAGACAACCTCGTAAAGGCTGAGGAGGCTCTCAAACAAACAGAGCAAAAGACCGGATTGATCCAACTCGACAGTCAAGCCCGAGCGCTCATTGAGTCGGCGGCTTCTCTTCGTGCCCAAGTCGCAGCAAAAGAGGTTCAGATTCAAGGCATGGAGAGCTACGCAACCGACCAGAACCCTCAGTTGGTAAAGGCGCAGCGGGAACTGGACTTGATGAGAGCTCAGTTGGCCAAACTTGGCGGATCAGAAGGCAGTGCCAGTGATGGCTTGATTGTGCCCAAGGGTGCGGTGCCGGCTGCCGGGCTAGAGTATGTTCGCAGGTTTCGCGAGGTCAAATACAACGAGACCATCTTCGAGATTCTCGCTCGCCAGTTCGAGATGGCGAAACTTGATGAGGCAAAGCAGGGGGCTTTAATCCAAGTCGTAGATTATGCAGTTCCTCCGGAAAAACGCTCTTCTCCGAGACGAG